>Ga0074045_10000128_pt1 | contig 65750 bp, 43 predicted proteins | sample BogForMeECP23OM2_FD_94442 | JGI IMG/M metagenome (GOLD analysis project Ga0074045, IMG submission 94442) | Bog forest soil microbial communities from Calvert Island, British Columbia, Canada - Bog Forest MetaG ECP23OM2 | ecosystem: Environmental > Terrestrial > Soil > Wetlands ... | reverse complement strand
TCTAGTTCCAAGAACTCGGAAGTGAGGTTATCCGTCTTTTCCGTAACCAGTTACGTGTATCCTGCTACTAGTTACAGGCCATTGACCTTGGCCTAAGCCCTGTAAGAACGCGGTTGACGAGGGGGACAGGAGGTAGTCCTGGGCGATCCATGAAAACCTTCGTCCTCTATCGTCGAGTGTCCACCAATCGTCAGGGTGTCTCTGGTCTCGGTCTTGAATCCCAAGAGGAGACCGTTCGCCGTTACGTTTCCAATCTGAAAGGGAAAGTGGTCGGTGAGTTTGTCGAAGTTGAGAGTGGGAAGAAGACCGACGCGGAGAGACCCCAACTTGCTCAAGCCCTCTCAGAGTGCCGGCGTCTCAAAGCCACACTCGTGGTCGCCAAGCTGGATCGCCTTAGTCGAAACGCGGAGTTTCTACTTCGCCTTCAGAACGGGAACGTGGACTTCGTTTGTTGTGATTGTCCCAATGTCGATAGATTCACAGTCGGGATTCTTGCCCTCGTTGCACAGAGGGAACGCGAACTCATTTCAGAGAGGACACGGTCTGCTTTGCAGATGGCAAAGAATCGTGGTGTCCGCCTTGGAACACGTCACCCCCGCCGTCAGGTGAAACTCATGGTTGAGGGGTATCGTCGCCAGAAGTTGGCGTTCATCTCCAAGGTTCGCCCCATCATCGATGAGATTAAGTCCACGGGGGTCTCAACTCTGACGGGGATCGCTCAGTGTCTCAATCGGAGAGGTATCCTCACAAGGACGGGGAAGCCGGTGTGGTTCGCTTCAACCGTTCGCTCCGTTGATGGCATTGCGCCATCGATGAAAAAGCGTGGATGTTTTCGTGGCGCGTGACTTAGATATCGCTAGCCAAGATTCCGATGGGCGATCGAATTATCCTATTCATTGCGTCTATTGTAAATTTCGCCGGAGTATTTGTGTTGATTAATTCCGGTGATTGGGGCGTTCCGAATCTGCTCAGGTTCGCAATTTTGCTCGTGCTCGTGGTTTTCAATATCGTCCTGCACAAGTATTATAAGGAATTGAGAAAGGAGTCGCTTCAATCCGGGAAGTTAACAGATTTTGCAGAACGTCCGATCAAGGCGGCAAGAACTGAGGTTTTGATCGCAACCTTGATCATCGCCTTTTCTCTAGCCGGGCCATTTTGGTCTCCCCTGACATCTAAGCCACCGTTGCCGGTAAGGGCCCAAATTTTCGGCAGTCTGTTTGCGGCGATCTTTCTCTCCGCTATTCTCGTGTGGCGTTGGAAACGACGAAAACTGCCCCTTCGGTTAGTCGGTCGCAGCATAATCATTGGGGTGGCAATATCCATCCCGCTTCTTTGCTACGATGTCGTGGGACTGGTGAAGGCATACGCAGTGATTAGAATCGCTAGACAGATGCAGAGCGCGAAAACAGCGCTCGAGAGTCGTGTGGCATCTCCGGAATCGGTTGATAGATTCATTGGAGATATTGTGGCGATTGACCCCGGACATGCTCCGAGTGACGTTAGGAAAGCGTTGAAGGAATACATCGATGGATTTGAGGGCCAACTCGTCGCCTATAAGCTGAAGGATCTCGCTGCCGTAAAGAAAGAGAACCAGAAGACCATAGATGCGCTGGCTAAACTCGCTGAGTTGGCGAACAAATACGATTAGGCGGAATCTTCTACGTGATTTGCATTCGGGGGTGAGTAAGCAGACGTGGCTTCGCTCATCCGCGCGAAACGTCGTCGACTAATAACGGTCGGTGTCTTCTGAATAGGACTTTTGCGAATCGCCGATCGGACCTCGCATTCGTCCCCGTGATATCGAGTTTTGCACGTCAGGATTCCGTATATACCGCCGTCGGATGAGGTAATGCGGTTCACCCTGTCCAACGAGTCTGAAGCCAGGAAAGCAGCCAAAAATGGCCGGTCGAGTGGAAGTGAGCCTCACCTTTCACGTTCAAAGGCGGGGGTGTCGACCGAACCCGTCTTGCATTCCACTTCGTCTATGAGTGAAGTGGAGGTATGGCGTTCCACGTCAGGAAGGACTCCCTCAATCATTCCCCAATATGGTATCGTGACCATTGTTTGGCTGAAGATGGCGGTTCACCGGCGTTTCGAGCGATGCTCAAGGCAGACGTAAAGCTCCTCGACTGTATGGACAAGACGCTGTCCTACGAGGAGCTCGTCGAAGACTACGCAGAAGAGTGGGATGGCATTTTGAGCGGGAATGATGCGGGCGCTGACCCATCCGAGCTTAAGGAGGTCTTGGAACGTGAAGGTGAGCTTGGCTACCGTCCGGTCGAGCTCTACTCCAAGCCACCGTTCACAACGATCACCCGACTGATGCAAAAGGCGGGGCTATCGACCACCGACCTCGGCGTGTTCCTCAGATGGAAGGCAAAGGCTGACAACGTGAAGAAGGCGAGAGCTGCGAAGGCCAAAAAGCGGAAGAGGACCAAGAAGGTGGACACAAGAGAACGGTTTAAGTCATTTCTCAGGTCGAAACGGAAGGGTCAATCGGTGGTCGAGTTGTGACTGTTCGCGTTTGGCATGTGTCCAAACACGCTCAGTGAATCACCACGCAATCTGCATCTGTAACGAGTCACAGGATACGTCACAAAGGATGGCGTTGACAGCGTGACTCAAAATCTGCCGCCGAAAGGCGTGTGGGTTCGATCCCCACCCTGGGCACCAACTATAAATGTAGGTGGCAGGGCAAAGCCGGGTTGAGCCGCCGCCCTATACCCCATTCTTTGACGAAGAGCCGATTAGTCAGCGAAGTTGAGGTTTACAGGAGCGATGGGCCATTTCTTCTCTGGTGCGCTGGTGGTTGGCACGTCCGGCCCAACCTCCTCAAGCTTGACACCACTGACCCAAGCACGGCCTGTCCCATCAATGAAGAACCCGAAGGCGAGGGCCCCCGCGTTTGCCGAAACATCCAGGACAATCGAATAATTCTTCCAATCGGTGGTGCCTTTCACAGGCCGGCTATCCATGTTGTCAAATCCCAACATCGCGCCGCCCTCTTTGGCATCGATGCGGAACCAGAGATGGGCACCCCCGTCATTGGCGTCCTCTGTTTTCATCCATGCGCTGAGCCGCAATCTCTTTCCGAGGAAGCTATGGGCGTCACACATTTGCATCATTCCCCCGAAACCCTCGATCGACGGTTCGATCGACTTTGCATACGCACTCGGCAGACCATCGTGCGTCTTGTCCTTGTCTACTCCCACCACGTATGCGGCGGGTTTACTTCCATTCTTCCACCAGCCGGTAGGGGCCTTGGTCGTTACATTTGGATTGGTTGTAACGTCCTGCGACTGGGCCCCGATATGCGGCGTAAAGCCCAACCCGAGAACCAGGGTAAGCAATACCGCCACAAGGGACGTGTTGGTGAAAGAGGATCGCTTGATGGGTAAGGCCATTTGGGGCTTGGTTTCTGAGTGTTTTTGAATTCGACGATGCCCGCGCAAAGCATCGACATGCAGCTTCATGACAGGCAACGGCGCTCAGAGCACGCTACCTAGGGGCGTTGGCAATGCGATTCAAAACCTGCCGCCGAAAGGCGTGTGGGTTCGATCCCCACCCTGGGCGCCAAACGAGTATAAGAGAAACACAGGAAGATGCCTGCCCGTACGAATACCTCGTTCTGCAGACGGTATATTCTGCCAGTTGCGAGGGTCTTTAGGTAGATGAAGTGAGTCAGTAGACATGAATCGGCTGACTCTAACAGGTTGTGCGGCGGATAGCGTGAAATCTTTTTTTTCGCTGGCGATCCTATTGGCATTGGCTGATGCCCCGCTCAAAGCGGTTGCGGCTGATTCGGTTTACCTTGAAGCTTCTTCGGGCAGCCTCGTGGGGTACTATCAAGCGTATGAGGTGAACCCTCCCAGTACCCAGTACGGACGGCGCATCAGCGGATTTTCTCCATCGCTCGGGATCGGCATCCGCTTCACGCCGTGGATCGCCATTGAAGAGGAGTACGATGACGAAGACTCCTACAAGTTTGACAATGTGTACGCGTACCCATTCGGCGGGTTCACCGAATTTCAGCATGATCAAATCGACGAGCGACTTCGGTCAGCAACGACACGGATCGCGATTACGATAGCTCTTCCCAAGCGTTGGCGCCTCATTTTGGCGCCGGGAGTGGAATATCAGTTCCTTCGCCAGACTGTTAATTATCTACAGTGGTACACGGTGCCATTTTCGCTTCCACAGGTCATTCCGAATCCAAACACGTACGCGTACAGATTCTGGCGGCCTGATTTCGATGCGAGGATATCATATTCACTGAACGCCCATTTCTCTGCCTTCGTCGGATATCGTTTCTTCGAATCCCCAGGTAAGGAGCTGTCCCGTTTTTCGGGCGGCATGACTGCGCTTTGGTAGATTGTGTGTGGCAGGCAATTCCGCCGTCAGTGACGGTTTGGGCGTTAAAGACCTTGGGCGAGGTCGATTCGTTGACACGTCGCCCGTCGATATTTGGAGATGACTGTTCTCGAAACGATCGTTGTTTGGTATGTATCCAAACTGAATCAGTGAAACTTGAAGCAAATTCCCAGCGCAACGAGACTCAGGATCCGTTTCTTAGGACGGAGTTTCCAGCGTGACTCAAAATCCGCCGCCGAAAGGCGCGTGGATTCGATCCGCACCCTGGGCACCAAGTGGCGTGTTTGCCCAACGGGCGCCAAAGCCCAACCAGGGTTAGTCCATTTCAGGCTCGGGGCCCGATATGGATCTCTCGCGCATCGCTGCGATAGCCCGAAGCTCCTTGGGAGCGAGAATATCCCTCTCACGCCCCATAGCCTCCTTCGCGCGTATCAAATCTGGAAGCGATATGAGCCTGCACGTTCTTCCGGCGACCTCAAAAGTCTCGGAATTCGCTTTGATGACATCGAAGTCGCCCAGGCCCGATATCGAGGATAGAATGTCGACGGCGCCCCAGTCTGTCTGGAGGTAGAGATTGTTAACAGATTCACCGGGCGCAGGGATCCTGAGGAAGGAAAGGCGCTGGGGCGTCATCCGACGACGCGGATTAAGGTCCTTCAACGCTTCCCTCAGGCGCTCGACGTTCTCCGACGTGAGAACAGCGCAAATGTCGAGATCCCTTGTGACAAGAGCCGAACCGTGGAGCACTCCGGCGAAGCCACCTACAACCACAAAATCGACGCGAGAGTCAGCTAGCCGTTGAAGTAGTTGGCTGAGGCTTTTCACTTCGTTCTTGGCGAATCCGGTCGAATTCAAGGACTAGGGAAAGAGCATGGTCATGCTGCCTAGCGCGTTCTTCCGGGGTAAGCCTCAAGCTGGCATCAACAAGACTCAGATCGAAGCCCGCCTTTTCGGCCTCTCTTATTGCGGGATCGTCCATGGGTTGCACGTTAAGCAGTCTGTGGGAGCCGCCAGCTACGTCAAACGTCCAAACCAAACCGACAGGATCGAACCCCGCGCCGATCGCCTGTGTGACGGGACACGCTGCGCGTGACTAAGAACGACGTTGACAGCGTGACTCAAAATCTGCCGCCGAAGGGCGTGTGGGTTCGATCCCCACCCTGGGCACCAAACTCAGGGGAGTGCGGACGCCTGTTGCGTCGGAGGATTAGTTCTTCGGTGAGGCGGGAGCCTTGTGGGTTGGTTTGGCTTTTCCCGTATCTCCCGCGGCTTCCATCCTTATCCTAAACGGCAAAGGGAAGAGCTCCTTTGAAACGGAGATTGTCGTGCCTTCGTATCCCTCTTTTGTCGCGACGAAGTGCAAACTACCTTCGCTGGGCCAAAAGTAGACTCTCAGGTCTTCATGAATGAGGCCTTGGACGTCCGATGTCCTTCTGTTCAACTCCTCTTTGGTGAGCTTGCTGGGGTCAGTCATGCCTTCGTCCTCTGAATCAGGCATGACCAGGGCCCCTCTTATCGGAGAGCCGCGAATGTCGACGATCATGACACGAGGGACGTCCTCCGTCTCGGGGGAGGTGGAACATGCCGCAAGAAACACAAACGCTCCAAGAAGTGCTATCGGGCGCATTGGATTGCAGCGTGAGAGATTCGCTCCGACGGGACAAGTGTGTGACAGCCGCCCGGGCCTCCCTTCTTGACACTCCGGCTACGGGCCGGGTCCAGACTATCGACCACCGGCCTCGGTGTGCCCCTCAGATGAAGGGCAAAGAACAGCACCGCGGCGAAAGCGAGGATTGCCAAGCGTAAGAAAGGGAAGCGGAGCTGGAAAGTGGCCTCGAAGGAACGGATGAGGGCGTTTTTCGGGCCGGGATGGAGGGGACAGTCAGTGCCCGAGTCTTGACCGTTCCCGTTTGGCATGGGTCCAAATGCACTCAGTGAATCACGACGCAACCCGCACGTGTGACGAAACACAGGATATGTTGCAAAGGGCGGCGTTTCCAGCGTGGCCGAAAATCTGCCGCCGAAAGGCGCGCGGGTTCGACCCCCGCCCTGGGCACCATATTCAGAGACGAATGGGGGTGGGGTGGAGTGAAGACGACCCCTCGGATTGCAGCGGAGAACTGATCGGGTTTGGGCACTTTGTTTGGCACATCGGGTTCTTGGGGGTCCAGTTCCCGTGGAAAGGATTCCGCGTCACGAAGGAAGGGAAGCCTGGAGGAAAGAAGCTTGATATATCAAATAACTGCTTGACATATCAAGTAACGGGCAGTAACCAGGCAGCATGACCCTCGTGCTCCAGATTCTCGCAACGGCTCAGGCGGTGACAAAGGCCGGCCAACGCCTGTTCAAGCCCCATGGACTGACCGTAGCCCAATTCAACGTGCTGAATCTCCTCACTGACCAGGCGGATGGCATGCGCGCCTCGGACCTGGCGCGGGCGCTGATTGTGGATCCATCCAATGTCACCGGCCTGCTCAAGCGCATGAAGGCGGAGGGCTATCTCAAGGCCCTGGATCACCCCGCGGATCGCCGACAACACGTCGTGGGGCCGACCGCCAAGGGAAGAAGCGTCTGGCAGAAAGCCTTTCGGGATTACCAACGGGCCTTGGAAGCGTTTGAGGCCGGTTTCAGACCGGAGGAGCGCGCTGTGGCGGATTCCGTTCTGCGGCGTATCCACGAGGCCTGTCAGGACAGCCCGTAAACCCAGGCCCTTTCGCACGACCACCATCCGACCCTCAACCCCGAATATCCCCATGAAGAAGAATTATGCCTGGCTGCAATGGATGATCGCGCTCGGTTATGCCGCCATGCTCTTGGGTGCCCTCGATCCGATGGAGGGCTCTGTCGTGATCCTCGCGGGCGCCGCCCTGATGGCGCTGGGAACGTACATTGACCCGGAAGAACGCTCCCGCCTGCGCCCGCGCCTTTACGTCTTGGTCTTGATCGCGCTTGGGATCGGAAGCCTGTGGGGCTTGACCTATCTGGGCGGCGTCGGCGGAACCTCCGGCCGCTCGATGTGGTGGGGGACGGCCATCCTGCCGTACCTGGCCGGCTGGTCCTGGGGCACGTGGGCCAAGGGCACTCCGCGCTGGGTCAGCTGGGCGGGGGCGCTCGCAGGCATGTTTTTTATCGCGATCCCCTTTCTGGCAATGCGGGCGGGGCGCGCCCAGTTCGTCGCGATCTTGGTCGTGGTCGGTGTCACCGGGCTGGTGACAGTCGTCGGCTGCGTCCGCCGACTCTGGCTCGACACCCATCCGCCGGCAGCGGCGGTCTCGGTTGGTACGCAGTCGGCAGCCGCTTAACGCGGCAAACTGCATCTGAACCCATTCCGAGTCATTCGATCCAATGGAGGAACACGTCATGAACACTCGCCTGAGCGTCGGATTGCTTATCCCGGCCATCGTCCTGGCCGTCAGTGTCAATGCCAGCACCACTCCGTTGACCTTGGCGGCCCCGCGTGAAATCCAGGGCACCCTCTGGCCCGCGGGTACCGAGGTGACCTTGAACGACAAGGGAGAGCTTGCACGCTGCTGCCTGGTGCGGGAACTCACCACCCCATCGGGCTTCAAGCTGCCCGCGGGCACGGAGATATGGAGTTTCAGCCAGGGCCAGCCCTGGGCTTGCTGCCTCCACGGAGATTCCCACTTCTGCGGGGTGGCCCTGCCCAAGCATTCCACGGTCTTCCTATCCCCGGTCCCCATGGGCTGGCGCCTGTGGCCGTCGAAGGACGTCACCATCCAGGGGCATGTCTGCCATCAAATAGACGACGGGTCTGGCCATGTTTTCTATCGCGACGGGAAGCTGCGTGCGATTTGGGTGCTCGGGGTGGAGGAAATCGACGGCGTGCCGTGCACGAGCGACGCCAGAGGAATGCCGATGGGGGTTTCCCTTTACGGCTCGGACTGCATGGCCTGGTTCTATGAGAACGGACACCTGCAGCAGGGCATGCTTGCACAAGACGAGACGATCCAAGGTCATACGCTTAAGAAGGGTGACATCGTGTCACTGAAACCCGAAGGGGGAATCGATCTCAGCGCAAAGCCCCTTGGAAGGACCGCGATGTTCCAGAATGAAGGAGGGAATCTTGCGGAAATCATGGCCGTCCTGCAAACGCGCAACAAGTCCCACGCCGCGGCCTGCGAAGTAGAGGTGGCTCCACTTCTTGAAGGCATGAGGGCAATCGAACGCCTCAAGAACGTGGGTCAAGCGACCCCGTTAGACGCAATTGAAACACTCAACTGGGCGGCTTGGCACGCCGACATCGGCACACATGCAGGGATGATCGTCTTCGACGGAAGCGGGGAATCCGCCGCCAAGGCTCTCTTCGCGAGCTTGAGCCCGGGCATGACGGCCCAGCTCCAGTCGCCCGAACGCCTTATGGCCATCCTCATCGAGTACGGCTATCCGACCGGCCGCGGCTACCGGGTCATTGGCGAACACGGCATCTTCTTTGCCGCTGACGTGAGGATAGTCCGCTGTGAAATTGAGACCAGCAGGGGAAGGCATTCTTATGTGACCTACAGGATGCGCCGCGTCGGCGGGAAATGGATGCTTGAAGTCAACGAGTGGAACGTGTCCGGGCTAAGCGATCTGCTGACAGTCAATGGGGGACTGCCTCCGCCTGCCGATCACTGACGGCACCGCGCCTGCGGCCGAAAGGCGCGTGGCTTCGATCCCCACCCTGGGCACAGGCTCCATTCTGGCCGGCGTGTCCGCGGATCGCGAGTCGCCGGGCGGCAGCAAACCGGGGCCGCGCGATTGCGGAGCTGCTCCATCCGCTCAGGCGGAAAGCTCAATCTTCAGCGTCACTGCGTGGACGGAATCGATCGCGCCCTTGAGAGATTCCGGAATCTCCACGGCGACCTTTCCTCCCCTTCCATAGCTCCCCTCGGGGATATTCCTCCAGTTGAGAGTCTGGCCGGTGCCAAGCATCGTGACCCTTGAGGACGTATCCAGCCAGAGATCGTCTATTTCCACGGTACCCTGCGGCCAGCCTCTATGAATGGCGTATAGGTACCTGGCATCCTTGCTCTGGGTGAACCTGAGCCTGTCGCCCTGGCTCGCCACGAGCCACGGCCTGGAAGAATAGATCGCTTCGCCGTTCACCCTCAGCCACCGGCCGACATCGTGGAGCCTCGCGCGAATATACGCCGGCATGGCTCCCTTCCCGTCGAGATTCACGACAAGGAGAAGGTTCCCGTTGTCACTTACGATTCTCACAAGCATGTCGATGAGATCCTCGGCACTGATCACGTTCTTCTCGGTGTCCTGCCAGTTGTATCCAAAGGACTGGCTCACCCCCCTGCACTCCTCCCACTTGTGGAGGATCGACATCCGCTCGGTGTTGCGGGATCCGTACTCGCTCGTGAAGAAGTCGCCAACGTTGAAGCGCATGAACCTGCCTAGCCGGTCATTCGACGCCACGGCCTTCCGTCCGGCCGCCTGGTTGTAGAAATGGCATACGATCTCCCGGGATCCCGATTCCTCGACGTCATCCTCCCATTCGCCGTCAAGCCAGAGTATGTCGGGATCGTACCGGTCGATGAATTCCGTGGCCTGGGGAATGATATAGTCAGAAACGAAGTCCTGCACGGGTGCCTTTCCGGAGATCCTTCCAGCCAATTCAACCTCATCGAATGGGACTATGCGGTTTGGCTGCCCATCGACGGTTGTCCACGTACGAACCATCCTCCTGCCGTCCCTAATCACGGGATACTCCCATTCCTCCAGGGAGAAATAGAACCCGAACTTCAGTCCTCGTCTCTTGCACGCTTCACTCAGCGGGCCGATCAGGTCCCTCTTGGGGCCCATCTCCATCGCGTTTCGCTTGGTATAGCTGCTGGGCCACAGGCAGAAGCCGTCGTGATGCTTGCAGAAGGGCACGACGTAGCGCATCCCGGCGTCCACGGCCAGGGCTGCCAGGCCCTCGGGGTCGAAGTCTTCAGCCTTGAATAGCGGGATGAAGTCGTCGCGTTGGAAATCCTTCCCCCACTTACCCCTGTGATACTCAACGACCTCGGGCTCGTGGTACATGTTGTACAGGTACCAATCGGGATACATCGGCCCCGCGTCCTTCTTGGGCGCATAGCCGGCGACGGAGTAGAGGCCGAAATCGATGAACATCCCGAATTTGACGTCGTGCAGCCACTCGGGGGTGGGATGCCTCCTCAGCGACATCAGGGTCGGCTTGAAGACGGTCGGGATCCTTGCGATCGGGCCTGGGGCATCTGACTTCGATTCCACCTCGACGCCCCTTGCCAGGGCCGCCAGCGCTCCGAAGAAGGTAAGCTTGCCAAAGGTTCTCCTGTTCATGAGCCGTTCGTTGCCGGGCCCGCCGTCAGCCCGAGGCGCTTCTAGTTGGAATCGGGTTTCTTGATCAACCCAAATGAGCGGGTCGGATGCGAATCCTGATCCAGGGCGCGTCCAGTGGGTCGCGGCTGGTCAAGGCCCTGTCCGCGCAGGGGCGGGAAGGTCTTCGATCTCAAGGTTCCTATAGGAAACCTTCGTGTTGGCGCCTCCGTGGATCTGCAGCGCGAATTTCCCCCGCTGCGGGATTCCCGGGGCGCTCTCGGTGTAGTCGACGGTCTTCACGCCGTTGAGCCAGATCTGGATGTGCGCCCCTTCCGCCCGGATTCTGTAGTCGTTCCAGGCGCCTTGCTTCAGCGCGCGGCCCCGCGCCTCGGGCGAAGGCGCCGCCAGGTCTACGTCGCGCCGGCTTTCGTCATACAGATTGCCATCCGTGCCTGCCCCGAGATCGGCCTGGTAACCCGAGACCTCGAAGCTGCCGGGCACGCGTTGCGACCAGAACTGCACGCCCCCGTTCACGAATCCGCCGGTGCCCTCGATCTTGTACTGCAGCCGCAGCTCGAAATCCCCGTAATCCGACGTGGTCGCCAGGAACTCGTTGTGCGGCTGCCGCCGGTCGAGGGCGCCCCCAACAACTGCGCCGTCCTCGGCGCGCCAGGTCCCCATGTTGCCCTCCCAGCCCGCGAGCGTCCTGCCGTCGAACAGGGGCTTGGCGGACTCGCCTCCAACCGCGGATACCGTCCCGATCGGGGCGCTTGTTGGCGCGAGAACCTGGACCTCCATCCGGGTCAGCTCCGGGTCGATGATGTCAATGGCCCAGAGGTGCTCCCCGTTGACCGTCGGCAGGTGATTGCCCTGGGTTGCGATCCCTCCCCGGTGCAGCGCCCGGTAGGCGTCGTCGATGTTGCCGACCTCGAAGTTGACATGGTCGAACGCGCCCGCGGCCCACTTGTTCAGGGGCGGCTCGAAGAAGATCAGCTCGATCAACTCCCTGCCTGGCCCAGGAAGCCTGAACTTGGCCAGGGAGACGCGTCCGTCCGGCGCATTGGCGCGGAAAACCTCGGGGAAGCCCAGCGTCTCACGGTAGAACGCCATCGTGGGCTCCGCCAGCGGATAGGCCACCGCCAGCCCGATGTGCTGCAGGTGATTGCTGAAGGGGGGCGTCCGCGCATCCGGGGCCCGGGGGGGTGCCCATGCCTTGGCCACCTGGATGAGGTTTCCGGCAGGGTCCGCCAGTTGGAGGGCCCGTCTCTGCGGATCCGAGCCTATCCACGCCGCGGAAACGCCGCGGGCGCGAAGGGCGCCCTCAAGCCCGTCCAGATCGGTCGCCTCGAGCGTCACGTGCTGCAGGCGCCGCGCCCATTCCGCGCGGGGAACCCTTTGGAACTCGATCCACTGGCTGGCCCCGACGACAAAACGGATTCCGCCAGGGCCCGCGGGCTCCTCGGCCAGCCCGGCCCCTTGGCCGTAGAATCGCCGAAGCGGGGCAAGATCAGCGGTCAGGAAGGTGACCCCGGAAAGTCCGGACACCGCGACGGGCGGCGCTTGAAGCGGCGCGCTGATGCCGCTGGCGACCGGGGGCCCCAGGGAGAGCAGGAGCGACGTACCGACCAGGACTGATAGGGGAGTGTGCCTGGGATCCATGGCCGACCCTGCATTTAAGGTGTAGCCGCATACGGCACAAGGGGGATTGTCGGCATGGCCATAGACAGCGGATCACGGCACACGACGGGGAAGGCGCGGGTCGCCGGAGAGGCGGGGTGATTGCGGGTTGGGGCCCCTGAACGCGATCTGGCGCCAGCGGCGAATGCGATCCTTGGGGATGGGGGCCGGAGAGCTCCGTCCTTGTGTCGGCCTCCAATCCCGAGCCAAGTGTTCAAGGAAGGACCGTTCATGATGGACCCAACGCCCATTGCCGCCCCGAATCCGTCCGCAGGAAGGGAGGCCCCCGCCCGTCGCGGGTGGCGCTGGACGCTCGCGCTGTACCTGGCGTGCGGCGCCGCTTCCGCGGGCCCGGTCCGCGTCGTGGAGGATTATGTGCTGACCGACGCCGCGCGCGGCAGGCAGGTGCCTCTCAAGATCTGTTATCCGCAACCGGGGCACTCGGGCGGGTATCCGGTCATCATCTTCTCGCACGGGGCGGAACTCTCAAAGGACAGATACGGGTACCTGGGGCTGTTCTGGGCGGAGAACGGCTACGTCGTGATCCATGTCACCCATCTCGATGACGGCGCCGTCTACATAAAGCATGGCAAGCTGCTCGTCTCCGGATCCTGGGTGCCGTATACGAAGGCGGCGGAGCAAGCGGTGACCGACGGCCCGGGGGTGAACCGGCCGCTGGACATCTCCTTTGTAATCGATTCCCTGTCCGCGATCGCGAAGGCGGTGCCCGAACTTGGGGACAGGATGGACCGCACTCGCATCGGGGTCGCCGGCCATTCCTTCGGCGCCTACACCGTCATTGCGGTCGCCGGTGCCGCAGTTCACCAGCGGGCAGGGGGGACCCGGATCTTCGGCGACCCGCGCATCAAGGCATTCATCGCGATGTCGCTCTTTGGGCCCGGGGAATCGGACTCCTGGGCTTCCATCACGCGTCCGATCCTGACCATCAACGGGTCCAAGGAATCCGAAAGCGTCCTAAATTCGTTTGGCAGCCTGCCGCCGGGTGAAAAATACCGCGTGACCGTGACCGGCGCGGGACACGGGGATTTCTTCGACGACCGCCTGGACGGAACCCCATGCCACGAGTTCATCGAGCGGGTGGGACTGGCCTTCTGGGACGCGGCGCTTCGGGGAGACGGCCCAATCGAGGCTTGCTTCACCCGGGGCCTGGCCGCGGAAGGCATCGTGGATGACGGCGGCGCCCTGGCCGGCGTCGGCGCGACAGGCGAACTCAAGTCGAAGTAGGGGCCGTCTGGTTGCGTGAAATCGACCAAGAAGAGGGGAAACCTCAATTCATCTGTGCTATTCTGTGGGACACCAACGGCCCCTGGATGTACCACATTAGAAAAGTCTCTATGAACAGACGCACGTTTGTCTCCTCCCTGGCTGCCGCCGGGGCAGTCGTCGCCACCGGCTCGCGCCTTTTTGCCGCCGCCTCGAAACCGCGAACCAGGGTCGGAGTCATCGGCTGCGGCTGGTACGGGGGCGTGAACATCGAGGTCTTCGCGCGCAACGTCGGGGCGGATTTCGTCTCACTTTGCGACGTCAACGAGCGCTCCCTCCAGGAAACCCTTCAGGCCGTCGCCCGGCACCAGGCGGCCGTGCCCCGGACCTTCGTCGACTACCGCGAGATGCTGGCCTCGGGCGAACACGACATCGTCATCGTCGCCACGCCCGACCACTGGCATGCGCTGCCCGCCATCGCCGCCATGAAGGCCGGCGCGGACGTCTACCTGGAGAAGCCCGTGAGCGTCGACGTGATGGAGGGCGAGTCGCTTGTGGCCGCCTCGCGCAAATACGGCCGGGTCGTCCAGGTGAACACGCAGCGCCGCAGCAATCCCCTCTACCTGGAGGCCCGCGACAAGTACATCCGCAGCGGCAGGCTGGGGAAGATCGGGCTCGTCGAGACCTACAGCTATCTCGGCTCCGAGGGCTGGTCGGCAGGTCCGGTGCCCGACGAGGCGGTCCCAGGCCGCTTGAACTACGAACTCTGGACGGGGCCGGCGCCGCTGACCCCCTTCAAGGCCATAAAGGAGTCCCGCGGGTGGCGCGCCTTCATGGAATACGGCAACGGGCCCATCGGCAACCTGGGCGTGCACATGCTCGACCAGGCGCGCTGGCTGCTGGGCCTCGGCTGGCCGGAATGGATCTCCTCCTCCGGCGGGATCTATGTCGAGAAGGCGTCCTTCTCCAATATCCCCGATACCCAGCGCAGCGTGTTTCACTACCCCGACCTCGACGTCAGCTGGCAGCACCGCCTTTGGGGCGGCTCGCCGATCCCCCAGCGCCATTGGAGCGACCAATGGGGCACGCGCTTCATCGGGCAAAAGGGCACGCTCAACCTGACGATGCTCGAGTATGTCTTCACGCCTGCAGGCGGCGGCCCGCGAGAGGGCGTCCACATGCTCTCGAAGACCGGCAACCTCGAGAACGTCGATTTCAGCCGCGACGGCCAGGCCTACACGGAGACGGAGAACAGGCACGTGCTGGATTTCATGCGGGCACGCGAGAGCCGCTCCCGTCCCATCTCGGACATCGAGGAGGGGCACATATCGAGCGCATGCTGCGAGCTCGCCAACCTCTCGCAGCAGCTTGGCCGGCCGATCGCCTACGATCCCAGGGCGCGAACGGTTCCCGGCGACGCGAAGGCGACCCGCCTGCTCGCGCGCCCCTACCGCACTCCCTGGATTCATCCCGATCCGGCAAGTGTGTGAGGTCGGGGAGCGGGGGGGTATGGGAGAAGACGTCTCATGCCCCTGGGGGAGACGGCCGCCGTTTGGCGGACTACTCGGCGCGACCGGAGTTCAATTCCCGTACGGCAGGACATAGACTTCCGTCAGGAGCTGTCCTCCCGTGCTGGAAGTCGTCGAGCCCTGCACCACGTACGCTCCCGGGTCCAGGTGCACCAGCGCTGCGCAGTCAGACGACCCGTCCAGGAAGAGAAATGCCCCCGCCACGGAAAAGATGGCCCGAAAGCCGTCCGCCAGGTTGGGGTCGCTTGTCCACGAGAGCAGGTTGTAGGTGTTGGTCACACCTCCGTCGTCTGTCACGCGCTGCACGTTCACTCCCATGTAGCCACCGCTCGATAGCGTCAGCGCTGGGTTTGCCACGGGGCTCGGCACGCCAAACTGCGCCAGCGACGGCCCGGCTCCCCGTATGAGGACCCAGCGGGGGCTGCTCCCCTGGATGACAAACCCGGGCATGGTGGGATGCGTCGCCGAGATCCAGGAGTTGTTGGAGACATTCACGGCGCCCGTCAGCGCGAGCCTTGGGTAGACGTTCACAAACGGGCCTCCCTCGGTCAGCCAGGGCGTGTATCCAAATGTGACGGGGCCCCGGGTCGAATTGCCCGTGAACGTGATCGTCCCAAGGTTCTGCATTCCGGCGGTGGCGGCATAGGTATAGGTTCCGCTCAACGGAGCGTAGGTTTGGACACCGATATTCGAGTCGGCAAGGCCCTCGTTGATGACGTCCTGGTAGGTCCCGTCCGCTCGGAACCACACGAGCTCATAGCTAAAGAACACGCTCACCCGGTAGTTGATCTCGACGAGGGAGTCCGCGATGGACTGCGGGGCTGCCTGTGCCGACAGCTTGGGTACCGATAGGAGGGCCAAGGCAGCCAAAAAGACGGTTCTCATAAGCATCCTGATGCCATTACACATGACAGGCGGGGCGAATTAAGCCACCACTGCGATTTCGCCGAGCCAACCGTCACCCAGGGCATCGGGCCATCAGTAGCCCCGGTGCATGCGCCATCCCGTGATTAAGGTTTGCGCGGAGCCTTGATTGGGGTCGGGATTGGATCCGATGACTAGAAAGGAGCTTCGGTGAGGGCGTTTGCCAGTCACCGGATGCGATGCCGGCGCCTGTCGCGCAGGCTGCGGGCAGCCGCTGCGCCAGCCGGGGGCGGATCACTTCAAGAATAGGCAACAGATGAATATGTCGCGCTTCGCTGGTATCCTGATGCTCGTCGCAACCGCCATGTCGCCATGCCTGGCTGGGCCCGGCGGTCCGCCGCTGGTGTCGGAAGCGACGCAAAGGGGCTATGAGGCGGAGGGAGCCGCGAAGGGCCTCGTCATCCTGTCGGTGAACTGGGGCCGCATGTGGGGATGCGGCGACTTCCAGAGCGCCCAGCTGCGGGAGCTGGGTTTCGACCGTCTTCCGACTTCGAGGCAGAGGGACGACGACATGGGCGACCTCGTGCTGGAGCCGCCCCTGCGTCTTTCAAGCAAGCCTGACAATACCGACTATGTCTTCCTCGTGGAGCCCGGTGAGTATGCGCTGAGCTTCTGCAGCATCAAGGTAGGACGGTCGGAGGCGGATGTCGGCTACCTCCGGATCGGCAGAAGGCAGCTGATAGGCGACGCCACCGCCCAGGGCGGCAGCTTCACCGTGGCCGCAGGTGAGGCGGTTTACATCGGGCGCTTCTTCCTGAAGTGCGCCGGCAGGCCGACCCTGTGGCGGTATTACGAGGAGGGCCGGGACGGCTTTCGAGGCAAGATGGCGGCCTTGAGGAGGAAATATCCGTTCGTGGACGTGGACAAGGTCCAGTTCAGATTGTTTCGAACAGGGTTGTTCGGAGATCCGTACGAGCTTCCGTCGGGGACCAAGTAAGAGCCTGCGCAGTCACGGGACGTGACGCCTGCGTCTGTCTCGCCGGCCGAGGAACAGCTGCGGATCACGGCAGCGTTTGGATCGGGAACCCTGATCTTCGGGATGTGAATACGCCAGCGGCGCCGGCCTCGGCGCTCGGTATCCGGACGGGCGCCGGTGCCGGCCGAGGTGCTTTGCCCACGTTCGTCATTGCGGACGATTCTGGCAACGTCTTCAACAGTGGTCCCCCATGAAATCGTTGCCAAAGCTTCTCCTCATCGCGTTCGGCGGCCTGATTGCGGCGCGCTCCGGCGCCGGCCTGGCGGACCACCGGATGGATATCTACTGGAACGACGTCGAGGGCGGCGGCGCCACGCTCATTGTCACGCCCGCCGGGGAGTCGATCCTGATCGATTCGGGCAATCCCGGCCCGCGGGACGCCGGGCGCATCCACCGGACCGCCACCGCCGTCGCCGGCCTGTCCAGGATCGACTACTACATCACGACCCATTTTCACTTGGATCACTTCGGCGGCATCGCCGAGCTGTCTACGTTGATGCCCATCGGCCAGGTCTACGACAGGGGCATTCCGGTGCACGACCCCGACCACAACCCGAGCGACGCGTTCTGGCTGTCCATGATCAAGCCATACCGCGGGTTTGCGGCGGGCGGGCGCAGTCTCGTCAGTCCCGGGCTTGTCCTGCCGCTGCGCCAAGCCGCAAGCGGGCCCCGCTGGTGGATTCGATGCGTCGCCAGCGGGGGGAGGTTTGTCGACGCGCCTTCCGGGACGCCGCCCAACCCGCTGGCCGCGGAGAATTCCCACCACGATCTGGCCCCGACTGACAACGACCTCAGCAGCGCCTGGTTGCTGGGTTTCGGGCCTTTCCGCTTTTGGGATGGCGGCGACCTCACCTGGAACGTGGAGGGGGAGTTGGTGACCCCGGCAAACCGGGTGGGGCAGGTCGATGTCTACCAGGTCGACCACCACGGGCTGGCCTTCAGCAACAACCCGGTCCTGATTCACAGCCTTGCCCCGACCGTTTCCGTCATGAACAACGGCCCAAGGAAGGGCACGGCCGCGTCGACCATGGCCGGGCTGAAGTCCTCGCCCGGCCTTCAGGCCATGTACCAAGTGCACAAGAATGTGCGGCCGGAGGACCCCGAGGACAACGCCGCGGATGAATTCATCGCCAACTTCTCGAGCGACCCCAACCACACCGACGCGAACTACATCAAGCTCTCGGCCGATCCATCGGGGACTTCCTACACCGTTTCCATCCCGGCGACCGGATACAGCCGGACCTTTCAAACACGCCTGGACAAGCCGTAGGCGGCCCCCCCCGGGGCGCCGGTGGCGGGAGCTCGGGCCCAACGCACATGGCGGTCCCCGGCATCGTCCGGCCGGGACCGGCCGCGCCAGTCAATCGCTGAGCTGGCCGGGAGGAACGAGCTGGGGGAAGTAGGTGCCTAGGACCTTTGCCGGCAGCGCGAGCCGAACCGGCGATTTTGGCGTGCCGGACTTGAGCAGCCCGGCACCGACCGCAGCGGCCAGGGCCGCGCGGCCGGTGCGCTCGCCCGCTCCCACTATCCGGCCGGCCTCGCCGCGCGCGAATTCGCCGCGGTAGAGCGCCTCGCGCAGAAGGAGGGAAACGCGCGCGCCGGCGTCACCCAGGCCGGCTTCCATCCTGGCGTAACGCTCGATCCGGTCGGCCAGGGTGTCCAGCTCAAGGAGCTTCTCCATGAAGGCGATCTGGTCCAGCATGACCCGCAGCACGAACTCGCAGAACTCCCCCAGGGCGCGCCGGCTGAGGTGGCCGGGCACGTCGCCGGGCGACGACGGGCTCCTTTCCCGGTCGGCGGCGGCCAGTCGCCCGTAGTACTCCTCGCGCCTGAAGGCCAGACCGCGGGAGAGCGACCAGAGGCCGCCGGAGTCGACGCAGGCGCGGCGGATGAGGGTGTCCGAGAACAACCGGACGACGCGGCCGTTCCCGTCGCGAAATGGGTGGATCCATGCGAGCCGATGGTGGCTAGCCCCCACCGCGACTATCCTGGCCGCGCGGGATAGCTCGGGCGATTCATAGCGCTGGCGAAAACGCCCGAGAAGGGCCGGCACGAGCTCGTGCGGCGGCCCTACATGGGTGCCCACCTTGACGTTTGTCGTGCGCAGCACGCCGGGCTCGAGGGGAACCTTGACCCCGGTCCACGACGTGGCGACACGCAGTGACTCGGGTAGCTCGGAATAGAAGCGCCGGTGCAGTTCGCAGAGGAATTCCGGCGCGAAGGGCGATCCTCCGTAGCCGGCGGACCAGCGCTGGCACGCGAGGTGGGCCAGCGCCAGCTGCTGCAGGTCGCGCTTTTCCGGCTCCGAGGAGAAATCGTGTCGCAGCGCGGCCTCAATGTCGTGCACCCGCGTGTGCTGTCCCTCGATCAAGTTGGAGTAATAGCAGTGCATCCATCGGGTGACCTCGACCAGGTCCTCCCTTAGGGGGCCCCGCACGCTGCCCTCGAGGCGGGCCGCGCCCCCGATCACGGAAAGGGCGAGGTCCTCCAGTGCAGATTCCTGCTCGTCTGGGAAGGCAGGTTCGAGTGCTTCTTCGGTCAAGTTCATGTTGCCGATCATTGTGCCGATAATACAGTGTCGTTTATAATTATATGTCAACGTGTTAATGATATAAACTCATCATTAATACCGTATATATTGCCGATCTTTTTGCCGGTTGTTAAACCCAGCATCCTGATGAGCTTCATTGATTTGGCAGACTCCCCAGTGGGCCGATGCACAAGCCCCGGGCGCGATTCAGGACGGGGCGGACAAGACAATGGTCCCGGATCCTGGCGCAAATCCGTGCCCGGTCGCGGCCCCCGAGGGCCATCGCACATGGATCAGGCGAGGGGGATTGCGGTCGCCCCAGCCAAAAAAACACGCGGCCGCGGACTGCGAATAGTAGCCCGAGCCGGCGTGCACCTCGCCCGCCTGCATGGAGCCGTCGCCGAGTTCGACCGCGATGCGCGCCCCGATTGCGCTCGGATTCCCCTTGGGCCCGCGAAGCCGGACGCAAAGCGAATGGCGGCCGGCCACGCCGTTGTTCCGAAACGCGAGCGCGGTGCCGTTGTTGCGGGTTGCGACAAAGTCGGGCCAGCCGTCCTGGTCGAGATCGACGACGGCGAGAGCCTTTGCGTCGCCCGGGACGACGAGGCTGCTCTCGACGGGCGGCACGGGCGTGAATCCGCCCCGTCCGTCACCGCGCAGCAGCTGGCTCAGGCCGCCGTCGAAGCGACCGACGAACGGGATCGGCGAATAGGAATTCTGCACGGCGTATATGTCGGCGTGGCCGTCGCCGTCAAAGTCCCCGGCGACCAGCCCCTGGATCGGGGAGACCTGCGCGATCCGGGGCAGGGGCTCGAACCGGTGGCTGCCGTCGGGCTGGCTCAGGAACACCCCGCTCCGGAATTCCGTGGCCGCAAAGCGCTGCGCCGCCGCGATCCTCTCCTCGCCCAGGAGGTCCCCGAGCGCCGCCCGGGCGTAATAGTCGTTTCTGGGGAAGCGCTTAAGGATCGCCGGAATCGCCGCCCCGAGATCCCGGCGCGTGCGCCGCGGATAGATCCTGTCCCCTTCGTAGCAGGCCTCGACCAGCTGCCGGTCGCCGTCGCCCCTGAAGTCCCCGTAATAGATGAGCGCGGGGTGATCCTGGGTCGCGCTGTACGGCGTGTTGAGGCCCACGTTGCCGGCGACGTAGTCGGGCCTGCCGTCGCCGTTGAAATCGGCGGCGGCGATCGAGGTCCACCATCCGGCGCCGGCCGCCGAGAATCCCGCCCTCTCGCTCCAATCCTCGAGCCTCCTGCCGCGGTCGTTGTGGAAGTACCTCACGTGGCCCCATTCAAGCGTCAGCAGGAGGTCGGGCCAGCCGTCGCCGTCCGCGTCGCTCCACAATGCGCCGGTCACCATGCCGACTTCGCGCAACCCGGGCGCCACCTGCTCGGTGACATCCTCGAACCTGCCGCCGCGGTTCGCCCAGAGCGCGCTCTGGGGCGGGAGCGGGTACTGGCCCGGCACAACGCGGCCGCCTATGAAGAGGCTCAGGCGCCCGCTGCGGTCGAAATCGGCGGCCGCCGCGGCGCCGACGCTCACGGGGAGCGGGGGAAGCGCGCCCGTCGGCGCCGGCCTTAGGGCGCCGCGGCCGTCGTTCAGGAAGAGCCTCGGCTGGTATTCCGCCGCGCCGGCGGGCAGGCTGCTTCCACCCTTCGTAACAAGCAGGTCGTCGACCCCGTCGCCATCGGCGTCGAAAATGAGGACGGGCCCGTCGTTGAGCGGCTGCCCAAAGGAAAGCGCGCCCGAGTCGGCGCCGGAATACCCTGCGGCCGCGCCGGCAAGGAGGATCCGGGCGGGGTCCGATGGCGTGCCCCCTATCACGATGTCGTCCTTCCCGTCGCCGTTCAGGTCGCCGACCGCGATCGCGGGCCCCCTCCTGTTCTGGCGCATCGGCAGGAGCGGCTGCTGGGCGGTCTCGTCGACAAGGGTCTCCCGGGAAACGAGCGAGAGGTTGGCGGCCGAGCTCACGTCAGAGAACTGGCCCGGGGAGGCCTCCCTCGGCGCAGCCGGCGCCACGGGCGCCGACGGCTCGGTGATCGTGTACCGCCTGTCGGCAGCTAGATCCGGGAAGGATTGGACATGCCCGCTCGGCCAAGAGACTGTCAGGCGCCTTATCCTCGAGTCCCCGCCTAGGCCGAAGTGCAGGATTGGCTCGGAGCTGGAGAGAACGCCGCGGGCGAGCACGAGCGAGCGGACCTGGACGCCGGAATCCGTCTCGATGCGCACGGTTGAGCCGACTCCGAACCTGTTTGAACGCGTTCCGCGAAGCGCGATGACGGCGCGGTATCCCGTGTCGGAGTCGTTTCGCAGGAGCGTCACGCCTCCCTCGAAGTTCGAATAGACGAGGTCGAGGTTGCCGTCGCCGTCCAGGTCCCCGAACGCGGAGCCAAAGCTGATTCCCTTCTGGTTGAGCCCCCAGGCGGCGCTGACGTCCTCGAAGCGCAGGTCGCCCATGTTGCGGAACGCGAGGTGCTGCTCGACCAGCGCCGGGCTCGCCTTCTCGATGCGCACCTTCTCGCCAAGTGTCTCCGCAAGCGCCTTGCGGGCATAGAGATCGGCATTGTGCAGCTCCCGGTTCATCCCGTTTGTCACGAAGAGGTCGAGGCGGCCGTCGTTGTCCAGGTCCTCGAGGCGGGGCGACCAGGTCCAATCGGTGGCCGAGAGCCCCGCAAGGCACGCGGCTTCCATGCATCGGCCCGTGCCCGTGTTGATGAAGAGCGCGTTTCGCATGTACTGGGGCGCCGCCGCCGAGCCTTCCGGAGGATCCGCCAGGTTGGCCCTCATCAGGGCGAAGCCGCGCTGGTCCTTCTGGTGGATGGTCGCGGCCATCTCGGCGACGAATAGGTCGATCAGACCGTCGTTGTTCACGTCGCCCAGGTCGGAACCCATCGACGAATAGGGCATGTGCGGCACCACCGAATCGATCGTGTCGGTGAAGGTCCCGTCCCTGTTGTTGTGGTAGAGCTTGTCCGGCGCCGCGAAGTCGTTCGCGACATAGAGGTCCGGCCAGCCGTCCCCGTCGTAGTCCCACCACACGCAGGAATGCCCCTGCGCCTCGCCGCCTATCCCGGCCCGACCGGTCACGTCGCTGAACGTGCCGTCGCCGTTGTTGTGGAAGAGGTAGTCCCTCTGGCCGTTCGGATGGCTGGCGTCCAGGAGGTTGGTCTGGACGAAGACGTCGAGGAACCCGTCGCGGTCATAGTCGCAGAAGGCCGCCATCACCGACGCGTCCCTGACCGCGAGTCCCCGGGCCTGGGCTTCCTCCCTGAACGTGCCGTCGCCCTGGTTGATGTAGAGGAGGTTCGGGGCCCCGAATCGGCAGACGTAGATGTCAAGGAGCCCGTTGTTGTCCACGTCCACGAATGTCGCGCCGTGCTTCCAGATTTCCGCCGACTCCCCCTTGTCGCCAACCCCGGCCCTATCCGTCACGTCCTCGAACCTCCAGTTCCCGAGGTTGCGGAACAGCCGGCAGCTCCTGGTCTTGCTCACGACAAAGATGTCCGGCCGGCCATCGCCGTCGTAGTCGCCGATCGCCACCCCCGTGCCGAACGAGCCGTTCTCGCTCTGGTAGTAGAGGGCCCCCCACATCCTCGGGTCGTCATAGGGGTTCTCCGTGACGACCCCTGTCTCCTGCGCGGGAAGCGCCTTGAACATCGTCGCCCCTCGCCGGCCCAGGCGGGGGGCCAGGGGCTGTTCGGCAATCGCGCCTGCGGAGCCCGGCTCCCCCGCCCGCGGCGGAGGTCCGGTTGGTACCGGCGCCGTGCCGCCGATCAGGGACAGGGGCCTGCCGATGAGCACGGCTCCGCCTGCCGCCAGGGTCTTTATGAAACTCTTGCGATTCACCGTCGTCCTATCGGCCGCCAGGCGCCCTCCGCACGCGCGTGCGATTCCGCCGGCCGACGTGTTCGTTTGGTGGCATTTAGCAACGCAGTTTGTGGGGCGGGGACTTGTCGCCTCAAGGAATTTCACCGTCCCTCCGGGGCCGGTCCGAGGCGCGCCTTCTTGCCAAGCGGTCGGATTTCCCCGGATATCAGCTCTGTTCACCTTCTCCTTGATCCAAGGTAATCCGACTCCGCGGCCGATGCGCGCGCACCCATGAGCTTCCTTCCTCGGCTTTCGTCCCGGGCTTGGATATTGGCTCCGGCTTGCGCGCTCGCGTTCACAATATGGGCGGACCGCGCGAGGCTGCAGCGCGTCGAGCTCGTATCGAACTTCGCCGCGAGGGATGCCTTGGTAGAACCAGGCTCGGCGACCGGCTATGCCGACGGCAAGCGGTGGCTGGTCGTGCCGGAGCACGACAACCCGACCTACCAGTGGATCGAGGAGACCCAGCTCATGCTGGCGCGCGGGGACTGGCGCGTGAGGAGCGTCGACTACGAGAATGCGCCGTTCGGGCGGGAGGCGCATTCGGCCTCGCCCTACCGGTGGTGGCTCGCGCTGATCGCCTGGATTGCCCGCGCCGTGTCCGGCCGGCCGCTCGGGCTGTGCGTGGAGCGGGCCGCTCTTTTTGCCGACCCGATCCTGCATCTAGCGCTCCTGGTCGCGGCGACCTTCTTCGTGGCGCGGCGTTTCGGGGCCTTCTGCGCCGCGCTCTTCTCGGCAGGGCTGGCCGCCATCTTCCCGCTGGCGTCGGCGTTCCTCCCCGGTGTCGCGAATGACTTCGCCATGGAGCAGGCCTGCATCCTTTGGAGCGTCCTTCTGCTCGTGGCCGGTGCCCTGGCCGTGCGGCACGCCTCCCGCTGGTATTTCGCAGGGGGCGTCGCCGGCGGCTGCGGCCTCTGGCTCGGCGCAATGGGCCAGGCGCCGATCATCGCGGGGATCGCGGCCGGGGGCGTCCTCGCGGCGCTGATTGCCCGGGGCGGCCCGGGGGAGCCTTCGGCCGGGGCCTCGGCGTTTCCGCCATGGAGGGCATGGGCGTTCGGCGGGGCGTCCTCCAGCCTGCTCGCGTACCTCGTCGAGTACTTCCCCGGGCACATGGAGGCGCAGCTTCGTGTCAACTACCCCCTCTATGGGCTGGCTTGGCTGGGGCTTGGCGAGCTCCTCTGGAGGTTCGAGTCCCGGTGCCGCGGAGAGCGGCCGCCCGGCGGTCCGCGGGCCATCGGCATCTGCATCCTTTCGGCGGCTGCGGTCGCCTCGCTGCCGCTCGCCATCCTGCGGAGCGGGAACCGCCCGTCCCTGGCCGGCGATCTGCTGTCGGCCCGCCTCACGAACCTGCCCAATGGGGTCGTGGCGGACAACCTGCCGGCATGGATGATCCGCGACGGCCCGGGCGGGGCCTTCGCGGCGGCCTGCCTTCCACTCATCCTGATCGGGCCCGCTGTGTGGATTCTCCTGCGCAAAGGGACGGGTGCGGCGCACCGGATTGCGACCGCGATCGCCCTGGGGCCGGTCCTGGCCGCCCTGGCGCTTTCAATCCTCCAGCTTCGCTGGTGGAACACATTCGACATGGTGATGCTTGCGCTCCTGGTCGCCGCGACCGCGGCCGTCCATGCGGCTGCCAATCCGCGGCGGAGCCGCTGGATGTGGTCCGCGCTCCTGGGAGCTGTTCTCGCCTTCGGCCTGGTGCAGCTCATGCCCCCGACGGGCGGCGCCGGATCAGGCAAGCTGCGCCTCACGCGGGCGGAGGTGGAGGGCCTTTACGAGCGCGGCCTCTCCCAGTGGATCGCGGACCACGCGGGGCCCGGCGGCGCGACTGTCCTGGCGCCCCCGCTCCGCACGTCGAGCCTTTGCTATTACGGTGGTTTGCGCGGGCTGGGCACGCAGAACTGGGAGAACAGGGACGGCCTGCTGGCCGCCATCCACATAGCCACCTCGATGCGCCAGGATGAGTCGCAGTCGGTCATCAGGCAGCGCGGGGTGACCCACATCGTGCTCCCCTCATGGGACACGGATCTCGAGAATTTCGCGCGCTGGAGGCTGAAGGACCCGGCGGCCTCGTTCGTCTACGCGCTGCACAACACCGACGGCGGCGGCTTCAGCTGGCTGCGCGCGCTGCCCTACGAGCTGCCGCCCGTCGCCGACCTTGAAGAGCAGTCGGTGCTGGTGCTCGAGGTGACGGATGGGGCCAATCCCGCCGCGATCCAGGGGCGCTTCGTGGAATACCTGGTCGAGGCGCACCAGATCGAGAAGGCGGCCGCGGCGAGCGCGGTGCTCCTGCGCTATCCCGGGGACCTGGGGGCGCTGGCGGCCCTGGCGCAGCTGGCGAAGGCGCGCGGCGACGACGAGGCCTTTGCAAGGGTGTTCAGGTCGATCCTGTCGGATCTGTCGAGCGGCGCCGACCGGGGCCTTGCCTGGGACAGGCGCGTCAGCCTGGCGGTCGTGCTGGCGCTCGGCGGACGGGGCGACCTTTCGCGCGAGCAGGTGAGGCGCTGCGTCGGGGAGGCCGACGAGGAGCGCATCCGATTCCTCACGACGGAGTCTCTCTACCACCTCCTGGTGCTCGGCAAACGCGCCGGCGCCGAGATCGCGGACCCGAGATTGCGAGAGCTTTCGCTGAAGCTGCTGCCTGAGAGCCTGCGCGGGCATCTTTGACGGGGCGGCCGTCAGGGCTGCAGGCGAAGCGGGCCCGCCTCCGGCGCAGCGCGCGTGGCTGCGCCCCGGGGGGCGAGCGGCCCCAGTCCCCGTGCCGTCAGGGCTTCGGTGGGCCGACGCGGACCAGCACGTCCCTGCTGACGGCGGTGCCCTCGCGGTTGTGGACGAGCGCGACGTAATGGCCCGCCGAGCCGGCCGAGACGTTCCTCAGGGTTAGCGCGGGCCGCGACGCCCCGGCTATCTCGTTGGCGTCATGCAGCCACCGATATTCCATCGGGGCCGTTCCGGCGGCCGAGACGGCCAGCGTCAGGTCCGCGCCCTGCGCGACGCTTACCACCGGAGCCGGTTCGCGCGTCAGGAGGGGCACGGTGGCGCCCCTGGTTCCGAATGACAGCGAGGTCGGGGCCACCCGCAGCCGGCCGATTTCCGCCAATGCCCTGTGGCCGCGCAGGTCGTCGACCGTCGCGACAAACGTCAATTCCTCGCCCGGGGCGAGGTCGGCGGGCGGGCGCCAGTAGACGCGGTAGGGTGGGGCGTCGTCCGTGCCCAGAAGCTCGCACTGTCCCGGGCGCGAGGCCCGCTTCATCACGAATGTCACCTCCGCGAACCCGTCCCCTCCGTTCACGTCCGCGCGTATCTCCTGGCGCTCGGGGATCAAGTGGCCGTCAACGCTGCGCGAGGTGAAGGTGAAGGCCGACCCGCCGGCCGGCGCGGCGAAGCGGATCGAGGGGGCCGATCCCGGGGCCGGCAGCGGCGCCTGCGCCTGCCAGACGATGCATTCCAGCGGGGCGAGGGACACCTCGACCCTCCCGCGATCGCCCACGGCCAGGGCCGGGCCGCCGTCCAATCCGGGGTTGCGCGAGTCGAAGATCTCCCGGAGGACGGCGCCCGCCGGCTGGCACGTGGCCAGCGCGCCACCAACGGAGTCCGTCCGGGAGTTGTTCATGGCGACGAGGTACTCCACGCGCTCATTGCGCTCGATGCGCGAGAAGGCGAACAGGTGGGGCTGGCCGCTGTCGCGAAGCAGCATGGCGCCGCGCGCCAGTCCCGGATGGGAGGTGCGCAGTGCGGCGAGCGTCCGGATGGCCCGGTAGAAGGGGTGGCCGGCGTCGAACTTGTCGTCGCCCCCCGTGCGCCCGGTTCCGAGGAGCGCCAGATCGCGGAACGCCGGGGCGCGCGAGGCGAACATGTCCTCGCGCGCGCCCATGTCGCCTCCGATGCCGACCATGCCCTGCTCGTCCCCGTAGTAGATCGCGGGCTGGCCCCGGACGGTCATTAGGAGCTCGTGGCCCAGGAGGACGAGGTCGCCCAGCTGCGAGGCGCTCGCAAGCGGGTTGTCCAGCTTGAGGAAATAGGCGAACCGCCCCGCGTCATGGTTGCTGATGAACGTCGTCAGGCTCTGCGCGTTGCTGTCGTGGTCCGTGTACCAGTCGTCCTGCGCGAAGACGCCCTCGAGCTCCGCCGCGTCGTGGCCGCGCGAGACGAAGTCGCGCGCGCCCTTGAAGAACCCGAAGTCGATGGTCGCGTCGAGGGTGCCGGTCGTCGTGAACTCGCTCATGAAGGCCGCGTCCCCGCTGTCGTTGCCCACCTCGCCGAATTGCAGGAAGTCGGGCCGGCCCAGCTCCCTTGCCTTCTCGCGGATCGCCGGCGCGAACGCCTGCCAGAACTCCATGTTCACGTGCTTGACCGTGTCGATCCGGTAGCCGTCGATTCCATAGTCCTCGATCCAGCGGCTGTAGATCGCGATGAAGCCCCGGACCACGGCCGGGTTCTCGGTGAACAGGTCGTCCAGGCCGCCGAAGTCGCCGTGCAGCGCGCTCTCCCCCTTGAAGGTGCTGTCGCCGCGGTTGTGATAGAGGGTCACGTCGTTGAGCCACTCGGGCCCCTTGGAATGGGCCTCCTGCGGGGGAACGAACGGCACGTGGGCAAAGCTGCGCTCGGCGGACAGACTTGGGAAGGCGGGGGAGGGGCCCACCCCGTTGTAGGCGACCTCGTGGGGGTCGAAGGGCCGGCCGGAGGCGTCGCGGTAGGGGGCCTCAGCCATGGTGCGGTACGTCGTCGTCCCGTCCGCGTAACGGATGACGTCCGCCGTGTGGTTGACGACGATGTCGAGGTACACGCGCAGGCCCCGCGCATGGGCCTGCGCCACGAACTCCCGGAACTCCGCGGAGGTGCCGAGGTGGGGATCGATCCTCGTGAAGTCGAGGATCCAGTAGCCGTGATAGCCCGCGCTGGCGCCCTGCATGGGCTTGTTCGTGAAGGGGGGCGTGATCCAGATGGCGGTGGCCCCAAGCCGCTTGATGTAGTCGAGCTTTGAAGTGAGGCCGATGAGGTCGCCGCCGTGATAGCGGGAGATCCGGGTCGGATCAAAGCCGCTCGCTTCTGGCCCCCCGGCTATCCCGCCAGTATCGTTGGCCGTGGACCCGTTCGCGAACCGGTCCGTGAGCACGAAGTAGATCACCTGGCCGGCGCCTGGATGCGTGAAGCGCGGCACACTGACCGGGGCCGGCGAACCGGCGCCGGCGCGCGACGGGCCGGCGCCGGCCAGCAGGGCGGCGAGCAGCAACAAGGAGAGGGGGCGGCCGGTCCGGACGGCTTTCCGGGGCGCAGGGCGGACCGTCGATCGAGTCTTCATGTGGCGGGTTCCCCGGGGAGAGTGGGTCTGAGCTCGGCGAAGTCAAAGGGTGGAGCCCGGAGAATACATGGGGAGTCCGGACAAAACCGCGCCCTGAGCGCGTCGAAGGTGGGTGCCCGGGCGAGGACGCCCCGGGGCCCGTTATCAAGGTTTTTTCCGGGTCATCTCGGTTTTTTGAGAGGATTGGGGGTGGCGCAGAGTGGCCCGCGGTGGGTTCATCGGGACGCAGACGAGCAATGCAACCGGCTGGCTCGGCCCACCTTCATTACCCGAATCCCAAGAACAACCCGTTGCGTGCCGCATTCATGATGTCGGCACGCGCCTTCAGTCCTACCATGCACCCCGAAGCAAATAACCTAAGTTCACGCACGGGCCCGTTCCGGCTCGCAGCTGTCGGCCTGATATCCTTGGCCGCGTCATTGACGGCGTTCGCTCAGGCAGTGAGCACGACGACAACGACGACGACACAGACCCAAACCAGCACCCAGCCTGCGGTCGCCGCGGGCCCGGCGGCCTCGTCGACCGAGCAGCCGATCGTCCTGAACGAATTCACCGTAAACGGATCCTTCGCGGGCAGCCTCGAGATGGCGGCCCAGCTGAAGCAGTCGTCAGGAGCCATCGTCGAGGTCATCGCGCCCGAGGACATCGGCAAGCTGCCAGACGTCAGCATCGCCGACGACCTCGTGCGCCTGACGGGCCTCACCAGCGAGCGCGTCAACGGCCGCAACCAGGAGATCACCATCCGCGGCCTCGATCCGGACTTCAACATCGGCACGCTCGACGGCGTCGAGCAGGCCAGCACGGGTGAGAACCGGGACGTCCAGTACGACCAGTATCCCTCCGCGCTCATCGGCGGGGTGACGGTCTACAAGACCGGCCAGGCCGACATGATAGGCGGCATCGGCGGCACGATCGACATCCAGACCGCGTCCCCCCTGAGCTTTGACCACAGGGTGTTTGCCGTGGACGCGTACTACAACTGGACGAAGCTCGGCCAGCTCACGCCCGGCCAGAAGGTGACCGGAGAGAATTACTCCGCCTCCTACATCGACCAGTTCCTCAATGGGACGGAAGGCGTCTTCGTGGGCTACGCGCACCGGGAGAACCCCTACGAGGGCCAGCAGTTCCAGGCGTGGGGCTACCCCAACGCACCAGACGGCAACCTCGTCCTTGGCGGCATGAAGCTTTACGACCAGAACGATCTCCTCAAGAGCGACTCCGCTGTCGTCGTTCTCGAGAGCAAGCCCAACGACTTCATCCACAGCAAGATCGACTTCTTCATCTCGTACACAGACGAGAACCAGCTCCTGCGGGGAATGGAGGTCCCGATGAATGAATGGGGCCCCGCGAACCTTCAGCCGGGCTACACGGTCGTCAACGGGCGGATCACCGATTTCACGGACACCCACCTGAACCCCGTCGTCCGGAACATGGACACGAAGTGGCTCTCGCACCTGGTCTCCGGGATATGGAACCTAGACTTGGGTGAGAAGACGGACTGGCCGGTGCATTTCCAGATGGGTTGGTCCTCGGCGAAGCAGAGCGAGGAGGTCCTGGAGACCTACGTGGGCATGTTCTTCAACAATTCGGAGCCCTCAAACCAGGGGGACACGATGGTCGTGACCTTTCCCGCCGGTCCGAACCCCCCGTCTGTCGTCTCGAGCACGAACTACGCGAACGCCAGCATGTTCTATCTCACCGATCCGGATGGCTACGGCACGGGAACGTACCCGACCACCGGCCAGGAAGGCTACCTCAAGTACTTCAACGAGGATGACGTCGCTGACTCGTACAAGGTGCTCACCAAGCACGACCTGAACGGGGAGGTCTTCAAAGACGTCGAGATCGGCATAATGTTCTCCGAGCGCTTCAAGCAGTACGGCCAGAATCCGAGCGGCTACCTTGTCAATCAGGACGGCCAGCCCACCGCTCCGCTGCCCACCAGCCTCCTAGGGACAACGAACCTTTCGTTCATCGGCAACCTGCATCCCGTGGCGTTCGACCCGAACTCCCTTATCTCAAACGGGAGCCTGGTCTTCATCGAGAACCCCAATCAAGGCAGCTGGATTGGCGACAACTACAAGGTCTGGGAGCAGGTCACGCGCCCCTATGTGCAGTTTGACATGAAGGGCACCGTGTTTGGCGTGCCATACGAGGGCAACATCGGCGCCATGATGAGCTACGCCGACCAGAGGTCCACGGGCTATTCCGGAAACGGCGGCAACATCGTGTTCCCGGTCTCGGGCGGCGCGGGATATTTCAACGTCCAGCCGAGCTTGAACCTGGTGTTCAAGCTCACGCCAGAGGACCTGATCCGGTTCTCCATCGGCCGCCAGGAAATGCGCCCGACCATGTACGAGATGAGGGCGGCGCGCGATTACGGCTACAACGCGGCGGATGCCAACAACTATCAGATCAGCCCGTGGAGCGCCACGAGCGGCAACCCGGGCATTCGCCCGTGGGAGTCCAACTCTGCCGACCTCTCCGTCGAGCACTACTTCGCGCACGGCGGCGGCTATGTCTCGCTGGCGGTCTTCGAGAAGCAGCTCCAGACCTACATCTACGACCTCCAGACGGTCGAAAGCTTCGCCGGGTACCCCTACACCTCCCCCAACCCGCCCATAATCAACTACGGCCTGGCCAACCAGTTCGTGAACGGCGACGGCGGCAACATGAGCGGCGTCGAGGCCAACGTGCAGATAGGCAGCGAGGTGTTCACCGGCGGGATGATCAAGGGCTTCGGCATCCAGCTGAACGGCGCCTTGATCGACAGCAGCATCAAGCCCTGGGGCCCGAACAACCCCAGCTCGCCGCTCCCGGACCTGTCGAAGAAGACCGGGAACATCACCCTCTACTACGAGCGCTTCGGCTTCTCGGCCCGCATCCAGGAGCACTACCAGGGGTCGACGAGGGAGTACATCGTGCAGTTCGGCGCGCCGACGTTCAACAGCCTGGGCACGCCCAACGACGGCTACTCGACCGAGATCCCGTACCACGAGCTCGACGCCCAGGTCCAGTACGGGTTCAAGAGCGGCCCGCTCAAGGGCCTGACCATCTACGTCGAGGGCAGGAACCTGAACAACGCCCCGCTCATCACGTACACCAACAACGACCCGCGCCAGCTGGCGAATTGGCAGAAGTACGGCGCGTCGTACAGGTCGGGCGTGTCCTACAAGTTCTGACGGATTCATGACAGGGCCTGCTCACTAGAGGTCCAAATCGAGCGGCCACCGGATCTACTCTGGTGGCCGTTTTTTTCCCGTGACGGCAGACTCTGTCACATCGCACGAACTCCAACCCAACCTGCGAGCTCTCGGCTCGAAGTCGGCGGGCCGGCGCGCGCCGCGCCGCTTCTCCGGCCCGACCCTAAACCCCGCCTTAATGGGCGCCGCCTCATCCACGTGGCTCAACACCCGCAGCGCCGGCGTGTTGGCCCATATCTCCTGCCTGCCCGGCGGCTACGGCATCGGCAACCTCGGGCCGGGCGCCCGCAGCCTCGTGGACCTTCTCGGGCGCGCGGGCGTGCGCTACTGGCAGATCTGCCCCATCGGCCCGACCGGCTACGGCGACTCGCCCTACCAGACCTTCTCCGGCCGCGCCGGCAACCCGTATTTCGTCGACCTCGGCGAGCTCGTGGGCGCCGGCCTGCTCAAGGAGCCCGAGGTGGCCCCGCTCCGCGCCCTGCCCACGGCGCGCGTCGACTACGGCCGGCTGTACGAGCAGTTCTGGTGCGTGCTCGCGCTGGCCTACGACCGGTTCGCCGCGTCGCACGGGGACGAGCTTGGGGGCATCGGATCGTTCAGCGCGTTCCGCAGGCAGCATTCCGGCTGGCTCGAGCCGTTCGCCGACTTCATGGCGCTCAAGGTCCACTTCGGCGGCGGGCCCTGGACAAGCTGGCCCGAGCAGTTCCGCCGCTGGAACCCGAAGCTTCACGAGTCGCTGCCGGAGCCGGTGCGCCGCGACGCCGACCGCCACGCCTTCTACCAGCATCTCTTCTTCGGCCAATGGGGGAGGCTGCGCCGCTACGCCGCGGACCGGGGAGTCGGCATCATCGGCGACGTGCCGATATTCGTCGCGCTCGACAGCGCCGACACCTGGCAGAACCGGGCGGTATTCCGCCTCGATGAGGAGGGACAGCCGCTGGCCGTGGCCGGCGTGCCGCCGGATTACTTCTCCGCGTCCGGCCAGCTCTGGGGGAACCCGCTCTACGACTGGGATCACCTGGCCAGCACGGGCTACGGCTGGTGGGTCGACCGGCTGCGCGCCGCGTTCGAGCTCTACGACATCATCCGGCTGGACCATTTCCGCGGCTTCGACACCTACTGGGAGGTTCCCGCGGGCGCAGCCGACGCCCGGGGCGGCCGCTGGCTCAAGGGCCCGGGACTGCCGTTCTTCAAGGTGGTGCGGAAGGCGCTGCCCGAGGCGCGGATCATCGCGGAGGACTTGGGCTACATCGGCCCGGACGTCGTGGCGCTGCGCCAGGCGGCCGGCCTGCCGGGAATGAAGATCCTTCAGTTCGCCTACGGGCACGACGCCGGGAACGTCAACCTGCCGCATTTCTACAGCCCCGAGACCGTCGCCTACACGGGCACACACGACAACGTCACGACGCGGGGCTGGCTCGAGGGCCTGCCGAAGGAGACGGCCGGGCAGGTCGCCGAGTATTTCCAGCTCGACGGATCCCGCTCGGCATGGCCGATCATCCGGGCCGCTCTCGGCACCGTGTCGCGCCTCGCGGTCGTCCCGATCCAGGACCTGCTCGACCTGCCCGCGGAGACGACCCTGAACCAGCCGGGCACGGCGCAGGGCAACTGGCAGTGGCGCTTCACGGACGAGCAGCTGGCGCGCCTGTCCGAGGAAAGGCTCGCGACGCTTCGGGGCTGGATCACCCTCTTCGACCGCACGGGCAACGGCGCCGCGCCCGACCACAGCGAACCCCCGGCAATCCCCCACGCACACTCATGACGCCCCAGTCCCGCCCGCTGACCCTGGCCGCCCTGTGGAACATGAGCTTCGGCTTCCTCGGCATCCAGTTCGGCTGGGGCCTGCAGATGGCGAACATGAGCGCGATCTACCAGTACCTCGGCGCCAGCGAGAGCCAGCTGCCGATACTCTGGCTGGCGGCGCCGCTGACGGGCCTGATCGTCCAGCCGATCATCGGCCACTACAGCGACCGCACCTGGACCCGGCTGGGGCGGCGCCGCCCGTACTTCCTGGCCGGCGCCATCCTCGCGAGCCTCGCGCTCGTCGCCATGCCAAACTCCTCCTCGCTCTGGATGGCGGCCGGCCTCCTCTGGGTGCTCGACGCATCGGTCAACGTCAGCATGGAGCCGTTCCGCGCGTTCGTGGGCGACCTCCTGCCCCCGGCCCAGCGCAAGGTCGGCTACGCAATGCAGAGCCTGATGATCGGCCTCGGCGCCAGCCTGTCGATGGCGCTTCCCTGGCTCCTGACGCACTTCGGGCTGGCGAACGGCCCGGCCTCCGCCTCGGGGATCCCCAGGTCGATCCACCTGGCGTTCTACGTCGGAAGCGTGGTGTTCATCGCGTGCGTCGTGTACACGATCGCCACGACGCCCGAGCATCCGCCCGAGGCGCCGGTCGCGCCGGCCGAGCACTCGGCCCTGCGCGAGATATTCGCGGGGATTCTGCGGATGCCGAAGACGATGCGCCGGCTCGCGGTCGTGCAGTTCTTCACCTGGCTCGGGCTCTTCTGCATGTGGCTCTACTTCACGCCGGCGGTCGCGACCAAGTTCTTCGGCGGCGAGCCCAGCTCGGCGTCCTACACCCGGGGCGTCGAGTGGGCGGGCGTCTGCCTGTCCGCCTACTCCATTGTGGCGTTCGTCGTCTCGTTCGCCCTCGTGGCCCTCGCCCAGCGCGGGGTGGGGACACACATTCTCTACCGGACGGGCCTCGTCTGCGGCGCGGCGGGCCTCCTGTCGGTCGGCGTCTGGCCCGACTACCACCTCGTCATCATCTCGATGGTCGGCGTCGGGATCGGATGGGCCGCCATCCTCTCGATGCCCTACTCGCTGCTTGCCAACTCCATCCCGCCCTCGCGGATGGGCTTCTACATGGGGGTCTTCAACTTCTTCATCGTGCTGCCGCAGATCCTCGCCGCGACCGTGTTGGGCCCGGTGGTTCAGCACCTTTTCGGCGGGCGCGCCCTTCCGGCCGTCCTGGCGGGAGGCGCGTCGTTCCTTGTCGCGGCAGCCGCCCTGACGTGGGTGCCCAAGAGCCCGGCCGAGGCGCAGTCAGGGGATGGGAGCGGCCTCGCCTAGCTGGGCCGGGGATATCCCGCTGGATGTGTCCCGCTTGGGCTGGCCGTGGGTGAAGTCCAGCCTGTCGTAGTAGACCGTCTTCGGCTGGGACTCGACCTTCTTGCGGGCGGCATCCAGCTGCGCCCGGTACTCGTGGGGCGTCACCCCCTTGTGCTGCTTGAAGACCCGGGTGAAGTAGGTCGGGTCCGCAAAGCCCCCGGCATAGGCGATCTCCGAGATGTTGAGGGAGGTCGTCTCGAGGGCGAGGACGGCGCCCTCGATGCGGATGCGCTGGATGTAGTGCGTCAGGCGCTCCCTGGTCTCGACGTGAAAGAGGTGCGAGAGGTAGTCGGCCGAGCAGCCGAGGAGGTCCGCGATGTACTGGACGCTCAGGTCCGGATTTGCGAACCGCTCGCGCACGAGGCACTTCGCGTGGAATACCTTGCCGATGTCGCTGTTCAGCTCCCCCGTGCCCGTCTCGACCACGTTGCGGAAGAGGCCGAGGATGGCGATCAGCAGGCCCTTGAGCACCGATTCGCGCGCGGGGCCCTGCGTGTGGAAGGTCTGGGCCAGGCTGTTGGCGAGGGTGAGGAAGACATCGAGGTTGGGGGCGTCAAAGAACTCGATGACCTCGATGTCGGGGTGGCTCGGCCGAGCCTCGTAGGCGAAGTGCAGGCTGACCGTGTTGTTGTAGAAGCCGGCCACCAGGTTGCGGAAGGGCCGGCTGGCCCCAGCGTGGACGACCTCCCCGTGCGGCATGCCCGCCGGTATGACGCAGAGCTCATCCGGGCTCAGGCTGAAGGCCTCGCGAGGGAAGTTGAAGTCCGTGGTGCCCTGCAGCTGGAGGAACAGCTCGGGCCGGTAGTGGTAGTGCATCCCCCTGAGCCTCTGCACTTGCTTGATCTCGCGGGGGACGCGCAGGCGCAGCCGGCCCCCCTCGGCGAGCTTGATGGCCCGCTCGAAGCTCTCGCGCATCTCGGCGCGGTTGTGGTCGCTAAGCCGCTTGGCGGCAAAAAGCCCCGAAAGCTCCCCGTTGCCATTCATAGAAGGGCACGACGAGGGGCTGGGGATGGGGCGGGGTAGGGCGGCGTGGGGAATTGTGTAAAGACCGGCGATTTCTGCCATCGCTGGCAAACACAAATTAATATAAGGCCCAACCCAATCTGATACTTAGTCGATGGAGGCCCGTGGAGATGCATGGGGAGGCCTGCTCCCGCGCCCCCGAAGGATCGATTGCATAAGACCCATATTGAGCGCGATATGCGGCGGCCGCAGTGGCAAACTACCGGCACGGCGCATGGCCCGCGGCGTGTGCTTCCCCATGTCGAGCAATCCGCGTATGATCGCGGCCCGGCAATCCCGTGCATACCCTGTCCCGCGCGAAACCGCTCCGTCTCGTTGTCCTGTTGTGCCCTTGGCTCTGGTCCGCGGCCGGCCAGCCCGCCGGCGCGCCGCCGGCGCGGGTCTGGGAGAAGAGGGAGCTCACTTTCACCGCCGAGCGCACGTACGCGAACCCGTACACCGACGTGACCGTCTGGGCGGACCTGAGCGGCCCCGGGTTCACGAAGCGAATCTACGGCTTCTGGGACGGCGGCCGGACATTCCGCGTCCGGCTGCTGGCCACTGCGCCGGGAACCTGGACGTGGGCAAGCGGATCGGTCCCGGAGGACCCTGGGATCTCCGGAAGGTCCGGCTCGTTCGCCGCCGTTCCATGGACCGCGGCGGAGCTCGACGAGAACCCGCTGCGCCGGGGGATGGTCAGGCCCTCGGCCAACGGCCACGCGCTTGAGTACGCCGATGGAACGCCGTACCTGGCCATCGGGGACACCTGGTACGCTCTGGCCTCGAACCGCTTCAAATGGTACGACGACGACGTGGAGCGGCCCATCGGGCCCCGGGCGGGCTTCAAGGACTATGTGCGCCTCCGAAAGGCCGAGGGATACAACTGGGTCAGCATCATCGCGGCCTTCCCCAACTGGAAGACCGACGCCAAGCCGTGGCACCTGGTGATGGACGACCCCGCGCGCACGACGGTGCGCTCCGCCTGGCTCGAGTTCGGAACCGGCAGCGCCAAGAACATGGACAACGAGGGCGGTAGGCCGTTCTCCTTCCCGGGGAGGGTGCCGGGCTTCGAGGGGGACTTCCCGGACATGGACCGGATCAACCCCGAGTACTTCAGGTACCTCGACCGAAAGATCGACTACCTCAACGCGAGCGGCTTCGTCCCTTTCATAGAGGCGTCGCGGCGCGACTCGGGCCTTTGCTGGCACAAGTACTACGCATGGCCCGAGTCGTACGCGCGCTATGTCCAGTACGTCTGGTCGCGCTACCAGGCGAACATCGCGGTGCTCAGCCCCGTGCATCTCGACATCATTGACGAGACGGTGAGCCCAGCCGACTACTCCAATGCGATCAGGGCCCTGGAGGAGAGGTACGGGCCGCCCCCATTCGGCACGCTTCTCTCCGCAAACGCGAACCCCTCGACGCTCGAGAACTGGGGCGAGCCCTCGTGGGTGACACTGCACCAGATCGGCAACATGCGCGAGCACGACAACTACTGGTACCTGACCGAGATCTACGCCCTTAGCCCGCCCGTCCCCGCGCTCAACGGCGAGCCCTACTATGCGGGCTACCGGGATGCGAGGGGGCCGGGCTCCGCGAACTACACACGGGGCGCCGTCGGCGGGACGGAACGCGACAACGAGTTCTGCAGGTCCGGCCTCTACGGCAGCTTCCTGTCCGGGGGACTGGCCGGGCACGTCTACGGCGCCGAGGGCATCTGGGGCGCCGACATCGAGCCGTCGGCGCCGACGAAGATGTGGGATGCGTTCACGTGGGGCTCCGGGGCGCAGATGCAGTACCTGCGTGCCTTCGCGCTCTCGGTGGGGAGGCGATACGAGGAGCTTGTCCCGATGGCCGACCTGGTTTCGCCCAACAAGACCAGGGACACGCTCGGCTACGAGGGCTGGGCCTACTGCGCGCGCACGCCGGACAGGGACATCTTCCTCCTCTACTTCGAGAGGGGCTGCCCCAGGTCGCAGGTGCGCGGCGCGCGCCTGAACGCCGCTTATCGCGCACAGTGGTTCAACGTGCGCGACGGCGCCTGGCTCGACGCCGGCGGGGGCCCACTGCGCGCCAGCAGGATCGGCGTCATCGCGCTGCCCGATTTCCCGACCGACGCCGACTGGGGCCTGCGCCTGCTCCGCGAGGGCGCGCACGCCGGCTCGGGCCCGTGACGCCCTGGCCCGGGGCCGCTCCGGGGATGCGCGCATCCGGCGCAAGGAGTAATTCCTTGGTGTTTTCCGCCGGGCGCGGTAGGCAGACACCGTGACCTCGCCCGACGCACGGCTTCGCCCCCCTCCATGCCAGCGCAAGATCCCAGCGCAGGGGAAGTGACCGCGGCGGCCCGGCGACCGGACTGGCCGGGGCTTGCGGCCGGGGCGGTCATCGCGGCCCTGGCGATCGCCGCCTACAGAGGGACCTTCTCCGTCCCCCTGCTCTACGACGACAAGCCCACCATCGTCGGGAACCCGACGATCCGCCACTGGGCGACCGTCCTGCTGCCCCCGAATGACTCCACCGCGAGCGGCCGGCCCGTCCTGAACCTGTCCCTTGCGCTCAACTATGCGGTCAGCGGGCCGGCCGTGTGGAGCTATCACGCCCTGAACCTGGCGATCCACATCCTTGCCGGGCTGGCGCTGTTCGGGATCGTCCGGCGCACGCTTGCGCCGCGATCGGGCACGGAGGCCACGGCGGTCGCGTTCTCCGCCTCGCTTCTGTGGGTCCTCCACCCCCTGCAGACCGAGTCGGTGACCTACATTGTCCAGCGCGCGGAGTCGCTCATGGGGCTCTTCTACCTGCTCACCCTGTATTGTTTCATACGGGGTGCGGACGCCGCGTGCAGGCACCCCCGCCTTTGGTTCGCGCTCTGCGTCGCATCCTGCGTCCTCGGCGTCGGGACGAAGGAGGTGATGGTCTCCGCGCCGATCATCGTGCTGCTCTACGACCGGACCTTTGCCGCCGGCAGCTTCCGCGAGGCGCTCAGGCGACGCTTCGGGGTGCACGCGTCCCTGGCCTCGACATGGCTCCTGCTGGCCTTGCTTGTCGCCTCGACGCACGGCCGCGGCGGGACCGCCGGATCCGGCGCCGGGGTCGCCTGGTGGCGCTACGCCGCGGCCCAGGTCCCGGCCGTCGCCCACTATGTGCGGCTCGCCGTATGGCCTCGCCCGCTGGTCTTTGACTATGGCACCGACCTCGCGGGCCCGGGCCCCGGCATGCTGGCGTCCGCCCTGCTGCTGGCGGCCATGCTGGCGGCGACCCTGTGGGCGCTGGCGAAGCGGCCGGCCGCAGGATTCCTCGGCGCGAGCTTTTTCGCGGTCCTTGCGCCCAGTTCCAGCATCGTCCCGATCGCCACCGAGCCCATGGCGGAACACCGCATGTACCTGGCGTTGATCCCCGTCGTGACGCTCGTGGCCCTCGGGATCCATAGGCGGCTGGGTCGGGCGGCCCTCCCCGTTTGCGTCGTCCTCGCCGCCTGCCTGGGGCTGGCCGCCGCGCGGCGCAATCAGGACTACTCCAGCGAGCAGGCGATCTGGGGGGACACGGTCGCCAAGAGACCGCAGAACGCGCGGGCCCACGTCAACCTGGGCGCCGCCCTGCTTGGGGTGCCCGGGCGCCTGAACGACGCGATCGCCCAGTACGAGGAGGCCCTGCGCCTGGATCCGCGCGATGCCGAGGTGCACAACGACCTGGGCAGCGTGTTCCTGAAGATGCCGGGGCGGTTGAACGACGCGATCGCCCAGTACGAGGAGGCGCTTCGCCTGAGGCCGGACTACGCCGAGGCGCACAACAACCTGGGGAACTCGTTGGCCGGAGCGCCCGGGCGGCTGGGCGACAGCGTCGCCCAGTATGAGGAGGCGCTGCGCCTGAGGCCTGGAGACGCCGAGATGCACAGCAACCTGGGCTACGTCCTGTCGAATGTGCCGGGGAGGCTCGGGGACGCGATCGCCCAGTGCGAGGAGGCACTGCGCCTGAACCCGGACTACGCGAAGGCGCACAAGAACCTCGGGGGCGCCCTGTTGAAGGTCCCGGGCCGCCTGAATGACGCGATCGCCGAGTACCAGGAGGCGCTGCGCCTGGAGCCGGGCGACGCCGACGCGCACTTCAGCCTCGGAAACGCCTGGCTGGAGGCGCCCGGACACCTTGGCGATGCGATCGCCCAGTACGAGGAGGCGCTGCGCCTGAATCCGGACCATCCGAGGGCGCACAACAACCTGGGCTACGCCCTCTCGGGCGTGCCGGGCCGGCAGGAGGACGCGATCGCCCAGTATGAGGCGGCGCTGCGCCTGAGCCCCGGGTATGCGATGGCCCACCTCAACCTGGCCATCGCCCTCTCGGATGTGCCGGGGCGGCTGAACGACGCGGTCGCCCAGTATGAGGAGGCGCTGCGCCTTGGCCCGGAGAACGCCGAAATGCACCTCGGGCTGGCGGCCGCCTTGTCGAGGATCCCCGGCCGCGTCGACGAGGCACGGGAGCACGCCGAGGCGGCGCTGCGGCTTGAGCCCGGCAACAAGGCCGCCCTGAGGCTCCTGAGCGCCGTCAGGGCGCCGGGGCCCTGAGTTGAAACTGGGGCCGCAGGGGGCAGAAGGCTGCGGGCTCTTGGCGGCGGCCGACGCGCGGCGGAAGGCCTTGGCGCGCTTCCTCTTGAGCCGCGCAAAGCCGTAGAATTCGGTCTTGCGGCAGGGAACGCGCGTCAGCTTGCTTTGGTGATCCCCGAGACTCCCTGGAGGCGACCGGCCCGACTGTCGCCCCGGGAAGGCTCTCTTGAGTCCAGCCACTTGAAACTCCCGCCCAAACTCTCCGCGGCGCTTCCCCGCCTGTCGGCGCCGTCGAGGATCGCCGCGATTTACTGCGGGGCCGCGGTCGTGTGGATCGTCGCGACGGACCTCCTGGTGGGCTGGTGGTTCCACATGCCGAGGGCGACCGTCGCCGCCGAGGTCGCGAAGGGATTTGCGTTCGTGATGGTCGTCGGCTTCCTGGCGGCCGGGTCCATCCGCAGGTTCGCCGATCGCGAGACGGAGGCGAGGACCAAGACGCTGCAGGATGCGCACAGCGTCGTCGCCGCCGGGGAGCGGGTCCACCTCCTCGACGCGGCGCTGCAGGCCACGCCGACCGCGATCGTAATCACCGATATCCGCGGGCAGATCGAGTGGGTGAACCCCGCGTTCGAGAGGATCACCGGATACAAGCGCAGCGAGGTGATCGGCAAGAACCCGAGCGTGCTCAAGTCCGGCAGGCATCCCCAGGCGTTCTACGGCGAGCTCTGGAGCACCGTAACCGGCGGCAGCATCTGGCAGGGGGAGATCTGCAACAGGGCCAAGGACGGCCGGATCTTCAACGAGGCGATGACCATCGCCCCGATACGCGACTCCGAGGGAGTGATCAGGCACTTTGTGGCGATCAAGGAGGACATCACCGAGAGGAAGGCGCTCGAGGGAAGGCTCATGCGCGCGCAGCGCCTCGAGAGCATCGGGCTGCTGGCGAGCGGCGTCGCCCACGACCTGAACAACGTGCTCGCGCCGATCCTCATGAGCATCGACTGGCTGAAGAACAGGTACCCGACGCCGGACTCCCACCAGATCCTCAACATCATGGAGTCCTCGGCCCAGAGGGGCGCCGGCGTCGTCCGCCAGATCCTGACCTTCGCCCACGGCATCGAGGGCGAGCGCGTCGAGATAGTCCCGAGACACCTCATCCGGGAGGTCCAGCAGATGATCGCCGGCACGTTCCCGCCGGGAATCGAGATCAACGTGCAGTTCGCCGCCGACCTGAAATCCGTGATCGGCGATCCCACGCAGCTGCACCAGGTGCTGCTCAACCTCGCCGTGAACGCGCGGGACGCGATGCCGAACGGGGGCTCCCTGACGATCAGCGCCGAGAACTGCCGGATCAGCGAGAAGGAGGCCCGGTTGACCGTCAACGCCAGGCCCGGCGATTACGTGCTCTTCACCGTGTCCGACACCGGCTCGGGGATTCCCCCGGAGATCCTCGACCGGATCTTCGACCCGTTCTTCACCACGAAGCCGAAGGGGCGCGGCACCGGCCTCGGGCTGTCCACGGTGCACGGGCTGGTCCGCAGCCACGGCGGGTTCGTGACCGTGAACAGCGCGCTGGGCGTCGGATCCAAGTTCACGGTGTACATTCCGGCCGCCGCGGCCGCCCCGCCCCAGCCGAAGTCGCAGGGCGGCGGCCAGAAGCTCCAGGGCGACGGCCGCCGGCTGCTCCTGGTCGACGACGAGCTGGCCGTGCGGCGTGTGGGCGAGGAGGTGCTCAGCCAATTCGGGTTCTCCGTCGTCACGGCCGCCGACGGGATCGAGGCCCTGGAGAAGTTCCGCGAATACGAGGGGCGTTTTGCCGCCGTGATCACCGACGTCGGCATGCCGCGGATGAGCGGGGACGACCTCGCCGTCGCCCTTCGGGGCATCGCCCCGAATCTCTCCATCATCGCGTCGACGGGGATAATGTCCGAGAGCCAGACGATGACAAAGATGAAGGCGCTCAAGGCGGCCGGCGTGGAGATAGTCCTAAACAAGCCCTTCACGGCGGACCTGCTGATGAACGCGCTGACGAAGGTCATCCCTCTCACGGGGAAGCCCGAGGAGGCGGCCTCGCCCCGGATCTTGAAGTTCCCCCCGATGCGCAGCTAAGCGGCGCCCGGCGGACCCGGCTCCGCAGGGGCGGGAAAGCAATTGCAAACGGCCGGACGATTGAGGGAATGGTCCGAGCCCATGAAGAGAAAACCGCCGCCCGCTCTCCGCCACCCGCCGCCGGACATCCACCCAGGGATCCCGACAGCCCCGCGCCGCAGGGCCGGCCGGTCGCGCGGCGTCACGCTCGTCCTCGGCGCCATCCCGCAGGAGACCGAACTCGTCGAATGGGCCCTTTCGGGGAGGACCAGGGCCAGGCTCCATGGCTTCCCCTACGCACGGGGCAGGATCGCCGGCCGGCCCACGATCGTAGCAGTGACGGGGATCGGCAAGACGAACGCCTCGCTCGTCACGGCCCTGTTCGTCGGGCACTTCAGGCCGCGGGAGCTCATCATGACGGGCACGGCCTCGCGCATCAACCCGAGCGTGCGAAACGGCGACGTGGTTATCGGCGCCGTCACCTGCAACCACGATTTCGGGACGCTGGGCGAGAACTACGCCATGGAGTACTTCGGCGCCGAGGGGCCGCTCGGAGGCTCGAGCCCCATCGTGTATCCGGGCGACCGGCGGCTGCTCGCGGCGGCGAGGCGCGCCATCGGCCGTCACGTGCCCGAGGCCGCGACCCACCAAAGCCCCCCCTACGTCCCCCGCGTGCGGCTCGGCCGCATTACCTCGGGCGACCAGTTCGGCATCACGGCGCAGCGGGCCAGGGACATCCTCCGCCAGCTCAGGCCGGACCTCATGGAGATGGAGAGCGGCTCCGTGGCGCAGGTCTGCTGGTACCTGCGCACGCCCTTCCTCTGCATCCGGGCCGGCAGCAACCGGACGCAGAACCTGCCGGACAACGACTACCACCGGCTCTCGCCTTTCGCCGCGCGCCAGGCGGCGCTCTTCACGGTCTCGCTGGTCGGCGAGCTTGCGCGCTAGGGCCCGGCGGACATGAAGCTCTTCTGCCGCGGCGATGTCGACGGGTTCTGCGCCATCGCGCTGGACAACATCGTACAGCTTCTGCTGATACCGCCGATGTGCATCGGCGTCCTCGGGTTCCGGCAGGATCTGGTCTACAATCGGATCCTGCCCGGGGTTGCCGTCTCCTACCTCGTGGGCAACGTCTTCTACGCCTGGCAGGCCCACCGGCTCGCGCGGAAGGAGAACCGGACCGACGTGTGCGCGATCCCGTTCGGGCTGAACACGCCGACGCTCATCGCCTACATATTCCTGGTGATGGCGCCAGCAAAGCAGATCGCGATCGCGCACGGGCTCGCCGATCCGGACCTCGTTGCCTGGCGCGTCGGCCTCGTGGCCTGCGTCGGCAGCGGCATGATTGAGTTCTTTGGGGCGTTCATCGCCGCGCGCATCCGCTCAATCACGCCCCGGGCTGCGCTTCTCGCGTCGCTGTCGGGCGCCGGGCTGGCGTTCCTGACCATGAACTTCCTGTTCAGCACCTTTGCGCACCCGATCGTCGGGATTGTGACGCTGGGCCTTGTGATGCTGTTCTACTTCGGCGAGCTCAAGCCGCGGGGAGGGATTCCGCCCGCGCTCGTGGTCCTCGTGGTTGGCGCCGCCCTCGCCTGGGCCACCGGGCTCGCGCCCCTCGGCAAGCTCAACCTGGCGGACGTGGGTTGGCGGCCCCCGCTGCCCGTCGTCGCCGACGTGCTCGGCGGCTTCTCGGGCGGGCGGTTCCTTCCCTACCTGTCGGTCATCCTGCCGATGGGCCTCCTGAACCTGCTCGCGTCGCTCCAATGCATCGAGTCGGCGGCCGCCGCAGGCGACTCCTATTCGCCCCGCTCGTCGCTGATGGTCAACGGGGCGTGCACCTTCGCGGCGGCCTGCTTCGGATCGCCGTTTCCGACCTCCCTCTACATCGGTCACCCGGCATGGAAGCGAATGGGCGCTCGCGCGGGATATTCGACGGCGAACGGGATCTTCCTCACGATCGTCTGCCTGACTGGCGCCATGTCCCCGATCGTCTGGGCCGTTCCCGCCGACTGCGGCCTGGCGATCATCGTCTGGATCGGGTTCATCATCACGATCCAGGCCTTCGAATCCACGCCGCAGCGCCACTGGCCGGCCGTCATCATGGGCATGGTTCCCGTGATCCTCGCCTGGGTGACGTTCTCGATGATGACCGCGGTGAGGGTCGGCGCGGCGGGCTCCGCGGAGGGGACCCTGTCGGGCGCGAGGATCCTGTCGGGCTTCCACGACGCCGGGATCGCGATCGAAGGGGGGTTTGCGATCGGGCAGGGCACCTTCTGCAGCGCGTTGATCCTCTCGACGATCACAGTCCTCGTGATCGACCACAAGCTGGCGACCGCGGCGCTCTGGTCGCTCGCAGCCGCGCTCCTGAGCCTGCTCGGGTTCCTTCACTCCTGGAGGCTCGTGCCCGGCGATGCAGTCGGTTCGATGCCGCTCGTCGACCGGCTGACCGGGGCCCCGCCGACCTCTTCCTCGCTCTACCCCGCTGCGCCGTACGCCGTCGCCTACGCGTGCCTGGCCGCGGTGCTCCTCCTCGCAAAGGTGTTCACGGTGCCCGACCGGACGCGGCCGCCCGCGTAGGGGCCGGCCCGGGCCAAGCCGGGGTCACGGCCAGCCGACGTCCAGCGCCGCCAGCCCGTGGAAGTGATAGTTGTCGCGGTAGCGCGGGGGCTCCGCGAGGAAGATCCCCGGCAGCCCCTCGAATAGGGCCGGCAACGCGATCTGCAGCTCCAGCCGGGCGAGCGGCGCGCCAAGGCAGAAATGAATGCCCCCGCCGAATGCCATGTGTGCCGATGCCGTCCCCGCCAGCGGCCTCGCGGGATTGAAGACGTGTGCCTGCGGGTACCGGGCCGGATCCCGGTTGGCGGCGCCGTAGAGCAACGCGACCTTTGCTCCCCGCGAGAGGGCGACGCCCGCGACCTCCACGTCCTCCTGCGCGTAGCGGGTGAACAGGTGGAGGGGAGGGTCGAATCGCAGGCACTCCTCTACCGCGGCCTCCGTGGAAGCTTCGGTTGCGAAGGCCGCGCGCGGGTCCGTCCGGCTCTCGAGGAGCGCCTTCACGCTGTTTCCGATCGCGTGGACGGTCGCCTCATGGCCCGCGTTGAGCAGCAGGATGCAGGTCGCGATCAACTCGTCCTCCGACAGGCGGTCCCCCGCCGCCTCCGCGGCCATCAGGTGGGTGATCAGGTCATCGGCCGGGAGCTTGCGGCGCATGGCTAAGTAGCCGCGTAGGAACCCCGAGAATTCCCGGGTCGCCGCCTCGGCCGCGAGCTCGATGGCACGCGTTCTGTCCAGCTGGAACATGGCGACCATGCGGTGAGACCAGTCCAGGAGCTGCGGCGCCATCAAGGGCGGCACGCCGAGGAGCTCGGCGATCACGGCCACGGGGATCGGCGCCGCGTAGGCCGAGATCAGCTCGGCCTCGTGCGCCGGCCTGATCCGCTCGATCAGCTCGCGGGCCAGCGCGGTTATCCGGGGCCTCAGCCGCTCGATGTTGCGCGTGACGAATGCGCGGCTCACGAGGCCTCGCAGGCGCGTGTGGAAGGGGGGCTCGCGCTCCAGCATGGAGTTGGCGTTGACCTCGTGAAACAGCGCGACGTGCTCTGGAACGGGCGCGGGGGCGGGCGCCGCCTGCCCCGGCAGGGCCAGGAGCTCGCGGCCGAATCGCCGGTCCCGCAGAATCGATCCGACGTCCGCCGCGTTCATGAAGCACCAGATCTTGTGCTCCTCCCAGTAGAAGGCGGGCGCCACGGCCCGTATCCGCTCGTACGCGGCGTAGGGGTCAGCGTAGAAGCCGGGATGGGAGGAGTTGATCGAGACCAAGCGCCGCTCCGGATCGATTCTCAGCCACGGTGGATCGTTGGTCGGCATCTCGATCCTGGAAGGGTTGCGGTGGGACGAACTGCAGGCAACGGCTGCGGGCAACCCCGGCGCCGTCCGGCGGGGACGCGCTCTGGGGATAGCCGGGAGCCGGGACAAACGCTTGCTTCCGGAGGATTTGTGTCAATTTCTTATGGCGCATTCTTTCCGCGTGAGCGCGCACATCAGCACCATGGACCCCGCGGCGCCCGGACCAATGACCGCCACCGAATCGATCATTGCCCACAACCGCGGCCGCAACCCGGCCCTGCTCGCCCTCAAGTGGGAGAAGATGCGCGCGAGCATGTTCGGATTCTTCCGGGGGACGGCGCACCTCTTCTACGCGAACTGGGCGAAGCTCTCGCCGGGCGGGTCCCCGCGGGCGTGGATCTGCGGCGACGCCCATCCCGAGAACCTCGGCAGCTACAGGGGCCAGAACCACGTGCCGTATTTCGACCTCAACGACTTTGACGAGTGCTGCCTCGCACCGGTTGACTGGGAGTTGGGCCGCGCCCTCGCCGCGCTTCACGTCCTCAAAAGGCCGGACATGGCGCGCCTGTTCCTCCGCGCCTATGCCGCGGCGCTCGGCGGCGGCAAGCCATGCCATATCGAGCCCGAGGTCGCGCAGGGGCCCGTCGCCAAGCTCCTCGACAGGGTCCAGCGCCGCAGCCGCAGGGAGTTCCTCGCCAAGTGGGTCGCCAGCGGAAGGCTGCGGCTCCGCCCGGGCCACTCCTTCGCCCTGGAGGGCGCGGTGAAGGCCCGGGCCCGCCGGACGTTTGAATCGTGGGCGAGGCGCCAGCCCGACCCCGGCCTCTATCAGGTGCTCGACGTGTGCGGCCGGATAGCCGGCAACGGCAGCCTCGGGCTCGAGAGGTACATCATCCTCGTGAGCGGCGGCAAGCTGCCGTTCATCCTGGACATGAAGGCGGCGGCACCCGCCGCGCCGCTCGCCTTTCTCCGGGCGGGGCAACCGGGATGGCCGAGCGAGGCCGAACGGGTGGCCACCGTGCAGCACTTCATGCAGTACGTGCCGATCGCGCGGTTGTCCTGGATCGGCACGGCGCCCGTCTCCTACGTTGTGCACGCCCTGCAGCCGGCCGAAGACCGCATCGCCGTCGACGACCTGTCCGAGGCCGAGAACGAGGAGTTCGTGCGGCAATGGGCCGGCCTCGTCGCCTCGGCGCACCTGCGGAGCGGCGGGTGGAGGGGGAGCGCGGGCCTGGACGAGCTGATCGAATTTGGCCGGTCGCTCGACGGCGCCGCCCGGCGCCGCCTGCTCGCTGCCGCGCGCGAGGCGGCCGCCGGCCAGCGGCGGGCCTGGTCGGAGTTCAGGAAGTAGGGGCCCGGCCCGGCTTCCGGGACCCAGTCGTGGCGCGCGCAGGCAAGACCCAAATCGGATTGCGAACGGGCCCCCCCGGGATGACGTTGGGCGATTGCGCCGAAGGATCCGGACGGGGCGCGATGCAAGAGAACCTCAAATGAAGAAGATCAACATCAGGGACGTTCCCGAGGAGCGCTGGGCCTCGCCGAAGGGCAAGTTCGCCAGCGCCGACAAGAACATATCCATAAAGCTGGGCCGCGACCCCGATTCGACCGACCTGTCCAAGCGCCATCCCTTCGACGTGGAGATCTGCCGCATTCCGCCGGGGACAAGCGCGTGCCCCTACCACTCCCACAGCGCCCAGTGGGAGTTCTACCAGGTGATCTCGGGCACCGGAGCCGTTCGGGACAAGGAAGGAAGGACGGCAGTCGCGGCCGGGGACGCCTTCATATTCGGGCCCGGGCAGGCGCACCAGCTCATCAACGACAGCGCGGCGGACCTGGTCGTATACGTTGTGGCGGACAATCCCCTGGGGGAGGTCTGCCATTATCCCGACAGCAGGAAGTGGCTGGTGCGCTTGCCGGAGCGCACGGTCATCCGCTCCGCCCCCCTCGACTACTTTGACGAGGAGGAGTAGCATGGTCGAAACCAGCATGGAGGTACTTCCACAATGAGATTCATGCTATGCCGCAACCGGGTGTCCGATTTCCGCCGCTGGAGGCGCGTGTTCGATTCGCATGCCCGAGCCCACCGGGCGGCCGGACTCCGGCTGAAGGGCCTCTGGCGCGACGCCGAGCGGCCGAACGACGCCTACTTCCTGTTCGAGGTCCTAAACATGAGGCGGGCAAGGGCGTTCATCCGCTCGCCCGAGGCGTCGGGAGCTGGGGCGGATTCAGGGGTCATCGACGGGGAATATCACTTCATCCGGGACGCCGGCATGGCCCCGTACGGCAAGACCGGATAGCCCCCTTTTTAGCCGCCGGCGTGCCGGGCTGGGCGGTTGACAGGGAATCCGGCCCGAGATTGAATCGCACTGAAAGGATCATTCTGACCCCAGGTGTTTGGATTGGCCCAGGGCACATGCGGTGCCTCGGCAGAGCCCCGCCCCCACCGTGCCTCTTGCATCATTACTAGTCCCGATCGTGGCGCTAATCTCGGCGGTCCTTGGCGGCCTTGTCGCCGCCGGGCTCATGACCCTGCGGGCGCGGCGTGACCCGGCCGCCGCGAAGCCCGCGGGAGACCCGAGGATCGAGAACTACCAGCTGATCATGGACACGCTCGACCGCTCGAACATCCTCCTCTGGTGGGCCCGGGTCTCGCGCGCGGGCGCGGAGTACGAGTGGAAGTTCAGGACGCCGCCCCAGCTCCACGAGAATCCCATCTACCGGATGGCCTCCCTTGTCGCCGAGCAGGGCCTCTGGAGGGACGAGCAGGCGCCCGACCACGAGCGGACGAAGCAGACCGCCATCAGGGCGCTCTCGGAGGGCGCGAGCGGGTACCAGCAGGAGTTCCGCATCCTGGGCCTCGACGCCATGCACTGGCTCTCCGAGGAGGTCATCATCCGGCCCGTGGGCCCGGGCGAGTGGAATCTCGCGGGCGTGATCGTGGACGTCACCAAGCGCCACGAGGCCGAGGAGGCGCGCAGGAGGACGGAGGCGCATCTCGAGGAGATCCTGAAGCGGGCGGACTGCCTGCTTTGGCAGGCCGCGGTCACGGGGCATCCCGACTCCGAGATCCAATGGCAGATGTTCATACCGCCTTCCGTGCTGTACCGGCGCATCTTCGGGAGGGAGCCCATCCAGGGGCAGAACGTCCTCTGGACGGAGGACATCGTGCCGGAATGGGCCCTGATCCAGAAGTCCTCGAGGCAGGCCCTGCGGGAAGGCCTGCCCGACTACGACCAGGAGTTCCACGTCGTCACCGGGGGGTACGCGTTCTGCGTGCACGAGCACGTCTCCATCTCGAAGCAGGGCCCCGGCAGGTGGAACCTGGTGGGGGTCATCGTAGACATCACGGAGCGGCGCGACGCCGAGATGGCGCTCGCCTCCGAGAAGGAGCGCCTTGCCGTGACGCTGGGCACGATGAGCGAGGGAGTGATCACGATCGACGCCCGCGGGCGCGTCCTGTTCATGAACCGGGCCGCGGCCGACATGATCCAGTGGAACGCCTCGGAGACCGTTGGCCGCGAGGTTTCCGAGGTGTGCCGGCTCATGAACGCCGAGAGCGGCCGCGAGACCAGCCTGCCGGTCAAGGAGATCCTGGAGGGCGGCTCGCTCGCCGAGCTCCCTCCGCAGACGCTGCTCAAGGGACGCTCGGACCGAACGCGCCTCGTCGAGGGCCGGATGGCGCCCGTCGCCGACTCGACCAGCAAGAGGGTGGGCGCGGTCTTCGTCCTGCGCGACGTGACGGAGCGCCATAGGATGGAGGAGAAGCTCCAGAACGCGGCAAAGATGGAGTCGGTCGGGATCCTAGCCGGCGGAATCGCGCACGATTTCAACAACATCCTCACCGCGGTCCTGAGCAACCTCACGCTCCTGCAGCTCGACCTCGCCGGGATGCCGGAGGCGGCGACCCTGCTCGACGAGGCGGTGCGCGCGACGAAGCGCGCCGGCCAGCTCACGCTGCAGCTGCTCACCTTCGCGAAGGGGGGCGATCCGGTCCGCACCGCTGTCCACCTAAACGAGGTCATCGAGGAGGCCGCGACCTTCGCGCTGCGGGGCTCCAGCGTGAAATGCACCTTCGAGATGGCCCCGGACCTCAGGGCCGCGAACGTGGACAAGGCGCAGATAAGCCAGGTGATTCGGAACCTGGTCATCAACGCGACCCAGGCGATGCCCGACGGCGGATTGATCCGGATAGGCACCTCCAACGAGCGGATCAGGAACGTTCCCCATCCGGTCCTTTCGGAGGGCGAGTACATCCGCGTCACGGTGGCCGACACCGGCACCGGGATCGCGCCGGAGGACATCGCCAAGATATTCGAGCCGTATTTCACGACGAGGGCGCAGGGCCACGGCCTCGGACTGGCGACCGTCTTCTCCATCATAAAAAAGCACCAGGGCCACATCGAGGTGAGCTCCGTCCCCGGGAGGGGATCGGTGTTCACGATCTGGCTGCCGGTGGCATCCGCGCCGCGGAGGGAGCCGGCCCGGGCGGTCGCGCCCGGCATCGCGCAGGGCAAACGGGTCCTTTTCATGGACGACGAGGAACCCATCCTCAAGATGGCCGAGAAGCTCATGAACCGCCTCGGGCTAGAGTTCGTGGCCGCGGTGGACGGCAAGGAGGCCATCGAGCGGTACCGGTCGGCCAAGGACTCCGGCAGGCCGTTCGACCTGGTGGTCATGGACCTGACCATACCCGGCGGAATGGGAGGCAAGGAGGCCATATCCATCCTGCGCCAGATCGACCCGGGAGTCAGGGCGATCGTGTCGAGCGGCTATTCAAGCGACCTGGCCATGTCGGACTTCCGCAAGCACGGCTTCCGGGGGATGGTCGCAAAGCCGTATGACATAACGGTGCTTTCCTCGGTGATCCGGGACGTGCTTAATGAGCCAGGCTCGTCGTGACGGCGCCGCCCGAGGGCGAAGCGGAAAGCCTTGAGTCGTCCGCGGAACGGGCGAGTTTCGGTGCAGGGTGACAACTAGGGCGGCAGCTTCTAAAGGCGCGGGGGATTCACCGGGGGCGCGGCCGCCCGTCGACTGGCCGGCGCTGGCCGGGGGCGCCATCCTCGCGGCGGCGGCCATCCTGGCCTATTCGCGGAGCTTCTCCGTTCCGCTGCTCTTCGACGACGAGACCTCGATTGCCACTAACCCGACGATCCGGCATCTGGCCTCCGCTCTGCGGCCCCCGGCTGACGCGACCGTGGGCGGCCGGCCCGTCCTGAATCTCTCCCTGGCGCTCAACTATGCCGTCGGCGGGACGGCGGTGTGGGGCTACCATGCCGCAAACCTGGCCATCCACATCATGGCCGGGCTGGTTCTCTTCGGAATCGTCCGGAGGACGCTTGCGGGGCGGGCGGACGCCTCGGCCTCCCTCGTCGCCTTCTCGGTTTCCCTCCTTTGGACCCTTCACCCCCTGCAGACCGAGTCAGTCACCTACCTTATCCAGCGCGCCGAGTCGCTCATGGGGCTGTTCTACCTGCTCACCCTGTATTGCTTCATTCGCGGGGCCGGAGGGAACGGCGCCGGGGCGAACCGGTGGTACGCCGCCTCGGTGGCCGCCTGCCTTCTCGGCATGGGCACGAAGGAAGTGATGGTCTCGGCGCCGCTGATCGTGCTGCTCTACGACCGCGCCTTCCTCGCCGGCGGCTTCCGAGAGGCGTTGCGGCGGCGCGGGCGGGTGTACGCCGGGCTGGCGGCAACGTGGCTCCTGCTGGCGCTCCTCGTCATCCTGACGAAGGGCAGGGGCGGGAGCGCCGGATACGGCACCCGGGTGACCCTGTGGAGCTACGCGCTCACCCAGCTGCCGGCGGTCGTCCACTACCTGTGGCTCTGCCTCTGGCCGCGCACGCTGATCTTCGACTACGGCAGCGCCGTGGAGATCGCGTCCCTGCGGACCGTGCCCTGCGCGCTGGCCGTCGCAGGCCTCATCGCGGCCACCGCGTGGGCGCTCGTCAGGCGGCCGGCCCTTGGTTTCCTGGGGGCCGCCTTTTTCGCGATCCTGGCGCCCAGCTCCAGCATCGTCCCCGTCGCCACCGAGACGATCGCCGAGCACCGGATGTACCTGCCGCTCATTCCCGTCGTCGTGCTCGTGGTGCTTGGGGTCCACCGGTGGCTGCGGGCCGCGGCCCTGCCGCTGTGCCTGGTCCTGGCCGCAGGGCTGGCCTGGGCCACCTGGCAAAGGAACGAGGCGTACCAGAGCGACGAGGCGATATGGAGCGACACGGTTGCCAAGCTACCGGAGAACGAGAGGGCGCAGTACAACCTGGGTTGTTACCTGGAGAAGCTGCCCGGGAGGCAGGCCGACGCGATCGCCCACTACGAGGAGGCGCTGCGCCTAAGGCCCGACTACGCCGAGGCCCACAGCAATCTCGGGATGGCCCTGGCATCCATCGGCCGGACGCAGGAGGCGATCGCCCACTACAAGGAGGCGCTCCGCCTGAAGCCCGGTTTCGCCGAGGCGCACAACAATCTGGGAAATGCGCTGAATTCCCTGGGACTGAGGCAGGAGGCGATAGGCGAGTTTGAGGGGGCGCTTCGCCTGAGGCCCGACTATGTAGAGGCGCACAACAACCTGGGGTGCGCCCTGGCTCAGGCGCCGGGCGGGCTGAACGACGCGGTCGCCCAGTTCAAGGAGGCCCTGCGCCTGGAGCCCGCATTCTACCAGGCCAACTACAACATGGGCAACGCGCTGAATTCCCTTGGTAGGACGCCGGAGGCGATCGCGCAGTACGAGCAGGCGCTGCGCATCAAGCCGGATGACGCCACGATCCGCTTCTACCTTGCCGGCGCGCTGCTCAAGGTCCCCGGCCGGACGGACGAGGCGGTCGCGCAGCTCAGGGAGGTGCTGCGGCTCCAGCCGGAAAACGAGAGGGCCCGCCGGGTCCTGGAGAGGATTGACGCGCTGCGGCGGTGAGGGCGCCGGTGGCCCCGCCTGGCGCGGCGCCCTTTGGCTCGACACCTGTTGACGCCGGGACAAGAACTTGGGGACTGGCTGAAGAACGACCCCAACCCCGCCAATAATGGAAGCGACCCCCGCCCCCGGACCCGCGTCGAAACCCGCTCATTCCGAATCCGCCACCCCTAGGGACAGGGTGCCCGTCTCGCAGAAGGTCGGCTACGGACTCGGCATCTGGATAGACATGTGGGGGCACTGGCACTACCCGAACTTCGCCGGGCTCGTCTTCAACATATTCCTCGGGGTCAACCCGGTCCTTGTGGGGGTGGCCGTGGTGCTCAACCGCGTCTTTGACGCGGTTTCTGACCCGCTGTTCGGCTGGCTCTCCGACAACACGCGCACGCGCTGGGGCCGGCGCCGGCCCTACATGCTCGTCGGCGCCGTGCTCGCGGGCCTGGGGTTGCCCCTCGTGGTTGCGGTCGGGCCGGGCTGGGGGTACACGCAGGTGTTCGGCCACCACGTCCCCTATTACTTCTGGTTCATGCTGGCGTCCTCGGCGGTCTACCTGCCGATGGTGAGCTGCTTCAACATGCCGTACCAGAGCCTTGGATACGAGCTGACGCCCGACTACAACGAGCGCACGATCGTCTTCTCGTACGTGAACATCATCAAGACGCTCCCCCAGCTCGGCCTGTTCTTCGGCGGGTATTTCTTGACAATGTCCGTGTGGGTCGGGGCCGACCGGTCAAACCTGCCCGAGCGGCTCAGGCTTCTATTCACCACCTTGGGCGCATGGGGAAAGGCTCCGGCAGGCGCCGCGCCCAACATCCTGCTCGGGGCCCAGGTCTTCTGCGTCATCTGCGGCATCATCATGATGGCTGCCGGCCTCGCGTGCTGCGCCCTCGTGCGCGAGCGCTACTACGCGAAGGTGGTCGCGAACAAGCAGGCGAGGATATCGATCTGGGAGACCCTCTGGCAGACGCTCCAGTGCCGGCCGTTCCGCATCCAGGTGCTCATGAACCTGGCCTACGGCCTGGGCCTGAGCATGGTCGGGACGCTTGGCTTCTACGACACCATCTACTACGTCTGCAAGGGGGACGTGTCGGTGGGCGCCTTCTGGAACTTTTGGATGGGCGTCGGCGGGATGGTGTTCGGCGCGGCCGGGGTCCCCGTGTTCGCCTATCTGGCCCACCGGCTCGGCAAGCGCCGGGCCCTGACCGTCGTCTTCGCCAGCGCGATCTGCGGTTTTGTCGGGAGCTGGTGGCTGTACACCCCGGCCGTCCAGTGGCTGCAGATCCTGTCGTCCGGGATCACCGCCTTCGTCGGCTCGGGCTTCTGGACCATTTGGGCCTCCATGGTGGCCGACGTGGTCGACTACGACGAGCTGCAGAACGGCCGGCGGCGGGAGGGCTCGTTCGCCGCGTGCAATTCCTGGATCAACAAGGTCGCCATGGCGCTCGGCGCCGGGGCCTCGTTCGGACTTCTGGGATGGGTCGGCTTCGACTCGAAGCTGGCCGGCATGCAGAGCGAGCACACGCTGTTCATGATCCGGTTCCTGTTCGCCGCGATCCCCATCGCCGGGCTGATCCTGGCGCTGATGGCCCTGCTGCGCTTCCCGCTCACGCAGGAGAAGATGGCCGAGATCCGGGCGCAGCTGGAGGCGAAGCGGGGAACGGTCTGACCGGGCGGCGGCTGCGCGCCCGGCGTCCCGCTCAGGGGAAAAGGATGTCCCCGGGCGTTACGTCGTACTTTCCCGAGCCGTCCGGCTGCAGGAGGAAGGGCGTCCCGCGCCCGGGAATGTACCTGAGCGCCTCGGCCTGGGCGTCGAGGAGCGTCCTGGCGTCCCCGAGCTTCTCGGGGTAACGGGGGAAGAGGACGGCCAGGCGGCTGCGCAGCGCCTTGGAATCGCGGGTGAGCAGGGGGTCGAACAGCAACCCCAGCTGGCTGAACACGGCGGCGAACTGCTCCCGGGGCGTTCCGGGCTCCGAGAGAATGGCGGCCAGCAGGGCCATGGAATCGGCCGAGTTCTCCGGGCCCGTGAAAAGCAGGATCTTGGGGCCGTGCAGTGAGCCGAACTGCGGGCGCCTGAGGGTCTGCCCGAGGAGGTCGAGGCAGTGGGGGCACTGGAAGCTGATGACCAGGATGGGGGACCGCCCGGCATCGATGGGCCCGAGCCAGCTGAACGCGGCCTGGTCGACGCTGGCCTGCAGGGAGACCATGGACGAGGCGGACGCGGTGATGGGCCTTGCGGACTTGGCGTCCCTCGGGGCCTTTGGAATCACGGGCACCGTGGTGTAGCCTGGGGCGTCCCAGGACTGGACGCGCGCCTCGGCCAGCACCTTGACGGCGAGCAAGAGCGGCAGCGCGAGAGCGAGCACCAGGGAGGGCAGCCAGGCATGGGCCCTGCCGCGCAGGGGCAGCGCGAAGGCCGCAGCGAGGGCCGCCGCCGCGTGGAGCGTGCAGAACGGGCAGAATCCCCTGAGGACAAGGAACTGGATGCCCATCAGCGCGAGGCCGCCCAAAGCCAGGAGGAGCACGCAGCACAGCTGCGCCGAGCCCTGCCAGGCCCGGGTCGCCGGAAGGGCGAGGGCGACCCAGAGGGGGATGGCAAGGAGAGGCAGCGGGATTCCGAGGACGGCCCCGTAGCGGCTGTTGATGATGCCCCAGCAGCCCGTCAGGGGGCAGGGGATATTGAGCAGCTTCAGCGCGCCAAGGTAGACGCAGGTGAGCAGGCCCAGGCCCACGATGAACGTGGTCAGGGACGAGGTGCGCGAGGGTACGGCTAGCACGGCGCGTCGCTCCAATCCGGCGCGGAAGGCACTGCGCCGGGCGCGGGGTGGAGGGAGACGGCCGCAGCCGTCCCGGCGCCGAAGGCGCCGCCAGGCCAAGTCCGCGCGGGTGCGGGTTCCTTCTGGGTGCCCATCACCGCCGATTAAGGGGCCCGGACGGGCGGATCGTCAATGCCAAGGGCCCGGCGGTTGGCCGGCCCGTCCCTTAGGCCCTTCGCCACCTGATGTCATGAGTAGTCGGATACATGGCGGGGGCCTGATTGCGGCCCGGGCCCGAGTAGTCTTGAAAAGGCGCCGGTTCGAGAATTGGTTAGCGGCTCCCCGCGGCGACAGTCCTCGGGCCGAGCCCCCCCTAACGGATCGAACCTCAGGAACCGGACAGACATGCGAACGCCCAACGAGCCCCCGGCGGAGCCGCCGCAGGAACCGGCCCGCTGGACCGTGCTTGCGGGCGGCGTGGCCATCGCGGCGGCTGCGGTGGCCGCCTATGCGGGGACGTTCTCGGTCCCGCTGCTCTTCGACGACGAGTCCTCGATCGCGGGAAACCCGACGCTGCGCCACCTGGCCTCGGCGTTCTGGCCCCCGGGCGACAGGACCGTCACGGGGCGGCCGTTCCTGAACCTCTCGCTGGCGTTCAACTACGCGGTCGGTGGGACGGCGGTCTGGAGCTATCACGCCCTGAACCTGGCGATCCACATCCTCGCCGGACTGGCGCTGTTCGGGATCGCCCGCAGGACCCTCGCCCTGAGGGGGGTCGCGTCGGGAGCGGCAGCCGCGTTTTCGGTGGCGTTCCTCTGGACGCTCCACCCCCTCCAGTCGGAGGCGGTCACCTACATCGTCCAGCGCGCGGAGTCGCTCATGGGGCTGTTCTATCTCCTCACCCTGTACTGCTTCATACGGGGCGCGGGCGCGGGTGGCTGGTCCCGGCTCCTCTGGTACGGCGCGTCCGTCGGCTCCTGCCTCCTCGGCATGGCGACCAAGGAGGTGATGGCGTCCGCGCCCCTGGTCGTGTTCCTGTACGACCGGACCTTCGCGGCCGGCGGTTTCGGCGAGGCCTGGCGGCGCCGGCGGGGGTACTACGCCGCCCTCGCCTCGACATGGCTCCCCCTGGCCTTCCTTGTGCTGTCCGCCCACCGGCAGGGTTCGGCAGCGGGACCTGCCACCGGGCCTTCCCCGTGGAGCTACGCGCTGACTCAGTTCCAGGCGATCGTCCACTACCTCAAGCTCTGCTTCCTGCCATATCCCCTGGTCTTCGACTACGGCACGGTGCTCGCGGCCCCATCGCTCCAGATCCTGCCTTATGCGCTTGGCGTGATGGGCCTGGCGGCGGCGACGGTGTGGGCGCTGTTCAGGCGTCCGGCCATGGGCTTCCTCGGGGCCTGCTTCCTCGCCATCCTGGCGCCCAGTTCCAGCGTGGTCCCCATCGCGGGCGAGACGATGGCCGAATACAGGATGTATCTGCCGCTGATACCGGTCCTCGCGGCCGTGGTGATCGGGATCTTTCGGTGGTCGGGGCGCGCCGCGCTCCCCGTCTGCATGATTGCCGCGGCGGGGCTGGGGCTCGCGACGGCCGAGCGCAATCGCGACTACTCCAGCGGGCTGTCGATTTGGAGCGACACGGTTGCCAGGCGCCCCGAAAACTTTCGGGCTCACAGCAATCTTGCGGGCGCCCTGCTGGGCGTGCCGGGGCGGCTGGGCGACGCGGTCGCCCAGTACGAGGAGGCGGTGCGCCTCAGGCCGGATTCCGCCGAGGGGCGCAACAACCTGGCCAACGCCCTGTCGAATTTCCCGGGCAGGATCGACGACGCCGTCGTGCAGTACGAGGAGGCGCTGCGGCTGGAGCCGGGCCTCTACAGCGCCTATGTCGGTCTCGGCAACGCGCTCTCGGGAATGCCGGGTCGCCTCGAGCAGGCGATCGCCTGCTACGAGGCGGCGCTGCGCATTAGGCCCGACTTCGCGGAGGGTCACTTCGACCTTGGCAACGCCCTGTCGCGGACGCCGGGAAGGTTGGACGCGGCCATCGCGCAGTACGAGGATGCCCTGCGCCTGAAGCCGGGCCTCGCCGAGGCGCACTTCGCCTGTGCGGTCGCCCTTCTCAATTCAACGGGCCGCACCGCGGATGCCATCGCGCACCTCGAGGCGGGTCTCAAGCTCCGGCCCGGCGATGCCCTCGCCCGTAAGATCCTGGCCGACATCCGATCGTCTTCTAGGTAGGCGGGCCCGGGCCAAGGCCGGCTGGCTGGCCGCGCATACCGTCGCCGGCATGTTCTCCTCCAATGGGGTCACTTGTTGGAACTGTGCCGCTCGACGCAGCCTCGGAGGCGCCCTTCGTTGCTTCTGTAGCTCGGGACGTAAAGTGGAGCGCTGGTTGGCTGCACCCAATCGGTCTTCGTTTGCGCTTCTTGGAACGGGTCCACGCAACCGATCGCCATATGCCCGCGAGGCAGCGGCAGTTTGTCCATTGTCGCTAGTTCCTAGATTAAAAGACCTTACGATAGACGTGTTCTGCATGGCATATTGGATGCCAGGCGGAGGATGTGCAAACCCGCAAGGCGCGGTCGGCCATTTCCGCCGGCCGTCTCGTAGCGCCGTCACGCGTAAGAACGTTGGCGGCTGCTGCGCTGATCGCGGTCACCATTCTTGGCGCGTACCACAATTCCTTCGGGGTGCCATTCGTCTTTGACGACGGGCCGGCGACGCTGGGCAACCCCAGCATCCGGAGCCTGTGGCCTGTCTGGGGCGCGCTTTCGCCGCCGGCGGGAACGACCGTCGCCGGTCGTCCGATCGCCAACCTCACGCTGGCGGTCAACTATGCGCTGAGCGGAACCGGCCCCTGGAGCTACCACGCACTCAACCTGCTCTTCCACATCCTCGGGGCCCTGGCGCTCTACGGCGTTGTGAGGCGGACGGTTCTGAGGCCAGGCCTGAGCGGGCGCTTCGGGCGGCACGCGGCGCCCCTGGCGCTGGCGGCGGCGCTGCTTTGGGCGCTGCATCCCCTGCAAACCGAGGCGGTGACCTACGTCGTCCAGCGGGTCGAGTCGCTGATGGGGCTCTTCTACCTGCTGACATTGTATTGCTTCATCCGGTCGGTCGAGTCTGCGAGGCCCCTTGGCTGGCAGGCCTGCGCGGTCACCGCCTGCCTGCTGGGAATGGCCACGAAGGAGGTGATGGTTACTGCCCCGCTTCTGGTGCTTCTCTACGACCGCACGTTTGCGGCCGGGACCTTTCGGGGTGCATGGCGCCAGCGCCGGGGCCTCTTCCTGGTCCTCGCGGCGACATGGGTGCCGCTCGCCCTGCTTGTCGCGGGAACGGGCGGAAGCCGCCACGGCTCGGCCGGGTTCACCGGCGCGATCGCGCCGCAGTCCTACTGGCTTACCCAGTTCGAGGCCCTTGCACGCTATCTGTGGCTTTCCGTGTGGCCGCACCCGCTCGTGTTTGACTACGGCCCGTTCCTTGTTCGCGGGCCCGGCGAGGCGGCGCCCTATGCCCTGTTCGTCATCGTCCTTGCCGCGTTGACGCTGGTGGCGCTTCGGCGCCGGCCCGCGCTCGGTTTTCTGGGCGCATGGTTCTTCCTGATCCTGGCGCCGACCAGCGTCGTGCCGGTCGCCACGCAGACGATGGCCGAGCATCGCATGTACTTGCCGCTCGCGGCGGCGGCCTGCGCGGCGGTGGTGGGCGCGTACGCGTTGGCCGGGGGAGGCCGGAGATCCTGGGTGCCGCTTGGGGTGCTGGCGCTCGGCCTTGGGTTCGTCACCGAGCGGCGCAACGAGGTCTACCGCAGTGAGCTTACGCTCTGGGCCGACACGGTGGCAAAAAGGCCAGAGAACGCGCGCGCCCATTGCTCGCTCGGCGTGGTCCTGTCCACCGTCCCCGGGAAGCTGCCCCAGGCGATAGCGGAATTCGAGGAGGCCATCCGCATCCATCCGAATTACTCGGAGGCCCACGACGACCTCGGGAACGCCCTGGAGGGCGTTCCGGGGCGGACGGGCGAGGCGATCCGGCAGTACGACGAGGCTCTTCGGATTAGGCCGGATTTCGCCGAGGCCCACAATGACCTGGGATTGGCGCTCGCACGCACGGGCCGCGTTCCGGAGGCGATCAAGGAGTACGAGGCCGCGCTGCGGATCAAGCCGGGCTACGCGAGGGCGCATTTTTTCCTGGGTAACGCCCTGGTCCAGGACGGAAGGATTCCCGTGGCAATCGAGCACTATGAGGAGGCCCTGCGAATGCAGCCTGACTTTGCCGAGGCGAGCAGCAACTTGGGAATGGTTCTCTGCCGAACGGGGCGAACCGAAGAGGGAATGGCGCGCATCGAGGCGGCGATCCGGATGCAGCCGGATTTCGCCAAGGCGCATTTCGCCCGGGGCGCGGCCCTGCTCCAGGCCGGGCGCAGGGAGGAGGCGATCGCCGAGTACAGGAAGGTCCTGCGGTTGCAGCCCGGGGATCCATCGGCACTCAGGATGCTTGAGCTGATCCGGGCCGCGCCTTGAGCAACCCCGGGGACGCGCTTCGCCGAGGCCGGCGCCGGGTTTCCACAGGAGCGCAGCCGCCGATTCGGGGCCAAGCCGTTGAAGCTGCCGTTGACGGGGCGCTCGCCTGCTCTATTCTGCGCGGGCGATGCCCGAAGGGACGAGGAACAGCCAGATGGACGGGCTGCGAGGTTATGCCGCCATCGCAGTCGTGATATTCCATTCCATCCTCGATCGCGATCCGACCCTGGACCAGCGCATCGTTCGGCCCACCATTCAGGAGGCGCACGGCCTCTACGACGTGATCACCAAGCTCGTCTTCATGGTCGTCAGTGGAGAGACGGCGGTGGTGCTCTTCTTTGTGCTGAGTGGCGCGGTGCTGTTTGAGAGCCTGAAGCAGCGGCATGCGGGCGCCGTCGCGACGGCGATCGGCTTCTCCGTCAGGCGTGTCCTGCGGCTCTACCCGACCTTCTTCGTGAGCCTGGCGGGTTGCCTGGCCGCATTCGCCGTGGCCGGCATGTTCTCGTTCGAAGCGGGTCACTTTTGGCCGAATGCCGCCCTCTACGACTTCTCGATCCTTGGAGCGTCCTGGACGCTGCAGGTCGAGTTCCTTGCGGTTCCCTTCATCCTGGTAGGGTACTGGTGCTATAGGCGCCTGGGCGTCGTGGGAATCGCCGCCGCTTACGCGGTCTTCGCGACGATCCTTTGCGAGCCGTGGCTGAAGGTGCACTTCGTCTATTACCAACGGTTCCTGTCGTGCTTCGCCCTGGGACTCCTGATCCCCACGGGGATTGGGGCGGCGATAGCCAGGCTCCTGCCCGCGATGGCATGGCTGGCCGTCCTGGTCGCGATGCTCGCCTCGCGCCACATAATGGGGCTTCACTGGTGGTCGATGGACGCCGAGCAGATCCTGGCGGCGCTCCTTGTCACACTGCTTTTCTACAGGAGGGCAGGCGGCCTCGGGCGGTTCTTCGACCGCGGCGTGTCGCAGTACCTGGGCCGCATGAGCTACAGCCTGTATCTTTTCAACGTCATCTACCTCATCCTCGTCGACCATTGGACCCATGGCCTCACGGTGGTTAGGAGCCATCCACTCGAGTGGGGACTCCTGCTGGCCGCGCCCATCTTGGCGGCGGCGATCGCGACGGCTCACTTTGCCGAGATCGGCCTAGAGCGCCCATCGATCGCCTTGGGACGCAGGCTGACAAGATTCTCGGTGCGGCCAGGGCCTGGCGCCGGACACGTTCCCGCGCTGACGTGATTCGGGCCGAGGCGGTTCCCCTGCTGCGCGAGCCTTTGTTGTTTGGGTGACGACAGGCGGCTGTTCCCGCTGCCGGCGATAGTGGCAGATGCAGGCCCAACCTTTATGCAGCCAGGCGCCAACATGGCCGGATTCGTCCCAATTCAGGGATGTCCCCATCCCATTTTCGATGCAGCGTCCATGGACAGGCGGATCGCCGGTGACCTAGGTGGCTTTGTTCCAACGACCTATGGATTTTATCCGCGTTGGAATGCGGGATGCTTAGAATAACGCCGTCACCCCTAGCGCCGTGCCTCCCGACATTCGCTTCGCTCTCCGGTCATTTGCGAAATCACCCGGATTCACGCTGGTCGCCGTGGTCACGCTCGCGGTCGGAATCGGTGCGACTACCGCGATGTTCAGCGCCCTGCGCGTCCTCGTCGTAAAGCCGTTCTCCTACCCGCAGTCGGACCGGATCGTCCAGCTCTGGTCCAACGATGGCCAGCCGCTCTCCACGCCGGACTATTTCGACATCCGCGATCAGGCAACCTCGTTCGCGGAGCTGGGCGCGTACATCACCCAGGCGTCCAATCTCGGGGGTGAGAAGGCGCAGGCCGTGAGCAGCGTTGTCTGCACCTCCGGGGTACTCCGCGCCCTGGGTGTTCACCCGGCCCTGGGACGCTGGTTCGAGAGGGCGGATGACGAGGCGGGCGGACCCGCAGTCGCTGTCATCAGTGACGCCCTTTGGAAGCAGTCGTTCGGCGCCGATCCCGGCTTCTTGGGCCGGACGATCCGCCTCGACGGCGCCGAGGTCACCGTGGTGGGCATCATGCCGGCCGGCTTCGAATTCGCTTCGCCCTGGATGCGCGCCGAGACCTGCCAGGTCTGGGTGCCGCTCAAGATCAAACGCGGCGACGGCGACCGCGGCAGCCACTCGATGTGCGGCGTGGGGCGGCTCAAGGACGGCGTCGCCTTCACGGCCGCCGGCGCCGAGATAAAGGCCATCGGCGCCCGCCTCAAGGCCGCCTATCCCGACACCAACACGAACAAGCCGTTTCTGATACGCACGCTGAAGGAGGAGATGAACCTCTATGTCAGCTCGCGCGTCTGGATGCTGTTCGGCGCCGTCATTCTCGTGATGCTCGTGGCTTGCGCCAACGTGGCCAGCATGCTCCTTGCCCGCAGCGCGCGGCGGCAGGGCGAATTCGGCATCCGCGTCGCACTCGGGGCTTCGTGGGGCCGGATTCTTCGCCTGGTGCTGGTTGAGAGCCTGCTCCTGTCGCTGGCGGGAGCCGTCGTCGGCATAATCTTCGCCGGCTACGGCATTCGCATTCTTGCATCCGTCGCCCCCATGACGGACACGCGCAGGGCCGCCATGGTGCTTGACGGCAGCGTGCTCGCCTTTGCCGTTGGCGTCACGGTCCTCACCGCGCTCATTGCCGGCCTGCCACCGGCCTTCGCCGCCACGAGGCTCTCCGTTGCGGACCTGCTGCGCAGCGACGGCCGCAGTGCGACCGGCTCGCGCACACGCCACAACCTGCTCCGGTGCCTTATCATCGCGCAGGTCGCCGTGGCGTTCTCCCTCGCCAACAGCGCCGCGCTGTTCTCCGCCAGCTACCTGAAGCTTCTCACGGCCAACGAAGCGCTCGCCACCGAACATGTGCTCTCGGCGGAGATTAACCTTCGCGGAGACCGGTACGAGAAGACCGGTGAACGCACCCGCTTCACGGTGCAGCTCGCGGAACGCACGGCCGCGCTGCCCGGTGTCACCGCCGCCGGCGTCACGACGAAGCTTCCGCTCGAAGGCGGCAGCAACATGAACATCATGGTCAATGACGAGGCATTCGACCCGACGGCGGCGCGAACGCTGGCGGAGATCTCCAGCGTCACCCCGGGGTACTTCGACGCGGCAGGCATCAAGATCCTCCGCGGGCGTACCCTGGAACGCGCGGACGCCGGGGAGGACAACATCGGCGTCGTGGTCAACTGCACCCTCGCCGAGAAGTGCTGGCCCGGGCAGGATCCGCTCGGCAAGATCATCCGGCCGTCCGTTCCCAAGGCGTGGTATCACGCCCGGGTGGTCGGGGTGGTCGAAAGCGTGAGGCAGTGGGGAGCGGAGACGGACCCCAACCCTGAGATCTACTGGACGCCCGACCGGGCGTGGGGCCAGAGGATCTTCTTGGTAATCCGGTCGCCGCATCCGGCCGCGCAGATCGCGCCCCTGCTGCGCCATGAACTGGCCGCGATGGACCGGGAGCTGCCGCTGGCCCACATCCGCACGCTAAAGGACGTGGTCCACCAGGCAACCCAGGCAGAGCGACTCGTTGCCGGCCTGGTGGATTTCTTCATGGCCACGGCGCTGGGCCTGGTGGCCGTGGGCCTCTACGGGACGCTCTCCTATCATGTGCAGCAGCGCACGCGCGAGATCGGCGTGCGGCTGGCTGTCGGAGCGGAACGCAGCAGCATCCTGAAGCTGGTCTTCCGGCAGGGCTTCAGCTGGGTTGTCATCGGGTTGGTCACGGGCGCCGCGATGTCGCTCGCGCTGGCCGCGGCGTTGCGGGCTATGATATGGGGAGTGGACCCATACAACGTTCTTTCGCTGCTCGGCGGCGCAGCCGCGGTTGCCGCAGCCGCAACACTCGCCTGTTGGCTGCCGGCCAGCCGAGCGGCGCGGGTCGATCCAATCGTGGCGCTGCGCTCGGACTGAGTCAGGGAAATAGGACTTTCTTTGAATCGGGGCAGCTTGCTCGAGAGCTGGCAGGAATGATCCCGGCCTGAGCCCAGGGAGAGATTGCCCGTAGCGCTGTCGCCGAAAACGCTATTGCTCGCGACTCGTCTTCAAACGGCAAGATGGCTCAGTTGGTAGAGCAGAGGACGGAAAAAACGAAACGGCTATTTGAGCCCGAGTTTGCTGGAGTCATCTGGTGTGAGCAAACCGCTACTTACAAGTGATAAGATCGAGTACGGACTTCATCCTGAGTTAGCCTGAAACCGCCCAAATTTCCTGGTCGGGTGACAACTCGGGTGACAGCATCTTGATTCGTTTTGCACGCTTACCTGGACACCCGCACAAGACGCCAGGGCCAAGAATTAACGCCTAGCGGTTGGAGCAGATGGTGGAGGCCATGGCTCATGTCCATAAAGTCGCTCGCTATATTCAGGCCCTTCACGCCAATCCAGCCTTTCTATCGACGTGCCTTTTCGTCTTCTTGGCGGGCGCACAAAACAAGAAGACCTTGCGGGAGCGGGAATTGTAGACGGTGATGGCTGAAGCTCACGAGCCATCTCACATAGAGTAAGCTCCGTGATACCTGAGGAATTCGTCCGGACCTGCTAATTCGAAATGGCCAGGCACTCGTGACTAAGACCTGTGCTTGGAGGCCCGCGCAGTTGCCCAGAGCATCCAGACGAGGGCCAGGACCAAGATGGCCAGCGCAGAACAGTGTAACAAATTCACACATCAGGGGATGCGGAATGCCGGCAAAACACGAACACATTGTTACATTCATGTTACAAACAGTTGTGTTACAATTGCGTTACGAATCTTATTTGCAAGAATTGCCGCCCGAGCCGATCAAACGTCCGAATAATTGTGGCCTCTTAGGCCTTAGCTGAATCGCTCTGCTTGGGGCGGCCATCGCTAAATCTCAATTGGCCACCGAGGATGACGAATAAGGCTGAATTTAACCGGGTGATCGAGTGTCACAGGAGATCGGATACCGGCCGTGAAGCGCGATTGAGTTGCCCAATCCTTGGTCACGCCGAATTTTGACGCCGGGTGACGACAGAATCGAAGTCGAGCCCCTCCCGAATGATGAGGTTTCGTATCCGGTGCCGTAAGCCGCCCCGAGACCATTCAGCGAGCTTGCAGCCATTGGTCCCGGGCGACC
>Ga0074045_10000127_pt1 | contig 66142 bp, 54 predicted proteins | sample BogForMeECP23OM2_FD_94442 | JGI IMG/M metagenome (GOLD analysis project Ga0074045, IMG submission 94442) | Bog forest soil microbial communities from Calvert Island, British Columbia, Canada - Bog Forest MetaG ECP23OM2 | ecosystem: Environmental > Terrestrial > Soil > Wetlands ... | reverse complement strand
ATAGTTTCCAGGCCCCGTTGTGCCAAGGGTGCCGTACACACCGTTGTTTTGCCCAACATTGGAGTTGGACGGGACTGGTATGTACGTCCATTTGCCTCCCTGATACATCCACAGGTCGTTCAAGAGTCCGATGGCTCCGTTCGAGTCATATCCCTGGCCGCCGAACATCCATAGTGTGCCGGTAGCATCAGTGCAATAGGCGGCACCCCAGCGACCGCCTGGGACGGAGGTACCGGTGTACACGCCAGCAACGTTGGCCGACGCGTAGCCGCTCAGGTTGGTCCAACTTCCCAAAAATGTGTAAGACCCTCCATAGTTGGGGCCCGATACATCGTAGTTGCCGGGCACGAATTGCCAGAGGTCATTCAACAATCCCGTGTTGCCGGGAGCAGCATTGCCCTGGCCGCCAAACAAATAGAAATTCCCGCTGGCGTCGGACCATGAAACGCTTCCCCAACGTGCTCCTGGTACCGCGGGATAATAGTTGGTGATGATGTCACCGCTGGTGTTGTCCTTGTATCGGAAGGTGCTGTTATTAAGCTTGCTGAAGGAACCCGGATTTAGAAGCGGATTCAGGTCTGCAACTACCGAGGTCAAACCCAGCGGGGTTAATGTGGTGGTCGTGGGTAGGTCCGCCGGAGCCCAAATGCCAGCCTCGCCGCCGCTGCCAGCCCCAGGCCAAAACACCCACAAATCACCCATAAAATACGGAAGGTATGGCGGATTCGCGCCCTGTATAGGAAGGCCCCATCCGCCAAACATCCATTTCAGATTTCCTATCGTAGAACCCTGCCAGGTAGCCGCGAAATCTCTGCCTCCAGGCGTATTCAGATCTGCAGCCGGTGATGCCGGAGGAGGAAGCACGCCAAGGCCGTAGTCGCCATAGGTGCCGGCGGTATCTGGACCGAACATCCAAGCCCAGTCGTTGTGCTGGCAGTCGACAATGACGCTATCGACGTTCGCCGTGGCCACTCCCAAATAGTAGAATGTGGTGCACGGTTGAGTTTGGCTGGACGGTTGCAAAAACACATTGACGTTGTACTTTCCGTTGTTCGTAACGCCGGTCGGGAAGTGAAAGCCAACGTTGTTGCCGCTGACGAATATATTGTCGCCACCATTGTTGATCAGCTCAGTGAACCCGCCGGCGAGCGGAGTGCCGTCGTATTTGAGCGTCACCAAGCCAACCTGCGTGCCACTGATCGTCCAAGCGGGCTGCTGACAAACCACCTGAACCGTATTGACCGTGCCGGTTACCGTTCCGGTTCCATTGTTGACAAAGCAATTCTGCGCCGGGTTAGTCGGCTGAGTAATCACGCTGACGGTGTAGGTCGAGTTGAGGGGCGCGGGAATGGCAAAAGTGAAGTTCACCGCGCCGGTGCCGGTGACAGGAAGCTGGTCTAGCACCGTACCCAAGGTATCCTCGAGCGTCAACCCCGAGCCCAGAAGGCCGGATACAGTTCCGCCCACGTTGTAGACTGAGCCACAAGAGATTTGGACATTCGTGACCGGCGCTGAGGCCGTTCCCGTGCCGTTGGCGCCAACGGTGCAATTCTGGGCCGGATTGCTAGGCTGGGTTTTCACCGTTACGGCGTATGCTCCTGTAACTAACGATGCGAACGTAAACTTGACGCTCCCAGTCCCTACAACCGTCAGACTGTCTCCCCCATTGTCCTGTAACACCAAACCGGCGCCGGTCAATCCGCTGACGGTGCCACCAATGGGAAAGCCTGAAGAACAAGCGATGGTGACATTGGTGACATTGGCTGTGGCGGTTCCGGAGCTATTGGAGACCTGGCAGGATTGCGTAGGATTAGTTGGCTGCGTGAGGACTGTAACGCTGTAGGCGCCCGGCACGAGCGTCGCAAAGGTAAATTGCTGCGTTCCGGTCCCGGTGACGGTTAGATTGTCCAGGCCGTTGTTCTGCAGGATCAATCCTGAACCGGTCAAGCCGGTAACCGTTCCAGCGATAGAGAATTTCGATGTGCAACTGATGTTGACATTCGTGACATTGGCCGTGGCTGTTCCTGACCCGTTGGTTACACTGCAGGTCTGAGTGGGGTTCGTTGGCTGCGTCTGGATCGTGACGTTATACAAACCACCCAAGGTCAGGGGGGTCTTGAACGTGAACGGCACGGTGCCAGTGCCACTGACCGTCAAAGCGTCGCCGCCGTTATCCTGTAACACCAATCCTGTGCCGCTTAGCCCGGTCACCGTTCCGCCGATCGTGACCGTCGCGGTCGTGCAAGTCACAGCCACTGAAGTCACATTGGCTGTGGCCGTTCCCGAACCACCGGCCACCGTGCAAGTCTGCGACGGGCTGCTTGGTTGGGTCCCCACGGTAACGGCATACGCGCCGCCCTTTGCCACGGCCGTCTTGAACGTGAACGGCACCGACGTACCGGTCCCTGGAGTGATGGGAAGTTGATCCGTACCGTTATCGATCAAAATCAAGCCGGTGCCCGTTAAGCCGGTCACCGAACCGCCAATCGTGTAAGTAGTGGCGCTGGGAGTTGTCCCGCCACCGCCTCCACCGCTGTTACCACCAGGAATACCGCTGCAGGAGGAAAGGACGAGAGCAGTCAGGGTCAAGCAGGTGAGAGCGAGTATCTTTTTGGCGGGCATCATAGCGCTTCTTTTCTCCTTCATACTTCGCCCCTCAAAGGCGATGGCCGGCAACAACGCGTTTCGTACAAGCATGCGAATCGATGGCGCGAGGTCCGGACTTTTCAAGGACAATGGCGGGAGCGTAGAGCGAGCCTAAAATCGCGAGCGCGGCGTTCTTCTCCACCATTAGGACTGAGAGTACTGTAACTATTTGAGGGCTATCAATACGGATGGACGGTGCTGTGCCTACATGCGCAATAACTTGTTGCGGCAGCGGTACAGGACCACACGGACGGGTGGAGGACAGGCCTAGCTGGCCAGCCGGACAGGCGGGAAAAAATGTGGGTGGCGGCAAATCGGCATAGGGTGTCGCCCACTCTCCCCTGCCACACCACCGTTACATGCGGGTCCGCATACGGCGGTTCAGTGAGTTGAGCCCTGACGGCCGGGTGGCACTGCGCCAGCCAATTCCGCTTCGGCTGAGTTTTGCAAGTTCAGGAAACGGTAAAGCCGGAACGGAAACCTGCAGAGCGGCGAAGCCCTCGTGGCGAACGACGCTTCGACCCTTACGTGAGTTCGACGTTCTACTGCTCACTCTCACTGTTTGGGCCTTCCTCACTTCCGTGAGTACTAGGCCCCACCTCACAATGGTGCCCATCCGTTTCGCTACCCTGCACCTCCACCAGGTTGAGGCGGGACTTCCCAGCTGTCCAACCTGCTCGGCACACCAACAAAAAGCCTCGCCTGAACTGCTCCAGGCGAGGCTTTTCTTTCGGGCGGAGGGCAATCCGGTGAGAAACTGGACGGCCGGATTGCACGAAAATCAGTTGGGGCGAAGAACGCCGTCGACTAACAACGAGAAAGTATCTTCGAGAGAGAGGCCCGAGTCCATGAGTGGTTGGATGTAGAGCTGGTGAAACTCTTCGGGATAATCTTTCGAACCCGTGAGGATGTAATCGAGGGTTTCCAGCTTCATATTCAAATCTTTGTCGATGAGGTCGAGACGGCGGCGGATGTCTTCGGTCATCACGTTGGTCTCATCTTTGGTCTTAAGGCGAATCTTGCGGTCTTTCATTTGCTTCTACTCTTTCTTTCTTGGCGTAGCTTGCTTCCACCGACAAGCGGCCGCCTCCGGAGGCGGCCGCCACACAAGCGCGGCATCGGGCACGGGCTCGCTTCCGTCGCTGTGCCAGCTTTTGATGGCTGGCACAGCGACCTCCGCGGAAGCGCAGGTATTACGCGGCGATATAGAGCGTTCGACCGCCGCGGTTGACGAGCAATAGAGGCTCGTTGCCACCCTTCTTGAGCGCGCTCTGGAACTCAGAGACATTCTTCACAGACTGGTGGTTTACTTCCTGAATCACGTCGCCGCGGCGCAGACCAGACTCCGCAATCTTGCTGGAGGGATCGACGCCGTTGACGACAACGCCGGTGGTGCTGGACGGCAGGCCCAGTTCCTTGGCGGTTTCGGGATTGAGGTTGGAAACATCCACACCGTCGAGAGCTTTGCTGCCGCCCTCTTCCTGGGAATTCAGCTTGGCGGTTTCCGTGGGCATTTCACCGAGTTTGACGGTGACATCGCGCTCGCTGCCATTGCGCAGGGTCTTCAGCGTGACGCTGGTGCCCGGGGGCATCATGGAAATGCTGTTGCGCAGTTGATTGCTGTCGTTAACAGGCTTGCCGTTCAGTTCGAGAATGATGTCGCCGCGCTGAATGCCGTTCTCTTGCGCGGGGCTGCTGGGGGTAACGTCGCCAACGACGACGCCCTTGGCTTCTTTTTCACCGAAGGCTTTGGCCATGCCGGGAGTAACGTCTTGCGGCAGGATGCCGAGATACGCGCGGACAACCTTGCCATTCTTGAGAATCTGGTCCATCACCTGGCGAGCAAGATTGGCAGGAACCGCGAATCCGATACCCTGGCTTCCGCCGGAACCGTGCGAAATGATGGCCGTGTTGATGCCGATGAGTTCGCCGCGATCATTGACGAGCGCCCCGCCGGAGTTTCCCGGATTGATGGGAGCATCGGTTTGGAGGAAATCCTCGTAGTCTTCAATGCCGAGCCCACCGCGGCCCTTGGCGCTGATGATGCCCTTGGTGACGGTCTGTCCGACACCGAAGGGGTCGCCAACCGCAATGGCTACGTCGCCCACTTCAACCTTGGAAGAATCGCCAATGGTGAGTGGAGCGAGGTTGCCGGCGTCAATTTTGAGGACGGCAACGTCCGTCTTCGGATCGGCGCCCACGATGCGCGCTTTGAATTCGCGCTTATCGGAGAGCGTGATCTTGACGTCGGTGGCGCCATCCACCACGTGATTGTTGGTGAGGATGTAGCCTTCCGGGCTGACGATTACGCCGGAGCCGAGAGCCTTCTCACGGCGATCCTTGGGAACTTCCATGCCGCCCTGGCCGAAAAACTGGCGGAACATGGGATCCATCTGCAACTGGTCCATGGCATCGTCGTTGGCTTTGACAACTTTGGACGACGAAATATTCACGACTGAAGGAAGTACTTCTTTTACGATTGGTGCATAACTGGTGGAACTCGGACCCTCTTTGGGATCCGCGAGTTTCAGTGTCGCGGGAGGATTCTTTTCCGATGTGGCGCCAAGTTTTTGCGCCGTTGTCGAATTCTGAATCGTGCGCGCAACACCCAGGCCAGCGACCCCCAGCACCAAGCCAAGTGCGAGTGCGGCGGTCCTGGACTTCATGGATGACGAAATTCTGGTCATGTGTCCGTCCTTACGCTTGTTGCGCATCCGCCCTTCCGCAGGGCGCGTCTGCGCGGATTATGGTCTCCCTAAATCAGACGCGCTTAGGGGTGCCAGTGATTCTCCCTGCCGCTGGGGATATTGCAGCCCGGCGATTGGGTAGAGCGTAAGTAACTGTGATTTAGGCAGTTAGAAGTGGGTCGTTGTGTTAGGAGGCTCCTGCGGCTTTACCGAGAAACTTTGTCGCGTAATCGTACGCGAAGCAAGAGAAGGCGGTTGCCTCGCTTCCCGTGATGTCGCGAACGGTTGAGCTGACCAGAGACGCCTCACCGCGACGGTACTGTTCGTAGTCTTCCACCACCCCTTCGGCTTGCCACGGGGAAGACCAAAACTGAGGAGCGCTTCCCGGAAGGCCTCGAGCGGAACGTCGACGTACTTGAGAGGCTTTCCCAAGGCTTGTGACAGTTGCTCGGCCATTTGAGCGTGAGTGAGAGCTTCGGGACCGGTGATGTCGTACGTTTTGCCCTCGTGACCGGATTCCGTGAGAGCCCGTTCGGCGAGGGTGGCGATATCGCGAACATCGACGACACTGACCTTGGCGTTTCTGGCGGCTGCGAATAGCGTGCCCTGCGACGAAAGCGACGACCGGAAATTGAGCAGCGCTTGCATGAACAAGTTGGGGCGCAGGAACGTGTAGGCGATGCCCGACCTGAGAATATGATTCTCGACCGCGCCGTGATAACGCTGGAAGCGACCCAGGGAGTGTGCGTTCGCCCCCAACTGCGAAAGCTTTACGATGTGGCGCACGGCGCTGCGCTTGGCCGCATCGACGAAGCTGCGCTGCTGCTTTTCAACTTGCGAAGACGAAGGTATCAGCAAGAACAGACGATCAATTCCGACCAGGGCGCGCGTGAATGTTTCCGGCTTCGTGAAATCACCTTCGACAATTTCGATTCCGGGAAGGGCAATTGCTTGGGCTTGCGCCCGATTGCGAACAAAGGCACGCGCCGGCGTTCCACGCTCAGAGAGTTTCTTGACTAACTCGGTTCCGACACTGCCGGTGGCGCCAGTGATCAAAATCATTGCACCCCTCCCTGGAATTCAGCAAACGGCGGGCAAGTATTTGGATGCACGGTCACCGCGGATTGTCTCGTTTGCTGGAAGAAGCGCTGCACGGACGAGACTTTTTTAGGCACGAGGTCAGCGAGCCGGCTTGTGCGAAGTCCGCAATGCAGGCCGACTCGCTCGTGCGGCGAACTAATCAGGGAGCGGGCTGAAGAAGTTCCACGGGGTTTCCAGACGGATCCTCCAACAAAATCTCCGAGCCTCCGGGACCTTTGACGATGTCATTCCGGAAGTGCAGCTGCGCCTGCTTGAGGCGAGCGACTTCGGCCGCAAGATCGTCGATATTGAGGATGATGCGGTTCCAACTGCCGGGCGCGGGTCGGCGTCCGTCAGGCATAGGTTTCGCGGCACCGCCGGGTCCAAAGGGGGTGCTGAGGACGAGTTGGAGATTACCGCGGGAGAGCATCGCGAAATTAGGCTTGGCCTGCTGCTTGATTTGAAAGCCGAGATACTTGGTGTAAAACGCGTAGATCGCGAAGGCGTCTAAGCCAGTCCGCGGGGGCGAAGCCGGAGAATGCAAGAAAATCGCGGATCAGGTGTGACTGATCAAAATAGCCCTCGTCCAGGGCGAGTTGAGCCCAGTTGGACGCCGGGATGCGCGGCAGCAAACGCAAGACACGTTGAAACCGCAGGACGCGATTAAAAAGTTTGGGTTTCAGTCCTACCTCGAACCGAAACACATCGATAAATCGCCGTTCGCTGGGGCCTGCCTCACGGGCCAATTTGCGAACGAGGGCGCGGGAACTGGATCGAGCTAGCGTATCGAGCGCCAGGGCAACGGCGGCGTGATGCGTTAGCGGGCGAAACAGATGGCGGAGGAGCGTTTCCTCTAACAGACGAAAGCGCTTGAGGGGCGATGCGGTGGCGCACACTTGTTCGCGGATTTCACCGGCGCAACGTCCCCAGACCGTTTCGAGAGCGATGTGCGTGTCGGCCAGTTCGTCAGCCGGAACGCCGAGGAATGGAAATGCGCCGCCCTGTTTGAAGTGGACGCCCATGACAGATGCCTCTTCGGCGGTGTCGGTGACGAAAAATCGGTTATATGGCCCGGAAACAATTGCACCCGGCAAGCGGTCACATTGTTGGGGATTGTGAGGCTTGTATATCCGCAACTCGTCCTCGCGGAGATTAAACACCAGTTCGAAATTGCCGCTTGGCAAGATTCGCTCTCGGAGGGCAGGAGACTCATAACCGTCGTAGAGCCAAAAGTTTCGATGAAGTCGCAGAGAGGGGGAGCCGGCTTGTGGTAATAAACGCGCATAACAAGACGTCTACGTAACAGGTACGTTCACCCATGAACGCCGCGCCACTTGAGCGACCGTAGCATTGGCTGGCGTTGGGACACGCACCCACCGTTTTTTGGCACTTGCAAGTTCTGGCCAGAGTCACTTCTGCGCTTACCGCGGGGCGGGCGCTACTATTTGCGTGCCTGGTGAATGTGATTGCTCTGGTTGGCTTGATTCTGCTCTGGACGGGTTTTCGCAAGCCCGCAGGCTGGTTCCTGTTTGTCTTTTTCGTGATCCCGTTGGCGATTGGCGGCTACGAACATTTCGTGAAAAGTGGCCCTGACAATGTCTTCCAGATCACTCAAGGAGCAATCGCATTGTCGTTTCAGGTGAGCGCCGTGCTGCTGCTGACCTTTGAGCTTTTGGGTTGTTGGACGAGTATTCGGATTCTGAGGGCGCCATCGCAGCTGGTTGAGAAACGGCGAATCAATATCGGGTAGTGTGCATCACGAGATGATGCCTTTGCGGACGGCGTAGAGAATGAGTTCCGGGACGCCGCGGAGATTCAGTTTTTCCATGATGTTGGAGCGGTGCGTTTCGACGGTGTAGACACTCAGGTTCAGAAGGTTCGCCACGTCTTTGTTGGATTTGCCTTCGGCGATGAGTTGCAGGATTTCGCGCTCGCGCGGAGTCAACAGGTCGTAGGCATCTTCCGCGCCGGAACGCTGCAGTTTGCGCACGTAATCATCGAGAAGAACTTTGCTGACGGCCGGACTGAAGAAGGATTTGCCACCGGCCACGGCGTGCAACGCCCGGATCAAATCGGATTCCGCCGAATCCTTCAGCAAGTAGCCCTTGGCGCCGGCTTTCAGGGCACGCAAGACGTAGCTCTCGTCGGAATGCATGCTCAAGATCACGATGCCGGTTCCGGGATTTGCCTGGGTGATTTGGTGCGCAGCTTCAATGCCGTTGAGATTGGGCATGCCGATATCCATCACCAGGAGGTCGGGCTTCAAGGTGGCGACAAGGGCGACGGCCTGACGGCCATCGTCGGCTTCGCCCACCACGGTAAGATCGGGCTGCTGCTCGATGAGGGCTTTCAGGCCGCTGCGCATGAGTTTGTGATCGTCGGCGAGGAGGATGCGGGTTTTTCTCATCGGGTTAGTGAGGCGGTCGAGTGTAGATTGGCAGTTCTGCTTTTACAGTAGTTCCCTTCCCGGGCGAGGATTGAATCGTGAGGCTACCGCCGAGCCGCCGCACGCGCTCTTCCATGCCAAGAATGCCCATGCCGCGCATGCGTTGCGGATCGAAGCCGCGGCCGTCGTCGGTAATTTCCACGGTGATTTTGTCGGCGGTCTGCACCACGGAAACTTCCGCGTTTTTTGCGTCGGCGTGGGTTGCCGCGTTGTTCAACGCTTCCTGCACCAGGCGATAGACGCAAACCTTCACTTCGTCCGGAAGTTGCTCGGAAACGTTTTCGGAGTGCACCTCCACTTCCATGTTGCCGCGACGAGAAACTTCGCGGCCTTGCCATTCGAGAGCGGGCACAAGTCCAAGATCGTCAAGCATGGGAGGCCGCAGCAGAAGCGCGATGTCGCGGATGGATTTCACGGCTGTTTCGGCGGCGGATTTGATTCGCGAGATCTGTCCCTGAACCAGTCCATCGTCCGGCGAAACAAGTTTCGACAATTGGCCTAGGTCGACGAGAAGCGCTCCAAGTGTTTGTCCTACTTCATCATGTAGCTCGCGCGAGATGGAGCGGCGCTCCGCTTCCTGCGCTTCCACCAGGCGCGCGGAAAGCGCTTCGAGTTCCTGGCGACTGTGCTTCAGGGCCTGATAGCGCAAGCGGCCCTGTTGTTCGAGCCGCAGGATATAAAAGCCCCCCACGATGGAGAGGAGCATCCCGGCTACCAAGGTGAGTGCCACCATGGAGACGAGGCGCGTCTGCGCACTGCGGAACTGGGCAGCCAGCGATTGCGTGGCTTCGCCAAAGCGGCGCGTGTTCATGGTGGTGATATCCCGGGAAACCTGCAGGATATAGGTGCGGCAAGGAATCACTTCGTCGCGCATGAACTGCTGAGCGCGTTTTTCGCGTTCGTCCTCACGCCAGGTGCTGACGGTGGAGAAGGATTTCTCCTGTTCCAGGATTTTCTGTTCAATCTGGTTGAGCAAGGATTTTTCTTCGGGATCCAGGTCCGCGGGATAGTTGAGGACGGCATCGTGAACGGCGGTGCCGCGGGTAATGACGTCGGCCACGGTCGCGGTGAGGGCGGCGTTCTTCCGCTGGAAGAGGTAGCGATCCATCTGGTTGTCGTAGACGTCGACCAGGACGACGATGGAGGAAATGGCCTGGGTGTGCGCGGCAAAACGCTGCTGCGCCTGGCGGGCGATATCGTCGAGTTGCCGCAGGGAATAAAGCGAAACGATCGCGGCGATGATCATCAACGCCAGCAAGCCGCCGAACACCAGCGGCAAGATGCGGCGCAAGCGCTTCGCGAGCTCTCTGGCGTGCGAATCGTCGGCCAATGCTTCGGTGGAGAACATCATCAACTCGATGGGCAGATACCCGCTAGGATAATGCAATCGGCGCAGGAAGCGATATAGGCAGCTGCGCGGGCAAGCAGAAGGCGGCGACCCTACAGGCGGGTGCTACGTAAGCATTTTTGCAGCGAGAAATTCCAACCAAACGGCTGAGCTGACGGATAATCGAAACACGATGACTGGAGTGATCCATGCTTTGAGAAGCGGGCGCGGCAAAGCGCAGGTGGTGACCGCGAGCGCGATGACGGTGTTGGCCTTTGGCGCATTGATTGCCAGCGGCGCGCCGGAATGGCAGACGCTGGCGCCGGGGATGGAACTGAAATACCTGACGCCACACGGAGCCAGCGGCAGCAACTCTGCCATCACGATTTTGCGCATGGATCCAAAGCAGTGGGAGCTGGCGCTTTTGGGGACCAGCCAGACGGGCGAGGCTGCGGGGCACACCGCGCGGGAGTGGTGCTTGAAGGGCAAATTCACGGCCGCGATCAACGCTGGGATGTTCAGCACCGACGGCAAATCTCATATTGGATACATGCGCAGCGGAGAGCACGTGAACAACGGCAAACGCAACAGCTATCAATCGGTGGCTGCGTTTAACCCACATGACGGCGGCATGGCCGCGTTTCGCATCTTCGACCTGGATGCGCCTGGAATCAGTTTTGAAAGCATCCTGAAAGACTACGGCGCGGTGGTACAGAATCTGCGGCTCATCAAACGGTCTGGAGTGAATGCCTGGCCTTCGCAGGACAAGAAGTGGAGCGAGGCGGCGCTGGCGGAAGACGACGCCGGCAGAATCCTGTTCATTTTTTTGCGCGAGCCTTTTAACATGCACGACCTGAATCAGGAACTACTGGGCGCGGGCATTGGCATCGTGGCCGCTCAGCACCTGGAAGGCGGCCCGGAGGCGCAGATTTATTTCCGAGCAGGTGGCGTTGAGAAGGAAATGGTCGGCAGCTACGGGGCCACGCTTCAGGGGAACGCTGAGAACACCATTCCGTGGCCAATCCCGAACGTGCTGGCAGTACGACCACGGCAGACGACTGGTCACTAACTTACGAGGCAGATGAATTGTCTGAAGGCCCGGCCGGTACAAGGGTTGGCACAGCAAGCCGCGGCCAAGCTAGAACGCTTCGCCGACGCCCATGCTCCAGGTGAAGTTGTCTTTGCCCCATGCAAAGTCTGTACGCAAATTCACATGGAACTTCTTGCTGAGCAGGAAACGAATGCCGGTGCCTCCGGCAGGCAGGAACTGATCCGTGCGGAAGCCGTCGCCGCCGGGAGCTACCTCGCCGAGGCCGCCAAAGCCAACCAAGCCTAAACGCCACGGAAGAACCAGGCGATACTCCAACTGCGTGGCAAACATGTAGCGATCCAGGTAGCGCCCCGCGGTATAGCCGCGCAGTTCGCTGTTCGTTCCGTAGATGCAATTGCCGTAGAAGGGCGGCTGGCCTCCCGTGGCGCAAAAGAAGCCGTTGTAGGCCAGCACCTGCTTATCGGTAAGGCTCCAGTATTTGTTGAGTGTAACCTTGTAGGACTGAAACGAATATTTGCTGCCGAGACTGTGCGCGAAGAAGTCTCCGGTAAAGTCAGCCAGGCTTCCCTTGACCGGATAAAAACGGTTCGGACGCGTATCGCGAACAACTTCCATGCCAAGCGCGCGGAGATTCGTCGTAAGGCCAACATCGGGCGGGATCGGCGGCGTGTCGCCGCTGGTCGGCCTGATCGTGACCACCGAGTTGCCGGTAATAAAGCGGCCACCGACGAAGACCTTCCAACCAATATTGCGCAGGAATTCAATGAAGAACAGCTGACCGGTCTGTTCCAGAGGGAGTTTGAGACCGGCATTTCCATTGACGTAGCCGACACCGTAAAGGTTGTAGTCGATATTGCCATGAAAGTAGGCCGCTTTCAGTTCATAGCGATCCTCCTTCATATAGAGATCCCCGCCTAAAGCAAATCCGCGGCTGCCATTGTTGGTGATCAGACCGGCGGCGCCGACGACCGAGGGCGGCGAAACTTTGTCTTTCTCCTGAAAGGGGAAAATGTAGCCCGCCACAGGAATGATCCCCGAGCCGATCGCAGGACTGACGATCGGCAGCGGCGCAACGACGAACGCGCCGCGGTGATGCTTCTTTTCCTGATCGTCTTTCTTCTCGTCGGTTTGTGCGGTCTTTTCTTGTGGCTTCTTTTCCGGTGTGGCCACCGTGGGTTCCTGAGAAGCGTCCTTCGGAGTTGGCGGTTCCCCGGGCGAAGGCTGGCTGGGTGACGGGGTATCCTGCGCGGAGACAGGAGTCACGAGGCAAAGACAGAACACGCCCGTCACGCAACAGCTCAAGAAGATCAGAACCCAGGATTTGCTGAGACGACCGATTACGTCAATGAGGAAGGGGTCCAATGCTTTTGCACTTTATCTAATTATGTATTGTACCTGCACGCCCCGAATCATCCGAACGGTTGTCCACTGATTAAGCGGTGCGCGTGTGTGATTTCCCTGGAGGAAACAATTGCGCCGCCCGGGGGGAACTTACGGGCGGCGCAATGACTGGTTGTTTTGCCCCGTTTAGTAGAACTCAGTTTACGGAAGCGGGCATGATCCCCGTGAAATAGAAGACCACGTAGGCCTTGATGCTGCCGTTGGCCTGCGGAACTCCGTAGACCTTCACGGGAGTACCAGCAACAAGGTTGGTGGCGATGGTGGTCTGTCCGGCGGTGGTGGTGATATCGACCGGGCTGATCGTGACGATATTGCCGGTGCGGTTGACCTGGTAGACGAGCGCGCCCGAGCCAGACGTGGTGCTGAGGGCAATGGACACGGCCAGCGTCCCGCCAGGCACAGTCATGGTGAAGCTGCCGTTGGAATAGCCGGTGGCAGCGGCGCCGAGCGGCACGGTGGTCGGCAAAAGAACTGCCGAAGGCGCGGCCCAGGCGTTGGGCGCATTCGTGTCGTCCCAGGTGGCCCAAGTTTCGCCGGCAGCACTGAACTGGCCCACAGTGCCGCCGAAAGTTGCGGTGCCGTTGGTGGCCGCTTCGAAGTCACCGATGGCGCTGGTGCCGCTATCGACGATAGTGGGGAAAGTGAAATTCCACCACTTGTAGCCGCTGATCGCTGCACCGGACTGCGGATCCGATCCGTTGGCGGTGCCGCTGGAGATAAAGGGCAACGCAACGGTGTAATCGTCGGCCGTGTTGCGGAAGTCGTGAGTGTAGGTGAAGCTGGTGGTGTTGGTGCCAGAGATGGTGCCACCGTAGCGCGCGATTTCGATGTCGACGCTCTGTGCTACGAGTTGGCTGGCAAGTGGATCGACGACGCTGACGTGTACCTTGAAGCCGCGCACCAGATTCGCGAGGAACGCGGTGCCCTGGCCAATGGAGTTACTATCGGTCTGTCCATTCGACGGTGTGCGGAAATAAAACAGCGTGTTGGCGTCGACGGTTAGTGGAACGGGGAGCCCCAATTCATTCAGCACCGTCAGAACATCGCCGGTGGTGTCAACGTGCAATACGTGACCTTCGGGGCTCAGCCAGACGCTGGCGAAGCTGCTGCTTGTCCACATGCGCACGGCAACGAGTGAACCGTCAACCTGATAGCGCGCGGCGACGCGGATGTACTTGCCGACGATGGTGGACGCCACAGTTCTGAAATCATGAATAGTGGTGTGGGTTTTGCCGTCAACGTCATAGAAGAGCGTGCCGTTGTTGGCGTCGGCGAGCACCGGGAGACTCTGCGTGGAGGCGATGGCGGTCTCCGGGCTCGTTGGCGGCAGCACGGGAAAATCCTTGGTGACGGTGAGAGTGGTGTTGTCGGTGGAAACCGCGCTGACCGTGGCATAGAGGTGGCGGAGGATCAGGCGCCGTATGTCGTGAATGTTGCGACGGCGAATCGGTCCGTTGAAATTGACCGCCCACAGGGTGGTGCCGTTTCCGGGAGGTACGTGCGCCACGATGAACGCGGGATGCGAAAGATCGAACTCCAGATCGAGAGCGGTATTCTCATTGGAATTGACGACCAGTGGAGAATCGAGCGTGAGATTTATGGGCACGGTCAGGCTACCTGCGCTGCCTGAAGTGCCAAGAATCTGAATTTGGCCCGTGGGAATCGTTGTGCTGGGCGCGGCCGCAAAGCCCGGAGCGGGATCGGCGGAAGTGGTCAGCAAAACGTCTCCGGGATTGCCGCTGATGGTAAGCGTCACGGCGGTGTAGGTGCCGGCGGAAATTTTTGCGTTGCCCAGAATTTCGCCGAGCTGATCCAACTGCAACAAGTTAACGTAAGGAACCGGGCTGGGCGCAGTGTAAACCGTAACCGGCGTGCCGCCCCCTTGCGGCGTCAGCGTAATCGACAATACTTTCACGCCAATGGTAGCCCAGTCGTCGGTGGAAGCGTCGCTGACGATCACATTCACTGTGCCATTTTGCGGCGTGGGAGTCGGCGTCGGTGTCGGCGTGATTGAACTGCTGGAACTGCCGCAGCCAACGGATAAAACTATCATCGAGGCCAGGGCTAGCCCCGGCAGCAATCGCGAGATAAGACACTTCATTGCATTCTCCTTGAGAGACGTTTTCGCCTCTCGATTGTGTTTTCCTGCATGAGCCGAATGGAATGCGGCCGGACACCCTGGGCGAATCTGCGGACCAGCTTCACCCGGTTATTTGGGTAAACCCAGTACCCTTGGAAAAGTTTCGGGGCAACGGGCAGCTTTTTTGGGCGGCGGAGGCATCAAAGTGACGGTCTTTTTCTTGGGGAACAAATTTTCCCTAGCACGCCGTTGCGCTGGGTTACTCAGTTGAGATCCTTCGGCGCGCAAACGACGCGCGCCTCCGAATGACAGCATGTCGCGCTGTACGCTCTTTCTTCCATCGCCGCCGCACTGCGGTAGAATCGTGCGACTTTTCCTCGAGAGGAGACTCCCTATGCGTATTGCACGAGTCGCTACAGTAATGGTGCTGATATTGTTGTGCGCTTGCGCGCAGGCCGCACCGCAAGCGCAAACGAAGATGACGGTAACGGGCACGCTCGCGCGTGCGATGGCCATTGGCGGAGAATCCACCGGCTGGTCGATCGAAGCCCATCCAGAAATTACTGTGGACGGGAAGCCGGTGCATTCGATGGAGATTAGTTATAAGGACGCGCAGAAGCTGGAGCAGTTGGCGAACAAGCGCGTGAAAGCCACCGGAAAGCTCACGCATAAGCACGGTGTGGAGACCGGTGACCGCGCCGTGCTGGAGGTTTCGTCAATCAAGGAAATCAAGGCGAAGTGAGGTGGCCGAGGGTGCTGATTTTCGACCACGAGGCGAACAAAGCGATAGCGTGCTAAGGCATGCGTCACGCACGCGGTGTTGAGGAAGCTACTTTGTTAACGGCGTAGCAGGCTCGGTAGGTTTGATGTCTTTCGACTTGACCAGCGCCCCATCTACGCGCTTCTTGAAGTCCTCGCGGTCGTTGTGCTCGACTCCGCTGTAGTTTGACACCACTTGCATCTCGCAGCCTGTTCCCTTCGGAACTAACGTGACCTTGTTGGTGCGCTGCAGGACCGATTCGGTAATCGTGACATGAATGGTGTGCTTCACGTCATATGCAGGCGGTCATTTTGGCGTCGTCGTTCTTCTTAACGGTGTAGTTGTCCGGTTTGCTCAGCGTGTCTTTCACGGCGGGCCATAAATCGCTACAAGCAATGGGATAGGTGTACTTGTACGTTCTGGCGAACATCGGCAGCGCTAGAAAAAGCGACACCAAAGCCACAACGACAAATCTCGTTTTCATGTTGGCAAGTCTCCTCAGGCGGAAAAAACTTCTTAGGATCTCAAAGCTGAGTGGTACCCCGTGTTCAGGACAGCTCAAAGGTCGCTCGAGACCGTTCGTCAGTGCCCGGAGCCACCTGAGCGGGAGACCTGGCTACCGAAGTTGCTGAAGATGAGCGGATGCTTATCGGAACGAGGGCTGGGAAAAAGGACTTGACTTTCGCTTTTTGTTCGCCTACAGTGCGGGGCGGTAGAGGAAACGGGAAACGGGTGGCTTCGACTCCATTGCCTTCGGGCTCTCCCGAGCCGGATGCCACCCGTTGAAAATAGCGCAAAGCCTGCTTCCCTGCCAGGAGTTGCTATGAGCGCTTGCGAAAACGTCACCCCCGCCATTCTCGAGAGCAGCAATTCTCTGGGGCTAAAGCCCCGTGTTCTGGCGGCTCCCCTGTCGCAGCTAAAGCTGCGACCCCCTAAGGAAGAACAGGTTCGGGGAGAACAGCATTCTGTCCTGCAGCAACCCGCTTCGGCAGGAAAGCGGTGGCGGGTTGCGGCGATTTGGCGCGCGCTAGGTAAAGTGCGCGCTGCGAAGAAGACGCCGCACGTCGTGCATGTGAAGGTGGACGAGCTCTTTGCCTCGGTCGAACAGGTGCTGAACCCGAACCTGCGCGGCAAGCCGGTGTTGGTCGGGCGGGGCGTGGTGGCTTCGGCGAGTTGCGAAGCGAAATTGCACGGCGCGAAAACCGGGACGAATCTGGTCGATGCGGTGCACCTGTGCCCGACAGCGATTGTTGTGCCCGGGCAGTACGAGCACTACGCGGAGTTTGCCGAGCGCGTGCGACACATCCTGGAAACGTACACACCGGCAGTGGAAACGGCGTCGCTGGATGACTTCTATCTCGATTTTTCCGGAAGCGCGCGACTCCACGCGGAATTTGAAGGCACGCTGAGGCGGCTGCAGGCGGAGGTGCTGGGGCGCACGGGCTTGCATGTGTCCGTGGGCGCCGCGCGGAGCAAAGTGGTGGCGTCAACTGCCTCGCGGCTGGAGCGTTCGTGCGGTCTCCGCATCGTGCAGCCGGGAACTGAGGGAACGTTTCTGGCGCCGTTGTCGGTTGAGAAGCTACAGGGCGTCGGACACGCGCATGCAGTCGCACTGGCGGAGCAAGGCATCACGACGATCGGCCAACTGCGCAGGATTCCGAAACCGGTGCTGGCGGCCGCGTTTGGTGACGAGATCGGCGAACAGATCTGGGAATGCACGCGCGGGTTCGATAGACGTGAGTCGTCGCTGGCGTCGGCTTCCGTTTCGCGCGCAACCACCATCGAGGATGGCACCGTTGATCGCGACCTTCTCAGCGGCTCGCTCGAATACCTGAGCGCGCGGATTGGCGTTGCGCTGCGGGAGCGAGGCAAGCAGGCAGGCACCATCGGCGTGCGAGTGCGTTTTGTGGACCACTCTGGTGCGCAGCAGACCGCCCGGCTGGCGAGTCCGACCAACGACGAGCACGAGTTGCTGATCGCGGCAAAGGAGTTGTTTGCGGAGGTGGCCGCGCAGGGCGTGGCAGTTCGCCAAGTGGGTGTGAGCGCGGCGAATCTTGCCGGCGAGCGGCGGGAGCATGAGACGTTCGACGCCGATGCTCGCCGGCGCAAGTATCTGAATCGCGAAGAGCACCGCGCGCCCGGGCGCCGGTATGGCTGGGATGCGGTGTTGCAAGGGAGTTGATTAACCGTGGCGTGATCCCTCGGGGACATGCCGGCGCGGTGACACGGGCGAGGGTTTTGCCATCGGCGGGAACCATCAGCGTTCAACGGGTGAGCTACATGGGAACCCCCTCAGGCCTGAAGGCTTGAGCTACAGGATGTACCCATGGTGTTCCGCGGAATGTTCCTTGGCAGAGGTAGCATGCCGGACACCGGCGGTTCGCTAGCTGTTGCTCCCTCCCGGCGAAGGGCCGCATACTTTCCCCATGGGCGCTCTCTGCAAACGCCACTTGTATCTTGGGATGTTCGCACTGGTCGCGACGAGCTTCGCCGCGAGCACTGGCCGCGCCGACGAAATTCGCCTGAAAGACGGAAAGAAGCTGTATGGCGTGATCGTGGCGTACGAAGACAACATGTTCAAAGTGAAGACCGACTTTGGCTACGTGCTGGTGGAAAAAGACAAGATCGCACAGATCATCCCGAACACGCCGGCGCAAGGCGACGCTGCCAAGGGCGAAGCTCAGCCTGCAGCAAAGCCCAGCACGGAAACGCAGCCAAAAGCAGAACCTGCTGTAGCCACACCAACGAGCGCAACGCCCGGGGTGACCAACGCAAGCGCAAAAGACGTTGTGCCCGCAGGACCAAGCAAGCGTGAGCGAGCCGCCGCAATCGTGAGCAACGCCAACACGAGGCCGGCAATTCCTCCGGCCGCAGCGACAACAGATCCCCAGGCGCCGACGCTGAAAACATCCGGCGGTGCTCCGAAGACGACGCTGGCCACCGTAGCCGCTCCACCACCGCCGCCAAAAGAGGAGCCTCCGGCGAATCGCGAAGAGATTCAAGGCAATCTGTACATCAACCACTCGCACGGCTTCCACATGTACAAGGCGCCCAGTTGGCAGGTGATCGAAAACGCAGGGCAGGCGCTGCCGAACGCAATTGTGGCCATGGGCACAGCGAACGAATCGACGCTGCTAGTGGTAGGGATGGAGAAGACCAAGGCGCCGCTGGAAAGCGCGGCAAAGACGGTGGAAGAACGGCTGCACGAAGTGTACGACAACTACCGGCTGATTTCGGAGCGCAAGACCGTGGTGAGCGGGCTGCCGGGTATCGAGTATCGCTATCGCGGCATGGCCGACAATCACGATTGGTCCGGGACGCTGGTGGTGGTTTCACGCGGGGCGGACGTGTTCACCGTGCTGGGCATGACGTTTGCCGATACCGACCTGATCCAGATACAGGAAAACGTGATTGCGCGCTCGATCGCCAGTCTCGACCTGAACGCCAAGTAAGCAACCTCAATCTATCGGAATATTCCGAGCGGGCTCAGCCGGGGTGAGTTTCCTGGAGCTTGCGATTTTCGCGGATCATGGTGATCAGCGATTGCACCGCGCGCGGCAGGCTGCGATCGCGGCGGTAGACCAGCGCCAATTCGCGCCACAGATCCACGCCATCGACGTTGAGGAGTTTGACTTCGCCGGATTTCACCTGGTCGCGTGCGAAGCTCTCGCTGATGATGGAAATACCGACGTCGGCAGCCACAAACGTTTTGATCATGCCGATGCTGGGGAGTTCCATGGCGATGCGCAAGCGCGAGCGATAGGGCCGGAAGAGTTTGTCCAGCACCTGCCGGGTGTATCCGGTTTTCGGGAAGATCAGGGGCGCGGAAGCGATCTCTTCCAGCGTGACATGGCTTTTCTGCGCTAGCGCGTTTTTCGAACTGACCATAAAGCGCAGGCGATCGCGATTAATCGTGTGCATTTTGAGGTTGGGCGATTTCAGCGGCAGGGTAACGATGCCGAGGTCCAGCGTGCCTTCTTCGAGACGCTGCAAAATCTTGTGGCTGAAGTTGCGGTAGATGCTGATGCGCACCAGGGGAAACTTCCGTTGGAACTCCGAGAAAATATCGGGCAAAAGGTAAAGGCAGGTGGCTTCATTGGCGCCAAAGCTGACCGGACCTTGCACCACGTTGCCGCGGTCGGCGACGACCTGCATGGATTCGTCGCGCAGGTGCAACAAGCGTTCCGCAAATTCAAAGAGCACTTCGCCGGCGGGGGTGAGTTCGACGGACTTCGCCGAGCGATCCAGAAGTTTCGCGCGATAGGCCTGCTCGAGCTGGCGGATCTGCGCGCTGACGGCCGATTGGGAGCGAAATACTTTTTGGCCGGCCTTGGAGAAACTCTTGAGTTTAGCAACTTGCACAAAGGTAGTTAGTTGATCAAAGTCCATAGTTGGATTCTCGTTTAGGAGTATACCCAATAGCGGCTAAAAGTTTATTAAAGATCCCGAACGGCTCAGGCATAGTGCGGAACAGGGCCCTTGGGCACGGCCAATAGATCGGCCGGGGCCGCGGGCTGCGGATTCACGGGCTGTGCGGGGAAAGCGCGCCACGCGGTTTCCAGCGTACCCTGGAAGTGAACGGGCTGAATGCGCAGAAATGGCAAGCGCGTTTTTTGCAGGAGCAAACGAAACGCCACGGGACTGCCGGTGTGCGCGACATGCGCCTCCAGCAACGCGCGCAATTGACGCTCTTCGTCATCCTCCAGTTCATGGGCTTGCACGAACTCGAGATTGAGCACCTGGTCTTCTTCGCGGCGCAACACATACGCGAGGCCGCCGGTCATTCCCGAACCAAAGTTCAACCCTACAGGCCCAAGAACCGCGACGATGCCGCCGGTCATGTATTCGCAGCCATGCTGTCCCAGCCCTTCGACAACCGAGACGGCACCGCTGTTGCGCACGGCGAAGCGCTCGCCAGCCTGTCCCGCGATGAACAATTGGCCAGACGTTGCGCCATACAAAACGGTATTGCCGGCAAGCACATCGCCGCGCTTGGAAGCGGTGTGACCTGCGCCGATGACGATCATGCCGCCGGAAAGGCCTTTGCCCACGTAGTCGTTGGCTTCACCGCAAAGTTTCAGCGTAACGCCGCCCGAGAGAAAAGCTCCAAAACTTTGCCCAGCTGAGCCGTGGAACTCGCGCGTAACCGGGCGAGACTCGTTGTCGGACAAACGGCGGCGCATGCGTTCGCCACTCAAATGTGTGCCAATGCTGCGATGGAAATTCTGGATTGCGGCAGGCGCGTCCAGTGCGGTCCGCGGATGATCCAGCTCGCGCTCGACTTCGACCATTCCACCATCCAACACAGTGGATTGCTGCGGCAGGACGCGGCGAGCTTTCGACGGCGGGATCACCAGCAAAGCATCCAGGCCGGAGCTTGTTTCCAGGCGATCGTACCAGCCGCGCAATTCCGTAAGTGTGCGCACCCCCAGTTCGGACATGTTTTTGCGAACTTCCTCGCCCAAGGCGCGGAAATATTCAACCACCATTTCGGGCTTGCCATTGAAACGCATGCGCAGCGTTTCGTCCTGCGTGGCAATTCCAACGGGGCAGGTATTCAGATGACACTGGCGCGCCATGACGCAACCGATGGCCACAAGCGCAGCGGTGCCAAAGCCGAATTCGTCGGCGCCGAGAATTGCGCCAATCAGGATGTCGCGGGCAAAGCGCATGCCGCCATCGACGCGCAGGGAGACTCGCGAACGCAGGCCGGCGCGCAGCAGCGTTTCGTGCGTGTCGCGCAGGCCGATTTCCCACGGCAGGCCGGTGTTCTTGATGGAGGTCAGCGGCGAAGAGCCCGTGCCACCGTTGTGCCCGCTGACGGTAATTACGTTGGCACCGGCCTTGGCCACCCCCGCGGCGATCACGCCGATGCCTGAGCCAGAAACGAGTTTTACGCCGATACGCGCGTTGGGATTCACAGCGCGCAAATCGTGGATCAGTTGGGCCAGATCTTCGATGCTGTAGATATCGTGGTGCGGCGGAGGCGAAATCAGAGGCGTGCCCGGCGTGGCGTGGCGGATGCGCGCGATATATTCCGTGACTTTGCGCGCCGGCAATTGACCGCCCTCGCCTGGCTTCGAGCCCTGCGCCATCTTGATTTCGAGTTCTTCGGCGCGGACAAGATATTCCGTAGTGACGCCGAAACGGCCGGAAGCCACCTGCTTGACCTTGCATGCCGAGTCGCCCTGCGCGTAAAGATCGCGGTCTTCCCCGCCTTCGCCGGTGTTGCTGCGGCCACCCATCTGATTCATGGCGATAGAAAGAGTCTTGTGCGCCTCCGGGCTGAGCGAACCGAGAGACATCGCCTGGGTGCTGAAACGGCGCAGAATGAATTCCAGTGGCTCAACTTCGGAAAGCGCGACCGGCTGCTCGGGAACCATCTCCAGCAGATCGCGCAAAAATGTGGCACCCTCTGCTTGGGCTAGTTGCTCGATGGCGGTGAAATCGGTTTGTCCGGCCTTGCGAACATGCGCGTGCACGCGCCGGATAAACTCCGGGGAATTCGCGTGTAGTTCCGCGCCCTTGCGGAAGCGGAACAACCCGTTGTCGGCAAGATCTTCCGTGGTCCCGGCATAGGCCGCGGCCTGCATTTTTAGGTAATCCTGCAACAGGAGGTCGAGCGTTTTCGTGCCGGGATAGCAGCCGGCATCTTCAAAATATTCGCGGCAAATGTCGTCGTCCAGTCCAAGAACTTCAAAAAGGTGGCTGTTGCGGTAACTGGCCAGCGTGGAAATTCCCATGCGCGCGATGACCTTACGCAACCCGGCATACATGGCGGCACGCACTTTTTCAAAAGAGCCCGGCTCTTCCAATTCGGCAAATTCTTCCGCGAGATACGGAACGACGGCGCTGGCACCGGCGGCAATCAACATGGCGACGTGGTGCGTGTCGTAAACTTGCGCGGTCTCGACAACCAGGGGCACATCCGCGAGGCCCTGCGCCACCATGGCCTTCCATACACCCGATGTCGCCAGCAATGCCGGAACCGCCGCGCGATCGCGGCTAACTGCGCGATCGGAAAGGAGGAGGAGTCCCGGACGCACGTCGCCACTCAGAGGGGTAGTGTTGCACTGAGTCAAACAACGGCGCGCACCCGAGACTCCTTCGTTGGCAGGAAAACTAAAATCGAGAATTTTGGCGGTGCCGAGCGACGCGTTAAGAACACCGAGTTCCACGACGCTGATAAGCGGGCCGCCGAGAAAATGGCCGTGTCCAAGCGGCACTTCCAGGGACATGACGTGCTGTTCGCGCAGCGGATCGATGGGAGGATTGGTCACCTGGGCGAAACGCTGCTTGCAGTAATCCCACAACGGTCGCGCGAGTGCCGAAAGAAATGCCGGAGGCGCGTCGTCGCCCATGCTCCAGTCGGCTTCCTTGCCGCTCAGCAGTGGGCGAAACAAAATCTTGTACTGATCGTCGGACCAGCCCGCGGCGCCCGCAAGACGCTTCGGTTCCTCCACGCGAATGCGGCACGCGGGCGTTTCCAGATGCACGCGCTTTCGGTGCGACGCGGCCTTGCGCGGATATTGCTGGGCCACACTCTTCAGCAGTTCGCGCCAGCGCAGCAGAACACCCTTGGCCGGGTTCGCGAGAATCATTTCACCGGGGCCCAAGCGATGACGCTCCGCGATGCGCGATTCGTCCAGATCGACAAGGCCGGTTTCCGAGCCGGCGATCACCAAGCCATCGTGCGTCACGGTGTAGCGCATCGGCCGCAGCCCGTTGCGATCCAGTTTTGCGCCCACGGATACGCCGTCGCTAAATACCAGCGCCGCCGGGCCGTCCCACGGTTCGGCTTCATGCGACAACGTTTCCAATGCGCCGCGCACGTCGCCAGAGAGAAAGGGATCGTGCAGAAACGCCGGCGGCACCAGCGCGAGCATGGAGGCCTCAACGGTTTTGCCTTCGAGCAGCTTGATTTCCAACGCGTTATCGAAGCTGGCGGAATCGCTCACGTTTTCTTCGAGCAAGTGAAACCACTTGCCAACGCCGATGCGCTTGCGAATTTCGCGCTCGCGGGCGCGCAACCAGCGGCGATTGCCGACCACGGTGTTAATTTCGCCGTTGTGGGCGACGTAGCGGAACGGCTGGGCCAATTGCCAGGAAGGCTCGGTGTTGGTGGAATAGCGCTGGTGGAAAATGGCGAAGTTTACGGCAAATTCCGGGCGGCAGAGATCCTCGAAGAAGCGGGGAAATTGCCAGGGAGTGAGCAAGCCCTTGTAGACCATGGTCCGGGAAGAAAGCGAACACAAATAGCTACGCTCCGGCAACATGGTTTCCGCGCGCTTGCGAAGAAGCGCCAGGCTGCGCTCAAACTTGTCGGCGGCATTGGCCGCGGGGTTTTTGGTGGGCAACGGCTCAATGAAGAACTGCCAGATTTCCGGCATGGTCTCAAAGGCGCGCTGGCCTAAGGCGTTGGAGTTCACCGGAACGCGCCGCCAACCGGCCAGCCGCAATTTGCCGCGCCCGATGGCCTCTTCCATGGCCGCTCGAGCATCGGAATGGCGCGATACGGGCACAAACAGCATCCCGACGCCAAACATCTCGCCCAGAGTGATCTGCTCGTCGGCAGCCCGCGCGCGGAAGAATTCCTTTGGGAGCGAGGTCAGCAAGCCTGCGCCATCACCACTGGCGCCATCGGCGTCGACACCACCGCGGTGCGAGAGACGTTCCAGCGCCTGCAGAGACATCTGGAGGATTTCGTAGCGCGGAGGTCCGCTTAAACCGGCGATAAACCCAGTGCCGCAAGCATCATGGTCCGGGTGACCCCAGTTGGGCTGGCGCCGCTTGGACCTGGTTGCGGGAAAACTACACATATGTAGTTTAATAGTCGGCAAGACGCGCAAAGTACAATGCAGAATTTTTCTGGAATGAATCGGTTTCCTGAGGGCGGAAGAAGAGCCAAGTAGCTTAGAATTTCGTGACTTCGCTGCATTGGAAATTGGCGATTTTCATGGGCGGAACGACCATTTCGAAGGACTCCTCCGCCGTGGCCCGGTGCGACGGACCGAGGAGTTCGACGTTCCGAAGCATCTCTAAAATCGATTGATTGAATCGGAAATTCCGCACCGCCGGGCCCACTTTTCCTTTCTCCACCAGGAATAATCCGTCGCGAGTCATGCCCGTCATGATCTTTTCGTAGGGGTCAACCTCGCGGATATACCACAGCCGGGTGACCAGCAGGCCGCGCTCGGTGCTGGCGATCATCTCCGGCAGCGAGGAGTTGCCACCGCCGAAGACCAGGTTCATGGGCGCCTCGCCGAATTCGTTGGGGAGAGCGAAGCCGTGGCCCGTGGGCTTGGTGCGGGCGAGCTTTGCGGAACGGCGGGAATAGACGAGATTTTGGGGGATGCCGCGGTCGACGAGGAGCACGCGCTGCCGCGGCAAACCTTCGCCGTCGAAGGGCATACCCAGCTGCTCTGGATGACAGACGTCATCGGTCAGAGTGATATTTTTGCCAAAGAGCGGCTTGCCCATGCGCTCGGAAAGACAGGAACGTTTGTCGCGGACCGCCGTGGCGGAAAAGTCGTAGAAGAGAAAGCCGACGAGGTCGACCACGGCAGCCGGCTCAAGAATGACCGTAAAGCGGCCGGGCGCGAGTTCGATGGGATTCTGGGCGCGATCGGCCTTTTCGCCGGCGGTGCCGGCAAGAGCCTGGGGATCAAACTGCCGTGCGTCCGCAGAATTTGCCTTGGCCCAGCTTGTCGCAGAGCCGTGCTGCATGGTGACCGAGAATTCCGCTTGCGTCTGGCGATAACAGGCAAACAGGCCGCGCGAATTTCCTTGCAGCGTCTGGCTTTGGCCAGTGGAGAACATGCCGGCCGCAACCTGGCCGCGACGCTCGGCAATTTCACAAGCACCTTTCACGGCGCGGGCCCGCTCTTCCGCGGTGAACGATGCGGTGGCAGGAACGAATCGCTGCACGGCGCGATATTTTTGTTTTCCCGGCATCGCCAACAGAAGCGGATCTTTCGGCTGGCTGGCCGCGAGCGACAAGCAATCGTCCAGGGCTGCGCGAAACGCGTCTTCGTCCAAACGGTTGGTGGTCACGCGAGCGGTTCGGCCGTTTAGCGCCGTGCGAATGGAAACGACCACGCCGTGCTCGGCAACATGCTGGTGAATGGCGTTATTCGCAAAACGCGTGAGGGCGTCAATCACTTCTTCGACGTGGACTTCGATTTCCGGGATGCCGCGGGCTTTGGCAAGGCGAAACACGGTATCAATGATGCCGCGCAATTCGCGTTCCGGCCGCAACTGCGTAGCAGCCGCGGCTTTGCCGAACCCTGCGGACCCTCGTTTTGTGCTCTTTGCGCTCATTCGTTGGAAAAGGCCGTACCGATTTTTACGTTGCGAAAACGCGCCGGTGCCGCGCCGTGACCCGTGCCCATGGTCTGCATGGGCTGGCCCTTGCCGCAATTCGGCGTGCCCCACAAGACCCAGTGGTCTGCGTCGCAAATGGCGTCGCACGAATTCCAGAATTCGGTGGTGATGCCGCTATAGCTGGGATTTTTCAGCATGCGAACTTTCTTGCCGCCACGAATCTCCCACGCAATCTCCGTCGAGAACTGAAACTGGTAACGGCGGTCATCGATCGACCAGGAGCGGTTCGTCTCCATGAAGACTCCGTCGTCCGTATCCGCGATTAAATTTGCGGGGGTCCAAGTGCCGGGGAGCAGGCTGACATTGGTCATGCGAATCATCGGCAGGCGGTTCCATCCTTCGGTGCGCATGGTGCCGCCGGAGCGATTCAGGCCAACCAGATGAGCAGTTTCGCGGCTGGAGAGATAGCCGCGGAATGCGCCGTCCTTGATGACCTCGATGCACTGCGCCGGGACGCCCTCGTCGTCGTAGGCAAACGAACCGAGCCCCGGCCCATGCGAAATGCGCGCGTCGGCAACGACGTTGACGATCGGCGAGGCGTATTGCAGGTGATTGAGTTTGTCGAGCGTGAGAAAGCTGGTGCCGGCGAAATTCGCCTCCTGGCCCAACACACGATCCAGTTCAATGGGATGGCCAACGGATTCGTGAATTTGCAGGCCCAACTGGCTACCGCCCAGGATCAGCGTGCCGGTCTTTTCCGGGCACTGCGCCGCATCATGCAGGGTAACGGATTGCTCCGCGATGACCGGCGCGTGCTTCAGCAGTTCGAGCGATTCCACCAGTTCATAGCCGCCGAGGATGTGTTGTCCACCGAAGCTGTTCGGATAGGAGCGCTTCTGGATGGCATCGCCCTTGAAGGAAGTCGCGGCGATGCCGCAACCGGAAAGTACGCGCCGCTGATGAATCTTGGAACCGCTGCTGGAGGCGAACCACGAGTCAATCTTGCGAAACTGCAAATCGGTTTCCGTCAGGGTGACGCCTTTTATCTTGCGCATAGCAGCATCCGCTGCGAGCAAAAGATCCAATTGCGTTTCCAGTGGAATCTCGAAGGGATCTTTCTGGCACGGCCCCTGCCAGCTATCGATGTAGCTTCCTTCTGGCGCCAACCGCACAGTTTCTTTTTTCGCCAAAGCGGAGGCTTTCGCGATGGCTACAGCTTGCGCGGCACACAACGCGACGCCCTCGCGCGTCAGTTGGTCGGTGGAGGCAAATCCCCACGCGCCATTGGCGACTACGCGAATACCCAGGCCGATGGATTCACTTTGGCCCAGCGTGCCTACCTGTCCGTTTTTCGTGGTCAAGTCGCGCTGGCGCATGTGCATCACACGCACGTCGGCGTACGTCGCGCCACGCAGCCGTGCGGTTTCCAGGGAATGTCCGCAGTAATCCCACATCGTAGGCACCAAAACCAAGGGGCACGCCGTAACGTGCCCCAAGAGACTATCAAATTATTGCCGTTGGAATGAGCTGTTTTAGGTGCCTTCCTGCCAGGAAGCCAGGTACTGCTCCTGCTCCGCGGTCAGTTTGTCCAAATGGTGTCCCATGGACTCGAGCTTGAGCCTGGCAATTTCGCGGTCCAGATGTTCGGGAACCACGTAGACCTGCGGATTCATGGCCTTGTGGTTTTTCACCAGGTATTCCGCAGCGAGCGCCTGGTTGGCGAAGCTCATATCCATCACCGCGGCCGGGTGACCTTCGGCGGTGGCGAGGTTCACGAGGCGCCCATCGGCGATCAGATAAATCTTCTTGCCATCCTTCAGCAGGAATTCATCGACCAGCGGACGAACTTCCTTCTTGCCGGTGGACAAGCCCTCCAGCGCCGGAATCTCGATCTCCACGTTGAAGTGGCCGGAGTTGCAGACGATAGCGCCGCTCTTCATCACTTCAAAATGCTCGCGGCGAATCACGTTCTTGTTTCCGGTGACGGTGATGAACACGTCGCCTTCCTTTGCGGCTTCGATCATCGGCATCACGCGGAAGCCGTCCATCACGGCCTCGATGCCCTTGACCGGATCAATTTCGGTGATGATGACGTCCGCGCCATGGCCCTTGGCGCGCATGGCAGCACCGCGACCGCACCAGCCATAGCCGGCGATGACGACTTTGAGGCCGGCAATCAGCACATTCGTAGCGCGAATCACGCCGTCGAGAGTGGATTGGCCCGTGCCGTAGCGGTTGTCGAAGAAGTGCTTGGTCATCGCATCGTTCACGGCAATGATCGGATACTTCAGTGTGCCGTCCTTGGCCATGGCGCGCAGGCGAATGACGCCTGTGGTGGTTTCTTCGGTGCCGGCAATGACGTTGGAGACGATATCCTGGCGTTTGGTGAGCAGCATGGTCACGAGGTCGCAACCGTCGTCCATGGTGAACTGGGGCTTGTGTTCGAGTGCCGCCTTCATGTGATCGTAGTAGGTGTTGTTGTCCTCGCCCTTGATGGCGTAAGTGGGGATGGAGAAGTCGCGGTTCAACGACGCCGCCACCTCGTCTTGTGTGGAAAGCGGATTCGACGCGCAAAGAACAATGTCCGCCCCGCCGTCGCGCAAGGCAATCATCAGGTTGGCTGTTTCGCTGGTCACATGGAGACAAGCCGAAACGCGCAGACCTTTCAGCGGCTGCTCCTTGATGAAGCGCTTGCGGATGGACTGCAGCACAGGCATCTGCTGCAACGCCCATTCGATCTTGCGCTTACCTGCGTCGGCAAGCCCGATATCTTTCACATCACCCTTTTTGAGTTCTGCCGTGGCCATTCGTACACTCCTCGAAGTTGAGATTCGATCTGGGGCGGTTGAACTGCATTGTTGCGTCCCACCAGCAAGGGGGACTCACCTGCAGTTGAGAGACAAAGTTTTCAGCGAGGCGCGCTCGGCAAAAATCGCGCCGCCGGAGCTAGCGGCGAGCCGCGACCTCGGCTTCCGCGCCCAGTCCCGCGGCCTTGCGCAAAGCATCGGCGCGGTCGGTGCGCTCCCAGGTGAAACCGCCATCGCCCTTGCGGCCAAAGTGCCCGTAGGCTGCGGTAGCTTTGTAGATCGGCTTGCGGAGGTCGAGCGTTTCGATGATGGCCTTGGGGGTCAGCTTGAAGTTCTCGCGGACCAACGCAGTGATCTTTTCTTCGGGAATGGTCGCGGTGCCGAAGGTATCGACCATCACGGAGACGGGCTCGGCCACGCCGATGGCGTAGGCCAACTGAACTTCCGCGCGCGACGCCAGACCTGCGGCGACGATGTTCTTGGCGATATAGCGCGCCATGTAGCACGCCGAACGATCCACCTTCGACGGATCTTTGCCCGAGAACGCACCGCCACCGTGACGGCTGTAGCCGCCGTAGGTGTCCACAATGATCTTGCGGCCAGTCAGACCCGCGTCGCCCATGGGCCCGCCAATCACGAAGCGGCCAGTAGGATTGATGTGGAATTTGGTTTTTGCGTCGAGCATGTGCGCCGGAATGATGGGCTTGATCACATGCTCCATGATGGCATTGCGCAAGTCCTCGTTCGGAACCGTGTCGCTGTGTTGTGTGGAGATGACCACGCAATCCACGCGAGCCGGCTTTCCATCGCGATACTCAACGGTGACTTGGGATTTTCCATCAGGACGGAGGAAATCGACTTTCTTACTCTTGCGGACTTCGGCGAGGCGTTGCGTCAAGCGGTGGGCCAACTGGATCGGCATGGGCATCAACTCTTCGGTCTCGTCGCAGGCATAGCCGAACATCAAGCCCTGGTCGCCGGCGCCGCCCGTATCCACACCCATGGCGATGTCGGGAGACTGGCGCTTGATGGTGCACATGACCGCGCAAGTGGTCGAGTCAAAACCGTATAGAGCGTTGTCGTAGCCGACTTGCTCGACGGTCTTGCGAATCAGTTCGTCGTAATCGACGTGCGCGGTGGTGGTGATTTCTCCCGCAACCACAACCAGGCCCGTAGTCACCAGCGTTTCGCAGGCAACCCGGCCCTTGGGGTCCTGACGCATCACCTCATCAAGAACGGCATCGGAAATCTGATCGGCAATTTTATCCGGATGGCCTTCCGTCACCGATTCGGAGGTAAACAAGAAATTCCTCTTGGCTTCGCTCAAAACGTCTCTCCTATCCTGTGGTCTTCTTGGGAGGTGCGGGGCCGACACACCCATACCGCCTGCGCGCCCTGCGGGGAGCAGACTTCCTCTCAAAAGCCTACCATTCGTTCCAGTGGGAATCAACGCATTGATTTCTCAGCGCGTTGGAATTGCAGCGAATGGACGGAATTTTGGCCTGAATGGCGCCTGGGCCCCCGGTATTGGCCGGTGCGCGGCCTAGATGAGCCTGCCCGCCAAGCGCAGATCAGGTTGCCGGCAAGTTGGACGTAATCTCAATCGAGGCCTTCTGGCTCCCCCAGCGTGAGATTGATGCATTCCAGAAGAAATCTGCGTTGTACATTCGCTTGCCAGGGGCGTAACACACGTAGTATGTAATCGCGTTACGCCTTGAATTCGCTCCCGGGCGCCGCACGGAATGGAGACTCTTATGGAATCCCCCCCGTCGGCCGTAGGTAGAGCGAATGCTCCAGTTTCAACGGCCCCCAAGAATCGCATCCTGACTGACAACTTAAGTTCGGCCAGCGGAGACGCAAGCATGCGAACTAAACTCGCCGCTTCCGCCCTGGCCTTGCTGATGTTCATTATGGTTGTCTCACAGCTTTTCGCCGGTGAGTCCTCACCGGCCATCAAACTCGCGGTAGTTCCGAGATATCCCACACTCACGCTGGCAGGAAGAGTTTACGGCAAGGTCACAGTGCGCGTGACGATTGATCGCGCGGGCGCGGTGAAGGACGCTCGAGTCGTCGAAGGGCATCCGATGTTAACAGAGGCCGCGGTGAATGCCGCGCTGCAATGGAAATTCGAGAAAAACGCTGCCCGGGAGCGTGGGGCGACGCTGAAGTTCAGCTTTGTAATTTTACCGCCGAATTCAAAGGTGCAGGCCCAGACAATTTTTCTTCCGCCGAGTGGAGTTGAGGTTCGGCAGAAGCCAGTAGAACCCGCGAAACCCGCGGCGGGTGAGCAGGGCGTTGGAGAGCGTCCTGCGCCGCGGGCCATTTCCAAGACCTGAGCGACGTTGCTCTTGCTGTAGTGATGGAGCCGCGCGCAGCACCTTGGCTCGTAAGAAACTCAGCTTATCCTTTCACGCAGACAACTTGGCGCAGGGTGTGGACGATTTCCACCAGATCGGTCTGTGCCGCCATTACCGCATCGATTGATTTATAGGCGGCCGGCGTCTCGTCAATCACATCGGCATCTTTCCGGCATTCCACGCCTTCTGTCATTCGCCGGTGATCTTCCACGGTAAAGCGCCGCTTGGCTTCTCCGCGAGACATGGCGCGCCCCGCTCCATGGCTGCAGCTCATGAAACTTTCCGGATTTCCTTTGCCGCGCACGATGTAAGACCGCGCACCCATGCTGCCGGGAATAATGCCCATGTCGCCTTCTTGGGCGCGCACCGCGCCTTTTCGCGTCACCAGGATGTTTTGCCCGTAGTGACGTTCGCGCGCCACATAATTGTGGTGACAGTTGATCGCTTGCACGTGCGCGGTGAACGGCCGCACTTCAGCGGATTCCCGCACCGCAGCGATGATCTGGTCCATCATCAGGTCGCGGTTCGTACGCGCAAAATCCTGCGCCCATTCGACAGCTTCTACGTAGTCGAAGAAATGCTCGGTTCCCTCTTCGAGATAGGCGAGATCTTTGTCCGGCAGGTTGGCGGCGACGCGGCCCATATCGCGCTTGGCGAGTTCGATGAAGTAAGTGCCCATGCGATTTCCCACTCCGCGCGAGCCGCTGTGGAGCATGAACCAGACCAACTCCGATTCGTCCAGGCAGACCTCAATGAAGTGATTTCCGGTGCCGAGGGTGCCCAGATGATTGGAATGGTTTCCGCGATCGAGCTTGGAGTGTTTCTCGAGAATGGCGTCGTAGCGCGGCTTCAGATTTTCGCCCCAGACGTCCAGAGTGTGAGCGGGGATGGCGCGCCATGCGCCTTCGTCGCCTTTGCCGCCGCCATGCGTGCGTCCGTGCGGAACAGCTTCTTCGATGGCGGTGCGAATCGCGTGGAGATTGTCGGGAAGATCGCGCGCGTTGAGATCGGTTTCGACGGCCATCATGCCACAGCCAATGTCCACGCCGACCGCCGCTGGAATGATCGCTCCCTTGGTTGCAATCACGCTGCCGACCGTTGCGCCAATGCCCCAGTGCACGTCGGGCATAGCCGCGACCCAGTTAAAGATGAAGGGGAGTTGGGAGACATTGATCAGTTGCTTGCGCGCGGCGTCTTGCAAGGGAACGCCCTTGACCCACGCTTTGATGGGCACGCCCTGCTCGGATTTGAGGGTCTGGTAGCTCATGGTTGGCTGGCTCAGGATACCACTGTGAGTCGCGAGCAATTGCCTGCGCCCGAACGCTATCGTAAGATGCACGGCGAGTGAGCGAACCATCGTCAAACGCGACGATCTGCATAGCGGAAACCTAAGAGCCAAAAGACAGGACACCCAATGAACTGGAAACGAACAGCGGGGCTGATGTGTGTTTGCGCCATGCTAGCGGCGCTCACGGACGGCGCGCGGAGAGTGACGCGCGCGACAGAGGTGGCGGCAGGTGCAGCGCCAGACAGCGCGGCGGGATTTTTCCCGGTGTCGGTGTGGTACAGCGGCGGAAAGGCACGCGCGCCGATGCTGGAACAAATCCACGAGGATTCGGCGCGGTTGTGGAAACAGGATCTGCTGAAAATCAAGGGGTTGGGATTCAACACCGTGCGCGCCTGGGTGGAATGGAACGTGGGCGAGCCGCGCGAAAGAGAATATCACCTGGAAAATCTGGATTTGCTGTTGCGCCTCGCGGATGAAGTGGGCCTGAAGGTGATTGTGCAAGTGTACGTGGATTCGGCGCCGGAATGGGTAGGCGCGAAATATCCGGAAGGACGATACGCGGCCCAGGATGGCCAGCCGATTCCATCGCAGGCTGCGCCGGGATTTTGTTTCGACAATAAAAATGTGCGGAACGCGGTGCTGGGATTCTTCCAGGAGGTGGCCCAACACGCGGCGAAGAGTCGCGCGTTTTACGGATGGGATTTGTGGAGCGAGCCAGCGGCGCTGAACTGGGCGCGCGTGGGATACAAATCGGAGCCGCTGTTTTGCTATTGCCCGGCAAGCATGGAGCGATTCCGGGAGTGGCTGCAGAAGAAGTACGGAACGCTGGAGAAGCTGAATGCGGCGTGGCACCGCACGTTCACCGACTGGAAACAGGTGGAACCGCCGCGGTTTGGCACGATCCTGACGTACACGGATTTTATGGATTGGCGCGTGTATTACGGGTACAAACTGGCGGAAGACTTGAAGATGAGAAACGACGCGGTGAAGTCGATCGACCCGGCGCATGTAACCACGAGCCACGCGCCGAACCCGTCGCCGTTGGTGCGCACGCTGGCAGATCCATATGACCCCGCCGACGATTTTCTGATGAAAGATTCGGTGGATTATTTCGGGACGAGTTTTTACCCGAAACTGACGGCGGTGGAACTGAACTGGAAGCTGAACCGGCGCGTGCTGGCGATGGATCTGACGGCATCCATGACCGGCGGCCGGGGATTCTATGTGGGTGAATTGCAAAGCGGGTTCGGCGTGCATGGAACGACGATCGGGTCGGAGGTGACTCCGAGCGATTTGGAGATGTGGACTTGGGGAATGGTGTCGCGCGGGGCGCGGGCCATCAATTTCTACGCGTTTTACCCGATGAATGCAGGATATGAAAGTGGCGGTTACGGGATGATTCAACTGGACGGGACGCTGACGGAAAGGAGCCGGAGAGCGGGAGAGACGGCAAAGAAAATTGCAGCGAACGCCGATTTGCTGCTCGCTTCGAAGCCCCAGCGAGCGGAAGCCGCGATCATTTTTAACCCTCTAGTGCCGCTGCTGGGCGGCTACGACGAGCAAGACACGCGGAACGCAATGCACCAAGCGCTGGCTGGCTATCACCGCATGTTTTTCGAACATAACGTGCCGGTGGAAGTGCTGAGTTCACGGGAGTTGGCGGGACGCGATTTGCAGAAATACAAGCTGATCGTGCTGCCGTACCCGCTGATGATGACGAACGACGAGGCGGCGGCGTTGAAGACATACGTGGAGAATGGCGGGCATTTGTTCGTGGAAGCGCGGCCGGGCTGGGTGAACGAAGACGGCCACGCCGAAGAAGCAGTGCCAGGATTTGGATGGACGGAGATGTTTGGCGCACGAGAGAGTTCGATTGATCCCGGGAAGGAAGTTGCGGTTAAGTGGGGTGCGCAGGAGTTCGTGGGCACGAGCTTTGCGGAGCATTTTACGGTGCTGGATGAAAAAACGCGGATGGTTGCGAAATTTGCGGATGGGACCGCGGCCGCGTACGAGCACGCGTATGGAAAAGGGAGCGCCATGCTACTGGGGACATTTGCAGGGCAGCAGAACGAGGCCAAACCGGTGGCGATGCATCCACTGGGAGGAATCCTGGTGAAATGGGCAGTATTGACGCAGCCGGAATGGAAGGCGCCGGCGTTGGTGGAGTTGCGCGAGATGGATGGGGAGAAAGGCAAGTTTGTGTTTTTGTTCAATCATGGAGAGAAGGCGGCGGAAGTAGAGTTCGCGGAGACCTTGGAACGGCCGGCAGTGCGTATGCGGGAAATTGTGACGGGAGAGACGCGGAAAGCCGAGGGGAAACAGTTCAAGGTGAAGACGGAAGTTCCGCCGCAAGCAGTGCGTATCTACCGGATCGATTATTAAGGTTGCTCGCCGGCGGTTTGCACGCGGAGCTAGGCGGCGTCGAGGTCGTCGTCGGGCTGGACTTCGAGCTTGCCCTTGGTTCTCTTGGCAAGCAGATAAGTGCGAATGAACGGATCAATGTCGCCGTCGAGCACGCGGTCGACATCGCCAACGCCAAACTTGGTGCGATGGTCCTTAATCAGGCGATAGGGCTGCATGATGTAGGAGCGAATCTGGCTGCCAAAGGAAATTTCCAGCTTGGATTCGTCCAACTTGTCGGTGGCATCGCGGCGCTTCTGCATTTCCATGTCGTAGAGTTTGGAGCGCAACATCTTCATCGCAAATTCGCGGTTTTTGTGCTGGCTGCGTTCCGCCTGGCACGCCACGATAATGCCGGAGGGGATGTGGGTGAGGCGCACGGCCGTCTCCACTTTATTGACGTTTTGCCCGCCTTTACCACCCGCGCGAAACGTGTCCAGCTTGATGTCTTCCGGCTTGATGTTCACTTCGATGCGGTCATCAACTTCGGGAATAACGAAAACGGAAGCGAAAGACGTGTGACGCCGCGCCGCTTGATCAAACGGCGAAATCCGTACCAAGCGGTGTACTCCGGTCTCACCGGCCAGCAGGCCATATGCATTTTCGCCGCTGAATTCAACGGTGGCATTCTTGATGCCCGCTTCTTCGCCCGGCGTTTCATCCAAAACGTTGGCGGTGATTCCCTTTCGTTCCGCCCACCGTAAATACATGCGCAGAAGAATGGACGCCCAGTCCTGCGACTCGGTACCGCCGGCGCCGGGCTTAATGGTCATAATCGCGTTAAGATGATCGTTCTCGCCGGAGAGCAGGGTTTGCGTCTCCAACTCGCCGACATAGGTATCCGCGCCGGTCAGTTCGCGGCTCAGATCCTTCAGCAATTCTTCTTTTTGTTCGGCGTTGGTTTCGCCCTTGGCCAGTTCAATGTAGGTTTCAATGTCGCCGCCCAGCGAAGCCAGCTTTTCGTCGGCGGCAATCTGGCCCTCAACGCGCTTGCGTTCGCGGAGAACGGATTGCGCTTCCTCGGGATTGCTCCAAAAGTTGGGATCGGAGGTACGCTGTTCGAGGGACTTCAGGCGAGCGCGGTTCTGTTCACCGTCAAAGATAACTCCGCACGAGCGCGATGCGCTGTTTCAAGCCGTCGTATTGATGCTGCAGATCTTCAAGAATCATGGAGTATTGTAGGCCCCTGTTTTTGTTGCTCAGGACGGGCCTTACTTCGCCTTTCTCAATGTCAGTATAAACAGGATAGCGGAAACACCAACACACATCCAGGCGAACCAGTCGCCAAAGCGCGTGTAAATGGTCTTGTCGGTACGGAAGTCGTAGCGCAGATCGGCGGAATCTCGCACGTCGCGTCGCATGACGCGCTCGACATTGCCGTAGGGATCGATGGACGCAGTAATGCCGCTATTGGTATCGCGAACAATCCAGCGGCGATTCTCGACGGCGCGCACACGCACCATGCGCAGGTGCTGCTCGGCGGCGTCGGAGGTGCCAAACCATCCGTCATTGGAAATATTAATGAGCAACTGCGCGCCGCGATTGACGAACTGGCGCACTTCGTTGGCGTAAATGGCTTCGTAGCAGATGAACACGGAAAACGTGGTGTCATTCGAAAATTTCCCGACGCTTCGCTCGGTTCCCTTGCGGAAACCGCCTACCTCTTCGGAAACGCTGTTGACCACCTGATGGATGAGCGGAAACGGTTCGTACTCGCCGAACGGAACGAGGTGCATCTTGTCGTAGGAAAATATGCGCTGGCCCAGTTCATTGACGGCTGCGGCGCTGTTGTAGGGCGCCACGCCGGTGCGCATTTCCCCATTGATCTTTACCGGCTCGGGCTTCCACTCAATGATGCCGACGACAACGGGATGGCGAAACTCCTGCGCGATGCGAGTGATCACCGGACCGAAGTGGGGATCCTGAAAAGAAAAGGGAGCAGGCGCTTCCGGCCAGATCAAAAGATCGGGTTGGCGGCCATCAGTAGAAGGGCGCAAGCTCAACCGCGCCAGATCGGCCAAATCCGCCCGGTGCTCCGCGTACCAATCGCCCACATATTGCAGGTTCTCCGGGAAATTCGGCTGCACAACGCGCGCGAGATGGTGCGCCGGGGCTTTTGGCACGAACCGCGAAGCTACGATCATGACGGCCAGCATCATTAAGGTTACGGCGCCCACGATGCTCCATCGCTTTTTGCGCTCGGCAGGAGTGTCGCTGAAATCGCCCCACAACAGCAGCGCGTTAAACGCCGCAACCAGAAACGATACGCCGTAGATTCCCGTCACCGTGGTCAATTGCACCACTGCCGGATTTCCCGCCGCCGGATAGCCCAGCAGCGACCACGCAAAACTGATCTCCGGGAGATAGGTGCGAAAAACCTCGGTAGAAATCCAGAGAAACGGCGCACCCAGAAGCGCCAGCGCAATGCTGCGCCGCGACAATCGCTGCACGATCCAGGCAAATATTCCAATGGCCGCTGCCCATACCGTACCAATCAAAAGCAAAACGCCCCAGCCAGCGGCAGCGGACATGCCGCCATGCACTGACAGAGTTTCCGCGATCCACGGCACGCACGTCACCACAAAAGCCATGCCGTGCAGGAAGCCGCAGCCAAACGCCACGCGCGCCCGCGAACCGAATATGCTGGCCAGCAACAGCGTCAGGCAAAACCAGGAAAAAATGCTCGGATGAGCGCCACGATAGGAAAGGGACAACAGCGCACCGCTGAAGGCGGCCAAGATAAAACGGGCCAGCGCGGGAACTTCAGGCGAACGGTGAGGCCGCAGGTAGAAATGCCAGGGGAGCGATGGCATCAGTGCTTAACGTAGAAGGCCTTGAAGCCTGCGCCCTCCAGACCCTTCTTCGCGGCGTCGGCCGATTTTTGGTCCTTATACGGGCCAACCTGTACGCGGTAGTACTTGTCCTTTTGCGGCGTGAGCACAGTGGCTGGAAAATGTTTTTTCTGCAAACTGCTGGCAATGGAGAGAGCGTCATCTTGCCGGCTGACGGCAGCGACCTGCAAGATAATCGTGCCGCTGGAACTCGAGGGCGCCGCTGCGACCGGCTTGCTGTTGCTCTTCACCTCAACCGGGACCTGAACCGGAACTGGAGCAGGCGGTGAAGGCTCGACTCTCGCCTTCGCGTTCAATGATTTTGCAGCCGGCGCGCTGGCGGACGGCTTGGGAGCAGGATCGAGTCGCGGCTCGCGTTTTGCCGGAGCGTTATTGTTGTAGAACTCCCAATCGGATTTGTTGGAGGCCGTAGCAGGATCGGATTCATTGTCAACGGGTTCGACAGCGGGGGACTTCTTGGTACCGGCGTTACTTTTTGGAGAGACGATGGTGTCCGGGGTGCGCGAACCGGTGGTAGCCGCGCGCACCTGTCCATCGTACTGATTACGTCCCATAACGTAGCCGAGCGTGAAGAACACGCCGGAAAAGAGCAGCATCAGCAAAAACAGCCCGATGACGTGCTTCCCTTCAAGCACACGCTCGCCAGCGCTTTTTCTTCCCCCAGAAGCCATACCTACTTATTCGAGCCCCCTAAAGCCTGTGTCCACTTATTTATAATATCGATTGGAAGTGGAAAAACAATCGTTGTGTTCTTTTCGACACCTATCTCAGTCAGGGTCTGCAGGTACCGGAGCTGGATGGCGGAGGCCTCCGTTTGCAGGACCTTGGCGGCATCAGCGAGCTTTTGCGAGGCTTCGAATTCGCCCTGGGCGTGAATGACCTTGGCGCGGCGCTCGCGCTCGGCTTCGGCCTGCTTGGCGATGGCGCGCTGCATCTGCTCGGGGATGTCCACCTGCTTGACCTCGACCTTACTTACCTTGATGCCCCATGGCTCGGTGTCCTGGTCGAGGATCACCTGCAGTTTTGCGTTCACTTTATCGCGCTGCGAGAGAATCTCGTCCAATTCGAACTGGCCAACGATGCTGCGCAGCGTAGTCTGGGCCAGCTGCGAAGTGGCGTACTGATAATTCTGCACTTGCGACATGGCCAGGTTGGCGTCGACCACGCGGAAATAGCAAACCGCGTTGACTTTCACGGAGACGTTGTCGCGGGTGATGATGTCCTGTGGGGGAACGTCGAGCGTTTCCAGCCGCATATTGATGCGATACAGGGTCTCAATGGGCCAGAAAACGAGATTGAGGCCAGCCGACTTCGCCTCAGGGAGCAAGCGCCCAAGACGCAACACCACACCACGCTCCCACTCCTTAATGATGTAGAGCGAATTCCATATCCAGATCAGGATAATGAAAAAGACGAACAGCACTCCGATGCCACCTACTTGCAACATGTCGGACCTCCTCTGACTCTCACTCTCACTTGAAAAGCTTTACTTCGCGAGGCTTGCGGCCACCGGCTCGACTTCGAGTTTCAAGCCATTCACACGAAGCACGCGGACTTTGGTTCCTTCTTGCACTGCATCTTTAGCGATCGCGCGCCACAATTCACCGTGGATGCGGATCATCCCTTCGCCACCGGCAGGCAACGGCATCGTGGCTATGCCTTCCTCTCCAAGCAATTCTTCTTTGCCCGTAGCGCTCTTCCATTTACGAGACCTCAGAACCAGGCGCATGAGAAAGACGGTAATGAAGGCAAAGGGAACCGTCGCGGCCAACGCCACGCCCACACTAACACCGCCTGCGGTCAGCGGCGAGCGAATGAGGAACATGGCGCCGAGGAGCATGGCGATTATGCCGCCAAAAAGCAAAACGCCGTGGCTGGTGAACTTGGCCTCCAGAATAAAGAGCGCGACAGCGAGCAATATCAGAAGCACACCGGTGAAATTCACGGGCAACAACTGCATGGCGTACAGAGCAAGCAGCGCGCAGATTCCTCCAATGACGCCCGGAGCGATTACGCCGGGATGGGTAAACTCGGTGTACAAGCCGAGAACAGCAACGATCAGCAAGATGAAGAATACGTCGGGCTCGACGATTCGGGAGAGGAATTTCTGCCGCGCGGACAGTTCAAACTGCGCAAGGTTGTAGTTGTCCAGGGATAGCTTCGCTGTCTTTCCGTTGAAGCGTGTGATTTCGCGGCCGTTCAGCGTATGCAGAAGTTCGTCTTTGTCGGCCACGATGAGATCGATCAGTTTGGCCTCAAGCGCCTCTTTCGCGGTGAATGCCCGCGCCTCAGTGACCGCGGTCTCGGCGAGCTTGGGGTTACGGCCGCGTTTTTCGGTGAAGCTGCGCAGAAAAGCAGTGGCATCGTTGTTCAGCTTGCGGCGCAGCACTTCGTCCACGGGCATGTTGAACATGCCGGGCATCAGAATCGGGGTGGAAGCGCCGGTGTGGGTGCCGGGGGCCATGGCCGCTACGTCGGCAGAAAGCAGTATGAAAAAGCCGGCCGATGCTCCGCGCGCGCCGTCGGGCGCAATGAATACGGCTACGGGCACCGGCGAATCCAGAATGTGATGAATAATGTCGGTCATGGAGTCACTGAGGCCGCCAGGCGTATCCATGGTGATCAAGACGAGGGCGGCATTGCGTTTTGCGGCATCCGCCAGCCCCTCATCGATGTACGTCGCGAGGATCGGCTCCACGGCGCCATCCAGCTTCAACTCAAGAACCAGCGGTCCGGCCTGCGATTCCGCGGATGCGGTTGAGACCAGAGAAACGAAGCCCGCAAGCACCGCGCAACAAAGCACCAAAAACAGAACAGTCCAAATGCTGATTTTCGGTTCAGATCCACGAGCGATCATTTTGCACCTCCCGTGGGATTGTTAGGTCCCAGATGCTGAAGTAATTCCTTGGCTCCGGCGTAGTTCGGCGCCAGCTTGACCGCTTTTTCCACTTCGGAACGCGCCAGATCCGGCTTCTTCTGCTCGAGATAAATGCGCGCGAGCATGGTGCGTTCGATGGCGGAATCGCGCACCGCCAGACACAGTTGTAACTCTCTCACGGCGTCATCCAGCTTCCCTTGACGGCGATAGATGTCCGCAAGTTCGCGATGCGCGGAAGCGTTCTTGGGATCCGCGACCATCACGGCGCGAAATTCCTGTTCCGCGGCATCCAGATGTCCGGCGATTAATTGCTGCCGTCCGAGGCGAAGGTGTGCCGCGGGCGTTATTTTCGTAGCGGAAGCATCCATCGCGACGGACGGATGAAGAGAAGGATTTTCCAGTTCCAAGGGCAACGTAGTGGTGTCCAGTTCCCTGGTCACACGCTGATACTTCAGCAGATTTTCGCCCTTGGCGTCGAGCTTGATTACCGGCAGTCCTTTTTCGCCCAACGCGGCCACGGCAGTGCTGCGCTCCTGTTCGGCTTCGGCATTTTTTCCGGCTTTCTGCAGCGAATAAATCAGAAAGGCAAAATCTTCCGGATTGTCTGGTTCACGACGCACCGCTTCGCGAAAATGAGTGGCAGCGATGGACAGCTCATTCTGACGAAGCGCCAGCAAGCCCAGATTGAACGGATAGTCGTCCTCATCGGGATCGAGGTCTCTGGCACGGCCTACAGCGGTTTGCGCAGCCGCAAGAGTGCCCTGTTGCGCGCGCGCCAACCCCAGGTTATTCAGGATTTCCGGCAAGTCACCGCCGCTAACCAAACTTTGTTTCAGCCTTTCCTGCAAGGAAGCGAACACTTGTTCCGCCTGATCAGCCTGGCCGAGACGCAGCCGGCAAACGCCAATCGAGAACACGGCTTCCACGTTACGCGCATTGGTCGCGGGGACACGGGCAAACCAGGGCAAAGCGGAATTGCAGTCATTGCGAGCGAAATAGACCTCGCCAATGGCGAAGGCAGGATCGGACCACTCCGGCTCCAGCCGCGCGGCTTCTTTCAGATCGCGCAAGCGGACATCGTCGTCGCTCGCCAGCAAACCTCGGACGTATTGTTCAAATGCGGCGAGACTGAGAGGCCGCTGCGTTTTGGAAAATTCGAGCATGCTCAAAGGGTAGTTGTGGTCCGTGGCCGTCAACACATGCCAGGTGATTCGGGTGTGCAATTCCATCAGAGAATCCAGTGGGCCACGTTCGGCAATAACGGGCAGAAGTGCCGCGGGATTGATGCGCATCAGACGAGCATCCACGGTGAGCATTTTGCCGTCAGCAGCAAAGCTGCCGAAAACCGCGTAGTCCGCGTCCATCTCCTGCGCGACGTGCAGCATGGACGCACGACTCAGTTTGCCGGTGTCCGGAAATCCGTAGCGATCCATCTCGTTGACGCGTCCGGAGTGTGAATAAACCTGCAGACCGGCGTGGGAAAGCCGCTGGATGGTCAATTCCTCCAGGCCTTCTCCAATCCAATCGAGGCGCGGAGGAGCGCCTGCGTTTTCAAAGGGAAAAACGAGGTAGACCGGACCCAGTGAATGGCTGAGAGGAAGTGGCGAAGCGGGAGAGGCAGGTTGCTGAGCAGCCAGTGGCGCGGTAAAGAAGAAAAAAATACCCGCCAGAAGAAATGGTGAAACTTTGCGGAGCCATGGCGGCCGCTGATTCATCTAACAGGTATTCTAACAGACGCTGCGGTCAAATAACGCGGAACCTCAGGCTATTTCTGCAGGTAGATCGCGGCGCGCGCCTGATCGTAAGCAATGGCGCGGAATCCCATCGCGCGCACACCCAGGATACCGTCGAACGCAGGGTGTGAAGCTCCCGGAATGAAGTAGGCTTTTTCCAAGATGAAGTGTCTTCCGCCAAAAACAATATCGGGCGCGAAAAATATCTGCACCTCCATGTTTTGGTCGGCGATGCTCGAGCCCCGCTGCGCGGTGGCGCGTAAGGCCAGGCGCTGCGCTTGCGCCAAGTTTCTGCCCAGGACCGCCACGCGGTCGGAACCTGTGTCCACCAACAAGCGCGCTGGCACGCCTTCGAGGCTTACCAGCGCCACAGCAGTTCCGGTGCGCTCGTCGAACGATACGGGTATGCCTTGGTCGGAGACCTCGCCAAATTCCATCTCCTTTTTCTGATAGTCCAGACGGAAACTGGACTTCGACAGCACATCCAATCCGATGATTCCAGCGACGGAAATGCCCAGATCCCGTTCCAGCCGCGAAAGGTCCTGCACTTGTACGCGCAAAGAGACGGCGCGTAGGGGGCCAAGTTCGAGTTCCGGGAGAATGGCGTTATCGGTCGGTATGAGCTTGCCCATCGCGGTCATCGTGGAAGCGGTGGTCGCTAACCCAAGTTCCCGGACCGACCTTGTATTGATGATGCTGGGGGCCGTGCCGGTGTCCACAACGAAATTCTGATGCTGCAAAACGTCGCCAAATTGGCCCTCGGCAACCACCAAGTAATCACGGAAAATTCTTAGTGGAATGCTCCGCGGTATACCAGCCTCCGCGCGGCGCGCCGGGCTGGCGGGGGCCTTCTCGGCACAGGTTGATCCCGATGGCAAAAGTCCACAAAAGAGAAACAGGCCTGAAATCTTCCGTTTGGCGTTCACCGTTGCCGCACGCTCCTTGGTCGGTGAAGCGCACCCTACGGCGCCGGCAAGGCACTACAAGAGTTTGCGGGTGGATTGCGGATAGATTGCTTGTGGCCAGCTAACTTGCGGTAGGAGCAGCACTTGTGGAGCCGGGGACAGATGACAACGATTTTACATTCATACCTTTCGGCAACTTATTTCCGTCAAATACACCGAGGACACCATGGTTACTCTCAATTCAGATCGAGCTGCCACCCTTATCTTTGGTGCCTATGAGTTGGACCTACAGGCGGGGGTGCTTCGTAAGGACGGCATTCGGCTTCGCTGCCAGGAACAGCCGCTGCAAGTGCTGGCTGCGCTGGCGGGTCGCCCGGGGGAGCTGGTCACGCGCGAAGAGTTGCGTCGTCGCGTGTGGCCACAGGATACTTTTGTTGACTTCGATCATGCACTGAACACGGCGGTCAAGAAAATTCGCGCCGCCTTGAATGATGACGCGGATGCTCCCCGTTATATCGAGACGGTGCCGCGGCGTGGCTACCGGTTTGTGGCGCAAGTGGAACGCGTGCGCGTATCTTCGCCAGGCCTGACGCCGCCCGTTCAAAGCAATCTCCTGCAAGATGGTAGCCGTCGATCCGTAACCATGATTAGCGTCACCGTCGTCACCTTGACAGTAGTCTTTGGACTCGCATGGAAGCTTGCACCGTGGCACGGCGCGGAGGCGTCCGCACCTCCCGAATTTCGGCGGCTGACTTTCGACCAGCCTACGCCGGAGTTGACCGATGCGCGCTTCACACCCGACGGAGCCTCCGTGGTGTACACGGTAGGCGGGCATATGAGTAAGGGGGACATCCACAGCCAGCGATTGGGCGCTGCCAGTTCCCAATCGCTCGGGATACCCAACGCCGTGCTTTTGGGTGTTTCGCGGCAAGGGGAACTTGCTGTCCTGATGGAACGTACGACGCCACTTTTCGAAATGGGCTATCGCACCAATCCTGGAACGCTCGCACGCGTGCCGCTTGGCGGAGGAGCCCCGCGAGAACTGGTACCGGATGTGGAAGCGGCCGACTGGTCGCCGGACGGTCAGCTTGCTGTCGTGAGACGCGTTGGGCATAAGTGCCGGCTCGAATTTCCCGTCGGACACGTGCTCTACGAGAACACTGGCTGGATTGCTTCGCCGCGTTTTTCCCCGACCGGCGACTCCATCGGGTTCCTGGATCATCCGGTAGCACCGGATGATCGAGGCACGGTGATGGTGGTTAGCCTGAACGGCCAAAGAAAGGTACTGACCGAATTCTGGGAAAGTGAGCGCGGCCTGGCATGGACACCTCGTGGCGATGAGCTATGGTTTGCAGCGGCGCACTCGGGCGTCAGCCGGGCGATCTACGCCGTGAACTTGAGCGGACGAACCCGGGGTATCTTGAACGCCGCCGGCGGACTCTCGTTGGAAGACATCTCGCGCGACGGACGGGTGCTGCTGTCTCGCGACAATGAGCGGCTGGGCATCTGGTTCATGGGTGCCGGAGAAAAGGAACCTCGTGAACTCTCCTGGAAAGATTGGTCCATCGCCATGGACATCTCTCCCGACGGCAAACAAATCTTGTTCGGCGAGGAGGGAGAAGATTCCGGGTTCTCGTACCAAGTGGGTTTGCGCCCTACGGACGGTTCGCCACCGGTGATGCTCGGATCCGGCGCGGCGCAGTCGTTGTCACCTGATGGCAGGTGGGCGCTTTCCATCATGCCACCGCCCAATGACCAGATTGTGTTGTTGCCGACCGGAGCCGGAACCCCGAAAACGCTGGAGCGCGGCGCGGTCGAGCACTTCCAGTTCGCGGGGGCCAGATGGTTCCCTGATGCCAAGCGGATTATCTTCGTGGGCTCGGAGTCAGACCATGGGCAACGCTGCTATGTGCAGAGCATTGAGGCCGGCAAGCCCCGGGCGTTCACCACGGATGGCGTGGGATTCTGCAGCGTTTCTCCCAACGGACAGATTCTGGCCATAAGCGAGGATCAGCGCGCATTGCTCTACAGTTCCGATTCCAGCGACAAACCTTACAAAGAATTCACCTTGCAACCGGGCGAGTTGCCGAGTGGCTGGAGCAGCGACGGCAAATTTCTTTATCTCTCGCAGACTCGGGAGAAACCGATGAGCATCTTGCGGCTTGAGCTTGCCTCCGGGCATCGCCAGCTTTGGAAGCATCTTCCTCCACCGCCGGACAACAGTGTCATGAAAAGCGAATGCGTGGTCATTTCTCCAGACGGGCAGTCATACGCATACACGTATAGCCATCACCTCTCTGATTTGTACCTGGTTCAGGGACTAAAATAGCCGCGGCTCGATAAGCGTGGCGAAGAACTGCCCAGCGAGCGGATGCTAACCGACCTTCAAGGCTGAACCGTTTCCTCGGGCTTGGATGCCAGTACTTCCTGAACGGCAGGGTCCTTGAGCACCGCGGCAAAGGAAGGATCGGTCTTCGCAGCCGCGTAGTCTTTGTACCCTTCATCTTTGGCTTTCTTCAGATAGATGACGCAACGCTCCACGTTGCCCGCCTCCGCAAACGATTTTGCGAGCAGAAAGTAGAATCTGCCGCGGTCGGTACTGAGGGAGCGATCCTGGATCACGGTACCCATGCGCGCGCGCGAATTGTCAAAGGCCGCGGGATCGATCTGAAGGGCCTTACGGAAAGAGGCTATGGAATCGTCGTAGTTTTGCTGGCCGAAATACGCGAAACCCAGGTTTAGGTAGAAAGCCGCAAAGTCGTCCTTAACCAGAATCGCTTTCTTATAAGCGCGGATGGCCTTGGGATATTTCTTGCGTTCGTACCAAATGGTGCCGATATTATTCTGCGGATCGGCGTAATGCGGATCCAGCTTGGCCGACTTTTCGTAGCACTTCAGAGCGGAATTGAGCTCCGACTGATTTTGATACGTAATGCCAAGCTCATTCCAATAGACCGCGTTCTTTGGCTGCTCGTGGGTCAGCCGGCGAAAGATTGCCTCGGCCTCCGTGTATTGCTTGCGCACCAGCATTAGACGGGCCATTTGTTCGTCACTAAGCGTCGGAGAGGCAGGCGCAGTGGAAGCAGCGGGCGGCGTCTGAGGAGTGTCTGGTTTGGACTGGGGATAGGCAGGCAGCAAACTTGCGAAAGCGAGGACAGAAACGGCTGGAATCGCCAAGCAATACTTTTTCATGGCGAATCTCCTTTTTCCGGTGGTGGTTTCTCCGGTTCCTTCTTCTTACCCCCAAAGATACCAAAAAACTTCTGCAAGGGCCCTTTTTTCTTCTCCGGAGCCTTGACTGCTTCCACACCCGAGTTCCCGCCTTGCACCTGCGCGTCGGGATCCGATTGTGCGGGCGTGCCAGTTGCTCCGGGAGGTTGAGGCGGCTTGGGTCCTCCGCCAAAGATGTGAGAGAGGAAACCGCCAGCCGCGGTGGCGGGATTGTGACCGCCGTGGAGTTCGCAGAGCTGCGTGGGAGCCGAGCCGCTGACATAGACTTCCTCGCGTGTGGTAGGGCAACTGGGCGTGGCCAGTTCCAGGGTATCCGCATCGATCATTACCGATTGCACGCCCTCGGGCATCTGGAAGTCCCTGACCTCGCGGTAACCCGGCAGAGAGGTGGCTTTGATCATGAAATCGGCCCAAATAGGCGCGGCTGTCGTGCCGCCCTGCAAGCCCAGGTCGTGATTGTCGTCAAAGCCGATCCAGATGACGCAGACGAGATTGCTGGTGAAACCGGCAAACCAGCCGTCGCGCGAGGTGCCTGTTTTGCCCGCTGCGGGTAACGTGAATCCCTTGGCGCGGACGGTAGCGCCGGTGCCCTTGTTCAGCACATCTTTCATCAGGCTATCGACCAGGAAGGCCACGCGAGGGTCTAGCACCAGCTTGTTTGTCGGAGAATATTTCTCCAGTGTATTTCCACCTGCGCTGGTCACGTTTTTCAGGAACACAGGTTCCGCGCGCGTTCCGACAGTGGCAAACGCAGTGTACGCGCCGGCCACTTCGACGGGAGTCAGTTCATACGCGCCCAACGCAACCGCCGGCGTTGGCCGGATGTTGGAGCCCAATCCCATTTGGCGGGCAATCTGGACGACGCGGCCATAGCCAACCATTTCCGCGACTTTGACGGTGGCGACGTTTAAGGAATGGGTCAGCGCCTCCCGGACCGTCACCTTGCCCATGAATCTCTCGCCATAGTTGTTGGGGGTATATTCCTGGCCGTCATACTCGAAGACCGTGGGTTCATCATCGACTGTGGTCGCGGGAGTGATGATGGGCTGCACGCCGTCGATGGCATTGTTGAACGCAGCAGCATACACAAAAGGCTTAAACACGGAACCGGGCTGGCGGTGCGCTAATGCGTGGTTCAACTGGCTTTGGCCGTAATCCCGGCCACCGATGAGCGCCTTGATTTCACCCGTGTGCGGGTCCAGCGCCACCAGCGCCACCTGCGCCTGTGGAATCAACTCCGGTTCAGCCTTCTTCCCTTTCAGCTTACGCAATTTTTCGAAGCGCTTCTCCAGCAGGGCATCCACATTCTTCATGCCGGCTTGCACGGCCACGGCGGCCGCGCGCTGCAACTGCGGATCCAGCGTCGTATACACGCGGAAGTTCTCGCTCAGCAATTCGGCCTCGGAGTAGTTTTCGAGGAGATGGTCTTTCACCATGTCGATGAAATACGGCGCCTCGTTGCCCGCTACCGATGCGCGTACCAGTTTCAAGGGAACTTCCTTGGCGTCCTGCACGTCCGCTTCGGTTACGAATTTGTTCTCCAGCATCTGCGTCAGGACGCGGTCTCGGGCCTGCACGGCGCGTTCGGGATGCCGGTCGGAAACGGAGTAATAGTTGGGAGCACGGATCAGGCCGGCGAGGAAAGCACACTCGGGAAGAGAGAGCTGCCGAAGATCGGTTCCGAAATACGCGACGCTGGCCTCAGCGAAGCCGCGAATGCCGAAACTGCCGCGATTGCCGAGGTACACTTCGTTGGCGTACATCTCAAAAATCTGCTGCTTGGTGAAGCGCTGCTCCAGTTCGAACGACAGCATCGCCTCGGCTAGTTTCCGCCGCCAGGTGCGATCGGTGGACAGAAAATACGTGCGCGCCACCTGCATCGTGATGGTGCTGGCGCCCTGCATGTGCTGGCTGTGCCGGATATCGGCCCAGGCCGCGCCGAAGATACGAATGAAATCGAAGCCCGGGTGTTCGAAGAAGCGCTTGTCTTCCGCGGACAGAATGGCGTGAACCAAAAGCGGAGGTAGATCGACATACCTTACAGGACGCCGCTTTTCTCGGGCGCTATCGAACAAATTCGTGAGCAGCGCCGGTTCAAGGTCCGCGCTCCCCATATCCGGCCCACCGGAAAGCGGCCGAATCGAGCGGATCACATCGCCCTTGAATTCGATGGAGAGCGCATTGTTGCCGCCAAAATAGGAAACCTTGGAAGGCCGGATGTCCACGGTCTTCTCGTTGACAACGTACTGGCCCATGGAGTTGTCGTCTTGCGCGGGACGATAGCCGGCGCGCTGCAGGTACATCACCAGGTCATCCTGGCTCCAGGCCTGACCGTCGGAGATGCGTTCCGGGGCGGAAAAAATCTGCGTGGTGTTCTGCAGGACGTGGCCAGACAAGCGCGCATCGATCATGCGCGAATATTTCACGTAGTAGTAGGTGAAGGTGCAAGCCGCGAGTAAGAAGCATGCGGCGAAAGCGATCAGCAGCCCGAGACCGAAGCGAGAGGTCCAGAAGCCTTTTTCTAAACGAAAGCGCAAAAGATGACTCCTGAGGGTGGACTCCACCATTGTCGCCGATTGCAGCGCAGGAAGAAAGCGCGGGCGAAAAAAGGGGCTGAAAGGCCGGAAAAGAGGGCTGGAAGCCCTACTTCATAATGTCCACCGCCTCGCTGGAGGGCGCGAAATTCCAGTCGGTCTGGTAGACCATAAAATCGACGGGAGCGGTATAGTCCAGGCTGATGCGCAGGCCGCGGTTGGTGTGCTCCACCTTAATGTCTTCGCGCTTCGCTGGGATGTCCAGGTCCTGAACCGTTTTGAAGATGACATCGCGGATTTGTTCATCGGAGTAGCGGTTCACTACGGCAAAGCGGGCTTGCTCGCCCATCTTGTCCTTCAGCTGATAATCCGCGACGTACAGCGGAACGATCTTGAATGCCAGGTAGACGCCGACCACCAGAATCACGGTGTAGATGATGGCCTTGAGCTTACCTGCGCCACGTTGGCTTCGCTGAGATTCTTTGGCTGGCTGATTCACCGCAAACGTCTCCCCGCACTGCCCTGGCGGAGATCGGGCAGCGCAAACCTAATTCTATTGGTTACGCTAGCACCGTGGGGAAGGACTGTCGAGATTTGGTGCAGGTGGATGTTCTTCAGGCGTAACACGCCAGTCATTATATGGTACTTGCCAAGAAAGTTCTCAGTAGGCTCGCGCGAAAATGGCGCGATCCTTCGCCGGCTTCCCGCAGCGCACACATATTCCCGTACCTGTCCCGCCAGCGGTGCCCATAACGGCCGCCGGATCCAGCGGAATGCAGCGCATGGTCGCGCGAGTCTCTTCCTTGATCTTCTCCTCGCATTCGCCGCTGCCGCACCAATGAGCGAATGCGAAGCCAAATTCCACGGCCTTCTTGAAATCGTCGTAGTTGGCGGGTTCGTAAGTGTTGGCGCGACGGAAGGCCAGCGCCTTGTCATAGAGCGAGTGGTGAATGTCTGCCAGCAGCTTTTCGATGGTTCCTGCCAGGTCCGCCAGCGGTGCGCTGACTTTGCCTTCCCTGCCGGGTTTGTCGCGCCGCGCGAGCATGGCCGCTTGCTTGGCCACGTCCTTCGGGCCCAGTTCCACGCGAACGGGCACGCCGCGCATCTCCCAATCGTTGAACTTCCAGCCAGGGCTGAAGCCTTCGCGCTCGTCGAGGGTGACCCGCAAGTTCGCCTTGATGAGATGTGCTTTTAATTCCTTCGCGGTCTTCATCACCGACGCTTTCTCTTCATCGGTCTTGTAGATCGGCACGATAACGACTTGTGTGGGCGCCAGCTTGGGAGGCATCACCAGGCCCTGATCGTCGCCGTGCACCATGATGATGGCGCCGATCATTCGCGTGGAAAGCCCCCACGAGGTTGTCCAGCAGTGCTGCAGAGTGCCGTTCTGGTCGAGATATCTCACGTCAAAGGCTTGCGCGAAATTCTGTCCCAGGAAATGCGACGTTCCGGACTGCAGCGCCTTGCCATCGCCCATCATCGCTTCAATGGAATAGGTGACGTCGGCGCCGGCAAATTTCTCGGCGTCGGATTTGGCTCCGGGAATTACGGGAATCGCGGCGTCGTTCACCGCAAAGTCGGCGTAAACGTCCAGCATTTGCTTCGTTTCGTCCACCGCCTCGTCGCGCGTCGCGTGCGCGGTGTGGCCCTCCTGCCAGTAAAATTCCAGCGTGCGCAAGAACAGTTTTGTGCGCAGCTCCCAGCGGACCACGCTGTTCCATTGGTTCATCAGCACCGGCAGGTCGCGATAGGACTGAATCCACTTCGACCACATGTGGCCGATGATGGTTTCCGACGTTGGGCGCAGCACGAGCGGTTCGGCCAGCTCTTCGCCGCCGCCAATCGTCACTACCGCCAATTCCGGTGAGAATCCTTCGACGTGGTGCTTTTCTTTTTCAATGAAACTTTTGGGGATGAGCAGCGGGAACGCTACGTTTTGGTGACCGGTGGCTTTGAAGCGCCGATCCAGCGCCTGCTGGATGTTCTCCCACAGCGCCCAACCGTACGGCCGCACAATCATGCAGCCGCGCACCGGTGCGTAGTCGGCCAGTTGCGCCTTCAGAACCAGCTGGTTGTACCATTCGGAAAAATCTTCGGCTCGTGTTGGTAGCTTCTCGTCAGCCATGCGTCTCCCGGTATGTTTCCGTCGCAGTGTGTAAGCTTTTCAGCGTAATGGAGGCGTCAGGCACTGTCAACGCGCGCGGCCTGCGTTTCTTCGTTGAGAGATTAGGAGGAAATAGCCGGAGAAACGTTGAACCTGGTGCTGAGCTTTTGGATCTGGCGCTTGTTGAGTTCACGCTTCCCGCTCAGTATTTCGGAGACGATGCTCTCCGAGCCCAACAGTGGGGCAAGGTCTTTCTGCCGCAGTTTATTAGCGGATATCCCTTCCCGCAAGATCTCGACGGGTGTCGGCGAAGTTTTGCAACGCAGAGGGTAAGGAGTCGCTGCGTTCCAACTCCATGAGCGTGGATACGTAGTGCTCGTAGTGTTTTTCCGGCGTGATCAGCTTCGGCGCTCGTATTTCCTTTCTCGTGCACTTCTTTTCAAGGGTTGCAATCATCCTTCCACTTCTCTCTTCCGTATTCGGTATGCTCCAAGATGTGCCGGATGAGCAGTTTCTCTCGCTCGTAGTTAATCCAGGCAATCTGCCTGCAACGGTTATTGGCAATGTCGAACACTATACAGGTTGAAACCCTATCAACACTTCTCCAAGTCTGCCTGATTTCTGCAAAGTGTTTCCATTGCGCGTTCTTTGCCACCTTGTACCACGCGCTCAGCAAGGCTTCCCATTCACTGTGCTTGACTGCGGTTTCGCGAATCTTTTTTCCGGCGGATGACGCGCACGGACAACCTTCGCATTTTGCGAAGTCCTTGTCCAGTAAGACAGCCACCCCACGGTACACCACGGTACACCGTCGTATCTGGATTGCCATGGCCCTCTCGTTTACAATCCTGGCCATGCGCAAAGTAGTCCTTGGCCTCGGCATCAGCCTCGACGGGCACATCGCGCGCCGCGACGGTTCCGTTGACTTCCTCTTTATGCCCAAGGATTACTCGATGGCGCCGTTATTCAAAACAATTGATACCGCCATAATGGGCCGCAAAACTTGGGAGGTTGCACGCAAGATGGGCGGCTCCGTCGGCGCATCTTCCATGACTTCCTATGTCATGTCGGGTTCTCAACCACCGGGCGAGCGGGGTGGTGTGATCTTCACAAATCAAACGCCTGCCGCGCTGATCGCTGGAATCCGCAAGCAGCGTGGCAAAGACATCTGGCTGATGGGCGGTGGTGAACTGGCGCGCGATTTCCTGAAGGCCGACCTTGTGGATGAATTGTATCTGGGCGTCGTGCCTGTCTTGTTAGGCGACGGCCTGCCACTATTTCCCAGCGGATTCCCGCAACGTGATTTTGCTCTCCTCGAGAACAAGACGTTCTCCCGAGGACTCATCGCATTGAAGTACAAGCGTCTTCGAGCAAAAACAAGGCGCAAGCGCTGAGTCGCCGGCAAAAAACACACAAACGCAAATCCCTGGAAACCTGTGAAGTGAGATTCTTCGGGCATCCTCCTCGGATGCGTTCCGAATGACACTCTAGTTTCTTCAATGTGATGCTAAATCGAGCTGCCGAGGAACCACTCTTCGTCGGAGGCACGCGAACTGCTGCGGATGAGCAGTTCGGGATCTTTCACCGTCACGCGGCTGTAGGGTGCGACCGAATGTGTGAGCCACACGTTGCCACCGATGATGCTGTGGTGGCCAATGCGCGTGTCGCCGCCAAGAATGGTGGCGCCGGGATAAATGGTGACGTGATCCTCGATATCGGGATGGCGCTTGTTGGACAGGCCGCGAATCAGGTCCCCGTCTGCATCGCGGCGGCTGGTGGGATTGAACGCGCCAAGCGTCACGCCGTGGTAGAGCGTCACATGCTTGCCGATAGTGGCGGTTTCGCCGATGACCACGCCAGTGCCGTGATCGACAAAAAAGGATTCGTCGAGTTTCGCGCCGGGGTGAATATCGATGCCCGTGCGGCTGTGAGCAATTTCCGTCATAATGCGCGGCAGATACGGCACCTGGAGATTGTAGAGTTCGTGTGCCAGCCGCTGCACGGTGATCGCCTCCGTGCCGGGATAACTCAGCAGGATTTCCTCAAAGCCCGACGCCGCCGGATCGTTCTTGAGCGCCGCTCTCAAATCGGTCCCCAGCAGAGCGGCCAATGTCTGGAATTTCGCTCGGATCGCGACAAGAATTTCCTCGGCCTTGCGAGCGACGTTTGGCGGAGTCGGTTTCCCCCGGCAACTGCAATCGAAACGAATCGCGCAGACAATCTGTTCGGCGAGTTGCAGATCAAGTTCCTGCAGATATCCGCTGGCATGGGGAGTGTGCGATTCGTTGGGTGCGAAGTAGAGTGGAAATAATCCGTCGAGGTACCGCCGGCAGAATGCGGCCACTTCGTCTTTCGAGGGGAGACGATACTCTCCCGCCGGGTCGCCCGCCAGCCGCGCCTCCAGAGCACAGCGAAATTCGCTGGCGAGCGAACGCAATTCATCGTTTGAGGTCGTCATGTTCTTCCGCCAATCTCTATCGCTCTATCGTAGAACGGCGCAGCGCGCGGGTTACACAGGTATCCACGTGATGCATCATGAGCGAGTGTGCAGTCCGGTAAAGACAAGAACGGCTAACCGATTCCTTCGAACAGAATCGTTGACAGGTAGCGCTCGCCGCCGTCCGGCAGCACAGTGACAATTGTCTTCCCGGCAAATTCCGGCAGCTTAGCCAGCCGCACCGCCACCGCAGCAGCCGCACCGCACGAAATGCCGCTCAGGATGCCCTCTTCGCGCGCCAAGCGTCGTGCCATTTCCACCGACTCCTCGTTGGTGACCTGCTCGACGCGATCGACCAGGCTCAAATCCAGGTTCTTGGGTATGAATCCCGCGCCGAGTCCTTGAATCTTGTGTGGCCCGGGCACGAGAGGCTGGCCTGCGCGCGCCTGGGTAATCACCGGGCTTGCGGTTGGTTCCACCGCCACTGAAAGAATTTTCTTGTTTTTGTTGTTCTTGATGTAGCGCGAAACGCCGGTGATGGTGCCGCCGGTCCCGACACCGCTCACGAGCACGTCGATCGCGCCGTCCGTATCGTTCCAGATTTCCGGCCCGGTCGTTTTTTCGTGGATATCGGGATTCGCCGGATTGTCAAATTGCTGCGGCAAGAAATAGTGCTGCTTATCGGATTCGTAAATCTCCGTGGCTTTCTTGATGGCGCCCTTCATGCCTTCCGGCCCGGGCGTGAGCACCAGCTTTGCGCCGAATGCCGCCAGCACGCGCCGTCTTTCCAGCGACATGGTTTCCGGCATGGTCAAGGTAATCGCATAACCGCGCGCCGCAGCCACAAACGCCAAGGCGATGCCGGTGTTACCGCTGGTCGGTTCCACGATTTCGATGCCCGGCTTCAGCACGCCGCGCTTTTCCGCGTCCCAGATCATCGCCGCCCCGATGCGATCTTTCACCGAGTACGCGGGACCTCGCCCTTCAATTTTCGCGAGCACGGTGGCCTTGGCGCCTTCGGTCACGCGATTCAATTTGATCAGGGGAGTGCTACCAATACTCAGTGAGTTATCCGCGTAGATGTTTGCCATGTGCATCCTCAGTAGAGTGAATTTGCTGTATCGGGAACAGCGCTCCAAGTATAGAACCGCAGGCGAGAAAACCGCAGTCCAGCCAGCATCCAAAACTTGGATGCTTCAAAACCACTTTGGTAATAATAAGCTCCGCGGGCATCAAAGAAACCGAAGCGTTCATTCGCAATGGCACCAGGACGCTTTTTTCGGCTCCCACAATTGGACCGTCTTGTACAAGTCATTGATGAATAGGCACAAATGCGTCGTCTTGAAATTAGAAAAGCGAAACCTGAAGGATTGCTGCGGCTTGCCATTGCCGGCCACCACAACTCGATGGGCGGCGGTTACGTCCAGGACATCAATTCTCATACTCTCTTTTGATTGGCCACGCTATCGGCTGCTGGGCATCGATTTTCAGCGAGAGCTTTGCGAAGTCGCAAATATCAAGCAGGCCGGTAAAGAGTGATGGTTTCTCTGGAACACAGGGCGATGCAAAGAGACCCAAACTCGGATTCCGCGGCGAATGCTGGAATCAGCAGAGAGTCAACCAATAGGACAACGCCTCCGATTCTCAAGGCTGCCCTCTCGCTCGAATTACAGCGACCGCAGGAAGGCGATGAGGTCCTGCTGCTCCTGCGTGCTCAACCGATTGAAATGCTCGATCACTGTGTTCGCCTCGCTGCCACGGCTTTGGTGAGCTCGGATGGCTTCTACCAGGTTGCTCGTACGCCCATCGTGCAGGAAGAAAACGCGCTGTCCGATGCCCCAGAGCGGCGCGCTGCGGAACTCGTCGGGGCCGGCGCCGCCTTGCGTGATACCGTCTGCCAGCGCTGTGCCCATGTGGTGGACAAGAAGGTCCGAGAAAAGATTCGCCGTCTGATTGGAAAGCGCCACGCTCGGGCTGGTGGAGGAACCGCTCGCGATTTTTGGGTCCGTGGTAAGCGATGGAGTATGACAATGGACGCAACCGATCTTCGTAAACGTGGCGCGTCCTTTTTCACTGGAAGGCGTGGCGGGAGCGGGAGTAGGCGGCGCCAGCATGCGCATGAAGTTGGCGAACGCCTCGATGTCAGAGAGGACTGCCGTGAGGGAACTGCCGGCGGCGGCCGGAGGCGTGAAGTTGAGCGTGTCCTCGGGAGTTGCGTTAAAAACGCAGCCCGGCGTTTCGTCGCGCTCTTGCTGGAAAAGCTGGTTCGTGACGCCCATCTCAACGTTGTAGGCCTCGCTCGCGAAGATCAGCAGTGACTTATTCTGCGCCTTCCACCCGAAACGCGTAATGGTTCCATCATTCGCGCTGCGGTTTACGTTTCCGCTCAGGTGGGAGTTCGCGCGGCCGGAAATACCCAGCGCCGACTTTTCCGTCGTGTTGGAGCGCATGTTGGCAAGGATAGCCGAATCAGGGATTGCCTCGATCAGGCCCGCCCCAAAAACCGGAGTCGGGATACGAAAAATAACATTCGCATTCCCACCTTGGCCCGTCAGCGAATTTCCCGCGGGTAGGAAATTGGGTTGGGCGATGTTGCATCCTGTGGCGTCAGATCGCCCGGTGATCACAAAGAGGTCGTGCACCTCGCCGTCGCTGGTACCATCGGCGTTGTGCTGGAAGCGCGCTTCGCGCACCGGGCCATTTTTCGTGATAAACCATGGGACCGTGTTCTTCGCTCCATTCAAGGTGGCAACGGCAATCAACGGATTCTCCGTGGGACTCGATCCGCCCGCGCTGGGCTGGGCTGGCAAGACAGACATTGGTTTGAATTGAAGCGCGGACCAAGTCCGTTGTTCGCTCCACCGGTTACGACCTCAATATCGGCAAACCTTGCCTGCCCATCCTGAAAAAACGCTGTCTCGTCCGCAGTGAGACCGCTCAGCGGAGAGCCAGCACCTGCCGGACCACCGCGCACGCCCGGGTCTACAGGACCCGGTTTGGTTTGCGCCAAAGTGCAAACGCCTGAGGTCACGGCTAGAAACAGAATCGCGCTAAAAGTCTTGCAAGCAATTCCCCGGAGCGCCATCGCGATACCCTCCTGGGACTGGGAATGCCGCATTGTACACCCGGTGAAGCCGCCTGCCGATTAAAGAACGCGGTTGATGGAGCGCGGCATGGCTTCTCACAGCGCGGGAAATTGTGTGATTTTCCGAATGGGCTCGCCTTCTTTGATTTCGTAGATGGCGTCGGCCTGAACGCCGTGAAACTCCTGGCGTAATCCGCTTGGCCAAAAAACTTCTATTTTATTCATGGTCGATTCGCTTCCGAGGCCGAAGTGCAGCCGTGTGTCGCTGGTGGAATTGTAGCTGCCGCCCGCGTGGACTTCGTCGATTTGCGTCAATTTGGAAGTGGTCACGCGGACACGGGCGCCGACGGCAGCGCGGTTGCTTTTCGTGCCGATCAGCCGAAAAAGCACGCGATGGTTTCCGTTCTTCGTTTCGTTGAGGAATACCGACGGCGGAGCGCCCGCATTGAAGACCACTACATCCAGGTTCCCATCATTATTGATATCGCCGAACGCGGTGCCCCTTCGCGAATACAGTCGCCGGGCATTGAGTCCCGCCTCGTCGGCTATTTCCTCAAACGCACGATTGCCCCGGTTGCGAAAGAGCTGCATCGGCTCGGCAAACCGATCCTGTTTCGGAAGCGTGTCGAGCAACGACGAAAAGTTGCCGTTGGCGATGAGTATGTCCGGCCATCCGTCATTGTCAAAATCGCCAAAGCCGGTCCCCCATTTCACGGGAGCCTTTGTCAGGCTCGCGATACCAGCTTCGCGCGCCACGTCGATGAAATGGTCGCCCTGATTCCAATAGAGGCTGGCAGGTTGATTGTCAGCTCGGGTAACAAATAGGTCGAGTTTGCCATCGCGATCAAAATCCCCGAAAGCGCCCGCCATGTTTCCGTAGCCCTGTCCGTTGGGCCCCAAGCCCGTCCCTGAAGGCCCGCCCACTTCTTCAAAGGTGCCGTTTTGCCGGTTGTGGTACAGGTAGGTCGCGCCATAATCGTTGGTCACATAGAGGTCGGGCCAACCGTCGCCGTCGTAGTCGCCCCACGCTACCCCCATGCCATGAAGTTTGTCGGGGTCGTTTACTCCCGCTTTCTTCGATACCTCCTCAAACGTGCCATCGCCACGATTCCGAAATAAGAAGTCGGTCTCACCCTCCATCGTGTCGGGCAATTCGAACAGCACTCCGCGGTAGCCACGAAAGCCCTTTGCCGGGTCTGGAAGATGATTTACATCCGTCTTTACGTACCGCGCGACGAATAAGTCTACATGCCCATCGCGGTCATAATCGGCCCACGCGGCGCCGACACTAAACCCTCCGGCCTGCACTCCGGCCTTGGCGGTCACATCCTCGAATTTGCAGTTTCCGAGATTGTGGTACAGCACGTTGTGGCCATAGCCCGTCACATATACGTCTGGAAGTCCGTCGTTATCGTAGTCTCCGACAGCGATGGCCATGCCCCACCCGCGGGTGGTCAAACCAGATGCTTCGGTTACATCGGTGAAATGCACGGCCGGAGAATTGCCGTCCTGGTGGTACAGCGTGATCATCAAGTTTCCACCTTTACGGTATTGCTCGATGGTCGAGTCATTGACGACGGCCAGATCCAGCTTGCCGTCATTGTCACAATCAAACAGAGCCACTCCGCCACCGCCCATTGTCTCCAGGACATAACGCCGGTCCGTCCGCGTATTGGACACGGTTGTGACACCAACTTCAGAGGCAACGTCGCGGAAGAACATGCGCGGATTCGGCGCGGAGTCCGCTTTCCCTGTCTGTGCTTTTGCGGCATCGCCGCCAGACGGGGCCACCGGAGGGGGATTTTGCGGAGTTAGGCCAGCTACCAGTGGAAGGCAAACCAGCATTGCCAAAACAATCAGAACAGCTGTGCGCTCTCGCCCCATGGGATGCATGAAATTCTAGCAACTTTTGCCGCGATTGAACCGTGACAAAGTCCACACTGCAAGCCATCCGACGAAATCACTGGCAAGGTGTGCCAGCAAGAAAGGAAGCAGACATACCCATTACTCCAATGCACAGTAGCGGCCAGTCTCCTTGCCGGTTCCGGCCTTTATCCGGAGCTGAGTCAGCTCGGCCCATATCTTTGAGACATTCAAGGAATATCCGCCGAGCCAGCCGCCAGCGAGTTTTACCGTCGACCCCGAAGCAATCCTCAAGCAGCATCATTCCCATGCCGATTACCTGACGCCCCAACAGAAAGGCGACTTCCCGTACAACAACGCCGGGTGATTCTTGAGGATCGATACACCTCAGGCCAAGTGAGCCTCGTTAGTCAGGACTTCAAGTGCGCCGCCTTGGTGAGGTGCCTATGCGCTCTTCCAGCAGCACTTTGACAGTTTCGCCGGCGTCCTTTCCGATTGCTTGGCGTGTCTCTACCTTTACAGGCAGCATGTGCCTGCCATCGCCCATATAGCCATGAACGAACTTTTGAAGGGATGACCATCAATTGTGCCTCTGACCTTTACCAAGCCACGTGTGCCGAAAAATTTCACGGAATTCGGCCACACTACATAGGTCCATCCGCCCTTGTGACTTTTCTGTAGTTTGACAGAAAACGATTTGTGCAACTTGTTCGCCATCCTTCAGACCCTCTCCGGGGTTGGAGTATATGTCACGTGAGAAGTGCGCGACACAGTGAATTAATTACCGGAAACTGATGCGCCGGCGAGATTCTGCGCGCGTTGCGGTTGCCAGCGCACTCCGCTAGAATCCGCCAGGGGCGCACATGCCGGAACTTTCGCCGAAGCCGCGAGTTGCCTTGGGTGCGGATCACGCCGGCTTCCCGATCAAGCAGTGCATTCGGGCGTTCCTGCAGAATGCGGGCTACCTTGTCGATGACCTGGGCACGTGGTCGGAAGAATCGGTGGACTCTCCCGACTATGGCTAGGCCGTGGGTGAATGCGTTGCGTCGCACAAAGACGTTTTTGGGATCGCCGTGTGTGGCACTGGAATCGGCATCTCCATCGCCGCGAACAAGGTACGCGGGATTCGCGCGGCGGTGGCGCATGACGTCAGCACCGCTCGCCTGGCCCGCGAACACAACGACGCCAACGTGCTGGCTCTCGGCGGCCGCGTTGTGAGCGGCAGTCAAGCCATTGAAATGGTGCAGACTTTTTTGAACACCGCGTTCCTGGGCGGCCGTCACTCGCGGCGCGTTGAAAAGATCGCCATAATCGAGCAAGATGAAAGAAAGAAAAACTAGTATTGTAGTTGCCAGCGAGAGCCGCGTTGCTCCCCGCACGTACGAGGCTTTTAGGAGACCTAATGAACACGGAAGCAAATAGCAGAATGCAGCGTCCGCTCGATGCAGTCGATCCGGACATCGCCACCCTTCTTAGGGCCGAAGCGCGGCGGCAAGCCACCGGCCTGGAGCTGATCCCCTCAGAAAATCTGGTCTCTGAAGCGGTGCTCGAGGCCATGGGCTCCATCTTCACAAACAAATACGCCGAGGGTTATCCCGGTAAGCGATACTACGGTGGCTGCGAATATGCCGACAAGGTCGAGCAGATGGCCATCGATCGCGCCCGCGAGCTGTTTGGGGCGGATCATGCCAACGTGCAAGCGCATTCCGGCACATCCGCCAATGTTGCGGTGTGCATGGCGTTGCTGCAGCCGGGCGACACCGTTCTGGGCATGGCGCTTTCCCACGGCGGCCACCTGACCCACGGGCATCCCCTGAATTTTTCCGGACGCATGTACAAGTTCACCGAATATCATGTGCGCCGCGACAGCGAACAAATTGACTACGCGGAAATTGAGGAATTGGCGCACCAGCATAAGCCGAAGATGATCGTGGCCGGCGCCAGTGCGTATTCGCGGATCATCGACTTCGAACGCATTGCCAAGGTGGCGAAGTCTGTCGACGCGCTGTTCTTCGCCGATATGGCGCACATTGCCGGGCTTGTCGCCGCGGGAGTGCATCCCAGTCCCGTGCCGCACGCCGATGTGGTCTCAACAACGACACACAAGACGCTGCGTGGACCTCGCGGAGGACTGGTGCTTTGCCGCTCCGCATTAGCGAAGGAAATCGACAAGCTCACTTTCCCGGGCACGCAAGGAGGTCCGCTGGTCCACACCATTGCCGCAAAAGCGGTCTGCTTGAAGGAAGCGATGGAACCGTCCTTCCAAGAATACCAAAAGCAAATCGTGGCCAATGCCAAGGCGCTGGCCAACGCCATCGGCAAGCGGGGCTTCCGTATTGTCGCAGGCGGAACAGACAACCACGTATTTCTGATTGAAGTGCATCCACGCGGCATTACCGGTCGGGACGCGGAACAAGCGCTGGACCGCGCCGGAATTACCGTCAACAAGAATTCCATTCCGTTCGATCCGCTTCCGCCCATGAAAGCAGGCGGCATCCGTCTGGGCAGCCCGTCCATCACCACGCGGGGGATGAAAGAACCGGAGATGGAATTGATCGCTGGCTGGATCGCCGAAATTCTCACTAACATGGGCAAGCCGGAAATCGAGCAGAAAGTACGAAAGCAGGTTGCGGAATTGGCGGCTCGTTTTCCGATTTATGAGTCGCGCATGAACGCTTCGGCAGTACCCGCCCGCGTCTGACGGCGCACAACGGAGACGGCGCTTGAAGCTTGAACCTTCTTCGCCTCTCGTGCTAAACCATGGCTCCGGCAGGGACCGCACCTTCTGCAAGCCCTAAGCTCATGAGCGCAAGAAAAGCTGATCTTCCCGATATTGTTCGTGCCACCGCTGACTTCGAAAAATGGGCGTCGCGGCACGTGAAGCTGATTCCTTCCGACGTCAAGCTGAAGCACCGCAACATGGCGCTCGCTGCTTTTCCCTTTCTGCGCGCGACGTTCTACCGCTGGGCGCAGTGGTGGCCGGTGGTCTGCCCGGAACTTGCCCGCGCGCCACAAGTCCTGGCCGTCGGCGATCTGCACGTCGAAAATTTCGGGACCTGGCGACCTGGAGGGGCGGCTCATCTGGGGCGTGAATGATTTTGACGAGGCGTGGCTGGCGTCTTATGCCGTGGACTTGGTGCGGCTCGTGGCGAGCGCGTACCTGGCCATCGACGAACAGCATCTGGCCATAACCCGCAAAGTTGCGCGCGAGGCCGTAGAGGAAGGCTACCGCGACGCCATCGCGCACGGTGGCCGTCCCTTCGTGCTTGCTGAGCATCACCGGTGGCTACGACTGGTTGCACTGAACAAGCTGCGTGATCCAGTGATCTTTTGGCAGAAAATGCTGGCGTGTCCAAAGTACAAGGGCAAGCTTCCCAAAGACGTATTGAAGCTGGTGCATCACTCGATGCCGGTGAGCACCATGAATTATGAATTCAGATCGCGAATCGCGGGTCTTGGCAGCCTGGGGCATCCGCGTGTGCTGGCTCTGGCTAGCTGGGATGGCGCGCATGTCGTGCGGGAGGCCAAGCAGCTCACGCCTTCCGCCTGGATCTGGGCCAGGAACCTGCATAGCGCGCAAATCCTGAGCCGTAAGCTGATTGAGACATCCGTGCGCGTGCTGGATCCCCACGTCCATTTTGCCGCGCATTGGATCGTTCGGCGCCTCGCTCCGGATTGCTGCCACATCGAAATTCATTCCCTGCCCGAAGAACGCGACGAAGAACGGCTTGCCTACTACATGGGATGGGAGACGGCCAACATCCACCTGGGATCGCACAAGGCGATCTCCGCGGTGAAGCGCGACCTCGCCAGACGCAAGGGGCGCTGGCTGCACAAATCCTCGAAAGCCATGCTGAAGGCTACACTGGCCGACTGGAGAAACTGGCGACGCAATTGGCAGCGCGTGCCGGTCGCCGACAGGTGATATCGACCTACAGAGTCTCTGTGAGGATGTCCGTTTTTTCGGGAGCGCGCGACGTCAAAGCCAGCGGAAGAATTCTCATTTTGTCATTCCGAACGGAGTTTGCGGAATGAGCAACTCTGCGCCATCGCACTTTTTTTTGTGCGATGAATCTCTCTTTTCTTGGGTTTTCGCGACAGAGAGATTCCTGGCTTCGCTCGGAATGACGTAGCAATCTCTTTTTCCGCCGCTTGTTGCACCTTTTTTACAATTCAACCGGGAATAGAAACTCGCCTCCTGCGGTTTCCCTGTGTGAGCGAGCCCAACTCGGCTCGAAAACAAACGCTGCTCAAAAATCAATTCGCAGGAGGCCGATTCGATGAGGCAGAGGATTATTGCTGTGCTTGTATTGCTGGTCGCAATTGTCGCCGTGGGGCTGGCGGAGGACGCCCCGACCGAAGCGCCGGCCGGGTTCGACACACCCACTCTGGTGCAGAATCCGGGCTCTCAAAGCCATAGCAACGGGATTGCGCAACCCGCGGGCGACTTGTATGCCAACGATCAAAAAGTCTACGAAACAACCCACGATCCCAGCACGGGTTTAGGGCCCGTCTTCAACGCCAGGGCTTGTTCCGATTGCCATCAGAACCCCGTCAGCGGCGGCGCCAGCCAATTCACCGAATTGCGCGTCGGGCATCTCGACGCAAACGGCAACTTTGTGAATCCCACCATTCCCATCAATGACGGCGCCAACACCATCGGCGGCCGTTCCATCGTCAACGATCGCGCGGTCGTTCCAGAGGCCCAGGAACACATTCCCGCCACAGAAAACATTCGCGCCTTGCGCGCCGCACTCAATACCTTAGGCGACGGTTTCGTGGAAGCCATTGACGACGCCACGCTTCAGACTATCGCGCAAAATCAACCGTTCCTCAGCGATGGCAGGATTCACGGTGAGGCCATTCAGGTGCCTATCTTCGAGGCCCCGAATCAGACTCGCGTCGGCCGTTTCGGCTGGAAGGATCAGCACGGCAGCTTGCTTTCGTTTATTGCCGACGCCTACCTCAACGAAATGGGCGTTACCAGCCGTCTGCGCCCAAAAGACAGCACCACGATCGGCAAGATCACGCAGGATCCCGAGGACGTTCCAGACAATTTGGGGCTCGCGGACGTTGACCATTTCGCGCAGTTCATTCGCGGGACCAAGGTACCGCCGCGGGATGCGGCTCTGGCAGAGACCACCGCCGCGCAGGGCGGGCAAATCTTTTTCGAAAAACTCGGCTGCAGCACCTGCCACGTGGGAACCATCGTCACCGCCGCGCCCGGAACGGTGATCAACGGCGGCATGTTCACCGTCCCCGAAGCTCTGGGCAACAAGATCATTCACCCCTACAGCGATTTCCTGCTCCACGACCTCGAGACCGGAGACGGCATCGTGCAAGCCGGCCCGCAAGACACGGCCAACAAGTTGCGCACCGCTCCGCTGTGGGGGCTGCGCATGAGGCCGCGGTATATGCATGACCTGAAATCCTTGACGCTGGAGAACGCTATCGAACGCCACAAAGGGGAAGTCGAGCACGTGAGACAGCGCTTTCAGGAATTGACACCCCCGGAAAAGCAGCAATTGTTTTCATTCCTGAATTCCTTGTAGTTCATGCATTGCCGCCTGAAGGATCCGCGTCCATCGTTGGACTTCAACTGGGTGCCCCACACGCCGGTTTTGCGTGTGGGGTTACTGGAGTTTTGCTGGGAGAACTCTTCTCTTTAGTGGGTCGCAGCTTTAACTCGTAGTCTTAAATGTGCCGGCTTTCATGCCAGCTCCGATTTTCCTGTAGCTCACCCCTTCGGAGGGGTGAGGGGTTTCACTCCCACCACACACGCCGCCGCGCGAACAAACCGCAGGCCTGAAGCCTGAGCTACAGGAACATTTTCTTTGGCAATTTCGCATTCGTGTGACTATTTAGGCCTCCCAAAATTTCCTAGAACCCCAAGTCCTTGTCCCACTTCTGTCCTCCGGGTCAGTAGATTCTAATCAAGCAAATCCGTAGCGTAGTCAAAGACCGGTAGATGCGAACTCTAGCAACAAACTCGCTCCGCGGCTCCCACCTGATAGTTTGCACAACTCTAGTGCTGTGCCTGGAAACACCTGCGAACGGTGGGCCGAATTCGAGCAGGATCGGAATCGCAGTTATCTGCGTTGGCTGATCGGAGTTCACTGCTTCCCGGTTACGAGGTGGTTATCATGATGGATACGGAAGCGTTTCGAGAGTTCAAGACCGGCTTGACGTACTTGCGAGATAATTCCGCCTCCCGGGCGCTGCAACACATCCAGCGCGCCGCTGATTTAGAGAAGAACAACCCCTACTACATGTCCTATCTAGGCGTGGCCCTGGCACGCACGTACCAGAAATGGGCCGACGCCGAGCGCATGTGTGATACCGCAGTACGCTTGAAGAGGAATCAAGCTCAACTGTATCTCAATCTCGCGGAGGTTTACCTCTCGGCTGGACGTCGCGAAGACGCGCGCGAGGCTCTGCTGTCAGGAATGAAATATGCCCGGCGCGATATCCGCTTGAACATCGCCATGGCCAAACTGACGCCGCGGCGCGAACCAGTCTTTACGTTTCTGGAACGCAAGCATCCGCTGAATCGCCATTTCGGGATGCTGCGCCACAAGACGCTACAGGCATTCGGCAAGGATTGAGCCCCCGTCGGCGCAAACGCCCTTGCAGGGACCGCCTTCTGAGGCGGTCCGCTCTTGGGTGAAACGATCTTCCCCAACCCCCAAACGCAGAATGGGCGGGTGGCCACAAGCCCTCCGCCCTTTCTGTTTTTCAGAATTGTCTTCGCTTTTTTCGTTGGGAATATCCCAGTGCCAATCCCGTGACGTCGATTTGTAGCCCACTTCTATTGGCTGAATTTGCGATCTGCCGTTCGCATGATCGGGAGTTCCAGTCGCCACGCGACCGCGTGGGCTCCCATTCCGGCAACGGCTGCAGTTCGGTTCGAACGCCTGCGGGATACCAGCCGACCTTAGCGGTAAAGCGGATTGATCTCGTGACGGAAACATTCACGTGCCATTTTGCTTCGGCCTGCCGTTGGACGCTCTCACTTGCCACTTGGCGATAACTAACTTCGACCAGCATGACACGCAATGCCCTAATGGCATTACAAATGTTTCCTCAGAGTGATGACAAATCGGACATATACGAGGCGGAAGTGTTAATGTGATCGTACCGTCAGCATGGGTCCATCGTTGAAATTCCAAAACTACCTGCGCCTGATGAATCGTTTTACGATTCCAGTCGCGGCTGTGGTGTGAATGGGTTCGCACGAATTACCTCCATAAATAGTCTTCAAATCTTGCTTCGGTCCGCTTTAGCGCAACGAACGCGATTGCGGTCGTCGACTGCTGCGACGCTTCATTACATCTTCATTTGCGGGGCTATGGGTCTAATCGAGGTCAGACCCAACCGCGCGGCGAATGGGAAGGGAATCTAATGCCTGGATAGGAGTGTTCCGCGTTGAAACACTATGCAGTTTGTTTGATTATCCGGTCTGTGACGTACGTCACGATAATTAATCAGACCAGTTAACTAGTTAGTTGTGCACCCGGGTACTATTCTTGAATAATATTAAGCATGTAATGTTTATTCTTCTTTTCGGCTATGCTTATTGCTCGAAGCAGTTCGCGTATCGCATTTACGATTCGACCTTCGCGTCCAATTATCCTTCCAAGGTCCTCTGGGGCGGCACGAACCTCCAGGGTTATATATTTAGCCCCTTCTATGACGCGGATATCAACAGCCTCAGGGTGGTCAACGAGACTGTGGATGATGCTTTCGACTAAGGTTTTCACGACGGCCCCCATTACGACAGATAAAGCACTCAGGGATCGTCGACCCAAACGACTACCAGGGCCGTCATATCGTGGCCGTTAGTCTAAATTATAAAAAACATTAATTT
>Ga0074045_10000126_pt1 | contig 66195 bp, 43 predicted proteins | sample BogForMeECP23OM2_FD_94442 | JGI IMG/M metagenome (GOLD analysis project Ga0074045, IMG submission 94442) | Bog forest soil microbial communities from Calvert Island, British Columbia, Canada - Bog Forest MetaG ECP23OM2 | ecosystem: Environmental > Terrestrial > Soil > Wetlands ... | reverse complement strand
GGCTTGTTCGAGAGGACCGCGAGGGCGGCGTCGTTGCCCATCGAGCCCATCGCCTCGACCCCGTCGCGGGCCATGGGCGCAAGGATGATGCGCTCGTCCTCGCTGGTGTAGCCGAAGGCGATCTGGCGCTGGAGCAGGGTGTGGTGGTCGGGCAGCGGCACCTCGGGCGCGTCCGGGATGTCGCTCAGGTGCACGAGGTGCTCCCTGAGCCACTGCCGGTACGGGCGCTCAGTCGAGATCTTCCTCTTGAGCTCCTCGTCCTCGATGATGCGGCCCTGCTGCGTGTCGACCAGGAACATGCGCCCCGGCTGCAGCCGGCCCTTGCGCAGCACGTCCTCCGGGGGGACGTCGAGCACCCCGGCCTCGGAGGCCATGATGACGAGGCCGTCCTTGGTCACGTAGTACCTGGAGGGCCGGAGCCCGTTCCGGTCGAGCACGGCGCCGATCTGGACGCCGTCGGTGAAGGCGATGGAGGCGGGCCCGTCCCACGGCTCCATGAGGCACGAATGGTACTGGTAGAAGGCCCGCCTGTCGTCGTCCATGTCCTCGTTGCCGGACCACGGCTCGGGGATCATCATCATCATCGCGTGCGCCGGGGAGCGGCCCGCGAGGATCAGCAGCTCGAAGGTGTTGTCGAACATCGACGAGTCGCTGCCGTTTGGATTGACGATCGGAAGCAGCTTCTTCGTGTCCTCGCCGAACAGCTCGGACTCGAAGAGCGCCTCGCGCGCGTGCATCCAGTTGATGTTGCCGCGCAGCGTGTTGATCTCGCCGTTGTGGGCGATGTAGCGGTACGGGTGCGCGCGGTCCCAGCTCGGGAACGTGTTCGTGCTGAAGCGCGAGTGCACGAGCGCCAGCGCCGTCGCCACGGCGGGGTTCTGCAGGTCCGTGTAGTACCTGTCGAGCTGCTCGGTGAGCAGCATGCCCTTGTAGACGATCGTCTTGAAGGACAGGCTCGGCACGTACCAGTACTCGGCGCCGTCCATGGTCGAGGTGCGGATCGCGTTGTAGGCGTGCTTGCGGATCACGAGGAGCTTGCGCTCGAACGCCATGGGGTCGGTCATGGCGGGGTTGCGCCCGATGAAGACCTGGCGGATCTGCGGCTCGCAGGACCTGGCGGTCTCGCCGAGCGACGAGTTGTCGACCGGCACGGTGCGCCAGCCGAGGACGGTCTGCCCCTCGGCCTGGACCACCTGCTCAAAGCGCTCCTCGAGGCGGCGGCGCTTGATCCGGTCGCGCGGCAGGAAAACGAGGCCGCAGCCGTACTCGCCGGGCTCCGGCAGGACGATGCGCAGCTTCCTGCAGGCGTCCTTGAGGAACGCGTGCGGCATCTGGATCAGGACGCCCGCGCCGTCGCCCGTGTTCGCCTCGGAGCCGGCCGCGCCCCGGTGGTCGAGGTTCTTCAGGATCTCGATCGCCTGCCTGAGGATCTGGTTCGACTTGCGGCCCTTTATGTCGACGACGAATCCCACGCCGCAGGAGTCGTGCTCAAACCACGGGTCGTAAAGGCCCTGCTTCGGGGGCGGGCCGAGGGTCCGGGCCCCGGGGGCGCGGGCGTGTTCAGGTCGGGCGGGCATCGCTGGAATGCGGGGTTCTCGGGCTTGGAGCAGGTTCGGAGCCAGATCGGGCTGTGCGGGCGGATGCAGTCGGCTGCGGGTGGGCAAAAAAAGGGCCGTTCTCGTTTTTCCGAGAGCGGCCCGTATCGTTCAAGAATGTCGGAGTGCTCCCGGCGTCAGAAGAAGCGGATCGTTTTGGTCGCCATCTTGGCGTGCTCGTCGTCCGAGCATCCGGCGTTCGTCGCGGCGCCCGCGGCGGCTTCGGTCGGCTTGACCAGGTCGTTGCTCAGGAGGTAGTTCTCGAGCTCCTCGCCGGACACGTCGGCCAGCATCACGCCGTCGACCTCGACGCAGGGCGAGAGGGGCTGGCCGGACTTGCGCACCATCTCCGCGTAGCTGGCGCGGTCCCCCATGATGTCGATGTCCTCGAATTCGAGGCCGTACTTGCGGAGGATGGCGCGGACGCCATTCGACCAGCCGCAGGTTGGCTTGAGATAGGCTTTGATGATCATTGGGGAACGATAGGCACAGACAGAGACGGCGGCAAGGTATAGGGCGCAATTTGCGGCGATCAAGCTCCGTGTTTGGGATTTTGAGGCTGATTTTACGCGCCCCGGGCGCCCCGGGCGGGCTCTTGAGGCGCGCGGCGCGCGGCCGCTCGACTTGCGCCGCCATGTACAGAGTCGTCCTCCTGCTCGTCGGATCCAACGTCTTCATGGCAATCGCCTGGTACGGCCACCTGAAGCTCAGGTGGCTGGAGGGGCGCCCGCTCATCGTCGCCATACTGATCGCCTGGGGCGTCGCCTTCTTCGAGCACTGCCTGCAGGTGCCCGCGAACCGGCTGGGCTACTTCAGCGCCAACTTCACCGGCTAGCAGCTGAAGGTGGTCCGGGAGGTCATCACCCTCCTTGTCTTCATCGTCTTCGCCTGGCTCGTGCCAAAGGAGCGGCTCACGTCGAACTACGCCTCCGGCTTCGCCCGCATGCTCCTCGCCGCGTACTTCGCGACGGCGTTCAGGCCCCGGCCGTGGCGCTTGGGGCGCTCACCGGGAACTCGACGGTGGCCCCGGGTTCGTGATAGGCATTGGGCGCCATGCCGAAGAACACACGCCCCCAGTATTTCAACGTGCCCCGCGTCCGATTCGAGGGTCCCCGGTCCACGAACGCGCTGGCGTTCAGGCACTACGACCCCGCCGAGTCGATCGACGGGCGCACGCTCAAGGAGCACATGCGCTTCTCGATCGCCTTCTGGCACTCGTTCCGGGGAACCGGGACCGACCCGTTCGGCTCCGCCACCATCCGGCGGCCCTGGGAGGCCGGCGCGGACGCCATCTCCGTCGCGAAGCACAGGATGGACGCGGCGTTCGAGTTCTTCACCAAGATCGAGGCCCCGTTCTGGTGCTTCCACGACCGCGACATCGCACCGGAGGGGGCGACGCTGGCCGAGACCAACCGCAACCTCGACAAGCTCGTCGCCCACGCGAAGGCGCTCCAGGAGGAGACCGGCGTGCGGCTGCTCTGGGGCACGGCCAACCTGTTCTCCAACCCCCGCTACATGTGCGGCGCCGCCACGAACCCCGACGCGCACGTGTTCGCCTACGCCGCGGCGCAGGTGAAGAAGGCGCTCGAGGTCACGCACGAGCTCGGCGGGACGGGCTACACGTTCTGGGGCGGGCGCGAGGGCTACGAGACCCTGCTCAACACGGACATGAGGCGCGAGCTCGAGCATCTCGCGGCCTTCCTGCACATGGCCGTCGACTACGCCAGGCAGATCGGGTTCAAGGGGCAGTTCTACATCGAGCCCAAGCCCAAGGAGCCGACCAAGCACCAGTACGACTTCGACGTCGCCAGCGGGGTCGCGTTCCTGCGCACCTTCGGCCTCGAGAAGCACTTCAAGTTCAACATCGAGACGAACCACGCGACCCTCGCGGGGCACTCGTTCCAGCACGAGATCGAGACCGCCGCGGCCCACGGGCTGCTCGGCTCGGTCGACGCGAACACCGGCGACACGCTCCTCGGCTGGGACACCGACCAGTTCAACACGGACGTCAAGGACGTCACGCTCGCCATGGTCTCCATCCTGCGCGCCGGCGGCCTCGGCAAGGGCGGGTTCAACTTCGACGCGAAGCTGCGCCGCCCCTCCATCGACCCGGAGGACCTCTTCTACGCCCACATCGGCGGGATGGACGCCTTCGCGCTCGGTTTCAAGATCGCGCGCCGGATCGTGGCCGACCGCGCGTTCGACGAGTTCGTGGCCAACCGCTACTCGAGCTACAACTCGGGCTACGGGCTTGAGATCGAGAGGGGCAAGGTCGGGTTCCGGGAGCTGCAGAAGCTCGTCCTATCGAAGCTCGGCGAGCCCGCTCCGCGCAGCGGCCGCCAGGAGTACCTCGAGAACCTGCTCAACAGCTACATGACCGGGCAATGAGCCTCTACATCGGGGTCGACAGCGGGACCCAGAGCGTCAAGGCCGTGGCCCTTGACCTCGAGGCGGGCCGCGTCTCGGCGGAGGCGCGCCACCCGCACCGGCTGATCGAGGGGCTTCCCCCCGGCCACATGGAGCAGCACCCTCAGGAGTGGGCCTGCGCGATGGACGCGGCCATCGGGGAGGTCGCCTCGCGGATCGACCGCTCGCGCGTGCGCGGGATCGGCGTCTCCGGACAGCAGCACGGCTTCGTCCCGCTGGACGGGAACGGGGAGGTGATCCGGCCGGCGAAGCTCTGGTGCGACACGAGCACCGCGGCCGAATGCGCGATCCTGACGCGCAGGATGGGCGGCCAGGCGGCCGTGATCCGCAGGACGGGCCTTCCGTTCCTGCCGGGCTACACCGCGCCCAAGGTGCTCTGGCTAAAGAGGAACGAGCCGGCGAACTTCAGGCGCCTTGGGCACATCCTGCTCCCGCACGACTACCTCAACCTGCACCTGACCGGGGGCTATTTCATGGAGTTCGGCGACGCCTCGGGGACGGGGTTCCTGGACGTGAGGAGGCGCTCCTGGTCGGCGGCCGCGATGGACGCCGTGGACGGGCGCGTCGCCGGCTGCCTGCCCGCGGTCTCGGCCTCGCACGAGCCGTGCGGGGTCCTCAGGCCCGCCCTGGCGGAGCGCTACGGGTTCCCGGCGGGGACGCTCGTGAGCGCCGGGGGAGGGGACAACATGATGGGCGCCATCGGGACCGGCAACGTGGTTGCCGGCGCGATCACCGCGAGCTTCGGCACAAGCGGCACGATCTACGCCTTCTCACGAAGGGCCGTCGTCGACCCCTCGGGGGAGATCGCTGCCTTCTGCTCCTCGACGGGAGGCTGGCTGCCGCTCCTTTGCACGATGAACGTCACGGGCGTCACCGAGCGGGTCAGGTCGCTCTTCGGCTGGAGCCTGGCGGATCTCGAGCGGGCCGCCTCCGCGGCGCCCGCCGGCTCGGACGGGCTCACGCTGCTGCCCTACCTCGACGGCGAGCGGACGCCCAACCTGCCGAAGGGCACGGGGGTGTACTTCGGGCTCGACCGGAGGACGCTCGAGCAGGGCCACCTCGCCCGGGCGGCGATCGAGGGGGCGACGCTCGGCATGAACTACGGGCTGAGGCGCCTCTGCGCGCTGGGCGTGAGGCCTAGGGAGATCAGGCTGACCGGGGGCGGCGCGCGCTCGCCGCTCTGGCGCCAGATCGCCGCCGACATATTCGGGTTCCCGGTCGTGGCGATGGCGCAGGACGAGAGCGCCGCGCTGGGCGGCGCGCTGCAGGCGGCCTGGTGCGACTCGCCCGGCCGCGGCTCCGGCGCCGCCCTCGCGCAGCTGTGCGCCCGGTGCGTCTCCATCGACGAGACGACGCGCTGCGTCCCCGACAGGAGGCGCAACGCGCTCTATCGCAGGCGCCAGCTCCTGCACGACCGGCTGGCGGCCGACCTGCGGGGCGCGTTCGGGGCGCGCTAGGCGGGCGGGAGGTCCGGCCATGTGCGTCCGCTACACGCTCCACAAGACCGACGCCGCCCTAGGGGCGATTTCGAAGGCGCTCGGGGTCCTCCTGGAGAGTCCCGACTGGGCGGGGCCGCGCTTCAACGTCTCGATCACGAGCACGATGCCGGTCGTCGCGTGCGGGGAGGGGCGACCCGGCGTCAGGGCGATGAGGTGGGGGCTCGTGCCCGTCAGCGAGCGGGCCAAGAGCCGGCCGCGGCTCCTTGCCAACGCGAGGTCCGAGACCGCGGCCGCGCTCCCTGCGTTCAGGAAGGGCGTCGCGCAGAGGAGGTGCCTCGTCCCGGCGAACGGATTCTACGAGTGGATGAAGAGCGGCGCGCTGAAGCTGCCGCACCTCTTCACGCTCCGGGGCGAGGAGCCCTTTGCGTTCGCCGGGATCTGGGATCCGGCGGGTGAGAGGCTGCCGGAGACCTACTGCATCCTGACGACGGAACCCAACGACCTCGTGGCCCGGGTCCACAACCGGATGCCCGTCATACTTACGGACGAAGCCATGGCGCGCTGGCTCGGCGACCAGCCCCTTGCCGCGGAAGACCTCAAGATTCTCGTGCGCCCCTTTTCAGCCGAGCGCATGGAGTCGCGCCAGGTGAGCCGGTACGTCAGCAACAGCAGGAACGAGGGGCCGCGTTGCCTCGCCCCTCCAGACGAGCCCCCGCGGGAGCTCGAGTTCGAATTCGAATAGGCCCCGGCATGCCGCGCAACACGCACAGGATCCTGACCGCGGCCGCGCTCCTTGGCGCGCTGGCCGCCGTCCCCGGGAGGGGGGACGACGTCAGGCTAAAGGACGGAACGCTGCTCCAGGGCAAGATCACCATGGAGACGCCCCAGAAGATCGTCCTGCAGCAGGCCGAGGGCAGGCGCGTCCTTGACCGCGGCGACGTCGCCTCGATCGTGGCGAAGCCGTTCGCCCTTGCGCCCGCGAAGTCCGGCCCGGCCGCGGTCGGAGCGGGCGAAGGGGCCCCTGGCGCACCGGCGGAGGCGGCGACGGGGGTCGCGTTCTGGCCGCCGCGCCCGGGCGAGCGCTACCCGGACCTCGTGCTTCGCGACAGCGCCGGCGCCCTGTTCAGGCTCTCGTCGCTCAAGGGGAAGGTGATCCTGCTCGAGCCCATCGGGATGACGTGCGAGGCATGCCAGGCCCTGTCCGGAGGCAAGGCCTGCGGCGGCTACCAGGGAATCACGCCCCAGCACGGCCTCGACTCCTTCGAAAGCTACGTTTCCCAATACGCAAACAGGCTCACGCTGGACGATCCCAACGTGGCCTACGTCCAGGTGGTGATCTACGACATGAACATGAAGGCCCCGAGCGTCGCGGCCGTGAAGTCCTGGGCCGACCACTTCAGGCTGTCCAACCGGGCAAACGTCCACGTGCTGGCGGGGACCCCGGAGATGATCGGGGCTGCGAGCTTCGCAATGATCCCCGGCATCCACCTGATAGACAGGGACTTCACCCTGCGCTCCCAGTTCTTCGGCCACGGGGGCGGAAGCGACCTGTTCAGGGATCTTCTCCCGATGGCCGCCAGGCTGGCCGCCAATCCCAACTGACGGGCAGGGCCGCGGGCCAGAGGGGTCTCCTCTCGGGACGACGGCGGGGCAAATGCGCATTTCCCGGTCACAACCTCGGCCGGCCGCGGGATCGGCGTTGAGTCGCGGCGCATCCTGCGCAGAAGCTTTCGCGGCCCGTCCGGCTCGCCTCATCCGATTTTCGGTCAGGTCCTGGCCGGTTCCGACCACTTATGAGGTGACACCATGACGCCCATCACCGTTTCCGCCGCCGACATGAACGACGCCGAGCTCGTTGAGCAAAGCCTTGCCGGGGACCGCCAGGCCTTCGGCCGGATCGTCGCCCGCTACCAGTCACTTGTCTGCGCCCTCGCCTACAGCGCCACCGGCAGCCGCTGCCGCAGCGAGGACATGGCACAGGAGACGTTCCTCGCCGCCTGGAAGAACCTGCACGACCTGCACGAGCCCGGCCGGCTCTGCTCATGGCTCTGCGGCATCGCCCGGAATATCATTCGGGGCGACCTCCGCCGGCTCGTGCGCCAGCCCGCGCACGAGGCCGACACGCTCGACGCCACCTCGGAGCTGGCGTCCTCCGAGCCGCTGCCGACCGCACAGGCGGTCAGCAACGAGGAGATGGCCATCCTCTGGCGCGAGGTCGGAAGCCTGCCGGAGACCTACCGCGAACCCCTGATCCTGTTCTATCGCGACCACAAGTCGGTCGGGCATGTGGCGGAGGCCCTCGGGCTGACCCCCGACGCGGTCATGCAGAGGTTGACCCGCGGGCGCCGCCAGCTGCAGGAGCGCATGCTGGAGTTCGTGGAGACGACGCTGCAGCGGACCAATCCCGGCCCTCGGTTCACGCTCCAGGTCCAGGCCGCCATTCCCCTGCTTGCGGGTGCCGGGCCGGCCGTTGCGGCGGCAACCGCCGCCAAGGGCGGCGCCGCGGCCAAGGGCGGCATGCTCGGCTTCCTGCTGGCGTGGGCCGCGCCCCTGGTCGGGGTCTTTGCCGCCATCGGCATGTCCTGGGCCGGGATTTCCCAGGCCACGACGAAGCGCGAGCGCAGGTTCGTGGCCCGCTGGACGCTCGTGCTCTGGCTCTCGGTGGCGGGGTTTGTGGCGGCGATGTACAGCGTCGGCACCCTGGCCCGGTCCGCGGGCCTGTATCGCCGCCAGGACTGGGCCGCGACCGCGCCCTTGGCCGCCGTCTGGTTTGGTTACGCCATGATCGTCATCACCCTGATCGTTTTCATGAGCCGGGGAAAGGAGGCGGTCCGGCGCCAGATGATAACCGAGGGGCTCGTTCAACCGTCCGCGCCGGCGCCGGTCCCGATGAAGAGGCGGGTGGCCATGACCGCGGGCTTCCTGACGGCGGCATTCTGGGTGCCGATCTTCCTCGCCTGGCAGGCCGGCGACCGCGCCGTGTCCGGAGCGATCGCGGGAGGCGTGTTCCTGCTGGGTGCGGCCCCTCTCTGGCTCGGACGGAATCAGGCCCCGCCTGCCGATGATGCGAAGGCCGGGGGCTGGTACGTCTCGTTCTGCGGCCTGGTCTTCCTCTGCATCCTGAACTGGCGCCTCGACGTGTGGCTGGCTCCCATCTACGGCGTCGGCGTGGACACCATGCAGCGCCTTCTCCCCATGGCCGCCATCCACTGGCTCTCCGCCATCGCGGTCGCCTGGACTGCCGCGCTGGTGTTCATCACGCAGCCGGACGGGAGGCCCTGAGCCCCCGCATATCGGAGAGTCCACATGCCAATCCGCGCCGAGGGGGCGTTCCTCGTGACGTCCCGGCCCCGGGACCGGCGCTAGACCCCTGCGCGGCATGCCTGCGAACGCGCCGCCGCGCGGCGCCCGGGCTCCCGGGTTCAGCCGCGGCGGGGCCCCCGATTCAGCAACTCGTTGCGCGCGGAATCTAGCCTGGCGCGTTCCTTCGCGGTGAGGCTGGACACGCCCGAGAGGGCGATCTTGTCTAGCAAGGCGTCGATCTCGGCCGTGGATTTGCCCTTCGCGGGCTTGGCGCCCTGGGGCTGGCCGTCCTGGAACCCGGGGAGCACGCGCAGCTTGGGCCCGCGCCCAAAAAGCCTGAGGCGCGGCAGGGCAAGGCGACCCTGCTCGTAACGCACGAATGCGAACGCGAAGCCGGCCGTTGACCAAAGCGCGATGCCGTCCGGCCAGTCGCGGCTGGCCAGCGCCATAAGCGAGTAGATGCCAAAAAGGATCGCCGCGGCCCATTTCGCCAACACGCCGAAGAACACGGCGACATCGGGATAGAGCACGGCGAATGCGACAAAGACCGCGAACGCGCCGGTCTCCCCGGAGAGCCGCGTCGGAAACCACGGCCCGACCAGCGTGAGGAGAAGCGGCGGCAGGAGGTAGAGGCAGCAATATAGAAGCACGAACTTCCTGCTCCCGAAGCACCTCTCCACTTCGCGGCCAAACCAGACGAGCATGGCCATGTCGATGACGAACCAAAGGCTCGGCGGGTTCACGAGCCCATAGGTGGCGATGCGCCAGACCTCGCCTCTGAGCACGTTTGCGCTGACGAACGGCAGCCAGTCCCAGGGGGCAAGCACGGCCTTGAGCGCCATCAGTGCCGTCGTGGCGAGCATCGACGCGACGAAGACGAGCACGATAAGATGCGCTGCATAGACGGGGTGGCCGCGCAGCCACACAACGGGCTGGTGATCTTCCGAGGAGCCGTATCCGTTCATGGTCGCCGAGATGCGCAGGATGGCCGCCGTGCCGCCCGTTCGCAAGCGGCGAGGCAAGATTTGGGGGCTTGCCTTCCGCGCCGACACCGTTCAATTGAATGGCGTTCGATTGAACCCCACCCAACCGCAGCGCCAAATTCACCCGCCATGGACCAGGCAAACAAGATCATCTACGTTGAATTCCACGCATCCGACCTCGAGAGGACGAGGGCGTTTTTCGAGAAGGTGTTCGGATGGGCGTTCACGGACTACGGCCCCGACTACACCTCCTTTGCCGACGGGCAGGTCTCCGGGGGCTTCTTCCGTTCCGACAAGCGCGCGTCGATAGACGCGGGCAGCGTCCTTGTCGTCATCTTCCACCCGCGGCTGGAGGAGGCCCTCCGGCGGGTGGTGGACCACGGCGGCAAGGTCACGCGGGAGATCTTTTCGTATCCCGGCGGCCGACGGTTCCATTTCACGGAGCCGAGCGGCAACGAACTGTCCGTGTGCTCGGAGCCGTAAACGCCATGCTGACCGAGCGCCAGGAGCAGATCCTCGACTTCATCCGGCAGTTCCAGCGGGAGAAGGGCGTGCCGCCGTCCTCCCGGGAGATCCAGCGCAGGTTCCGCCTTGGCAGCCAGTCGACCGTGATCGGCCACCTGCGCGCCCTGGCCAACAAGGGGCAGATCGAGCAGCTGGCGGGCCGCACCTGGGGCCTCAAGGCCTCCGCCGTGCAGGCGCAGCTCTTCGAGATGCCCGTCTTCGGCACGATCCCGGCGGGGCTGCCGGCGATGCAGGAGCAGACGCCCGACGAGACGATCGCCGTCGATCCCTCCGTCTTCGGCGTCCGCAGGCCGGGGCCCCACCGGGTCTGGGCGCTGCGCGTCCATGGCGACTCGATGGTCGACGCCCACATCCTGGACGGCGACCTTGCGGTGCTCGAGCGGCGCGAGCCGCGCGAGGGCGACATCATCGCGGCCCTCGTGGATGAGACCACCACGACGCTGAAGAGGCTCGTGCACCTGCGCGGGCGCCCCGTGCTGCGCGCGGCGAACAGGCGCTACCGCGACATCGTGCCCGAGCGGCGGCTGGAGTCGCAGGGCGTCCTGGTGGGGCTGATCCGCCGGGGCGCCGCCATCGCGGGCTAAGGCATGAGCGCAGGTGCCCCCTCCCCCCCAAACCGTCTCCGCGCTGCGGTCGCTTCTCGCCGTGCGCTTCCCGGAAAGGCCCCGCAGGCCGTGCGGCGGCGTGGCCGCGGCGGTCCGCCCGATCGATGAGGCGCTCGGGGGCGGGCTGCCCGCGGGGCGGCTGACGGAGCTCGTCTCGGCGGTCCCGAGCGGCGGGGGCCAGACGGTGGTCGCGAGGCTGCTCGAGGCCACCCAGGCCGCGCGGCAGCGGATGGCGCTCATCGACGGGGCCGACGGCTTCGCTCCCGAGGCCGTGCCGGCCTGGATGCTGCGCCACCTCGTGTGGGTGCGCTGCCGCGCGCCCGAGGAGGCCTTCGCGGCCGCGGACATCCTCGTGCGCGACGGCAACTACGCGGCGGTCGTCCTCGACCTGCGCGGCTGCGCGGAGCGCGCGCTGCGCAGGAGCCCCGCCTGCGCCTGGTACCGCCTGCAGCGGGCCGCCGAGGGCGCCGCCGCCGCGGTCCTCGTCCAGACGACGCGACCCCTGGTGCCCGCCGTCCCGTGGCGGCTCGTCCTCGACGCCCCCCTGTCGCTGGCCGACGCCGGCGCGCCGCGGGACGCCGTGGCCGACCGGCTCGCCGTCCGGACGGAGCGCAGCCACGCCCCCGCGGCCGGGCTCCTCGCCGGATGAACTATGCCGTCCTCTGCGCGCCCGACTTCGCCCTGCACTCCCTGCGCAGGAGCGACCCCGGCCTGCGCGGCCGCGCCGTGGCGCTGGTGGAGGGCGACGGGCGCAAGGCCCGCGTCGCCGGGGCGTCGCCGGAGGCTCGCGGCGTCGCGCCGGGGCTCGCGGCGGCGCTCGCGATGTCCCGGTGCCCGGGGATCATCCTTAGGCAGCGCGATCCCGCGGCGGAGGCCGAGGCCCACAGGCTGCTCGTCGCCGCGGCGTTCACGCTCGCCCCGCGCGTCGAGTCGACGCGCGCCGGATGCTGCACCGTCGACCTCCGGGGCGCGGACCCGGCGCGCACGGAGGCGCTCATGCGGCTCCTTGCCGCCGAGCTGGCCGGGGCGGGGCTGCCGGCCCGGATGGGGGCCGGGGCGACCCCGCTTCTCGCCTCGTATGCCGCGCGGTGCGCGGAGCCGGTCCTGGTCGTCCGCGATCCGGTGGGGTTCCTGGCGCCGCTGCCCCTCGCGTTCGCGGGCCCGACGCCCGAGCAGGAAGGGATCCTCCGGGGCTGGGGGATCGGGACCCTGGGGGGGCTGACGGCGCTGCCGAAGGCCGAGGTCGGCCGGCGGCTGGGGGCGGAGGGGGTGCTCCTGTGGGAGCGGGCCGCGGGCGAGGCGACCCGCGTCCTGCGCCTTGTCGAGCCGGCGAGGAGCTTTGCTGCCGAATGGGCCTACGAGCCGCCCGTGGAGTCGATTGAGCCGCTGTTCTTCAAGCTGCGGCGGTTCGCCGAGCGGATCGCGCTCGAGCTCAGGGGCGCGGGCTTCGTCGCGGAGAGGCTCTCGCTCACCCTCCTCCTCGAGGACGGGGGCGACCGCCGGCGCGAGTTCCGCCTGCCGGAGCCGGGCGCGGACGTGGACGGATGGCTGCGCGTCCTTGGCGGCCACCTGGACACCGTCCGGACCGACGCCCGCGTCGCGGGCGTCCGGCTCGTCGCCGCCCCGGCGCGGCCGCAGGAGAAGCAGGACGGCCTGTTCGACACGGGCCTGCGCGACCCGGCCTCGTTCTGGGAGAACATCGCGCGCATCGCTGCGATTGTCGGCGAGGACCGGGTCGGCACGCCCGCGCCGCTCGACACCCACCGGCCGGACGCCTTCGTCCTGGAGAGGCCCGCCGAGACCGTGGCCCCCCCGGCGCAGGCGCCGGTGCACCCCCCGCTCGGGCCGACCCTGCGCCGGTTCCGCCCGCCGTGGCCCGTGAGGGTCGTGTGCAGCGCGGGCGCGCCCTGCCGGCTGGAGGGGGGGCGGCTGGGGGGCGAGGTGCGCGCCGCGCTCGGCCCGTGGCGCTCCGCGGGCGACTGGTGGAAACCGCAGGCGTGGGCGGTCGAGACCTGGCAGGTCGAGATGGCCGCGGGGGGCGTCTACCAGCTCGCCTGCGCGGACGGCGGCTGGTGCGTCGAGGGGATGCTGGACTAGCCCGGCCCCGGGTGCCCTCCGATGCCGTACGTCGAGCTCCATGCGCGCAGCGCGTTCTCCTTCCTGCGCGGCGGGTCGCTCCCGGAGTCCCTGGCCGCGGAGGCCGGGCGGCAGGGGATGCCGGCCCTTGCGCTGTGCGACCGCGGCGGCGTCTACGGGGCGGTGCGGCTCCACATGGCAGGGCGGGAGGCCGGCGTGCGGGCCATCGTCGGGTGCGAGCTGCCGATGGAGGACGGCGCCATCGTGCCAGTCCTCGTAGCGACGCGGGAAGGCTACCGGGGGCTGTGCCGCCTGCTGACGACGGCGCACCTGCGGGCGGAGAAGGGCGAGGGGCGCGTGGCCTGGAGCGAGCTCGCGGAGGCCGGCGAGGGGCTCGTCGCCCTCACCGGGGACGAGGAGGGCCCCGTGAGGCGCGCGTGGCTCGAGCGCGGCCCGGCGGCCGCGGCCGAGGCGGGCTCCAGGCTCGCGGGGATCTTCGGGCGGGACCGGCTCCAAGTCGAGATCCAGCGCCACCTGGTCCCCGGCGAGGAGCGCTGGAACCGGTTCCTGGTCGACTGGGCGCGCGCCGGCCGGCTGCCGCTCCTCGCCACCAACGGCGTCCTCCACGCGACGCCGGAGTGCTGCGGCGTCCTCGACGTGTTCACCTGCCTGCGCCACCACACGACGCTCGACGCGGCGGGCCGTCTCCTCGCCCCCAACCGGGAGCGCCACCTCAAGGGCCAGCGGGCGATGGAGGCCCTGTTCGGGGACCTGCCGGAGGCGGTCGCGAACACCGAGAGGCTTGCGGGGCGGCTCGAGTTCACGCTGGCGAACCTCGGGTACCGCTTCCCCGACTACCCGGTGCCGGGCGGCGAGTCGCAGGACTCGTTCCTGCGGAAGATGACGTACTTCGGGGCCCAGCAGCGCTACGGCAGCACGGTGGGCGAGGTGCGGCGCCAGCTCGAGCGCGAGCTGGCTCTCATCGCCAAGCTGGGCTTCAGCGGGTATTTCCTGATCGTCTGGGACCTGTGCTCGTTCGCGCGCGAGCGCGGATCCCTTGTCCAGGGGCGCGGGAGCGCGGCCAACAGCGCGGTGTGCTATGCGCTCGGGATCACGGCCGTCGACCCGATCGAGAGCAAGCTGCTCTTCGAGCGGTTCCTCTCCGAGGGCCGCACGGACTGGCCCGACATCGACCTGGACCTTCCCAGCGGCGAGCGCCGCGAGGAGCTGGTCCAGGAGGTGTACCGGCGTTACGGGCGCAGGGGCGCGGCGATGACGGCGAACGTGATCACGTACCGGGGCCGGAGCACGATCCGCGAGGTGGGCAAGGCGTTCGGCTTCCCGGACGACGCCCTCGAGCGGTTCTCGAGCCTCTTCCACGGCGGGGACCTCCCCCAGACCCTCGAGCTGGAGGAGCAGCTGAGGATGGCGGGGGTGCCCGATTCGCACCCGCGGCTGCGCGCTCTCGCCGACACGTGCCGCCGGGTGCGCGGCCTGCCCAGGCACCTGGGGCAGCACTCGGGGGGGATGGTCCTGAGCTCCGACGGCCTCGACCAGTTCGTGCCGCTGGAGAACGCCCGCATGCCGGGGCGCACCGTCCTGCAGTGGGACAAGAGCGACATCGAGGACATGGGGCTGCTCAAGGTGGACCTGCTCGGGCTCGGGATGATGGCCTCCCTCCAGGACGCGATCGAGATCTGCGCCCGGCGCGGCCAGCCGATCGACCTGGCGCGGATCCCCAAGGACGACCCCGCCGTGTTCAAGCTGATGCAGGAGGCCGACACCGTCGGGGTCTTCCAGATCGAGAGCCGGGCGCAGATGTCGACCCTGCCACGGATGAAGCCCCTGAACTTCTACGACCTCGCGGTCGAGGTGGCGATCATCCGGCCCGGGCCGATCCAGGGGGACGCGGTGAACCCCTATCTCAAGCGGCGGGCGGGGGAGGAGCCCGTGACGTACCCCGACGAGCGGGCGAGGCCCATCCTGGAGCGGACGCTCGGGGTCGTGCTATTCCAGGAGCAGATCCTGCGGCTCGCGATGGAGCTCGGCGGCTTCAGCGCCTCCGAGGCCGATGAGCTGCGCCGGGCGATAGGGTTCACGCGCTCCCAGGAGAGGCTGGACCGGATGAAGGACAGGCTCGCCGTCGCGTTCAGGAGGAACGGCGTGGGCGAGCGGGCGGTGGAATACCTCATCAAGTCGCTCGCGTCGTTCGCGCTCTACGGGTTCCCCGAGTCCCACGCGATCAGCTTCGCGCTGATCGCTTATTCAAGCGCCTGGCTCAAGGTGCACAGGCCCGCCGCCTTCTACGCGTCGCTCCTCAACTGCCAGCCGATGGGGTTCTACTCGCCGGCGAGCCTCGTCCAGGACGGCAGGCGCCACGGCATCGCGTTCCTGCCGGTCTGCGTCCAGTCCTCCGACGCGAAATGCCGGGTGGAATCGGACACGACGGTCCGCCTGGGGCTCGCGGCGCTGCGCGGCGTGCGCGCCGCGGCGCTGCAGTCGATGCTCGAGGCGCGCGGGCAGGGGCCGTTCGCGTCGCTCGCCGACTTCCTGCGGCGGACGTCGTTCAGCGCGGCCGAGCGCCGGGTGCTGGCCGGCGCCGGGGCGCTGAACGGGCTCGCGGGCCATCGCAGGTCCGCGCTGTGGAGGGTCGAGGCGTTCCACGGGGGCGACGACCTGTTCCGGCAGGCGGCGGAGGCCGACGAGGGGGCCCTCTCGCCCCTGGAGCGGATGACGCTCCTCGAGCGGCTGCAGGCCGACTACAGGCACCTGGCGCTGACGGCGGGGGCGCACCCCATGGGGCTCGCGCGCCCGAGGCTGCCGGGGGTGCGCGCCGCAGGGGAGCTCGGGCGGGTGCGCCCGGGGGAGCGCGTGAAGATCTGCGGGTCGGTCATCACGCGCCAGCGCCCGGGGACTGCGAAGGGATTCTGCTTCATCACGCTGGAGGACGAGACCGGGCTTGCGAACGCGATCGTCCGGCCGCGGCTCTTCGAGGAGTCGAGGCTCGTCATCAACCTCGAGCCCGCGCTCGTCATCACCGGGCGCCTGCAGAACGAGAAGGGCGTCATCCACGTCATGGCGGAGGAGATCACGGGGATGCCCGACCTGGGCCTGCCCATGCAGGAGGCGCACGACTACCGCTAGCGATTGACCCTGAGCGACTCATGCAAGTCCGGCCCCGGGGGCCGCCCGGCTGCTGCGTACATCGCGCCATGAAGGGGCGCAGCCTTTGCCTTCAAAATTTGCGGGCGGACCCGCCAAAAGTCCATTATCATGCAGCCGAGGACCACGGATTCCCGCGGGCTCGGCCATGATCAGACGAACAACCAAATCTGCAGGGGGAACCACGCGCGGGGAGGGCGCGGTGGCGCCGTCGCCCGTCCCGGGCCCGAGCCCGTTCGCGCAGGGCATACTCCGCCACGAGAAGGCGCTGCGGCGCTGCCGCAAGCGCTTCTCCGAGAAATCCGTGCACAAGCTGCGGATCGAGACGCGCCGGCTGCTCGCCCAGCTGGAGCTCCTGCGGTCGCTGATCCCGGGCCGGGCGTACCGCAAGGCGCAGCGCGGTCTCAAGAGGCAGCTGCGCGCCTCCACCTTCCTGCGGGACGCGCAGGTGCAGCTGCAGCAGGTGCGGGCGCTGCTGCCGAGGCACCCGGAGCTGGGGCCCGTCTTCCGGCACCTCGAGAGGAACGAGAGATGCCTGCGGCGGTTCGCCAGGAGGAGGCTCAAGGGGGGCGGCAAGCTCCTGCGGCGCCTGTGGGCGATCGACCGGGACGCGGCGCCGGAGCTGTGCGCGCCGAGCTCCTCCCGCCGCCTGAGGGAGGCGGTGAGGCTGGCCCTGCGCCGCGCATCCGGCCGCCTGGCCGAGTTCCGCGCGAGCCCGCCGCGCGACGCCGCGGGAATCCACCGCCTCAGGGTCGCCCTGAAGAAGTTCCGATACATGGCCGAGTCGCTCCCGGCGGGCCTGTCGGTCCTCGCGCCGGCGGAAATAGCGGCCATCCGCACGCAGTTGGGCATGACGGGCGAGATGCACGACCTCGATCTTCTCATTGCCCGCCTCAAGAGGATCGCGACGAGGCAGCTGCGCGAACAGAGGCAGTTCGGCCCCCTGTGGCGGTCGCTGCGCCGGGAGCAAACCGTCCAGATGCGCGCCTGGGTGCGGCGCGCCGGGGAGCTGATCGCAAGCCTTGACGCGGTTGCCGAGTCCGATTCCCGGCTGACGCCGCGGGCGGAGCCGTTTCTGGACCTGCCCCTGGCCGCCCGGGTCGCCGCGCCCCGGCCACTTCGCGCGGCCGCCTCGGGGCGTCCCGCGAAACCGGGGCGCGCCCGGCCGCCGGCAGCGGGAGGACGGCGCCGATGACGCTCCATTTCCGCAACCGGGCCGAGGCGGGCGAGATGCTCGCGGCGAAGCTTGGGAAATACGCCGGCAGCCCAGGCGGCCTGGTGCTGGGCCTGCCGCGCGGCGGGGTCCCGGTGGCGGACGCCGTGGCGCGCCGCCTCGGGCTTCCCCTGGACGTGTTCATCGTGCGCAAGCTCGGGGTGCCGGGCCAGGAGGAGCTGGCCATGGGGGCCATCGCCTCGGGCGGCGTCTGCGCGATGAACGAGCAGGTCGTTTCGGCCCTTCGGCTGCCCGACTCGGCGGTCGCCTCCGTCCGGGCCAGGGAGCAGCTCGAGCTCGAGCGCCGGGAGGGGCTGTACCGCCCCGGCAGGCCGGGGCTCCGCGTCAGGGGCAGGACCGTCATCATCGTGGACGACGGCATCGCCACAGGCGCCACCATGCGCGCGGCCGCCCTGGCCCTGCGCGGGGGCGGGGCCGGCCGCGTCGTCGTGGCCGCGCCGGTTGCCGCCGACACGGCCCGCGCCGACCTGGCCGATGTCTCGGACGATTTCGTGGCAGTCCTGCAGCCGGCCTTCTTTCAAAGCGTGGGCCAATGGTACTCCGACTTCACCCAGGTGACGGACGACGAGGTGACCGCCCTCCTGGCGGCCGCGCCCGCCGGCCGCGCGGAGGAATGACGAGGGGCCGCGGACCCCGGATCGCTGCAATCGTGAAAGCCATGGTTCTCCAGTCGCCGGGCCGCCCTCTGCGGGCCGAGGACCGCCCCGTCCCGGAGGCGGGGCCGGGCCAGCTGCTGGTGCGCGTGCGCGCCTGCGCCGTCTGCCGCACGGACCTGCATGTCGTCGATGGAGAGCTGCCGTCGCCGAAGCTGCCCCTCGTCCCCGGCCATGAGATCGCCGGCTGCGTCGCGGCGGTGGGCGAGGCAGCCGCCGCGTTCAGGGCCGGCGACCGCGTGGGAATCCCCTGGCTGGGCTGGGCCTGCGGCGAGTGCGCCTTCTGCCGGTCCGGGCGCGAAAACCTCTGCACGCGCGCCCTCTTCACGGGCTACACCCTCGACGGGGGCTACGCGGACTACACGGTGGCCGACGCGCGGTTCTGCCTCCCCCTCCCCGAGGGCTACTCGGACGCGTCGGCCGCGCCGCTGCTCTGCGCCGGGCTCATCGGATACCGGTGCCTCCGCAGGGCCGGGGACGCCCGCCGCCTGGGCCTTTACGGCTTCGGAGCCGCGGCCCACCTGATCATCCAGGTCGCCCGCCATGAGGGGCGGACCGTCTTCGCCTTCACGCGGCCGGGCGACCACGAGGCCCAGGCGTTCGCCCGGTCGCTGGGCGCCGCGTGGGCCGGGGACTCGGACGCGCTGCCCCCCGAGGAGCTCGACGGCGCCATCATCCTCGCGCCCGTCGGCGACCTGGTGCCCAAGGCGCTGCGCGCCTCGGCCCGCGGGGCGTGCGTGGTGTGCGGCGGCATCCACATGAGCGACATCCCTGCGTTCCCCTACGACCTGCTCTGGCAGGAGCGCACGGTCTGCTCGGTGGCCAACCTCACGCGCCGCGACGGCGCGGAGTTCCTTGCCCTGGCCCCACGCGTCCCCGTCCGCACCACGGTGCGCACGTTCCCGCTCGCCGACGCGAACGAGGCCCTGGCCGAGCTGCGCCGGGGCGGGCTCCGGGGCGCGGCCGTGCTGGTTCCAGATTGAGCGCGCCCGGCATCAAGGCGGAAGGCGGCCCCGTCCTCCCCGCTGCGGGCGGCGCCCCTATCCCGGGCCCGCTGGCTTGCAATGGGCATTTTTTTAGGGCGCTGTATCCACGAATGGAATTCCGGCTCGCCTCCGCCGCCTTCATCGCCGTCTTCGCGGCCTACCTGTTCCTGGGCGGGTTCGGCGTCACGGACCGCGCCAACCCGTACCCCAGGGACGCCGCGTACAACCTGCTCGCGCGAGGCCTCGTCGCCGGGCACCTCTACCTCGACAAGGAGGTGCCCCCGGTCCTCTCGCGGCTGAAGGACCCGTACGACCCGGCCGCCAACATGGCGGCCCGGGACGACCCCGCGTACCGACTGCACGACTTCAGCTACTACCGCGGAAGGCTCTACCTCTACTTCGGGATCTCGCCGGCCCTCCTCCTGTTCGTTCCGTGGCACCTGCTTACGGGCTCCTGGCTCGCCCACTGGGCGGCCGTGGTCTTCCTCTGCGAGGTCGGCCTGCTCTTGAACATGTCGCTCGTGTTCGCGATCAAGCGATCCGTCCTCCCGGGCGCCGGCCCTTGGCTCATGGCGGCCTGCACGCTGATCCTGGGCCTGGGCTCCTACGCGCCGCTGCTGCTCGCCAGGGCCGACATGTGGGAGATCCCGATAGCGTTCAGCTACCTCGGCGTGTCCGCGGCCCTCAGGTGCCTCTGGGAGGCGTTCGCAGATCCCGGGCGCTCGGCGAAGTGGATCGCGATCGCGAGCGCCGCGATCGGGGCGGCGTTCGCGGCGCGACCGACCGTCCTTCCCAACGCGGCCATCCTCCTGATCCCGTTCGCCTCGAGGGAGACCCGCGGGAGCGCCTGGGCGTGGATCGCGGCCGTCGCCCCGCTTGCCCTCTGCGGCGCGGGCGTCGGCCTTTACAACGCGCTCCGCTTTGGCGATCCGCTTGAATTCGGGATGCGCTACCAGCTGGCGGGCGTCTATGTCGCAAAGCTCCACGCGTTTAGCCCGAGCTACATCCTGACGAACCTGCGCCTCTACCTTTTCCAGAACGTCCAGCTGTCGTCGATCTTTCCGTTCGCCCACGAGGCCCCGCTGGGGCCGATTCGCGCGCGGCTGCCGGTCAACCACGGCGGCGTGGAGCACATCTCCGGCCTGCTGCTGAACGCCCCTATCCTCTGGGCGGCGGCCGTGCCGGCATTCTTCCCCGCGATGCGCCGGGACAAGCGGCTCGCCCTGATCTGCGCGGCGGCGGCGTGGGTCGCGCTGAGCTCCCTGTTCACGCTGTCCCTCTTCTTTGGCGCGTGCTCGAGGTACCAGTTCGAGTTCGCTCCCGCTCTGGCCCTGCTAGCGTCGGTCGGCGTGATGGGGATGGAGGGCGTCTGTGTCGGGCGGGTCCGGGCGGCCGCCCGGTGCGCCTGGGTACCCGCGCTGGCGCTGTCGTCGGCGTTCACGCTCCTCTACGGCGTCGAGCGGTGCTCCGCCGACCACAACTACTCGGGCCTCGCCTACCTGGCGTACGGCGACGTCCCCGAGGCCGAGCGCGAATTTGGCGCCGCCCGGTTCCTGTCGCCCCGGAACCCGCTCTCGCGCCTTGGATCCGGCGTGGAACTCGTAACCGAGGGGCGGTACCCGGAGGCAAAGGCGGCCCTCGAGGCGCTGATCCGGGACTTCCCCGACTACGCCGTGGCCCATTTCGTCCTGGCCAATGTCTTCGCCAAGGAGGGCCGCCGGAACGAGGCGATAGCCCAGTACCAGACCGCGCACCGGCTCGATCCGGACGACGCGACGATAAGCGCCGCGCTGGATTCCGCGCTCGTGAGCGGGCGGTGACCGGGCGCCCGGGCCGTTGCATCCGAGGGGCAAACCGGTTCGTAATCTCCGGGGATGAGCCGCCTACTCCTAGCCGCCGTGATGCTCGCCGGCGCCGCGCGCGCGCGCGGCGCCGACGCGATCGACTGGCAGCCCTGGTCGAACGCGGCCTTCGCCGCGGCGGCGCGCGAGCACAAGTTCGTGATCATGGACCTGGAGGCCGTGTGGTGCCACTGGTGCCACGTGATGGACGAGACGACCTACAGGGATCCCAGGGTGATCTCGCTCATCGGCGCGCGCTATGTCGCCGTGCGGGTCGACCAGGATTCCCGCCCGGACCTCGCGAACCGCTACGAGGACTACGGATGGCCCGCGACCATCGTCTTTGGCCCCGACGGCGGCGAGATCGTCCGGCGCCGCGGTTACCTCAGCCCCGCCGAGATGGCCTCCATGCTCCAGGCCATCATAGACGACCCGTCGCCCGGGCCCTCCGTCACGTCCGAGAGGGGCCCCCGGGCCGCGCCGGACGCGCTCGCGGGCGACGCCTTTGCCGCCGAGCTGAGGAGGAGGCTGCTCTCGGGCTACGACAGGCCCGCCGGGGGATGGGCGGGCGAGCACAAGTTTCTGGATGCGGACAACGTGGAGTACTGCCTGCGCGCGGCGGCGCGCGGCGACAGGGAGGCCGAGGCCGTCGCGCGCGACGTGCTGCGGCTGCAGCGCCAACTCTTCGACCCCGCATGGGGCGGCGTCTACCAGTACTCCGCGGAGGGCGACTGGGTGCATCCGCACTTTGAGAAGATCATGTCGATCCAGGCGGACAACCTGCGCATCTATGCCCTGGCCTCCGAGCAGTGGCCCGGCTGGGGGTACGAAGCGGCGGCGGGCGGGATACGGCGCTTCCTGCGGGACTTCCTGCAGGGGGCAGATGGGGCGTTCTGCACCAGCCAGGATGCCGACCTCGTGCCGGGACAGCACTCCGGCGGCTACTTCCTGCTCGACGACCGGGGCCGGCGGGCCCTCGGCGTCCCGCGCGTCGACACTCACCAGTACGCGCGGGAGAACGGATGGGCGATCGCCGCTCTCTGCGCGCTGTCGTGCGCGACCGGGGACGCGGCGCCGCTCGGCGAGGCCGCGCGCGCGGCCGGGTGGGTGGTCGAGCACCGCGCGGCGCCGGGCGGCGGATTCCGGCACGGCGAGAGCGACGCCGCCGGCCCGTTCCTCGGCGACACGCTCTCGATGGGCTCGGCGTTCCTCGCCCTGCACCAGGCGACGGGCGACGCCGCGTGGCTCGCGCGGGCCGAGGCGGCCGCCGACTTCATACGGGGCCATTTCGCCCGGGGCGCCGAGCCGGGGTACGCGACATCCGACACTACGGCTCCCTCGTTTCCGGCGCCGAGGCCGGAGTTTGACGAAATGATAGCCCTTGCCCGCTTCGCGAACCTCCTCGGGCGCGCGACGGCCAGGGCGCAGGATCGCGCGCTGGCGGAGGCGGCGCTCAAGTGGGCGCTCTCCCCGGAGGCCGCGGCCAGGCGCGGCCCGTACGTCGGTGGGCTGCTGCTGGCGCAGGAGGAGCTCAGCGCCGAGCCGCTGCACGTGACCGTCGTCGGCGCCAGGAAGGACGCGGCCGCCCGCGCGTTGTTCGCCGCGGCGCTTCGCGCGCCCACCGCCTACAAGCTCGTCGAATGGTGGGACAGGCGCGAGGGACCGCCTCCGCGGGGCGAGTCGATCTTCCCGGACCTCGAGCGATCCGCGGCCTACCTGTGCGCAAACGGCGCCTGCTCCTCACCGATCTCCGACGCCGAGAAGCTCGCGCTGCGACTCGGCAAGGCGCTGACTGCCGGCCAGCAGTAGGGGCGCGCCGCCCGCGCCACTCTTGAGTTCCCGGGCCGCCCGGTCCATTTGTGGTCAGGCCCGGCGGCCGCGGCCTGCACCCTCGCCCCAAGATGAATGCCCCCCGAATCCTAATCGCCCTGTCTCTGCTCGCACCGATCACCGCCCTGGCGGCCTCCGGCGACGACCCGTCCCTCAGGCTGCCGCGAAGCGCACCCGAGGAGCAGGGGATCTCGTCGGCCGCCCTCCTTGGATTCGTCAAGGCTGCCGAGGAGGGGATCGACGCGCCGCACAGCTTCATGCTGGTCAGGCACGGCCATGTCGTGGCCGAGGGCTGGTGGGCGCCCTACGCGGCGGACAAACCGCACTCGCTCTTCTCGCTCAGCAAGAGCTTCACGTCGACGGCGGTCGGCCTCGCCGTGTCCGACGGCAAGCTCGGCCTCGACGACCCCGTGCTGAAGTTCTTCCCGGACCAGGCGCCCGCCGAGCCGTCCAAGAACCTCAGGTCGATGAGGGTGCGCGACCTTCTGAGGATGTGCACGGGCCAGCGCGACGAGGACCTCAGGGCGTTTCCCTTCCAGTCCAAGCTCGATCTCGCCAGGGTCTTCCTGGAGCTTCCGGTGCCGGACAAGCCCGGCTCGCACTTCGTCTACAACACGGCCGCGACATACATGCTGTCGGCGATAGTCCAGAAGGTGACGGGCGAGACCGTGCTCGACTTCCTTCGGCCCCGGCTCTTCGAGCCGCTCGGCGTCTCGAACCCGACGTGGCAGGCAAGCGCCCAGGGGATCTCGTTCGGAGGGTTCGGTCTGAGCGTGCGCACCGAGGACATCGCGCGCTTCGGCCAGCTGTACCTTCAGAAGGGCCAGTGGCGCGGGCGGCAGCTCATTCCGGCCGGCTGGGTGGAGGCGGCGACGTCCCTGCAGACGTCGAACGGGAGCGATCCCGGCAGCGACTGGGACCAGGGCTACGGCTACCAGTTCTGGCGCTGCAGGCACGGCTTCTACCGCGGCGACGGAGCATACGGGCAGTTCTGCGTCGTCATGCCCGAATTTGACGCCGTCATCGCCATCACCAGCGCGACCAAGAGCCTGCAGGCGGTGCTGAACGTCGTCTGGGACCGGATCGTGCCCGCCTTCGGGGAAGCCGCACTCCCAGCGGACCCGGCGTCCGACCGCCTGCTCTCGGAAAGGCTCGCGGGCCTGAGCCTCCCGACTCAGGCCGGCCAGCCCGCGTCGCCGACCGCCGCAAGGATAGCGGGGCGCCGCTTCGTCTTTCCCGCGAACCCGCTCGGGATCGAGTCCATCAGATTCGAGCCGGCCGCGGACGGGGCCGATGTGGCGATCGCGGTCGGGATCTCCGGCAAGGACCAGCGGATCGTGTGCGGGCGGGGCACTTGGGTGAAGGGATCGATCGCGACGGCTCACGACGGCCCGGTTCCGATAGCGGTGAGCGGGGCCTGGAGCAGCGACGACACCTACTCGGCCATACTTTGCCGCTACGAGACGCCCTTTTCGACCGCCTACGACGTCCGTTTCTCCGGCGATGAGGCCATTCTCGAGATGGAGACGAACGTCGGACCCGAGGCTGCCGGCCGGACCCGAATAGTCGGCAAGGCGCAGCCGTGAGCGGGCCGGCCGCCGGACCCTGATCTGGGTCGCGTGCGGGTTTGCCGGCGGCCGCGGCGCGGCCGGCAATCACCCCGTCACGCGCGGGCGACGGGTTTGCCTAGGAACCAATGGTGCATGCGGATCAGCAGGTAATAGGCAACCGGCGTCGCTATGAGCGACAGCAGCACGGAAATGACAAGGGCGCCTATGACCGCGATTCCGAGGGGCTGCAGCATCTGGGCGCCGGTGCCGACGCCCCAGGCGAGCGGAAGCATGCCGAGCGCTGCGGCGAGCGAGGTCATGAGCACCGGGCGCAGCCGGCGCAGTCCCGCCCGCACCAGCGCCTCGACAAGCTCGGTTCCTTGGTCGCGCAGCTGCTGGAAGTAGTCGAGCACCAGTATGCCGTTCTTGGCCACAATCCCGACACCTATGATCGCTCCCAGGAACGAGACGATGTTCAGCGTCACCCCGGTGACCCAGAGCGCGGCCACGGTCCCGACGAGGGCCAGCACGGCCCCGTAGACGATGGCAATGGATTCGTAGAACGAACGGAACTCGACAAGCAGCACCGTGAACACGAGCAGAACGGCGGCCAGGAGAACCTCCAGGAGGTTGCGGAAGGATTCCTGCTGCAGGCGGTACAGCCCGCCGTATTCAACCGAACCCGGCGGCAGCAGGCTGTCCTGGCCCAGCTTGGCCTGGATCGCCCGCATGGCCGCGCCGAGATCGACGCCTTCCAGGCGGGCCGACACGATGTCGTTCTGCCGCAGGTCCTCCCGGTTCAGCTCCACCTCGTTGGGCACCATTTCCACCTGCGCCACCTGGTCGAGCCTGGCCACGGCGCCGCCGGGGGTGCGGATCGGCAGATTGCGCAGGTCCGACACGCGGGCCACGCTCCGGGGGTCCGCCATAACGCGGATATTCACCACCTGGTCGCCCTGGAGCACGTAGGACGCGACCTGGCCGAGCAGGGCGGTGTTCAGCGCGTCGGCGATGCTCTGGACCGTCAGGCCGTATCGCTGCGCCTCCGCGGGATTCACGCGCATGTTGATGGACGGTCCCGTGGCCGTCAGGCCGTCAAAGGTGTCGACGACGCCCGGGATGGTCTTGATCTCCTCCTCCACGCGGGGCGCGGTTCTCTCAAGCCATTGCAGGTCGGGCGAGAACAGCTTGATCTCGATCGGGTTGGGCGCGAGCTGCAGGTCGCCGATCAGGTCATCCAGGTAGCCGTGGAAATCCCAGCGCACCATCGGGAACCGCTGGTTGAAGTCGCGCCGCATGTTGTCGAGCGCCTCCTCGGTTGAGTGCTTTCGGCCGGCCCTAAGCTTGATGAGGTAATCGCCGATGTAGGGCTCGGTGATGAAGGGCCCCAGTTGCGTGCCAAGGCGGCGGGAGTAGCCCTCGACATCCGGATTCGCGCGGATGCTCTCCTCCACCTGGTCAAGCACCCGCGAGGTCTCGGCCAGGCTCGTGCCGGGAGCAGCCGTGAAATCCATGACGAATCCGCCCTCGTCAAAATCCGGCATGAAGTTGGTCTCCAGCTGCCGGTAGATGTGGACGCCGGCGCCCAGCACGATCCCGCACGCCAGGAACGTCAGCCAGCTGTGGCGAAGCGCCCAGCGCACGGCGCACTCATAGACGCGCAGGACGAGCCGGAAAAGCGGGCCCGCATCGGCCTCCGGGGATCCGGCGCCGTGCGCCGAAGCCGGCCGGGCGCGGATGAGCCAGCCGGCCAGCGAAGGCGTCAACGTCACCGCGAGGCCGAGCGAGACCAGGAGCGCCACGGTCATGGTCAGCCCAAGCGCGCGAAAAAAGACGCCCGCCATCCCGCTCAGGTAGGCCAGCGGCAGGAACACCACCACGGGCGTCAGCGTGGATCCCACCAGCGCGTGCAGGATCTCGCCGATGCCCTCCTGGATTCCGTCCAGGCGCGGGCGCCCGGCGGCGATCTTCGCGTACATCGCCTCTACAACCACTATGGCGTCGTCGATCACCAGCCCGATCGCAGCGGCTATGCCGCCGAGCGTCATCATGTTGAAGCTCATGTGGACCGCATTCATCGCCACCAGCGTGATGAGCACAGTGATGGGGATGGTGACGATGGCGGTGAGGACGCTGCCCCAGTTCTTCAGGAAGAAGAACAGAATGAGGACCGAAAGGACCAAGCCGAAGATGATGGCGTCCCAGACGCTTCTGACCGAATCGCGCACGAACTGGGATTGGTCGTAGAAGAACGCCAGCTGCATGTCCGGCGGGAGCTGGTGGCGCAGCTCCGCCAACTGGGACTTCAACGCCGCGGCAATGGCCAGCACGCTGCTCTCCGGCTGGCTCTCAATGTTGAACAGGACCGCCTCGCGACCCTGTGCGGTGACGATCGTGTAGGCCGGCTCGGGTCCCATGGCGACGCGCGCCACGTCATTGATGCGCACCGGATGGCCCTGGGAGACGACAACGACGACGTTCCCGATGTCCGCCGGCGAATGCACGCGGCCGTCGACAGTGGTCAGGTATAGGTGATAGTTCTCGACGATCATGCCGGCGGCGGCCACGAGGTTGTTCCTCGTCAGGGCGTCGCTCACGTCGGCCAGTCCGAGATGCGCGGCCTGCAGCTTCAACGGGTCGACCACGACGTGGTATTCCGGCACGCGCCCGCCGAGGATCTCGACCTTCGCCACGCCGGGTATCTGCAGGAAGAGGGGCTTGATCTTGTAAGTCGCGGCGTCCCACAGGTCCATTTGGCTGCGGCTCGAGCTGACGAGGCTTATGCCGATGATCGGGTAGCTCAGCGAAAACGCCACGCGCGAGACGTCGGTCGTCGCGGTCGGGGGCAGGCTGGCGCGGATCTGCGAGAGCTGGCCCAGCACGTAGAGCTCCGAGCGCTCCATGTCCGTCCCCCAGTTGAAGATCACGTTGACGATCGCCGAGCCGCGCGTGGTCGAGGAGCGCACCGACACGACACCGGGGATGCTCTTCACCGCCTCCTCGATCGGCCGGGTGACGGTGGCCATCATCTCGTTGGCGGGCATGATCCCGTTGCCCACCATCACGACAATGCGCGGGAAATCCGTGCGGGGGAAGACAGACGAAGGCGTGTGCAGGGCCGCGAAGATGCCGGCCAGGCACAGCGTGAGCGAAATGAACGTGATCGAAACGGCGTGCCGCGTGGCAAACCGTCCCAGCCGGGACGCGGTGCCGGGATTCATCGGTCCGGGCCGGGCGGCCCGGCATTCGCCGGCGCCACCGCGCGGATGCGCGTCCTGTCGGGCAGCCCGTAGGCGCCGACAGTGACCACGGCGTCTCCGGCCTTCAGCCCCGGCCCGCTGACCTGCACCCATCCCTTCTCCCGAAGCCCCGTCTGCACGGGCGCCTGGACGGCCTGCTCGCCGTTGACGAGCGCAATGACGCTGCGCCCGTCGATGTCGGTCACAACGCTCTCCTCCGGCGCCGCGAGGCAATTGGTTTCGGACCTTGTGACGACAAGCAGCGGGACAAACTGGCCGGGGCGCAGCCCGCAGTCCGGCGGAAGGGCGGCGCGTGCCAGAACGGTGCCATCGCTGGCATCCACCGTCGGGCTCACGTACGAAAGGGTCGCCGCGACCGGCGGCTGCGTCAGCAACTGAACCGCCTCGCCCTCTTTCAGGGCGGCCGCCTTCGACTCGGGAATCCCGAAGCTGGCGACTAGGCGGCCCAGGTCCATCACCTCCACCACCACGGTGCTCAGGTCCACCGCCGCGCCCGGCTTCACTCCGACGTGCGTGACGGTGCCCGCGAGCGGCGAGGTGACGGTCAGAAGCGCCAGCTGCGTCTCCGCGTCCTGCAGGCTCTTGAGCGATGCGTTCTGCTGGGCATATAGCTTCTTCTGCCTCTCGACCTCCTGCGCCGCGTAGGCGGCCGTTATCGTGCTCGAATTAAGGGTCATCAGGAGATCGCCCTTGGCGACATGCTGGCCCTCGACGACGTCGACCCCAGCCACCACCCCGGCTGTCGGGGCGGCCAGCGGCGCGTCCGCTGCCGGCCGCCCCGCGGCTGCGGGAGCCGGCATCACCGTGCCGTAGCTGGAGACGTACTCGTGCATGGTCATGACCTTGAGTGCGCCGACCTGGACGCTGACGACGGTCGGGGCGGCGGCTTCCTCGCCCGAGTCCTCGGGCCGGTGCGACCTGAGCAGGGCATAGACGCCCAGTCCGCCGACCAGAACCGCTAGGACACCGGTGATCATTTGCGTTGGTTTCATTTGGCGGCCTTTTGGAAACTCTAACCTGCGGTGTCGACTTCGCTCGCGGACAATGTCAAGGGGCTTTGGACCGCGTCCTCAAGCTGGCCAAGTGCCTGCTGGGCCTTGACGAGCGCCTCAAGGAGGCTTTGGGCGCCGGTGCCGGACTCGACCTCGGCGTTTGCCAGGGCGAGCGGTTCCGCCTCTCCCGATTGCGCCTGCGCGCGGACGGAGTCCAACCGCTGCTGGATACTCCCTTGCAGGGCTCGCGCCGCCTCCTCCTGCTTCAGGGCGCCGGAGAAGGCGATGAGCGCGCTGTCAATTTCGTTGAGCGCCTGGGATTGGACCGTGAGGAAGTGCGCGGCGGCCACGTCGCGCCGGGCCTGCGCCTCCGCGATCGGGCCCTCGTTCCGGTTAAGGACGGGGAGTGTCAGGCCAACGCCGAGCACCCACTCGCTGTCGCCGGCGCTGCCGTTGTTCCAGGAATAGCCGGGCCCCAGATGGACATCCGGGTACTGGTTGGCGATCTCGAGCTGCAGGGCGGATTGGCTGGCGGCGTAGTCGGCGAGCGCCCCGCGGACATCCGCCCGCCCCAGCAGGGCGGCGCGACGGACCTGCGGTCCGGTAAGCTGCCCGGAAGCCCCGGCGAAATCCGCGAATGAGAACCTGCATTCCTCAAGGGCCTTGACCGGCACCCCAAGCGCGCCGGCAAGCTGCACGCGGGCCTGGTTGAACTGGGCCTCGGCCTGTTGCCGGGTCAAACGGGTCGTGGCGAGGGCGATGCGGGCCTGCGTGACCTCGTAGCTGGACACGAGGCCGGCGGCGTTCTGGCCGTCGAGCAGGCGGAGGACCTTTCCTTGGGCCTCCTCCTGGCGCTCCAGAAGGCGTCCGTTCTCTTGCGCCGCGAAAAGGTCGAGCAGGGCGGCCCGGACGCGGCTCCGCACCTGCCAGCAGGTGCCAACGACAGCCATCCGCGCGGACTCTGCCCGATAGCGCGCCTGCGCCGTGCGGTATTCGCGCTTTCCGCCGGTCTCGATGGGAACGTCGAAGCTCAAGGGCACGATCCAGGGGCTGGGGCTCCCGGGGATCCCCGGGTCGTAACCTGGCGCAAGTGTGACGGCCGGATTCGGGCGGGCGGCCGCGCTCAACTGCGCCGCCTGGGCGGCCAGCAGCTGCGCCCGCGCCTCGGCCAGGGCGGGCTGGTAGTAAAAGGCGACCAGCGTCAGCTGCTTCAGGTTCCACGAGTCCTGCGGACCGGGCGCCGCAACGTGGTTCGCCTCGAGAAACGCGTGCAAAGGCTCGGCGGCCAACGATCGCGCGTCTACGGATTCCGCGGTTTCCTGCGCTGAGAGAGGACGCGCTTGGTAATGGGCGCATCCCGCCGGGCCTCCAAGCAACAGCGCCGCCGCCGCCAACTGGCAGCACCCCCCTACCCAGCGGCGCCTGTCGGCGGATTGACAGGGCGTCTCCACGCGCATTCTTGAATGCGGCAGCGGAATGCACCTCATTGCGTTACCGTGGACAAGGGTGACCCGTGCCGCAAGAATCGTCGGCATCGGCCAAGCGACTGGTATGCCGCGCGCATTCCTCCCGTGGCAGGCGGCGTGCGAAGGAACGGCTGGCCCTGCGGGGCAGGGCGTGGGCCGAGCGCCTCCCGGCGGCGCACATGAGGCAGCTGCGCCAGTTTAGCCCGGGGATCCGCAGGCTTCTCGGGCCGATGACGCGGGCCTGATCCAAGCTGGCGGCCGCCTAGAGCGGCCGCGAACCTGGTGACAATGGCCCGATGCCTTGCCGGGGCCGGCTGCGGGCGTCAGTCGACCACGCCGGAAATCTTGACCTGCTCGCTCTTAAGGAAGCTGTCGATGAATTGCTTTTCCAGCTGCAGGGACGCCAGCGGGGGCGGCACATAGGCTGTCGCCACGGCCATCGTCGCCGGCTTGACCAATGAGGCCGTGATGTCCTTCAGGTCGGTGAAATTCTTCCCGAAGTACGGGCCGCCGTTGGCGATGAGAGTCGGGATGACCTCGTCCATCGGCCCCTCCGTCTCAAGGGCGCTCAGCTTGGTCCGCCACAGCAGCTTCGCCTCATGATGGACGAGCGACTGATAGTCATAGGCCGAGACCACCACGAAATAGCGCGGATACTTTGAGTCCTGAACCACGGTCTCCAGCTGTCCGGCGAGTATCCTGGGCGAGGAGACGTTGTCATTCGCGCCGTTTCCCTTCTCGCGAAGAAGGATGTGATTCTCCACCTCCGAGCCCAGCTTCTCGGTGCTGACCAGCCCGATGCGGGCCTTGAGGTTGGTTTTGATCCCATACGGAACCCTGATCTGGGTGTGGTCGATCCGGAGGATGCCCCAATGGTAGGTCACAACGATGTCGGGCGTCCCCAGGCCGGCCCGGAAGCCGTGTTCGGCAAGGGCCGCGTTCAGCCCCTGGCTGACCTGATCTGCGGAGGGAGGCCCCTCGCCGGCGATGGGATCGCCGGCCTCGATGTAGCCTCCGTCAAATGCGACGTAGGACACCGGGTTGCTTTGGGGGGAAGGGGCGGCCTGCATCTGTTCGGCCACCACGAGCATGTCGATATTATTGGTAAAAACACCGGCGGCCGCCCGGGTTCCAAGGCCGGCGGCGCAGGCGGCGACAAGGCCAAGCGCGAGATAGGTGCGTGTATTCATGGGGATTGGCAAAACTTTGATGCTTACTCCAAGGAATTTGATCCGTCAAAAATGACAACTTCTAGCATACGAATGATCAGACGAGTCGGACGCTCCCTAGGTTGCGCGATCGGGCGCGGACCGCCAGGCGGCGGCGCGCCGTCCGGATGGCCCGCGACGAGCCGACGCCGCTCTTATACCCGGACACGGCCCGCATAAGCCGCTCCCGGGCACGCAGAACCGCATGCGTTGCCCGCGACGAGCTCATCGGGCACGATCGGGCGGCCCCGAACACTCGGGGCCCGTGCCAGCTGCCGGAGATCGCGGGGCAAGCCCGTAAAGCTGGACAGGCTTCGGTGACGGGCACGCCGCCGTAGTCGCGGGGGCCGACCGGCCCCGTCAATTCGAGGGGGTTCCGTCCGTTGCGGCGTTCGCCGGCTTTACGAGGTTCTCGTCGTGCTTTGCGACGGCCGTCTCCGCCTTCTTCACGAGGTTGCCGTAGACGCTCTGGGGCTGGTCCGCGACGAGCGAATGGGGCGCCGGCGAGGCCGGCTTTGCCGCCGTCGCGGCCGGTCTTGGCGCCGGCTGGGCGGCGGCTGCGGGGGGCCGGGGCACGGCGGTCAGGCTGGACGCCGGAATGGTCCCGGTCTGGCCGTTGTAGCGTATCGAGATCGTTTTGTCGCCGCGCTCCATGACTTCCACGGCGGTCCCCGCTTTGATCGAGACGAGGCTGCGATCCAGACGCATAACGGTGTTGTTCGGAAGTGAGACGATGTCCCCCGCCTGGCAGCTGCCGATCGCCAGAGCCACGACTAGCATTCGGAGGGGCAACGACATCGTGCCGCCCTTATTTGGGCCAACCCGGTATCGTGTCAACAGGTGCGGGCGGGCCAGTTTGGGCGGCTGTCTCGTCCGCGGGTCCATGAAGAACCCAAGGAATTGGTGGTAAGTTAGTTGCAAACTGCCCCCAGTCCGGGGCGCAAATGGGGCTGCAATTTGAGAGTGCCGCACCCGACCACCCGTTCGGTGCGGCATCCCCTGGAGATTGACGGCTCCCGGCCAGATTACGGCACGTCGTAGACCTCGACGAGCGCCACACCGGTGTCGCCGGTTGCCCCCGACACCTGGGCCGTGTAGGCGCCCGGGGGAAGCGTGATCAGGATCGCCGAGTCTGCCGTGGCGGAGGAGCCCCAGGAAAACGCCCCCAGCGCGGAAGCCTCCGCGGCGATCTGCGCGTTGCCGCCCCATCCGTCATTCGAGGCGATCATCGTGGAGCCGCTGAAGATCTGGAGCTGCGGATCCGCAAGCGTGCCGGACACGTTGAAAGGGGCGGCTGCGATCGCGGGCCCGGAGGCCCTCACGAGCACGGTCTTCGAGGTGGTGCCCCCTATGACAAAGCCGGCTATCAGGATGTTGGCGCCGGTGCCCACCTGGGCGCGCGTGGAGATGTTGACGAGCCGCGGCGACGCAGGCGTGTACGATGCCGGGGGAGTGAAGTCGTAGACCTCGGCGAGGGCGACGCCGGTGTCGCCGCTCGCCCCCGCGATCTGCGCGGTGTAGGCGCCGGCCGGCAGCGTCTGCAGGAGCGCTGAGTCGAGGCTTGTGGGGTCGGTCCAGGCGAACGCGCCCACCGCGGCGGCCGCCGCGGCGATCTGCGCGCTGCCGCCCCAGCCGGCGTTCTTCGCGAGCACGGTGGAGCCGCTGAAGATCTGGAGCTGCGGATCCGGCAGCACCCCCGAGACGTTGAAGGCGGAGAGCGCGGGGCCGGACCCGCGGACCAGGAGCTCCTCTGAGCCTGCCGTTCCGGCGCCTCCGACGACAAACCCGGCGATAAGTATGTTGTTGCCCGTCCCCACCTGCGCCCGGGTCGATATGTTGACCAGCCTGCCGACGTCGCTCGTCGTGCTCACGGCGAGCGTTGCCCCGCTGCTCATGACTGCGCCGGAGGCGTTGCTCGCCTGGCAGTAGTACGTGCCCCCCTCCGTGGCGCCGCTGATGACAAGCGTCGGGCCGTTGACGCCCGACACGCCTGAGCCGGCCGAGAGCGCCTTGGCCCCGAGATACCACTGGTACGTCGGGGCCGGCAATCCGCTCGCCTCCACGCTGAAGACGACGGTGCTCCCGCTGGCGACCGTCTGGGAGGACGGCTGCTGCGTGATCGAAGGGGCGGCCGCCGACGCCTGCGAGCCGATCTCTATAGTGAAGCCGGGTTCGTTCGACACGTAGACGTTGCCGGTCTTGTCCACAGCCACGCCGACAGGAACATCGAACAGCGCGGCCGCGCCGGTCCCCGGAGCGCTCGCGAAGTTGCCGGGGGCCCCGGCGAGGGTCGTCACCACGCCGCCCGGCGTGACCTTCCGGATCGTGCAGCTTTCGGAGTCCGCGACATAGATGTTCCCGGCCGCGTCCGTCGCCACCCCGCGGGGGCTGTGGAATCGCGCGGCGGAACCCGTCCCGTCCGCGGTGCCCGCGCTGCCCGGCGAGCCCGCAAGCGTCGTCACCGCGCCCCCCGATGCGATCTTCCTGATCGTGTTGTTGCTGGAGTCCGCCACGTAGAGGTTTCCGCTGGCGTCGATGGCGATGCCGATGGGCTGGTTGAACCTTGCCGAGGTGCCCGTGCCGTCGACGCTGCCGGGGGAGCCTGAGGTTCCCGCGACCGTGGTCACCACGCCGCCGGGGGTCACCATCCTGATCGTGTTGTTGCCCAGTTCGGTGACGTACAGGTTCCCGCTTCCGCCGATCGCGATGCCGTACGGCTGGTTGAACTCCGCGCTCAGGCCCGTGGCGTCCACGTATCCGGCCCTTCCCGGCGCTCCCGCCAGCGTCGTCACGACACCCCCCGAAGCGATCTTCCGGATCGTGTGGTTGGAGGAGTCGGCGACGTAGATGACGCCTCCGCTGGCGACCGCCAGGCCGACGGGCTGGTTGAATTGCGCGGCGGCGCCGGTCCCGTCCATCGTGCCGAAGGTGCCCGCCGTCCCAGCCAGGGTCGTTACTACGCCCGAGGCCGTGACCATCCGGATCGTGTCGTTGGCCTTGTCGGCGACGTAGAGGTTGCCGCTCGAGTCCAGGGCCAGTCCGTAGGGATCCTTGAAAAGGGCGGCGGCGCCCGTTCCGTCGGCGCTGCCGGCACTGCCGGCGCTCCCGGCCAGGAAGGAGAACGAATAGGGGGTGGCGTAGTCGCTTTGGGCCGCAAGGGGCGTGCCGGGGCCCAACGACACGGAAAGCCACAGAAGGAGGCTCCCAAATGATCGGACGGCGAGAAGGCGGAGAGGCTTATGCATTTATTTGTAACTGCGCGGAGATGAACCCCGATTCCTATTTTCTGAGAACCCTGCGGTCAATCCCATCGGGTCCGCCACGGGAGAGCCGCGCCCAAGCGGGCGGGGCAGCTGGCCGGGAGGCAAGACGGAGAAAACGGGAAAAGGAACCGGGGATTGCGGCTAGACACCCGGTCCAGGCAAAGGTGCCATGGCGCGGCCCGCTTGGGTCGCCGGGGCGGATCGCGTCCAAGATGCTTGCTGCAAGCAATTTATGCAGCAACACTCAGGCGGGGTCCGGCTCTCTAGCGCAGGACCAGCTCGACCGGGTCGCCGCGGTAATGGACGCGCTGGCCGGTGGCGGGGGCTAGCGAGTATCCAACGGGCCGGGCCGGCGAGACAAACACGATGTCAAAGGTGCGCTCCGCCAGCATTCCCGGGAAGGAGCCGGCGCGCGCCCCGATGGAAAGCGTGCGGGTGGAGTCGTTCCAGCGGAGCGGAATCAGGGCAAATGCCCCCCGCTCATAGCCGTAGGTGAGGCCGTCGTCCTCGTAGAGCGTGAAGGCCCCGTCGGTGCCCGCGTACACGTAGAGGGTGGTTGGGTCCGCGGGCTTTTCGCCGGTGTACTGAAGCTCTGGCCCGAAGGGAACGATCGAACCCGCCCTGGCGTGGATTGGAATCGAGTCAAGGGGCGCGGCCGCCTCCACGGACTGGCCGCCTTCGAGGTACGCCCCCGTCGGGAAATCGTACCAGCCGCCGGCCCCGGGCAGGTAGACGCCGCGGCTTCGCGCCAGGTAGGTCGTGACGGGGCTCACGAGCAGCGCCGGGCCGAACATGTACTCGTCGCGGATGTCGCGGGCCCTGAGGTCGGCGGGGAAGTCCATCACCAGCGCGCGCATGATGGTGCCGTTCTCCCGCGTGACGGCGCCGGCAAGCGAGTAGATGTAGGGCAGGAGGCGGTAGCGCAGCCGGTCGTACTTGAGCTCGGCTTGGAACGCGGGGCTCGACTCGCCGCCGAACTCCCACATCTCGCGCCACGGGGCCTGCCCGTGAACCCGGAGCAGCGGAACGAATGATGCGAACTCGAACCAGCGCGCGTTCAGTTCCCGCCATTCGGCGACGTCCCCGGGCCCGGCGGCCAGGGGCGAGAAGCGTGAGGGCACGGAGAAGCCGCCTGAATCCATGGTCCAGTACGGCAGGCCGGACAGGCAGAAGCCGAGCCCGGCGGTAATCTGCTTCCCCATGGCCGTCCACGTGCTCGAGGAGTCGCCCGACCAGACGGCTGCGGCGTAGCGCTGCTGCCCCGCGAAGCCGGAGCGGGTCAGTATGAAGACGCGCTGGTCGGGCGCGGCGGCGCGCTGGCCCTCGTAGACCCCGGCGCTGTTCATCAGGGGGTAGGCGTTGAGGACGCGGGAGCCCGGGCCGAGCGCCGTCGGGTTCACGTAGTCGCGCTGGCCGTCGAGCGTGGGCGTGGGCCTGAGGTCCGGCTCGGTGGCGTCCATCCACCAGGCGTCGATGCCGTGCCGGAAGAGCTGCTCGTTGATCTGCGCCCAGAAAAGGCTCCGGGCGCCGGGATTGAAGGCGTCGTAGAACGTGTAGGGCGCGCCCAGCCAGTCGGTCGTGCCCTCGCTGAGGTTGCGCTCGTAGAGGAAGCCGCGGTCGCGCATCGCCGTGAAATTCTTGGTGCCGGTAGTGAACTTGCCCCAGACGGAGATCATCACGCGCGAGTGGAGGTCGTGGATCGCCTTGATCCATCCTTCGGGATCCGGGAAGCGCGCGCGGTCGAAGTCGTGCGAGCCCCAGGTGCCTTCCGGCCAGTAGCGCCAGTCCTGCACGATGTTGTCGAACGGGATGGCGCGCCGGCGGAAGCCCCTCACCACGTCGAGGCTCTGCTGCGCGGTCTCGTAGCGCTCGCGCGACTGCCACAGGCCGAAGGCCCACGCGGGCATCATCGGGGCCGCGCCCGTCAGCCTGCGGTATGCGCCGATCACGCCGTCGATCGCGGGGCCGTAGACGAAATAGTAGTCCGTGCCGCCGCCCACCTCCGACCACAGCGAGGTGGCGGTCTCGGCGGCCGGCGTCTTCCAGCGCAGGCGCATGGTCGGCATCTTCCCGTCCCTCGTCCACTCGAGCTTCAGCCTGTGGCGGTGGCACGCCTGCAGCTCCACCTGCGCCACGTCGATCCAGGGCAGCCAGTCCTGCCTCCAGTGGTTCATGACCAGCCGGTCGTCTATCCAGAGCTTGATTCCGCCGTTGGAGAAGGACTCGAAGGTGTGGATGCCGCCGGTCTCGGGCTCGACATAGCCCTCCCAGCGCACGCTGCAGCCCCCGTCGGCCGGCAGGGCGGGGTTGATGTCGCGGTTGGGCAGGTCGACGGCATTGGGGATGGCGATGTCGATCCTGGCCGCCACGCCCCGCGCCACCAGCCCGCCGAAATCGGTGCCGGCAAAGTAGGACGCGGTGAGCCCGCCCGCGTGGCCGTCGGCGTCGAGCAGCCGCGGCGCCGGCATGGGCTCGAAGTCGCGCAGGTCGCCGAAGCGGGTGTAGGAGTTGTTGTCCCAGAGCAGGCCGTAGCCGGCGCTCGAGACCAGGAAGGGCACCGCGACCGTGCCGTTGTGCTGCCAGAGGTCGAGGTCGCGGCCCCTTATGTCGAGAAGGCCGAGCTGGTTCTCGCCAAGGCCGTACAGGGACTCCCCGGGATTGGCCGCCCAGGCCTGGCGGACATGGAAGGTCTGCGCCCCCTGGACCGCGGCGGGCTCGAGCGTGCGCGAGCCCGGCTGCTCGGCGAGTATCGGGCGGCCCTGCGGGTCGAGGAACGAGACGGCTCCCGAGACGAGGTCGACGCGCGCCTGGAGCCTCGCCGTGCGCAGGGTGGCGGAGCCCCCGTCGGTGGAGAGCTCCCAGGCGGCCGGCGCGCCGCTCCGGCGGCTCACGATCAGGCTGTCATGGGTGAAGAACGACTTGTCCCTCGAGCTTGCGACCCGGATGGTGTCGTCGGCGCAGGCCTCGACCTTCAGGAACGAGCCGCCCTGGGCGAGGACGATGCCATCCGCCGTCCTTTCCACGGCGGCGGGGGGCTGGTCGCCCGCCGCGCGCAGCGGCGGGCTCCCGACGCCGGGAAGGATCAGGAACGGCAGGGCAAGCGTGGCGATCGGCTTCATGGGGGAATAGGGGATGGGGCCGGTTTGTCGGGGCGGCCGGACCCGCCAGCGGGGCCGCGCGGCGCCCGCTTGGAAACTCGACGAGCCGGCGCCTCAGGACGCCGGCCGCGCGGCCAGCTTGCGGCGCAGGCCCTCGACGATGAGGTGCGCGGCGGCGGCGGCCGATGTCCGCCCTGTGTTGACGACCATGTCGTAGGTGTGGGAATCGTCTATGTCCTCGCCGAAATGGGACTGCAGGTGGCGCCGGCGGGCCAGGTCGGTCTTCTGGATGAGGGACTCGGCGGTGGAGGCGTCGCAGCCCTGCAGGTCCATCATGCGTCGGATGCGGATCTCGAGCGGGGCGGTGAGACGGGCATGGAAGCCCCCTGGAAGGCCCTGGGTGATTATGTGGGCCCCGCGCCCGACGAAGAGCACGTGGCCGACGTGGGCCAGCTGCAGGATCATCTCGGCCACCTGGTGCTCGAGCTGCCAGAGCGATGGGTGGATGCCCATCAGCTCGCCGATCACCCCCTTGATCTCGGAGATCCGGTCCTCCGGCAGGAATTCGGCCAGCCGCTCCTCCAAGTTCTGCCGGGTGAGCGCGTGCGCGAGGAGGTTCTTGTCGAGGAAGACCCAGCTCTGTCCGTCCTCGGCAAACGCCCGGTTGAGCATCGGCATGAGCAGCTGGCCGACCGTGGTGGCGCCGGCGCAGACTTCGCGCGAGATGGTGACGAAGGGCTGGGTGCCCACCGCGGGGTCCACACGGATCTCGGCCGTGGGCGTCATCAGCCTGGCCTGCAGGACTGCCAGGCTGTGTTCGAGGTAGGGATGATGCGTTTGCATGGGGTAGTTCCCACCTAAAGCGCTGCCGGTTCCCGAACATGGTCCGTTTTCCGGGAGGAGTCAAAATCCGTTTACGATTTCACGGTCTGTTGCGCCGACTATTCATTCTGTTTCTAGTCCTGGTTGCCGGGTGAGCGGGAATACTCCGAGGATCCCGCCTCGCAATTGATACAATTCGCCGGCGCTCAATGATTGATCCCGGCGCCATCCTCCCCTTGACTCTCCCCAACAACCTCCCTTGTCCGCGAAGCAAATCAAGCGCATCGGCATCCTGACCGCCGGGGGCGACAGCCCGGGGCTCAACGCCGCCATTCGCGCCGTCGGGAAGGCGGCGATAGGCGAGCAAGGCTGGGAGATCATCGGGTTCCGCGACGGCTATCTCGGGCTTGCGCAGGACAACTTCATGGTCCTCGGCAAGGAGCACCTCAGCGGCATCCTCACGGTCGGCGGCACTGTTCTCGGCACCAGCCGCGACAAGGTGCACCGCATGATGGTCGACGGCCAGGAGCGGGACATGACCAAGGCGATCGCGCGCAATTACAAGCTGCACCGGCTGGACGCGCTGGTCTGCATAGGGGGCGGCGGCACGCAGAAGAACGCGATGCGGCTGGCTGAGCAGGGGATCAGGATCGTCACCCTGCCAAAGACCATCGACAACGACGTCCCCCTGACGGATGCGACGATCGGCTTCGACACGGCGCTCGGCATCGCCACCGAGGCTGTCGACCGCCTGCACAGCACGGCGCACAGCCACCACCGCATCATCATCGCCGAGATCATGGGGCACAAGGCCGGCTGGCTTACCCTGGGCGCGGGCATCGCGGGTGGCGCCGATGTCATACTTATCCCGGAGATACCCTACGACCTAGAGAAGATCGCGGCGGCGATACGCATGCGATCCAAGCACGAGACCAAGTTCAGCATCGTGGCGGTGGCGGAGGGCGCCAAGACCCAGGAGGACGCTGCATCATTTGAGACGGCGGAGCGGCGCAGGGCGAAGGCCCAGACGGTTGAGGAAAAGGGCTTCGCGAAGCTGAGACTCTCGGAGCTCGAGGCGGAGCATGCCGGCAACACCCTGCGCCTCGCAAAGCAGCTGGAGGGGCTCACGGGCCTCGAGGCCCGCGTCACCATCCTCGGCTACGTGCAGCGCGGCGGGACGCCGTCGTTCGGCGACCGCCTGCTGGCGACGCGGCTGGGAACCGCCTGCGTCGACCTGCTCGCCAACGGGGCGGAGGGGGTCATGGTCGCCTCGCGTGGCCACGGCATTCAACCGGTTCCGATCGCGTCCGTGGCCGGCAAACTCAAGCTCGTCCCCCTGGATCATCCTTGGGTCGCCTCGGCGCGCTCGGTGGGCACGTGCATGGGCGTGTGAGGCGCCGAGCGATCGGCACCCCCTCATCCGGGCCGCCTGCCCAGCCCCGCGTCGCGCCATGACCCATCCTGTCGACCAATTCACCGCCTGGCTCGACGAGGCCACCCGGAGCGGCGAGCCCGAGCCGACGGCGATGGCGCTGGCCACGACCGAGCCCGGAGGAGGCCCCGCCGTGCGCATGGTGCTGCTCAAGCACGTCGACGCGCGGGGATTCGTCTTCTACACGAACCTGGACAGCCCCAAGGCCGCCGATCTCGCGGCCAAGCCGAGGGCGGCGCTGTGCTTCTACTGGAACCTGACCGGCCGCCAGGTGCGGGTCAGCGGCGCGGTGGAGCGCGTGCCCGACGCCGAGGCGGACGCCTACTTCGCGACGCGGCCGCGCCTCAGCCAGCTCGGGGCGTGGGCCTCGAAGCAGTCCCATCCGATGCAGGGCTACTACGACCTCGAGAAGGCCTGCGCCGCGTACGCGCTCAAGTACCCGATCGCCGCGGTGCCGCGGCCGCCCTTCTGGTCCGGCTACCGCGTCGTGCCCGACCGCGTCGAGTTCTGGAAGCAGAAGCCCTTCCGCCGGCATGAGCGCATCATCCACGTCCTCAAGGACGGCCAGTGGCGCGAACAGTGGCTGTATCCCTGAGCGGCGCAGGCGCGGGGGCCCGCGCACGCGCGGCTACTGCCCCGGGGCGGGCAGCTGCCTCGAGGCATCGTCCATGACGAAGGCCCAGTCGCCCTGGGCCGGGGGCGTGAACTGCCTAGTCCCCTCCGCCGCGAAGGTCCCCGCCGAGGTCGCCGCGCCCGTGCGGGGATCGAACCACCAAGCGTTGGCGCGCCCTTTCGCGAGCTTCGACATGTCGACGGTGATTGTGCGCGCGTCGGGCATGTAGGCGATCAGCGTGGAGCCGTCGGGCGTGGCCGCCGCCGCCATGTAGTCGAGCCCCCAGTACTCCCCGACTCCCCCGGTCACCACCTTGTGGCCCGAGTCAGGCACCAGCTCGCTCCAGGGCCGCGAGCGGATCAGCCGGCCCCAGTGCATGAGGGAAACGGCCCCGGGCGAATCCAGGGCGGCCTCCCATCCGGGGTTGAACGACCAGATGGGATAGTTGCCCATGACATGGCCGAACTCGCCGCAAAGGACGGCCCAGTATGCCTGCCGGCGGACCTGCACCTGGGACGAGTTGTGCTCGCCCTCGTATACCGACTCGATCAGGAAGAGCGGCATGGCCGGCTTGCGCTCGTAGTCCCAGGTTAGCCGGAGGTGGACGATCTCATAGGCGTACGAGGTGCCGACCTCGAGCCACGACCCGGGATACTGCTCCGCGGGCGGGGAATCCGAGTGGCAGTGGGCCGTCATCAGGTGGCGCCGGTCGGACTCCCTGATCCCGTACGCGACCATGTCGACGTTCTCCCGGGCCGGGCCCGGATCTCGGTCGCCGCCCATCACCCAGATGATGTTGTCGAAGCCCTTGTAGCGCTGGCCGAGGTACCGCCCGTAGGCCAGGCACTTCTCGGGGCCGGCCGCCATGACCTCGTCGTAGAATCCCTCGTCCAGCCCGGTGTACCCGAGGTACACCGGCGCCAGCAGCACGACCAGGCCGTTGTCGGCCGCCTTGCGGATGACCCAGTCGGCGTGGTCGAAGTACTTGCCGTTCGGGGAAGCGAAGTCGATCGGGACGGAGAACGGGGCCTCCCCATAGGCGTTTCGCGGCGCATTCCGGGCGAACTTGTGCTCGATCAGGTTGACGAGGACCGCGGAGAAGCCCTTGGCGCGGCGGTTCTGAAGATACTCGGAGGCCTCCTTTTCCGTCGCGTTTGCGATCAGGGACCACGCGGCGTCGCCCTGGAGGAGGAACGGGGCGCCGCGGCGGTCGACCAGGTAGCGGTGATTGGCGCTTACCCGCAGCGGCATGTCGGTGTCGGCGGGTTGCGCCAGGACGACGCCGGCAAGGGCGGCCATGCATGCCAGCATGCGCCTGCCAAGGACCTCATGACAGGGCGATGCCCGGGGCGCGCGCTTCTCGGGGTGGCTTGGGAATTTCATTGGGGTCCTTTGCTGGGGTTGCTTGGGTTTCCTTCGGGCCGCGGCCGGCGGGCGTCGCCGCGTTCGCGGGAGCGGCCGCGGCCCGACCAGACGAGGAAGCCATTAGCCCAGCCAATGCGAGTCCGTATTTTCGGGGGGGGAGGCCGGGCGGCGCGCCGCCCCGGAGCGGGGACCGCCCCCGAGGCGATCGTCAGCCGGGCCTGCGGGCCAGGCTTGGGAACTCCGGTGCAGGCCGCCTAATTACGGCCCGGCCCCTAGGAGTTTCCCTTGCGCGGCGCTGCGAGCAGGATAACGTGGATTTCTAGGCCAGATTACGTTCGGTTCTAACGCCTCACAACCAACCAACCATTAGGAGTCGCTATTCCGGTCCGGAACACACCTCGCCCATGAGCCCCCACGCCGCCGCCCCGAAGAAGTCTTCCCCGGTTGCTCCTCCCCGGGCGCGGCAGAAGCCGAAGTACCCCGGCATCCGCGTAACCTGCAACGGCAACCAGCTGGTCGCCCAGCACGTGGAGACCCGCATCACCGAGGGCGGCGTGTTCTACCCGATCACGCCCTCGACCGAGGGGGGCGAGATCTACCAGCAGTCCTACGCCCAGGGTGAGCTCAACGTCTGGGGGCAGCAGAAGGTCGCGGTCGAGGCGGAGGGCGAGCATGCCGCCCAGGGCGGCGCCACATCCTACGCCGTGCAGGGCCGGCGCACCGTCAACTTCACGTCCGGCCAGGGCATCGTCTACGCGATGGAGCAGTACTACCATGCGCCGGGCAAGCTCTCGACCATGGTCCTCGAGGTCGGCGCCCGGGCCCTGACGAAGCACGCGCTCAACGTGCACTGCGGCCACGACGACTTCTACGCCGCACTCGACACGGGATGGACTATGCTCGTTGCCAAGGACGCCCAGCAGGCGGCCGACCAGGCGATAATCCTGAGGCGCGTGAACGAGCTCTCGCTCAACCCGGGCATGAACATCCAGGACGGCATGCTAACGACCCACTCCGAGCGCGGCTACCTCGCGCCCGAGGCCGGGCTGCTGCGGGAGTTCCTGGGGTCGTCGGACGACCAGATCGACTGCCCGACGCAGGCCCAGCGCGAGCTCTTCGGCCCGCGCCGCCGGCGCGTTCCGCAGATGATGGACCTGAAGAATCCCGTGCTCCTCGGGCCCGTGCAGAACCAGGAGCACCACATGAACGGCGTCGTCGCGCGCCGCAACAACTTCAACGAGCACATCCTGCCGATGCTCGAGGAGGCCTACGCCGAGTTCGGGAGGCTGACCGGCCGCGAATACGGCCTCGTCCACGAGTACAAGACCGCCGACGCCGACACCGTGTTCGTGTCGCTGGGATGCGCGGCGGACAACATCGAGGCGGCGTGCGACTACCTGCGGGACCAGCGCAACGCCAAGGTCGGCTCCATCCACATAAACGTCATCAGGCCGTTCCCCGAGGCGGCCGTCATAAACGCGCTCCGCGGCAAGAAGCGAGTCATCATCCTCGAGCGGACGGACGAGGGGATGGCGGGCGACAACCCGCTGGCCCGCGACATCCGGGTGGCGCTGGGCAAGGCCAACGAGGCGGCGAAGTTCGGCGGGGGCCTCCCAGGGCTCACGCCCGCCGAGACGCCGCGCCTGTTCCGCGGTGCGTTCGGCATCGGCTCGCGCGACTTCCGGCCGGAGCACACGCTGGGCGCCTACGAGTTCGCCATCGGCCAGACGCTGCGGACGGACGGCCGGGGGGCCGACGACGGCGAGACGTTCTTCGTGCTGGGGGTGAACCACCCCTATGCGGTCATCAGCAAGGACGCGCCGTCGCTGCTGCCCGAGGGGGCGATCGCCGTGCGGTTCCATTCGATCGGCGGATGGGGCATGATAACCACGGGCAAGAACCTCGGCGAGCTCGTCGGGGAGTTCGGCAGGTACGTCTCCGAGCGCGACCCGGCGTACGACTCCGACGGATTCCTGGTCGAACGGCTCCACGTGATGGCCAACCCCAAGTACGGCTCCGAGAAGAAGGGCGCCCCGACCAACTACTACCTCACGGTCGCGCCGACGCCCATCAAGGTGAACTGCGAGCTCAACCACGTCGACGTCGTCCTCTGCTGCGATCCGAAGGCGTTCACGCACACCAACCCCCTTGAGGGCCTGAAGAAGGGCGGATGCCTGGTCTGGGAGTCGAGCGAGACGCCGGATGCCGCCTGGGAGCGGATCCCGGCCCGCCACAGGCAGTTCGTCCAGGAGAACAACATCCGCATCTTCATCCTGCCGGGATTCGACATAGCGCGCAAGGCCACCGGCCAGCCCGAGCTGCAGCTTCGCATGCAGGGCAACTCCTTCCTCGGGGCGTTCTTCCGGGTCAGCCCCTTCCTGCAGACCTTTGCCATCACGGAGGAGAAGTTCCAGGAGAGCGTGCTCAAGCAGTACCAGAAGAAGTTCGGCCGCCTCGGCGACGCGGTCGTGGCCTCGAACATGACCGTCATGACCGAGGGCTTCGCCAGGGTGACGGAGATCAAGTACGGCGGCCCGGGCGACGCCGACCGCTCGTCCATGCGCGATCCGCTGCTCGCCCCTCAGGGCGAGCACGCGATCATCCCCACGGCCGGCTGCGGCGCGTCCGGCTGCTCCAGCATCCCGATGCCCGCCCTGCAGGGCGGGCGCGCCCCGTTCCAGACCCTAGGCAAGTTTGATTCCGAGTACCGCGCCGGCCTCGGCTACCACCAGCCCTCGGGCGCGCTGGCCTCCGTGGGCGTGATGGGGGCCGGCACCGGCGCGACCCAGTCAAAGTACGTCGCGCGCAGGGAGACCCCGGTCTTCATCGCGGAGAACTGCACGCAGTGCATGGAGTGCATCACCGCCTGCCCCGACACGGCGCTTCCCAACACGGCCCAGGATGTCAGCACCGTCCTGAAGACCGCCGTCAACAACTACGTCACCGACGTGGCGGACCGGCGTGCGTTCGGCGCCGAACTGGCCGGGCTCGAGGCCCGTGTCCGGGCGAGGATGAACGAGTCGGTCAAGCTGAAGTCCAAGGCGCCGTTCGAGGACATCATCCGAGAGGAGGTGTCCGCCCTGGCGTCCGTCTCGGAGAGGGGCCGGTCGCAGCTGATCGAGATCATAGCCAAGCTGCCGATGGCCTACGCAAACGTCCCGGCCATCTTCCGGTCGCTCGAGGCGAAGGCGCCCGGAAGCGGCGGGCTCTTCTCCATCTTCGTGTCGGACCTGTGCAAGGGCTGCGGGGAATGCGTCCAGGTCTGCGGCGACCACGACGCGCTGCGCATGACCCGCGAGACGGAGGAGCTGAACGCGGAGCTGACGACGGCCCAGGTCTTCTCCCGCCTGCTGCCGGACACGCCGCAGCGCTTCCTCGGCCTCTACAACGACGCCGAGGCGGCGGGCTCGCGCGAGGCCGCGCTGCGCAACCACCTGATGGTCCGGCGCAACTACGAGGCCCTCGTGTCGGGCGACGGGGCGTGCGCCGGCTGCGGCGAAAAGAGCGTCCTGCGCTCGCTGGCGAGCGTGACGGAGGCGTACATGCGCCCGATCTACCACCGCAAGGCCGACCGCCTCCGGGCGAAGGCCGACCGCCTTGAAAAGGAGGGGGCGGGGAGGCTGGCGGCGCTCAAGGCCCGCAGCCCGGATGAGCACCAGCTGTTCCGCAAGACCTTCGCCCACCTCGTCGCCGACCTCGGCGGCGAGAACGACGCCGATTCCGCGGCGAGGCTGGCCGACTACGAGGCCGAGCACGGCCCCATCACGGACGAGCAGGTCGTGGGCGGGCTCGCGGCGGTCCTGCACCGGGAGGCGTTCAACCACAAGGACCTCCAGGCGGTCGACGGCCGCCGCGCGAACGGAATGTCCGTCATGATGATGGGCGCCAGCACGGGCTGCAACACGGTCTACGGCTCCACGCCGCCGTCGAATCCCCACCCATATCCCTGGATGAACTCCCTGTTCCAGGACGGCGCGACGATCTCGTGGCTCATGGCCGAATCGGTGATCATTGGCCATGCACGCCGCTCGGTCGCCCCGGAGCGGATGGCTGACGCGCTGCTCGACCGGGAGACCGGGGTCGCGACAGAGGCGGAGCACTTCACGCTCACCCACCTGGACGACGCGCTCATGACGGACCAGGAGATACGCGAGCTGCCCAAGATCTGGGTCGTCGGCGGCGACGGCGCGCTCGGGGACATCGGCTTCCAGAACGTCTCCAAGGTGATCCTCCAGAACCGCCCGAACGTGAAGATGCTGATGCTCGACACCCAGGTGTACTCGAACACGGGCGGCCAGAACTCCGACTCGTCCACGATGCTCGGCGGCTACGACATGAACCAGTTCGGGGTCGCGTCGCAGGGGAAGCTTATCGAGAAGAAGAACGTGGCCGAGGCCTTCACCAGCGGCCACGGCTCGCCGTTTGTCGCCCAGGTGTCGATGGCCAACGCGGCCAAGCTGTACAAGGCGATGCTGGACGGCCTCGAGTACCGCGGCACCGCCTTCTTCCAGGCGTACACGACCTGCCAGCCGGAGCACGGCGTCGGCGACAACATGAGCGCCGACCAGGCGAAGCTGGTGCGCGACGCGCGCGGCATGCCGGAGTTCGTCTTCAACCCGCGGCGCGGCGAGACGTCCCAGGAGGCGTTCGACCTGAAGGGCAACCCGAGCGTCGATCGCGACTGGTGGCGCACGAAGTACGCGACCGACGGCGCCGAGTACAACTTCACCGTCGCGCACTGGGCGGTGTCGGAGAACCGGTTCCGCAAGCATGTCAAGGCGGTCAAGGAGGAGGACGCCGGCCGGCTGACGCTGCTGGACGACCAGCTGCTCCTCATCACGCAGGACGACGTCATCCACCGGCGCGTGTTTGACCGGGCCCACCGCAGCTTCGTCCCCAATTTCGGCTGCTTCATCAAGGCGGAGGAGCACGGCAAGGTCCACTTCTACGCCGTCTCGCGCCAGATGGTCCTGTTCGCGGTCGAGCGCCGGAAGGCCTGGAGGATGCTCCAGAGCAAGGCCGGCGTCGCCAACAAGGACTACGTCGCCCAGAAGGCCCTGCTGTCGAAGATCGACAAGGGCGAGATAACGCTGGCGGACGCCCGCGCGAGGATCCGCGAGCTGGTCGCGGCCGAGCTGGCGGCGGTGAAGTGACCCGTCGCGGACCCCGGTCGGCCGGGCGGGCTCAGGGGGCCGGGGCGTCCCGTTCCATCATCTGGCGGAACAGGTCGCAGAACGGGCCGCGCTCGTCCTGGCGCTGGGCCACGGCCGGGAACGGGCCGGCGGGGGGCGTGAACTCGATGTACCGGCGCTCGTTGCCGTCATAGCGCGGCCACGTTGGAAGGCCGGGACCATTCGGGTCGCCCGAGCGGGCGAAATTGGTCCAGTAGCCCTGGATGATCGCCGAGAGGGCCCGGTCCCCGTCCGTGAAACTGCCTCCCTGGCTTCCGGTCGCGTACAGGTTGCCGAACACGTACGGCAGGTCGCTGGAGTGCGCGACCCGGGGGCGCGGCGGGATGGCCCGGTTGAACTCATACTCCCACGTGGGATTGCCGGCGCGGCTGTGCCATTGGCCGTCGACCACCGCGGGACAGCGGAACAGGTCGCTCCCCCACTGGTCCGCCGCGCTGCCGTAGAAGGGATTGACGAACGCCGGGTAGTCGCCGCCCGCGAGGCCGTAAAGGGCCAGCGCCCTCGGCGCCAGGTCGCCGAAGGCGGCGCGGATGTCGCGCCGCATGTCGTCCGGCGATCCCGTGTAGGGGAATTCGATGGTGTTGCTTCCGATGATGAGGGGCACCGGGTGCTCCCGACCCGAAGCCCATGTGAGGAGGGGCGACTCGGGGAAGACCCAGCCGTCCGCGCAGAACGGGATGGTGCTCTCGCCGGCCTTGAGCACCTCCGCGGTGGGCAGCGAGCGCAGGAAGCGCAGCGCATCCCGGTCCGGCGCGCCCATCCTGGCGGCGGCCCGGACCCCGGCCTCTTGCGCCGCGTCGCGCGTCTGGACGTGGGGCGGGTCCATGGCGCCGCTCTCGCCTATGGCGCGCCGGAACAAGCCCTTCGAGAGGGGAGAGGCCATGAGGGCCGTGACGTCGTAGGATCCCGCCGACTGGCCGAAGATCGTGACGTTGCCGGGATCGCCGCCGAACGCCGCGATGTTGCCGCGGACCCACCGCAACGCGGCTATCTGGTCGAGGATCGCGTAGTTTCCCGAGGCGTGGTGGGGCGACTCCCGGGCAAGCTCGGGGTGCGCGAGGAACCCGAAGATGCCGAGCCGGTACTCGATGACGACCAGCACGACGCCGTGGCCGGTCAGGGCGGTGCCGTCGTATAGCGGGTCGAATCCGCCCGCCCCGGCCAGGTTCGCCCCGCCGTGGATCCAGACCATCACGGGGTTGCGGGCCCGCGATGGGCCTGCGGGTGTCCAGACGTCGAGGTACAGGCAGTCCTCGCGGCTCGCGCCATCGGAGTTCGCCGAGCGGGGGCCGGGCGAAGGGAATCCCCCTGAACACGGCCCCGCGGCCGTCCGGCAGAAGCCGTCCCCGGACGGTGCCGCCGGTCACGCCAACCTCGGGGCCGGAACCCGCCGGCGCCGCCAGAAGCCCGGCGGAGCCCGCGCAAAGCAGGAGGCCGGCCAGGGCAAGCAGCCGGCGGCCCGCGTTGGTGTTTGGATGCGACGGGATCGGGCGAAGCAGCGGCATTTGGGGCGCCCGCGAAACCAGCGGATCGTCGCCTCCAGGTCAGCAGAAATCTCGGGCGGCGCGCCATTTGGGCCGCGCCCTGGGCCGGCCGCCCTGGCGCCGGCGCCCGGGAATGACTTGAGTCCGGCCGCAACGCCCACAATACGTTTCGTCCGCATTGCGAGCCCGTCCCTGCGCCTGCGGCAGGACACGCGCGGGGAACGCGCGGGCGCGGGCAGAAACACCCTTCAACCAGCCACAAGCAGACGCCCCAGCCGCCGAATCGGACCAGGCACTTCCCATGAGAACCAAGCTGGCAATCTCGTTGTTCCTGGCAGCGCTTGCGCCGTGCTGCCGGGGAGATCAGCCGGTGGCGACTGCCAAGATCGCCGAGTGGGCGGCGTCAAGCAGGGGAGGCCGGGCCGACTACCAGGAGCTCGCCCACGGCCAGACCATCGACATCGACAGCCTGGCCTGCCCCGGCAAGATCACGGTGGTCGATTTCTCGAGCGACTACTGCGCCCCGTGCGTGCAGCTTGCGATGTTCCTGATCAAGACCAGCAAGTCCTATCCGCAGCGGTATGCGATCCGCCGGGTGAACATCAACCGGCCCGGGGTCACGGGGATCGACTTGCAGTCGCCGGTATCCAGGCAGTACCACCTCGAGAGCCTTCCAATGATAGTCGTGTACGACAGCAAGGTGAAGGTGGCCGAGGGAAGCGCTGCGCGGCAGTGGCTTATGGACGACATAAACAGAACGGAGGCGAAATCCGGGGACGCCCAGAAGAACTGAGCCTCGGGGCGCAGCGGGCCGGCCCGGTCGCACAACCTGCCAACCGAACTTGCGGCCCCTCGGGAACTGCCATAGGTTGGCCTGCGATTCCGGACTAAGTCCGACCCGACCCGATATGCCGCGCCTTCCCAGAATGAGGCCCAGCCTCTTGATGTGCTTCGCGGCGGCTTCGGCCTCCATTTCCGCCGCCGGCCCCTTCAGCGTCATTTCCGACAGCGAGAAGCTCACGGCCGTGTCCTCGACCGCGCACAACGGCTACGTTCGCGCCCGGGCGGCGGACGGCTCGTTCCAGCCGGAGACCTACGCGTTCGGGGAGGGCGGCGTCACCGGCGTGCTTACGATAAGCGACCCGACCTTCGACAACGTGGGATTCCTCCCCATCGCGCGGATGCTGGCGGTGCCGCTGGCCACCCAGAACTACCTGCCCACCCGCGACCCAGGCTCCACGGACCTGCTGATCATGGTCTATTGGGGAACGACGACAGGCGGCGTCAACACGGCGGACGGCTTCCTGCGGGACCAGCTCAACTACGCCAACGCCCATTTGCTGGGATTCGACCTCGACGGGCCCTTTCGGGGGATGCGCGATCCGATTTCGGATCCCAGCGAGCTCTTCTTTGGCCCCTCGTTCAGGCAGACCATGCTCAACACGGTGTACGGCGACGTGATGAGCGCGATCGAGGTGGACCGCTACTGGGTCGTCCTCCAGGCGTACGACTTCCAGTCGGCGTGGAAGAGGAAGAAGCTCAAGCTTCTCTGGGAGACGCGGTTCAGCCTCTCGGCGCGCCAGCACGACTTTGAAAAGGACCTTCCCGCGATGGCGCAGAGCGCCTCCCTGTATTTCGGCCGGGACAGCTTCGGCCTGGTCCTCAAGCCGATACCCGAAGGCCGCGTCGACATAGGCGAGGCGAAGGTCCTCGATGACCAGGCTGCAGACGACATGGAGTCGACCGGCGACCTGTCGAGCGTCGCAGGCGACTGGCGGGGCAATTCCTCGAACTTCCGCCCCGTGATCATCCACATCCGCCAGGCGGGGGGATCGACACTCGAGAGTCCGACGCAGCACGTGGTTCGACCGGCCGTGGTCAAGGTGAACGGGAGCGACGTGAAGATAATGGTGCCTGGATGGGGCGTGGTCTTCAGCGGGACTCTCAAGGGAAGCCATTTGTCCGGATCGCTTACCCAATACGGGAAGCGCACGTCCATGACCCTGTCCAGGGGCCCGGCGGCGATTCCGGTCGAGCAGTCCGATTCCCGGGACGTGCCCGGCAGGTGACCGGGCGGGCCGCCCGTTTTCATGGCCGAGCCCGCCGCGGCGCCCCTTGCCGGGAGCTCGGGTCATTCCGGCCGGGCCCGATTCAGCGGGGGCTCCGCGTCGGCGCCGGTGCCCCAGGAGGGATTGGGCTTCGGCCCCATCTCGAATTCCAGCTTTCCGCCGGCCACGATCTCGTCGTGGTAGATCCAGGCGCGCCCGAGCGGGCGGCCGTTCAGGCGGGCGGATTGGATGTAGATGTTGGCCGGCGAATTGCCGTGGGCCTCGATGACGAACTCCCGGCCGCCGTAGTAGCGCCGGTCCAGCCGAAGGGTGATCCGGCTGAACAGCGGGCTGCTCAGGTCGTAGTACGGCCTGACGGAGCAGCCGCCGTCCATCTCAAAAAGCCCCATCGCCCAGAGCACGTAGAGGGCGCTCAGCTGGCCCTCGTCCTCCTCGCCGACCCAGCCGCTCATCGGGTCGTCGTTGAAAAGCTTCTCCATGGACTGGCGCGAGTACTTCTGAGTCAGCCACGGCTTTCCCGAGTAGTTGAAGAGGAACGGCGCCTGGAGATTCGGCTCGTTTGTCAGGTCGACATAGCCCTTCTCGAACCCCTCCTCGAGCCGGCGGTTGAACTCGTCCCGGCCGATCAGCCGGACCAGGCCACCCGGATCCTGGGGCACGAACAGGGTGTAGATCCATGCGTTCTCCTCGACAAAGCCCCGGCCGTTCCACCCGCCCTCGGTGCCGAAATGAAAAAGGTCGAACGGCTCGACCCAGCTGCCGTCCCTGTGGCGGCGCCGCGCGTATTTCAGCGCGGGATCGATGCCGTTGCGGTAGTTGCCCGAGCGCTTCAGGAAATAGCGGTAGTCGTCCCTCCTGTTCAATGCGAGGGCCAGCTGCGACGCGGCCCAGTCGTCATATGCATACTCGAAGGTGTTGGAGGCCGGCCCCGATTCGTCCGGCACGTAGCCAAGCTCCATATAGGGCTGCAGATTGCGGTCGCCCGCGAACCCCCCGCCGGGGACTGCGATCCCCGGCGTCGTGAGGTCGTGCTTGATGGCCTGGAAGGCCGCCCCGGCGTCGAAGTCCCTGATCCCCTTTTGGTAGCTGCTCACGATCAAGGACTGCTGGTGCTGCGCCACCATCACCGGCGAGTAGCCGCCGTTCACCGGGGCCTGGGGGATCCAGCCGCCCCGCCCGGCGGCGTCCAGGAGGAAGCGCACCCAGGAGCTGGCGACATCGGGGCTGACCAGCGTCCACAGGGGGAACAGGGTCCACTGGCAGCCCCAAAGGGCGTCGCTGCTGTAGACCGCGGCGGACGCGCCGGCCTTCCGGACGCTTCTTCCGGAGTCGACAAAGGTTCCGTCGACGTCGCTGATCACGCTCTTGGCGGAGTAGGCGCGGTACAGGCAGGTGTAGAACACGCGCCTCGCGGCCTCGGTTCCCCCCTCGATCCCGATCGACCCGAGAACCCTGCTCCAGGTCCGGCGCGCGTTGGCGACAACGGCGTCGAAGTCCCATCCGAACGGCTTCGCCTCGGTGTCTAGGTTCAGGCGCGCCTGGGATGCGCTGACCAGGGACAGGCCGGTGCGGACCCGCACAACGTCCCCTGCATTCGTCCTGAAGTTGAGCGCCACGCCGCAGCCGTCGTGGCCGGTGAAGCTGCGGATGTTCCTCCGATAATCGACGGGCGTCTGCCAGTCGGTGCCGTAATTGGTGGACGCCCCGGTGAATGCGCCGCGCTGCCACGAGTCGATCGAGGAAAGCGGCCTGTCCGTCTGGATGATGAAGTGCAGCGTGTACTCGCCGGCGTACTGGTTGGACTGCCGGACGGATCCGCTGACCTCGGCCGGCCCGGTCTGCGCCGTGGACGCCTCGATGATCCTGCACTGCTCCTCGGTGGGGGACGCGAAGTCGAGCAGCAGGTGCGCCTCCTCGGTGGCCGGAAACGTGAGCCGCATCAGGCCGCACCGCATGGTCGCGGTCACCTCGGCCCTGACGCCCCAGTCCAGCAGGTTCGCCGAGTAGTACCCGGGCGAGGCGGCCTCCTCGGCCTTGCGGATGCGCGAGCGGTAGCCCGACGTCCACATGATGCCGAAGGGCCCGTCCGGAGAGCCCGGGAACACACGGTACATCCCGGGCATGTACTCGATCGGGCCCGTGACCGGCATAAGGCTGACCCCGCTCAGGGAGAAGGCGTGCAGGTGGCTGAATCCCGAGATGCTGCCGACCGTGTACTCATAGCCCCCGTTCCAGACGTTTGCCTGGTTGTCCGGGCTCAGCTTCACCAGCCCGAACGGGAGCGTCGCGCCCGGGAAGAGCATCCAGCGCGAGTTTGACGTGCCGGCGAACACGTTGACCTCCCCGACGGGGTCCGCGGACGGCGCCCCAAGGCAGCAGGGGCCGAGGAGGCAAAGGATGGGAACGAGCCGATTGTGATTCATGGGGGGTGGGTCCGTCCGCGGGGGATCGTTCCGCGGCCGGCCGGGGCCCCCGGGGGGGGGCCGCCGCCCAATGGGAGTGACGGCGCACCCGCGGGAGTCGACCCCGGTCTAGCGGGCGCCGCATCTCCAATCAACTGCTTACGCGCGGCAGCGCCATGCAGGCTCCCGGCGCGGGCGCACGACGACCTCGTGCCGCGGCCGCGGGCTCAGCGGCCCACGGACAGGATAGAGAACGTGCCGGGAATCATGGGCCGGCGGGCCCAGCCGCCGTTGGGGGGCTGTGTCGGTGCCGGGCCGAATTCGGCCGTGATCAGGAGGACGCGGTTGGTCCCGGGGTCCAGGGTGGAGGTCCGGGCTCCCGACATCGTCTTCACGTTCTGCTCCACCGCGAAGTCCTGCGGACCGTTCTCCTTGATCACCGTGAGCGTGCCGTCGGCCCCGTTCGAGCTGAACGCCTCCATCGTGTTCGGATTGAAGAGGGCGCCGTCGGTCCCCCGGCCGATCGGCAGGGTGGCTAGTATCCTGCCGTCATCGGCGTCGAGCACCACCATCGTCGCCGGGTTGTGGCAGGAGGCAAAGAGGATGTGGTTCTTGGCATCGAGGGCGAGGCCGCCGGGGCCCCCGCCCTTGCCGGAAATGTCGTAACGGGCCGTAACCGCGAGGCTCCTGGCGTCCACAACGGCGATGCAGTCCTTGTCCTCTATGTCCACGAAAAGGCGTCCCGCTCCGTCGGTCGCCGCCTGCTCGGGCTCCCCGCCCAGGTCGACGGTGCCGGCTACCGCGCCGTCCTTCGCGTCGATCACCGTCGCATTTGGCGCCCGGTGGCTGAAGACCCAGACGCGCGAATTGAACGGGTCGAAGAGGATGCCGTCGGGGCTGCCCTCGACGTCGATCTTCTTGATCACGGCCAGGGTCCGCGAGTCCCACATGGTCACTGGCTTGCTGCTGGCGAATGCGTGGCGGGACGAGGGATCCACCGCCACGCCCCGGGCGTTCACGTCGGCTATCTGGCCGACCGGCTCCAGCGTGTCGAGGTCGTATACCGTGATCCGCGGCGCTGAGCCCATCCGGGGGATGTACAGGCGCCGGCCGGCCGAATCGGCATAAACATAGTCAAAGCCGCCGTCGCCGCCGACCGTCACCCTCCTGTTCAGCGCGTAGGCGCCTGCGGAGGCGGCCGACTGGGCCGGAAGGGCAGGGAGCGCCTGGGCCAGGGCTATCGCGGTCAATCCGAGGGATAGAATCGTGTTCATCTTATTGGGAGTCCGTTCTGCTGCGGGTGAGCTAATGGGCAGGCTTTGTTGGCTGTAGTCAAATCGCGGGTCCACGGAAGTCTGCCGGCCCTGGATCAGGCGCCGGGCATGCCGCGCGGCCTAACGGGCCGGGGGGCCGCCGTTCCCGCCGGAGCGGACAAGGGCGCCGACCTCCCTCAGCCTTTCCAGCTGGGGCCCCGAGATGAGCCCGTCCCGGTCGGGCGGGACGTCGAGCAGATAGTTGGCATTCCTCTGGTTGCACGTCCGCAGCGTCTTGACGATCCGCGCTGCGGCCTGTAGGTCGGACGGCCGCCGGGCCTCCTCCCAGAACCAGCGCTGCCCGGTCTGTATCGTGTCGCAGACCTCGGCGGGAAGGGTGTTGTCCGGCGGGGGCAGCTCGCCGCTCCATGGATACTCGTAGCCCAGAACGTCCGAGTCGCGCAGGTTGTGGGCGTTGTTGGCGATCAGGACGCAGTGGGGCTCGATCGACCTGATGAAGGCCTGGATCTCGGGCCACCGGCCGCCGGTGTACTTGTTCGCATACTGGTCGATCCACAGCAGGTCGACCGGGCCGTACCTTGTGAGCATCTCGGCCAGCTGGCGCTTCATGAAGCCCACATAGTCGCCCGCCGCCTCGGGCGGCAGGCCGTGCAGGCTGGGCTTGCCCGGCGGGGGCGCGTTCCTGTGCGCCTCGTCGGAGTAGTCGCCCGGGAAACAGTAGTACAGCCCCACCCTCAGGCCGCGCGACCGGCAGGCGTCCACGAACTCGCGCACGATGTCCCCTTTGCCGTCCCTGAACTTCTTGAACATGGTCATGTCGCGGGTCGTGAGCGCGCTGGGGTATAGAGCGATGCCCTCGGTGTGCTTCACGGTGAGGACCATGTAGGTCATCCCCGCTGCCTTCGCCTCGTCCGCCCATTGTCCGCAGTCGAGCTTCGCGGGGTTGAAAAGGTCGGGGTCCTCGTAGCCGCTGGCCCAGTCCCTGTCCGCAAAGGTGCCGATGTTGAAGTGGAGGAACATGCCGAAGCGCCACGTCATGAAGTCGCGCTGCTGGTCCGAAAGCGCAGGCGCGCCGGGCGGCGGGCCCTCGCCCGCGCGCGCCGCCAGGGGAACGGCGCCGAGCGCGACTGCGCACAGGAGGAGTCTCATCGTGGGGTTTGGGCTCGCCGCCCAGGAGGGAGGCTGCGCCGCGACACTCGCACCGCCCGGGGCCGCCCTGCAATTGCGGAGTTGGGCGGGCGGGGGCCGATCCACCCGCGCTTGCTGCGCGGTCGCGGGGCCCCCGCCGGGTGGCGCCGCTTCGGCCGGGGGCCGCTAGCGGTCGCCCGGCGCCTCGATGAGCCTCTTTGCCTCGGCCTCGTTCGGGGCCGCCACGTTGTGGCTGCCGAGGTTGGTCTCGACATCGTAGAGGTTCACCTTGCCTGCGGACCGGATGAGGATGACGTTGGTGACCACCTCCTTGGTCGCAACGGGCTCGACCTCGTTCTTCGCGGAAAGGCTCCATTGCATGGCGAGCAGCCCCTTCGCCGCCTCGACCGTCAGGTCGAATTCCGAGAGGTCCTTCCATGAGTTGATGATGTGGAACGTGCCCTTGCCCGTGTCCTTGTTCCAGGTGAAGCCGTTGACCACGATGGCATGGCCTTCCTTGCCCCCGTCCCACGCGTGGGCCGCGACGAACTGCGGCGGCAGCCCCTCCCATATCGACTCCGGAAACGCGGCGAGGATGGGGTGGCCCTTCCGGAGCTCGTCCCTCGCCCAGTCAAAGGGTTCCCTTATCCCGTCCGGGTAGTGGAAGGCCGTCCGCGGGGCGTATTTCCTGGGAAACATGAAGAGGGCCGGCGCATAGCGGGGGTCGGCCCACGGGTTCTTCGGGCTCGTCGCCTCGATCATGTTCACGATCTTGTAGACCTCGGGCAGCTGCACGTAGAAGCCCGCGATGTCCATGGCATGGACGATTGCGTAGAGCTGGCAGGTGTTTCCGAGCTGATCCCTGAACACGGCCGGCGGACAGAGCTGCACCGTTTCCAGCGGACCCTCGACGCTCGAGACGACTATGGTCTTCTTCACGGGCCTCGCAGTGGCCCCGGCGGCCTCGACGGTGACGGTGGAGTTCCCGTGGCCGAGCGGGTGCTCCGACGCGAACCTGTCCAGCCACGCGCGCTCCGAGGCGCTCAGCGTCGTCAGCGGGACCAGGCTCCTCCTGCCGTCGGAGAACAGGATCACCGCATAGACGGTGTCGATTCGGGCGGAGACGGCGCCCTCAAGGGATGCCGGCACGGCGCCGCCGGCGGGGTCCGCGAGGCCAGCGAACGGCGGGGCCACCGCGAGGATGGCGGTCAGAAGCGAGGCCCTGAGGCGCATTGCCGATGCACGTTCGGTTTGGATTGCCTGTCAAGAGGGGCATGCGCCCGGGCCCCTCGCGCCCGTCCGGGCGCCAGACATCAAGGCTGCCCGTCGCGCAACAAGATCACTGGACCTCGTAGACCTCTATCAGGCCCACGCCCGTCGTGGAGTTGGCCCCGCTGACCATCGCCGTGTAGGCACCGGGCGGAAGCGTGACGAGCATTGCCGTGTCGCCCGAAGTGGGGCTCAGGCTGAAGGCGCCAGCGGCGCTCATCGCGGACGCCAGCGCCGGCTCGCCGCCCCAAACGAAGTCGGCCTGCATCAGGGAGCTGCTGCTGTTGTAAAGGCTCAGGACTGGCTGCTGGAGGGCGCCCGAGACCCCGAAGCCCGTCAGCGCAGGCCCGATGCCGCGAATGAGGACGGTCTTGGGCACGTTTCCCGAGATCACGAAGCCCGCTATCAGGACCCCGCTTCCGGTCCCCACCTGCGCCCGGACCGAGAGATTCTTGAGCCACGCCGTCGCGGGGCCCGTGTCGGCGTCATAGATCTCCGCGAGCGCGACGCCGGTGCCGCTCGTCCCGCTCACCAGGGCCGTGTACGCCCCCGGGGCGAAGGGCTCGACGAGCGCCGAGTCCGCGGAACCGGGCGGCAGGGCGAACGCGCCGACCTGCGCGAACGTGGCCGCGAGCGCGGCGCCGCCCCCCCATGCGGTGTCGGAAAAGATGGTCTGCGTCGCGTTGTCCACGTTGAGCTGGGGGCTCGCCAGGTAGTTGGTCACGCCGAATTCCGCGAGGGTGGGGCCGATCCCGCGGACCAGCACGTTCTTCGTCCCCGAGCCGGCGATGACGAATCCCGCGATCAGGATGTTGTCGCCCGTCCCCACCTGCGCGCGCGCCGACAGGTTGATCAGGTTCCCGGCGACGGCGCTCTCGACGACGACGTTCGCGGCGGGGCTGCTGAGCGTTCCCGCCGGGCTCGTGATCGTCAGGCTGTAGCGTCCTGCGTCCGACGCCGAGGCGCTCGATACGTTGTAGCTCGGAGAGGTCGCCCCGGGAATCGGCGCGCCGTTCTTCGTCCATTGGAACGTCACGGGCTGGTACGGCCCGGAGGCGGCCCCCCCTGCGGCAGTGACGTTGAGGGAGAACGGGGTGCCGGCGATCACGGTTTTGGACGGCGTGCCGCTGACGATCGTCACGACGCCAGAGGTGGCCAGCCCGGTGTTGCCGGGGTTCTGGTGCGCCATGGGCCACGGCGTGACCGCAGGGTACTTCCCCACGTTGAAGGCGTAGAGCTTGTCGTCCAGGCCCCCGAAGTAGAGGTGGCCATTCGCAAGGACGGGCGAGCCGAAGATGTAGTAGGCCGTGGAGGCGACCTGCCGCACCTGGCCCGACGGGTCGATCGCATAGAGGTTGAAGTCGTCGGTCGCGACGTAGATCGTCCCGTCGCCCGCTACCACCGGGGCCGTCAGGCTCACCGACGACGGAAGGCTCACCGTGGCCACTGTCGACCCATTTGCCGGCGACAGCTCGTACATGATGCCGTATTCGCCGGCCATGCAGGCCGCCCCGGCCGGGTTGATGACGGGCGCAGACGTGAACCCCTCGCCCATCCCGAGGTTCACGTGCCATTTCTGGGTCCCGTCGGGGTGGATCGCGTAGGCGTCGCCGCCAGTGGTGCCCACGTACACGGTCCCGTCAGCGTCAATGGCGGGCGTGGCGTCGATCGGGGCGGTTGTGGACACGGTGGCGATCAGGTTGCCGCTGGGGCCGAAGAGCTGGAGGCCCGCCGGCGTGCCGACATACACGGTCCCGTTCGGGCCGATCACGGGCGACGAATAGGAATGGCCGTTGACCGTGGCCTGCCACTTCTTCGAGCCGCCGGCCGTGAGCGCGTAGAGGTTAAGGTCGTCGTGGAAATACACGGTCCCGTCGCTACCGATCGCCGGGGTCGTCGAGATCGGGCTCGAGGCCGCGAATGTCCAAACGGGGGCCCCGGTGTCCGCATTCAGGCAGTACAGGTTCCCGTCGGAGGCCCCGGCGATCACGGTGCCGTTTGCGCCGAGCGCGGGCGAGGCGTTGTCGAAATAGCCGGTCGCGCCGTAGCTCCATTTCGCCGAGCCGTCCGGGTTGATCGCGTAGACATAGTTGTCCGTGGAGCTGACGAATACTGTCCCCAGGCTGCCGATCGCGGGCGTGGACGTGATGGAGGATTGCGTGGGGAACTGCCATACGGTGCTGTTGATCGTCAGCGTGAAGTTGCCCCCGGTGGCGCCCGCGTTGTCGATCTGGAAGAGATAGGTCGTCCCGGCCGTGGCCGGGAACGTGACGAGGCTGTCCGTGTTTATGCCGGACTCGTTGTTGTTGGCGCCCACGAGGGTAAGCGCCGATACGGACGAGCCCGTGTAGACGGCGGCGACCATGTCGACGGAGTAGCTGTATGCGGCGAGCTGGAACTGGCCCGATATCGGCGCGGTCCATTTGTACCAGACCGTGTGCCCCCCGCCGGCGCCCGTGGGGTTGGGCTCGCCGGCCTCGGAGGTGGCGTAGAGCGTCACACCCCGGACGAAGAACGTCCCGTTTGACGTGTTCCCGGTGATGGCCTGGGCGCCTGCGAAGTTGTCGTTCGGCGGCGGCGCCGCGATCCGGAGCGCCGTGATACCGGTCGCCGCGTTCCTGCCCGCCACCTCGATCTGGTACGCCGTGCCGGCGGTCGCGCTCAGCACAAGGTGGGCCGTGCCCACCGTCGGGTCGTCGTTTGAGGCGACGGGCGTCAGGGCGGAGACCGAGGACCCGGTGAAGACGCCGAGGACCGTCTCGTAGGAGCTCCCCACGGTGTCGAGATAGAACGTCCCGCTCTGCGGGGCCGTCCACGTCCACCACAGCGACGCGCCAACCGACACTCCGGCAAGCGTCGCGGATTCGCCGGTCTCGAGCGTAGCGCCTGCATTGGAATTGCGCACCTGGACGGTCGAGCCGGCAAGCGTCGCCCTCTTCGCGAAATTGTCGTTGAAGGGCGCGTTGCTGGTGGAGCCCAGGGCCGCGGCGAGATCGAGCCGGCCGCCCGACTGCACGACGCCGGACAAGCCGGGTATGGGATCGACCTGCGAAAGGAGGCGGTTGATGAGCTGCCTGTATGAATCGCCCGGGAAGTGGGACTTTAGCAGGGCCAGGGCGCCGACGACGTGGGGCGCGGCGAATGACGTGCCGCTTCCGGCCGCGTAGGCCGAGTCCGAGCTGTTGAACGTCGAGGCGATGTCGTCACCAGGCGCCGCGAGGTCGACGGTGCCTGGGCCGTAGTCCGAATAGACCGACAGGGAGTCGGTGTTCGACGTCGCGGCGACCGTGACGATGTTGTCCAGCAGGTACCCGGCGGGATACGCATAGCCGGCATCGGCGTTGATCGAGTCGTTCCCGGCCGCGACGACGACTATGATGCCCGCCGATCTGGCCTGCCCGAGGGCGTAGAATTCCGCCTGGGAGGGCTGGTCGTTGCCGAAGCTCCCGTTGATGATCTGCGCCTTGTGGGAGATCGCGTAGTCGATGCATGCGATCTCGCCCGAGCCCGAGCCGAAACCGTCGGCCGCGATGAACTTGAGCGCCATCAGCTGGACGTTCCAGGCTATCCCGGCGATGCCGGTGGAGTTGTTGGTGGCGGCCCCGATGATCCCCGCGACCATCGTCCCGTGGAAGAAATCGTCGTTCGGGTTCCCGTTCCCGGGCTCGGTCTGGGGGAACGTGGCGTTGATCCCGTTCACATCCCCGACGTAGCCGCCGGTCCCAGGGCTTGGGTTCGTCCAGATGTTCGCCGCAAGGTCCTGGTGCGTGACGCGGATCCCCGAGTCTATGACGGCGACGATTACGCCGGCGGCGCTCTCCTGGAGCGCCCAGCCCGCCTCGGCCTTGATGTCCGCGCCCGGCGTCCCTCCGTTCTGGCCGGTGTTGTTCAGGCTCCACTGCTGCGGGAAATAGGGGTCGTTGGGGACGACCGTTGCCCGGATGATCCGGTCGGGCTCCACGAAGTCGTAGAGGCCCGAGGCCATCAGCCGCGCGATCTCAGCCCTGACCGGCGGCCCCCCGTCGAACCGGAGCACCTCGAGGTTCGGCAGGCTCTGGAACTCGCGCTCGAGCCGGGCCCCGGCCCCGCCCTCGAACGACCTCAGGGCGGACCGGTCGACCCCGTCCTTGGCCTTAGCCAGAACCCTCCCGTTGCGGAACTCCTGGGCGATCTCCAGCGCCGAGAAACTGCTCGGCGCGGCGCCTGTGGCCGGCTTCGCCTTGCGGGTGACCTGGGCGCTCAGCCCGGCGGCGAGAATCAGCGTGATGGTTGCGGTGCAAGCGAGGTGTCTTGGTTTCACGTATCAGGAGCCGCAGTTCCTGAGGAATGGCCATTCAGCATGCGGCTGGCTGGACAGTCACCCGGCATATGGGACCGATTCCACTCCTGCGGGGGCGGCACGCACAGTAGGGACATTGCTTTTGATTACGTAGCCGGTGCGCCTAGCGTTTGGAGAACCTGTCCGCCGGAGCGGAGCCAAACCAAAGGCTTTCCGCGGGGATTCGGCCCCAGTCTTGCCCGGGCGGCATTCGCCGTCAATCGTTTGCGGGGCGTGCGCCAACGGCCCGCCGCAACGCCGGCCGCCCGATAACGCTCCGCCGCCGCGTCATTTTCTGTTAGCACCATAGCGCATGAAGGCTCGCATCTACCTGTGGTCGTTGACGTCGGCCCTCGCGGGATTCCTGTTCGGCTTCGATACCGTTGTCATCTCCGGGGCGGAGCAGACGATCCAGAGCCTCTGGCACCTCAGCGCCGGAATGCACGGATTTGCGATCGGCTCCGCCCTGTACGGAACCGTGGTGGGTGCGCTTGTTGGCGGCTGGCCGACGGACCGGTTCGGGCGCAAGGCCACCCTCACGGCCATCGGGATCCTTTATGTCATTTCCGCGGTCGGCTGCGCGTACTCGTGGAATGTCTATTCCTTCATCCTCGCGCGCTTCATCGGCGGCGTTGGAATCGGGGTCTCGACGGTGGCCGCGCCGCTTTACATCTCGGAGATCTCGCCTCCGGCGTATCGGGGGCGCCTGGCCGGGATGTTCCAGTTCAATATCGTCTTCGGCATCATTGTCGCATTCCTCTCCAACTACCTGCTCAGGGACGTCGGCGTGAACGCCTGGCGCTGGATGCTCGGCGTCGCGGCGTTCCCCTCGCTGGTCTACACCGTCTCGTGCCTCGGGCTGCCCGAGAGCCCGCGCTGGCTGATCGGCCGCAGGAGGGACCGCGAGGCGGGCCTGCGGGTGATGCGGCTCATCATGGCGGACGAGCCGTCGGACAAGGTCGAGAAGGCAGCCGACGAGATCATGGCCGCCTCCAGCGAGCAGGTGGAGGTCGGGCCGTTTTGGACGCGCCAGCTTCGCCGGCCCATCATGCTGGCGATCCTGATAGCGTTCTTCAACCAGCTGTCCGGCATCAATGCCGTCCTCTACTTCGCCCCCCGCATCTTTGAGCTGACGGGCCTCGGTGCCAAGGCCGCGCTCCTCCAGTCGGTGGGCATCGGGATCACCAACCTCCTCTTCACCTTCGCCGGGCTCCGGCTCATCGACAGGATCGGGCGCCGCACCCTGCTCTACGTCGGCTCGTTCGGCTACATCCTTTCGCTCGGGCTGACCTCCTGGGCGTTCTTCACCGGCCATTTCGCGATCGTGCCCGCATGCATCTTCGCCTTCATCGCGGCGCATGCGATCGGCCAGGGGACCGTAATCTGGGTGTTCATCTCCGAGATCTTCCCAAACCGGCATCGCGCGACGGGCCAGGCGCTGGGCAGCCTGACCCACTGGGTCTTCGCCGCGCTGCTCACCACCTTCTTCCCAAGCATGGTGGCGGCCTTCGCCCCGGGCTACGTGTTCCTGTTCTTCTGCGGCATGATGGTGCTGCAGCTCGGGTGGGTGCGGCTGATGGTGCCCGAGACCAAGGGGATATCGCTCGAGGAGATCGAGCACCGCCTGGCCGGCAATCCTGGCGCGGCGAGCGCCGGCTGACGCGGGCGCAGCGAATGGGGACTACATCGTCCAGGGCTCGGCACGGATGTCCACCGTGTCGGACCAGCGCCTTTGCAGGCGCTCTAGCTCCTCGACCGTATCTCTTGGCAGGGGCTCGATCTTCCCGCGGCCCGCGATGCGCAGGAAGGCGTCGAGATTGGCCCTGTGGATCGTGGATCCCACGGTCGCCCGCACCTCGGGGAAGCTGAAGGCGAAGCGCACGCAGAACTCGGTCCAGTCGGCGACGCCCGACCTCTCGAAGACCGGAGCCACCTCCACCGCCCTTTCCTGAAGGTACGGCCTCCACGCAGCGCCCGGCACGTCTCGCAGCTGGTGCACCGGCGCCCCGCAGACCGTCCTCATTGCGACTATAGGGGAGCCCCTTTCCCGGATGAGGTCCCAAAGCGCATTGGACGCGAAGCGCTGCAGCGGGTTGAGATAGAAGATGAACGCATCGACCACGCCCTCGGTGTATCCGGCCCGAAGGGCGCCGAACGAGACCCCGGAGGTCCAGGGGAACACCTCCATGACATAGTTTCGGACCAGCCCCTCGTCTCTGAGGAGCCTGAAGTCCTCAAAGCACCGGCCACCCGCGCCAAACTCCTCGGCATAGCGTCCGCCAAGGCAGAGTTGGCCGACGTCGATGTGGTCGACTCCCAGGGGCTCGATGTTCTCCTGGATGTTTGCGCGAAGCTGCGCCAGGTCGTTATTCCCGATCTTGATGATCATCCGCGGCACCTGGGCGCGATCCTCGTCAAAGGCGCGCCTCAGGACCTCAAGGGCGTCGCCATACTGGCGGCTCGTGTGAAACCACACGCCCGACTCCATCGCCGCCCTGGCCATCTTGATCCGGTCGGCAACCGGGAATTTTTGGTCACCGAGGCGCGTCGTCCCGTAGACGTACTTCGTTGGGGAAAAGGCCGGGGCGGCTCCGCGGTTCGAGGATGGGGTGGTCATGCGGGCAGATGCTGCCCGCTAAGGCGCCAAAGTACAAACAGGGAACTCCACCGGCCGGACGCCGATTCGCGGCGGCCCCCTTTTGGGGGCAATTGTTGTGTCGAATACACCGACCGCGCTTGTCCAAATCCTTGGGAGACGGCCAGTGGATCTTGCGAGGCGTCCCTCGCGCCGTCGCTGGCGCCCATATCAGCTTCGCATCCTAGTCCCGGACGGGTTCAGCGCAAAGCGTGTGGAGCTGTCCGGGGGGCTCGCGGCGACGGTGACGACGGACGGTCCGTTGCTCATGGTCGACACCACGCCGGTCACTGGCGACGACGCAGGGTGGAGGTGTTTTTCTGAAGACGGCAGACCCAGAGCCCGCCGGGGCAGGAGGCCACCACCGAGATCAGACGGCTGGCAGATCGACGATTACGGAGAATCCAGACGCACCAGCGCGGTTTTCGGCGTGAATGGTGCCCCCGTGCAATGTGGCGATGCTTCGGCAGATGGCTAGACCGAGACCAGCTCCGGATACTGATCCCGGCTTTCCGGAGGTTGGTCCATAGCGCTGGAAGCGTTCAAAGATCCGTTCAAGCTGCTCGGGTGGGAGTCCCGGGCCCTGGTCGCTGACGACTAGCCGCCACCGATTCCGGGTCACGAATGATTCCAAGGTGACATTGCCGCCGGGCGGCGACACCCGAAGCGCGTTGGTGGCCAGGTTTAGCAGCAGCTGCCGCATGAGCGTCGGTTCACACCTCACGCGGCCCACGTCGGCGTGTGCGACCCCAAAATGCGCTCCGCGGTCCTCGGCCAAGGCCACGGCGTCTTCGGCGAATTCCCGCACAAAACCATCCGCATGCACTTCGACCGTCGTGAGCACCAGCGCCCCGCTTTCGGCCTTGGCCAAGAAGAGCAGGCTTTCGGTGATTCGGTGAAGGTTGTCCACCTCCTCGAGGATGTCCTCGATCGCCGCGGTTGCCTCCGGATCGTTGGCAAACCTTGACCGGAGCTTCTCCGCATTCAACCGCACAAAAGTCAGAGGTGTCTTCAGCTCGTGGGAGGCGTCAGCAGTGAAACGCTTTATCTGCGAAAAGGAGCCTTCGAGTCGGTCGAACATGCGGTTGAGCAGCCCGACAAGCGCGGCCAACTCATCGCGCCCCGCCGGCAATGGTATTCGCTCGCTCAGGTTGTCTGCACGAATACGGCTCGCCGTGGCATGGATGGCCCGGACTGGTCGCAGCGTCAGCCTCGCGAACGCCCAGCCCATGCCAATGCTGGCCAGCGCGCCGCCGACCAGCAAATAAAGGCTGATGCGCGCGTAATTCCTCAACAGCCACTGGACCGGCGCCAGCGGGCTCGCGACCTGAATGGAGAGCGGGCCGTCGTGGAACTCACATATTCTAACCGACCCGACACCCTGAAGTTCACCCGTCCATCGCGACACCCCGGGCGAGAGTGATGGCAGTTCGGAGAGACCAAGATTGGTGGAGCGAAAGATCACCTCACCCGACGAATTGCGAACCTGGAAGAAATAAAGGGCGGAATCCACTTCCGTATGGGCGCGGATCCGGCGGTCAATTTCCGCGGGGCTCGGCGCCGTGGTGAACCCGCCAAGGCGGTCGCGAATCTCAGTGTATTCGGCCTGGTTCAACAGATCCAACCCGTTCACCGCCTGCTGTGCCAAGAACAGTCGTCCGATCGCAAGCACCACCCCGATCGACGCTGTGACGAGCACGGCAAACTGCATCACAATCCTGCCAGTGAATGATCTCATGCTAGCTGATAACCGGAGCCGCGCACCGTCCTGATCAGCGGCTTATCGGGCGACGTCTCGAATTTCCGGCGAAGGCGGCGGATGTAAACGTCGATGAGATTCGTCTCCAGATCATAGCTCGCCTCCCAAACCTTCTCCGCGATGAACGTGCGTGTAAGCAAACGATTGGGGTTCTGGAGAAACAACTCCATCAGGGCGAACTCGCGGTTGGTCACTTCGACCCGCCTCCCATCGCAGGTCACCGCGTGCGACACCAAATCGAGGCGAATCGCGCCGTGAACGAGGACGGTCGTCCTGCTCGGGGACTGCCGCCTGAGAAGCGAGCGCACTCGCGCGACGAGCTCCTCCACGCTGAAGGGCTTCGGCAGGTAATCGTCCGCCCCGATGTTGAGGCCGCGTATCCGATCCTCCACGGCGTCGCGCGCGCTAAGGATGAGAACCGGCGTGTCAAGCCCGCCCGCCCGCCACTCCCTTAGGAGCTCCAGGCCGTCTCCATCGGGCAGGCCAAGGTCCAGCACGATGACGTCATAGGGCAGCTCCGCAAGGGCGTCCCGGGCGGCCGCACAGGAACCCGCCACGCGTGCGACGTAATTCTGCTCCGCGAGCGCCTTTTCCACAAACCGGCCCACCCGCCGTTGGTCTTCGACAATCAAGATCTTCATGGCTTGCCGCTCGCTCTCCTATGCAACGTCGCCGCATAAATCGCGAGCCCCATAAGGCCATTGTCCGCACGGGATACGCCGAAACTTCCCATCTGGCGGTAAGCGCACGCCGCCCGCGAAACGGAGCGCGCGCGAACCGGTGCGGAGAGGATGTCCGCAGGTTGGGCCCGGTGATGAAAAACAATTCATCTTCTTTTCACGGAGGGTTCATCTCGAGCTGCTAGTGTTGCGAATTGATTCACGACTGCGGAATGGAGCGGCCAACGATATCCCATCGCTCCGGGGACTCGCCCGAG
>Ga0074045_10000125_pt1 | contig 66349 bp, 64 predicted proteins | sample BogForMeECP23OM2_FD_94442 | JGI IMG/M metagenome (GOLD analysis project Ga0074045, IMG submission 94442) | Bog forest soil microbial communities from Calvert Island, British Columbia, Canada - Bog Forest MetaG ECP23OM2 | ecosystem: Environmental > Terrestrial > Soil > Wetlands ... | reverse complement strand
TGTGTTCCCGCTCATTGACTGCCCTAACCTCCTATGTTAGAAACGCTGTGAACGATGAGAATAGCTGCCAGGTCGCGGAAGAATGGTTCCGCCTTACAGGATGGTTTGCGCGTTCTCGCTCCTTCCTTGCGCATGCAGCTTTTTTTGATAGCCATCCGCAGCTAATTGAGTTTACGGCTTACTATTCTCATAATCCGAACCGTTGCGTTGCAGCATAGTGGTCCCGGGGTCCATGGCAGACGAGTCCAAGCCCTCCCAAGAGCCTGAAAGTACTACGCCGGAGCCTAAAGACGCTTCGCCGTCGCCTGCGCCGAAGAGCGCCGCTCCGCCCGCCGCGCCCGTTCCGGCGAAGCCGGCTGCGGCCGCGCCCAAGGCTCCTGCGCCTCTCCAGATTCCTCTGGATAACGATCTTGTGCGTCGCTACCGCGACCGTTTCGGCTCAGCTATTCTGGACGCGTTAGAGGATCGCAAGCAGCCCTATCTGGTCATCGATGCGGCCCAACTCTCCGAGATCGCCCGTTATTCGCGCGACGAAGAAAAATTCGATCTCCTCGAGGATTTCACTGCGGTGGACTGGCCTCGTCGTGAAAAGCGCTTCGATCTCGTCGCCATTCTTTATTCTTTCCCGCACAATAACCGCCTTCGCCTGAAAGTTCCCATCGCGGCGAACGAGCACCCCCACAGTCTGGTCGACCTCTGGGCCACCGCCGACTGGCTCGAGCGCGAAATCTTTGACATGTTCGGCATCGAATTCGCCGGGCACCCCGGCCTGAAGCGCATCCTCCTTCCCGACGGTTGGCAGGGGCATCCGCTTCGCAAGGATTACGACATTCTTCAGCAGGACACGGCGTGGGTTCGCGAGAATCTCGGGATTGACAGCGGTCAGTAGCTCTTGGAGACGTGGCAGACACAGTGCAGCAAGACGCGACACATCAAAACGACACGCTTCTCGGCGCCGACGAGCTCATCCTCAACATGGGCCCGCAGCATCCGTCCACTCACGGTGTCCTCCGCGTGAAACTCAAACTCGACGGAGAGCGTGTGCGCGGTACCGAATGCGTCATCGGCTATCTCCACCGGGGCGTTGAAAAAATCGCAGAAAATCGCAGCTATCAGCAATTCGCTCCCTACGTCGACCGCATGGATTACGTGGCCGCCGTCAGCAACGGTCTTGGCTACTGTGAAGCCGTCGAGAAACTACTGAACGTTGAAGCTCCTCTTCGCGCAAGAGTCATTCGCACCATCCTTACCGAGCTCCAGCGCATCGCCAGCCACCTGGTCTGGCTTGGCACCCACGCCCTGGATATTGGCGCGCTCACCCCGCTTTTCTACTGTTTCCGCGAGCGGGAAGAAATTCTCAAAATCTTCGAAAAGTATTGTGGTGCCCGACTCACCACTCACGCTTTTCGCATCGGCGGGTTGCAGTATGAAAGCTATGACGGTTTCGAGAAAGACGTCGAGCGCTTCTGTAAGGATTTCGAGCGCCGCATTCAGGAATATGTCGATCTGCTCACCGGAAACAGTATCTGGATCGGCCGTACCCGAAACGTGGGCGTCCTGAACGCCGCGGACTGCATTGCCCTCGGCGCCACAGGCCCGATCTTGCGCGCCAGCGGCGTGAAGTGGGATCTTCGGAAAGCCCAGCCCTATGCCGCTTACGACCGCTATCAGTTCGATATCCCCGTTGGCACGAACGGTGACACCTACGATCGCTACATGGTCCGCATGGAAGAGATGCGCCAGTCCCGCCTCATCTGTCTCCAAGCCATCGAGAATATTCCCGATGGACCCATCCTCGGTAAAGTGGGCAAAGTTCTGAAGCCTGCCGCGGGCGAAATCTATCACTCCATCGAAGCGCCGAAAGGCATTCTCGGCTACTACATCGTCAGCGACGGCACCACGCAGCCCTATCGTGTGCGCATCCGTCCGCCTTCGTTCGTGAACTTACAGGCCCTCGACAAGATGATCCGCGGCCATCTTGTCGCGGACGTCGTTGCCGTCATCGGCACTCTCGATATCGTCCTAGGCGAGGTGGACCGATGACCGTTTTGGAGTGCGGCGGCTTGCCGCCGCTTTTGCGCCAATGCCCACACCTCCCAAACCAAATGGGAGCGTGTCTGCTCAGGGATATGCTTTTTTCTCGGCAACCCTTGCTGGTTCTACGGGGGAACTCGTCACGATGAGCCCCACCACCCAAGCCGTCCTCCAATTTCTCCAGACCTGGTGGGCCGAACTGGTCTGCGGCGTGGTCATCGTAGCCGTTGTTCCGCTGATCGCCGGCTACGTTGTTCTTATGGAACGCAAACTCATGGCGGACATGCAAGCCCGCCTCGGTCCCATGCGCGTCGGCCCGCATGGACTGCTTCAGCCCATCGCTGACGCCGTCAAGCTGCTCATCAAGGAAGACATCGTCCCCCGAGACTCCGACGCCTTCATTTTCTGGTTTGCCCCGGTCATCTCCATGGTCGCCGCTCTCACGTCCATGGGTGCGATTTACTTTGGCCCCGCTTTTCGCGTCGCCGACGACATCAATGTCGGGATCCTCTTCGTCATCGGTGTCAGCTCACTTGGTTTCCTGGGCATTATCCTCGGGGGGTGGGCCTCCAACAGCCATTACTCCATCATCGGTGCCATCCGCAGCACCGCCCAACTCGTCAGCTACGAAACCGCTGGTGGTCTCGCCATCATCAGCGCTTTGCTTCTTGCTGGTACCCTGAGAATTCACGCCATCGTCGATGCGCAGTCGAGCAATCACGTCTGGTTCATTTTCCTGGCGCCCGTAGCGTTCTTTATCTATTTGGTCGCCTCCATCGCCGAAACCAATCGCGCTCCCTTCGATCTTCCCGAGGCGGAATCCGAACTCGTTGCGGGCTATATGACCGAATACAGCGGCTTCCGCTGGGCGCTCTACTTCCTCGGCGAATACTCCAACATGATCGTTGTCGCCTCTGTTGCCACCACGCTCTTCCTTGGCGGCTGGCTCCGTCCGTTTTCGAACGTTCACTGGCTGGACTGGCTGGACTTCCTGCCCGCTCTGTTCATTCTGCTGGTTGGCGTCTACTGTGTTTACAGGGCAGGGAAGCAGCCGGTCAAAATCCAAACGCAGTTCATGTGGGCCGTCGCACTCACTTGTTTCGCTGTTGCCGTAATCTTTCTTGTACCTTGGATTGTTCCTCCGTTGAAATTTGCCATTCCGGGTCTCAACGGCGCCTTCTGGTTCCTCTTGAAAGTTTCCGCCTACATTTACGTGTTTATGTGGCTGCGCTTCACCTTGCCTCGCTATCGCTTCGATCAGCTCATGCACCTAGGCTGGTACATATTGATTCCTCTGGCCATCGTCAATGTCTTCTCCGTTGGCGTGGCCATGTTGCTCGAATCGGAGTTTGGCTGGAATCGTTGGCTCGCGCTGATCGTCACCACCGCTTTCACGTTGGCAGTCTCCCTATACCTTGTGCATGTGCATGATAAGCGCGCCGCAGCGGCTACTGCTGCCACGGCAACCACGTCGGATTCTTATGCTGGATAGCATCCTCTTTTACTTCTTCGCCGGGGTCGCGGTTCTTAGCGCCGCGCTGATGGTGACACGTCGCAACGCCATCCACTCCGCCGTGTTCCTGATCACCGCGCTCTTAGCCACCGCCGGCATCTTCCTGCAACTCCGTGCCGAATTCCTGTTCATTGCGCAAATCATCATTTATGTCGGCGGCATCATGGTGCTGTTCATCTTCGTAATCATGCTTGTGCGCCTCGACGTGCCCCTTCACCAGATCCGCTTTCGCATGCAAAGGCTCGTGGCTGTACTAGTGGCACTCGCGCTTGGCTTGGAAGTCACCGTAATTCTTCTTTTGGCGCGACAACTGCCCGGTGGTGGCTTGTTGATTCAGGGCAGCGCACCCGCCGAGAAACTTCCTCCCAACTCCGAAGAATTAGCGAAAAGCCTGTTCAGCAACTACCTTCTGCCTTTTGAAATTGCCAGCGTCCTTCTGCTGGTTGCCATGGTTGGTTCCGTCGTTATGGCCAAGAACAAGAAAAGGACTGACGAATCATGATGTCCCCAGCCCATTATCTCTTCCTCAGTCTGGCGCTCTTCCTCATCGGTTGTATCGGCGTCGTGACTCGCCGCAACGTCATCGTCGTCCTGATGTCCATTGAGCTGATTCTCAACGCCGTCAACATCAACCTCGTTCTCTTCTCTGGCATCTTCGGCGATGTCGCCGGTCAGGTCTTCGCCTTGTTCATCATCGCGGACGCCGCTGCCGAAGCCGCCGTCGGTCTCGGTATTATCATTGCCTTCTTCCGCAACCGTGAAACGGTCCTCGCCGACGAAATGGACCTCCTCAAATGGTAGCGTCCTTGCACATTTCGCCGTCATCCCGAGCGCGCACTTTGCGCGAGGAATCCCTCTTGGAAGCTTGGGAGGCCAATCCATGACCTCCTCCAACTATTTTCTCGAGCACCTCTGGCTGATCCCACTTTTCCCTCTCATCAGCGCTGCTCTCATGCTTTTCTTCGGCCGCCTTCTTCCCAAGAGCGCCGTCAACTTCTTCTGCGTGGGCAGCGTGTTTCTCTCGTTCCTGTACGCCGCCGGTGCTGCCCTTGCGCTTTTCGCTCTCGATCCCGGCCAGCGCGTCTTCCAACAGATTCTTTTTGAATGGGTCACGCCCGGCCCCATTCCCGCCGTGGGTGGTCCCGTCCCTTTCATCGCCGATTGGGGCTACCTCCTCGACCCACTTTCCTGCGTCATGATTCTCGTGGTCACGGGAGTCGGGTTCCTCATCCACGTCTACTCCATCGGCTACATGAGCCATGAAGGTGGCTACTACCGTTTCTTCGGCTACTTGAACCTCTTCATGTTTTCCATGCTCACCTTGGTCCTCGCTAACAATCTGCTTCTCCTCTTCGTAGGTTGGGAGGGCGTGGGCCTCTGCAGCTACCTGCTGATCGGTTTCTACTTCCTGAAGAAATCCGCTTCCGACGCAGGCAAAAAAGCCTTCATCGTGAATCGCGTTGGTGACACCGGTTTCCTGCTCGGCATCTTCTATATCGCCACCACGTTTGGCACCATCCGTTTCACTTCCCAGAGCCTTGTGGACCCCATCGCTTTCTCCGGTATTAACGAAACGCTTGCCGCTATGCTCAGCCAGGGGCGCTTGCTCTACGGCGCGCCGGTCCTGACTGTCATCGCCTTGCTCTTGTTCATCGGTGCCACCGGCAAATCTGCCCAGCTTCCTCTCTATGTTTGGCTCCCCGACGCGATGGAGGGTCCCACGCCCGTTAGCGCCTTGATCCATGCCGCGACCATGGTTACTGCTGGCGTTTACATGGTCGCGCGCATGAACGCCATCTATCAACTTGCCCCTGCCGCCATGGATGTGGTCGCGATCGTTGGTGCGCTCACCGCCATTTTCGCTGCCTCGATGGCCCTTGCGCAGACCGACATCAAAAAAGTGCTGGCTTATTCCACCATCAGCCAACTGGGCTACATGTTCCTCGCTCTCGGAGTCGGCGCATTTTCCGCCGGCATTTTCCATCTCATGACCCATGCCTTCTTCAAAGCACTCCTCTTCCTCGGCGCCGGCAGCGTCATCCACGCGCTTTCCGGCGAGCAGGATCTCCGCAAAATGGGCGGGCTTTGGAACACCGTCCCCTCCACGTCCAGGCCCTTCCTAATCGCTACGCTGGCCATTGCCGGCATGCCTCCTCTGGCAGGTTTCTTCAGCAAAGACGAGATACTCGGCCACGCATTCTCTCGTGCCGCCACCATGGATCGCTACCTCTTTCTCTGGATCGTCGGCGTGATCACGGCGGGCCTGACCGCGTTCTACATGTTCCGCCTGCTTTTCCTCGCCTTCTTTGGCTTCTCCCGCGTTTCACCTGAGGTGGAGCACCATATCCACGAATCACCTCCCACCATGACCGTTCCTCTCATGATCCTCGCTGCTCTTTCCATCGTGGGCGGTTGGTTTGCTCTTCCCACCCTTTGGGGAGAAGAAAGTTCCTTCGAAAAGTTCCTGGAACCCGTCGTTCGCGGAGTCGTCCCCGAAACCGTCGCCGTCAAATTTGCCCACCACACCTTGCTCGTCGAATGGCTGCTCATGGGCATCTCCGTGGGTATCGCGGCCCTCGGCATCTGGTTGGCTTACAACCTCTACCTCAAGCATCCGCAACTCCATTCCAAAGTTGCTGCTTCCTTTCCACGCCTGCACAATCTTTTGATTCACAGATATTACGTGGACGAAATCTATGACGCGCTCTTCGTCAATCGCATCAAGGACCTCAGCACCGCATTTGCCCTGTTCGACGCAAAGGTCATCGATGGTCTCGGTGTCGACGGCGCGGGCTGGCTTGCCCGCGTGCTTTCCAGTATTTCCATGTGGTGGGACAAGTGGATTGTCGATGGCCTTGTCAATCTAGTCGGCAAGTTCACCCGTTCGCTCAGCCATCCGATCCGCATGTTTCAAACCGGCATTTTTTCCAGCTACGCCGTCTTCATCCTGATCGGGCTGGTCATTTTGCTCGCGTATTACGGCCATCACATGCAAGTTTTAGTGCGCAGTCTGCGCTGAAAGGCGATTCGCATGCAGCTTTTTTCTCATCATCTTCTTAGCGTGATCCTCTTCACGCCAACGCTCGGTGCGCTCCTGCTCATGCTCATCCCGCGCGGTTCGCAAACGCTTCATCGCCTCGTCGGCAACCTCTTCGGCTTTCTCGGGTTCGCTGTCTCGATTCCTCTTGTACTCCATTTCCCCTCAGGCTATAGCAGCTATACCTTCCTCGAATCTTACGACTGGATCCCCTCCATCGGCGCCAAATACACTCTGGGCCTCGATGGCATCAGCTTTCTCCTGGTCATGCTCACCACCTTCCTCGGCATGATCGCCATCCTCTCCTCCTGGTCCGCCATCCAGTTGCGCACCAAGGAATACTACATTCTCCTCCTGCTCCTGCAGACCGGCATGCTTGGCGTCTTCATGTCTCTCGACTTCTTCCTCTTCTACGTGTTCTGGGAAGTCATGCTTGTCCCGATGTACTTCTTGATCGGCGTCTGGGGCAGCGACCGCCGTCTTTACGCCGCCATCAAGTTCTTCCTGTACACCTTGGCCGGCTCAGTCCTGATGCTTCTCGGTATCCTGGCCCTTTACTTCAACGCCGCCAAAGCAACCGGCGTTCAAACGTTTGACATTCCCACTCTGTTGGCCGCTGCCCAGCACTTTCCAGACTCCCTGAGAGTTTGGCTCTTCTGGGGCTTCTTCTTCGCCTTCGCCATCAAAGTTCCCATGTTCCCGTTCCACACCTGGCTCCCCGATGCCCACACCGAAGCGCCCACCGCCGGCTCCGTAATCCTCGCTGGCGTTCTCTTGAAGATGGGCACTTACGGCTTCATTCGCTTCTCATTACCACTGCTTCCTGCCGATACCGTCGCGCGCGCCAAGATCATCCACATCCTCATCGTCTTGTCTCTCGTTGGCATCATCTACGGCGCCGTCGTTTGCCTCATGCAAAAAGATATGAAACGTCTGATCGCCTACAGTTCGGTAAGCCACTTAGGCTTTTGCACTCTCGGCATCTTTGCGCTGACGCCCAATGGCCTCTCCGGTAGCGTGCTCCAGCAGATCAATCACGGCATCTCGACCGGCGCGCTCTTCCTCATCGTCGGTGTGCTTTACGAGCGCCGCCACACGCGCCTCATCTCTGAATTTGGTGGTCTCGCCACGCCCATGCCCAACTTCGCCGCCATCTATCTCATCGTCAGTCTCAGCTCCCTCGGCATGCCACTCCTCAATGGCTTCATTGGGGAGTTCACCATTCTTCAAGGCGCCTTCGTCGTCAGCAAAGCCTGGGCTGCCTGGGGCACACTCGGAATCGTACTTGGCGCCGCCTACCTGCTTTGGCTCTATCAGCGCACCATGTTTGGCCCGGTCACTCACGATGTGAACAAAACCCTTCCAGACTTGAATCTTCGCGAATACGCCATCCTCCTTCCCCTCATTTTCATGGCCTTCTGGATTGGCATCTACCCCAAGCCTTTCTTTGACTACATCAACAGTCCCGTGGACAAAATCGTTCACCAGGTAAACCCGGACTTCTATAAGCCCTCGCGCAGCCAAGTCGCCGCTGTTCCTCAACCTGCGTCCGCTCCCGTTTCCTCCGCGTCAATATCCTCCACCTCCTCAACTTCCTCCAAAGCGTTTGCATCAGCTACAGCAGCTGAGAACGGGGTCAAATAACCGGCGCCTATGCATTCTGCCCTCAACTCCGTTATCAGCTACATCCACGGCGATGGCCTGGTCATCCTTCCGGAAATGGAGTTGCTCCTCTTCGCGCTCGGCATCCTCATTTTCGATTTCCTTCTCGAAAAGAAAGAAAAGCACTTTAACGCTTATCTTGCCCTTCTTGGCGTTGCTGGCAGCGGCATGGGTCTGTACATGCAGGTTCAGCGCTTCAATGTCCTGCGCAGCGATCCCGCTGCCCCTCCTGGCCTCCTCGGCTTCCATAACACGGTTCTTGTTGATGGCTTTTTCATAGTCTTCGCCGTTCTTTTTCTGGCCGCCGCCGCCCTCGTAATTCTCCTCTCCATCCGTTACATGGATCTGGAACGCGAGCAGGAAGGCGAATTCTACGCTCTGATCCTCTTCGCCTGCATCGGCATGATGTTCATGGCCTCCGGCATCGACCTGATCGTCCTCTTCCTCGGCCTGGAAACCATGGCTCTCAGCTTCTACGTCCTGACCGGCTTCCTCCGCGCCAATAAACGTTCGAACGAAGCCGCGATGAAGTATCTTCTCCTCGGCGCCTTCAGCACCGGCATCCTCGCCTACGGCTTCTCTCTCCTTTATGGTGCAAGCGGCTCGGCCATTGAATTCGGCGGCAAGCCCTCAACTAACATCTTCGCCATTGCTGTAGCGCTCGAATGGCGGCTAAGGCACACGCTTGCCCAGGGCCAGGTCGACTGGCTCGTTGTTTTAGCCTTTGCCAGTGTCGCCGCTGGACTCTTCTTCAAAATCGCCGCGGTGCCCTTCCATCAATGGGCTCCCGACGTGTACGAAGGTGCTCCCACACCCATCACCGCATATGTAAGTGTCGCCTCGAAGACCGCGAGTTTTGCATTACTGCTTAGGTTAATGAATCCCTACTATGGCGTTTTTGGGCTCACTCAACCGACTTGGATTTACGCTGTTGCTGGGGTCGCCATTGCTTCTCTCACATGGGGCAATCTCGCCGCTCTTACCCAAAACAACATCAAGCGTCTGCTCGCCTACTCTTCCATCTCTCACGTCGGCTATATTCTTCTTGGTGTGGTTGCCGCCAACGATACTGGCATGACTGGCATCATGTACTACCTCATCGCCTACGGTTTCATGACCATCGGTGCTTTCGCCGTCGTCATCGTCATGCGTCAGCGTGGTCTCATCGGCGATACGCTCGACGATCTCGATGGCCTTTACCAGCGCAATCCTGCCGCCGCTTTCCTCCTACTGATCTTCATGCTCTCGCTCGCGGGTATTCCTCCCACGGCTGGTTTCATGGGCAAGTATTTTATTTTCCAGGCTCTCATCGAGACGCATCATCCCGTGCTCGCCGTCTTTGCCGCGCTCTATATCGTTCCAGCCCTCTACTATTACTTCCGCGTCGTCGTACACGCGTGGATGAAGAGTCCTGGAGAAGCCTCCACGCCGCACATGAGCAGCGCACAAGCCATCGCCTTGGGTGTCACCCTGTTTGTAACCTTGGCCGCCGGGTTGTATCCTGAGCCCTTTACGCGACTGGCCCGCTATGCCTTCGGACAATAACGACAACAAAGACCACAAACTCACTCCCACTGAAGAACGGGCGGCGGGCTTCAGCCGTCAATTTGCGACGGCTATGGAGTTGCCGTTCATCCTCGTCGCGGCGATTATCGTCGGCGGCTTAATCGGCTATTTCCTCGATAGCTGGCTTCACACCAAGCCTTATCTGATGCTGGTCTTCGGTTTCCTCGGCTTCTTCGGCGGCCTGCGAGACATACTCCGCCGCGCCTCCAAACAGTAGCCGTGTAGCGGCGGCTTTATGCCGTCGCCGGGCCTCCAAGGATAACCAAGGAGTGCGGGAGCCCTGCTCCTGCTTTCGCGATCCCGAAGTAATCCGGCCCGATCAGCGCCGCCTGGCTGTACGCAACCTGCTCTTAAGTCGATCTTCCGCAAAAAAGTTCGGCGCAATTCTAAGGAGCGTTGTTTGCGACGAAGGATCTCAACCAAATGATTCACGAATAACTTCTCTGACGCCAACCAAAGCTATAATCTCCCGGTGGACACCACGCCCGTCGCCGACTCCTTTTATCGCCACTCCGAATCCCGCATCTCCCAACTCACGCTTCTCCTCGGTGCTCTAGCGGCTTTGCCGGTGGCCTGCTTCCACGGTTGGCGCTGGGGAGCCGGCATCTTCATTGGCGCTGCCTTGGCTTGGCTGAATTTTCGCTGGCTCAAACAAGGTCTCGACGCCCTCACCGAAGCGTCCACTGCCCAGGCCGATCAAAAAAAGGCAACCGTTCCCATCGCTACCTACCTCAAAGCCCTCTTCCGCTACGGGTTGATAGCTCTCGTGGTCTATGTTATTTTTAGGTATCTAAACGTTCCCGTTTTAAGCATGGTTTTAGGTCTGTGTGCCCTGGGAGCGGCGACGATTGTGGTTAGTGTGCACAGCATCTTGCGTCCCTCGGACTGACGAATGGAAGAACACATAAAACAGCTCACCCACTGGGTGAATCATTTACTGGGTCCGCTTGCCCTTCAACTGCTCCACGCGCTGCAAATTCAGCCTGCCGATTACGAACACCCCATTCCCGAGTATGTGGTCATGTCCGTGGTGGTTCTGATCATCGGCACCTTCCTCGCCATGATCCTTCGCACGCGGCTTTCCGTCGAGCGTCCAGGTGCCTTCCAGCAAGCGGCGGAAATGCTCCTCACCAATCCCATGGGGTTCGGCATAAAGGATTTGCTCGAAGAAAACGTCCCGCATGGGGCAGAGAAGTACATCCCGTTCATCGGTTCAATCGCCATCTTCGTTTTACTTTCCAACCTTCTCAGCGTTTTTCCCGCATTCTCGTCTCCCACGGGAATTGCGATTGTGCCGCTAGCTTGCGCCTCTCTCGTCTTTCTCTATTTCAATTGGCAGGGCATTCGTCACCACGGCGTGGGCGGGTATCTTATGACTTTTGCTGGCTCACCCCGATCCCTAGGTGACGCAGCGCTCGCGGTCCTCTTGTTCCCGGTGGAAATAATCTCCACTTCCGCTCGCCTTCTTTCCCTCACCGTCCGGCTCTGGGCCAACATCTTTGCCAGCGACCTCATCTACGGGATTTTCTTGGGCCTGTTACTAGGTCCGTTCGAATGGGCGTGGACCAAGAGTCCCATTCTCGGCCTCATTTTTGGCATCTTTCCCGTGGTCATCCCCATCCTGTTTGTGGGACTGCACATCTTCGTCTCGATAATTCAGGCCTATATTTTCACGGTGCTCCCGTCCATTTACGTCGGGCTGGCCGTCGCCGACGAGCACTAGTCCATGATGACAAACTCCAAAGTTTGTCATTCCGAACGAAGTGAGGAATCTGCTTTGCGTTCCGTGCGGGCATGGTTTCAGCCGTGCTACTGCTGCCCGAACTTTCAGCGCGGCTTGAGCCGTTGAGGGCTTCGGCTTTTTCGGTTGTGCCGTTCAGCGTGAGACCGGTTTGCATCACGTAGATCCGGGAACCACCCACTGGCGGCAATTCTCAGGAGGTAGTTATGAAGAAAGCAGTGATGTTGTTGGCTGTACTCGTGGCTGTTGTGCTCGTTGCTCCGGCCGCGTTCGCTCAGGACGCAGGTGCTGTTTCGGGGAAAAATCTAGGCGCAATCGCGGCGGGCTTCGGTATGGCCCTGGCCGCGTTCGGCGCGGCGCTCGGACAGGGAAAGATTGCCTCGTCTGCCTGTGAAGGCATGGCGCGCAATCCCGGCGCCGCTGGTGCCATTCGTGCTGCGATGATTCTTGGCCTGGTCTTCGTCGAGACCCTGGCCCTCTTCACGCTCGCGATTATCATGTTGAAGGTCTAGGCCCGTATCCAACGGAACTAAAAACGCCCGCTACGGTCATCTCGGAGCGGGCGTTTGCTTTCCAGGTGAGGATTGTTCTATTAGTATCTTTATACTTCAACAAGTATTTACTATGATATTTTACGGTTACCCAGCAGAGCACTATGCTAAGACCCTTTAGAATCAGCACTTCGCCTCTAAAAGGTTTAACTACCTTTAAAGTAGCCACTTACGAGAAAACAGGGGGAGGGGGGAGTACCGACCAAGTAACTCCCCACCCATCCTACCGGGCGGCAGTAGCTCTTACAGCGTCGCCAGCGTCGCTAGCGCTGCTTTATCCTGTACCAAGAGGGTCGACCCGTTCACTTCCACCAGTCGCTTGCGTTTGAACTCGCTGAAGCTCCGGCTAACCGATTCTCGCGAACATCCGATCAATTGTGCGATTTCCTCGTGAGTTAGTGCCAGCTTTACCCGCAACCCGCCGCTCGTTATCGGTGCATCGGCGGACCATTCCACCAGGAACCGTGCCAACTTCTCCTCCACCGAATTGCTCAGTCCGATCGAGCGGATCACTTCATAGGCCGAGTGGCAGTCGCGTCCCAGATGCTGTGCCACCTGCAGGCATGCGTCACCATGCTCCTTGATAAACTTCAGAAAATCTTCCCGGCTAACGTATGCCAATTGGGTCGGCTGCAGTGTTTCCGCGGTGATCTCGTGGGGCGTCCCAGAGATTGCTGGATTTAAACCTAGGATGTCTCCCGGCTTCGCAATCTTGAAGATTAAGGTCTTGCCGTCACTGTTCGTCGTGAGCAGTTTTACGCGTCCTTGACACACAATGTAAACGCCCCGTGCCGCCTCTCCTTCCATGAAGAGAATGGCCCCGGCTGGGTAGGAACTGGTCCGCCGAATCTCCCCCAGAGCCCTCGCCGTTTGTGGCGAGACGCTGCAGAAGAAGCTGTTGGTGCGCAGTCCGCAGTCAGTGCAGTCATCGACCACCGGGAATCCATATGGAGTGCGTGGCTTCCGTTGCGCTGCTAGCGGCAAATATCCGTTCGCGGTTTTAGCTGTCATTACGCTGCTCGCCATGGGGACGTCCTTTCTTTTCCAAGGGGAATCTGGCCTGGCGAGATTAGAAAAAGCACTTGGTTGGCCAATCAGGCCAAAAGGGGGGATTTGCCCGGTTTCCTTTAAACGACGGGAAATGTGTTGGTTACGGGGCTACCTCGGGGGTTCCATTCCGGGATTCGTGAAATCGGTCTCCTGGGGGTGGGTTATATCGCACAGAGTTGTGTGATCTTCATCACTACTTGAAGCCTCCCAACACTACTACTTTCCCCTCACGTGGCAGGTTCCAGCAGTTGCCGGATCTTCCGGGCCAGTCCTTCGTGTGTAAATGGCTTCTCGATGAATGCCACATCCTCATCCAGCAGCGCATTCTGGGAAATCACTCCCGCCGTGTGCCCGGACATGTATAAAACCTTCACCTCCGGCCGTTTTCTTAGCAGCTCTTCCGAAAGCTCTCGGCCATTCATATGCGGCATAACCACGTCAGTCAAAAGGATGTGAATCTTGCCGGGGTACTCGGCCGCAATATGCAGGGCCTCCGCAGCCTCTGACGCTAGCAGCACACGGTAGCCGGCCGTTACCAGGAAATCCCGCGTCACCTTCGCTAGCAGCTTGGAATCCTCGACCAGGAGGATGGTCTCCGAGCCATTGGAAACTTCTTCGTCCTGTTGGATGCTGACCTCTTCATCCGACGCGCCGGTTGCGCGGGGCAGGTAAATCTTGAACGTAGTTCCTCTTCCAGGTTCGCTGTACACCCAGATATGTCCACCGCTCTGCCGAACGATGCCATAAACCGTGGCCAGCCCAAGCCCGGATCCCGAACCTTGTTCCTTCGTTGTAAAAAATGGTTCGAAAATCCGGCTGACGGTTTCTTTGTCCATGCCTTGGCCAGAATCCGTCACAGAAAGCTGCACGTACGGCCCTGGCACCACATCCAGATGGTCACGCGCATACGCGTCGCCCAGGTAAGTGTTCGACGTTTCGATGATCAGTCGCCCGCCCTTATTCATGGCGTCACGAGCATTTGCCACCAGGTTCAGAATGACTTGCGACAGTTGACTGCGGTCGTTTCTGATGTCTCCAAGATCGCGGGCCAGCACCATTTCCAGTTGAATGTTTTCTTCCACGATGCGCCGCAGCAACGGCTCCAGGTCCGTCAACACCACGTTCAGATCTAATACTTGCGGCTCCGATGCCTGCTGCCTTGCAAAGGCCAGCAACTGTCGCGTCACCGACGCGGCTTCCTCCCCCGCCAGCTTGATCTGTTCCACCCTCTCGACGTGCGGCGCTCTGGGTGGCCCGGCCTTCAGCATCATCTCCGCGTTGCCCAGGATGACCCCGAGAAGGTTATTGAAATCGTGAGCAATCCCGCCTGCCAATCGGCCGATCGCTTCCATCTTTTGCGTCAGCAAGAGCTGCTCCTCCAGCCTTCTCGCCCGCTCCTGCTCGCTGTCCCGCTGTCGCATGGCCAACTCTCGCTGCACGATCTCGCCCTGAAGCGCTTCGTTCGCCCTGACTAGGTCCGCGGTGCGTTCCCGGACGCGTGTCTCCAGCGCCTCCTTGGCGTCACGAAGCTCGTCCTGTGCTTTCTTTTGCAGTGTGATGTCCCGGATGGCGCTGAACACCAGCATCCCTTCTTCGGAACGGAATGGACTCAAACTGATCTCGACAGGGAACTCGCTGCCGTCCTTGCGCAGGCCGTACAACTCTCTCCCAGCTCCCATCGGCCGCGGCCGGGGCGAATCGCTATAAGCTTTTCGATGGTGCATGTGACCTCCCCTGTACCGTGCGGGGATCAGCATTTCCACGGGTTGCCCCAACAGCTCCTCGCGATCGTAGCCGAATAACTTTTCAGTTTGGGCGTTTACCAGGGAGATTTGGCCATGCTCGTTGGCGATGACCATGGCGTCGGGAGCCGCTTCCAGCAGTGCGCGGAATTCATCGTGCGTCCACTGTTGTCGAGTGGAGCGACTCAGACTGGCGGAGCGAGGCCGGTCTTCCATGTAGGTAGGTCCTGACTGCTAATGCTTGCTGCGCAAAAATTCCGGGCCACATCTTACTTTACTGCGTATCTGTGCGCCAGGCACGCCTTGTCGCTGTGGCAAACAAAAAGTATTTTCCTGCTGCCGCGCTTATCGAGCAGAGAGCATGAGAGGTTGAGTGAGAACGATTCCCAGAACGTGATTTGGCGCGAGCCCCAAGTATAGCGTAATTAGCGCCGCCACGGTCACTACCATCGCCGCTGTCGGGCTCAGCCCCTTGCTTGCATCCGCGGGCACCGTGCCCTTGTATTCGCGCATGTACATCACCACGATCAGCCGGAAATAGTAGTAAGCCCCAATGACGCTGTTCGCCGCCATCAGCACCGCCAGCCACACGAGGTTCGATTTGATCGCCGCCGTGAATATGTACAGTTTCCCAAAGAAGCCTGCCGTGATCGGCAGCCCAAGCAGCGACAGCAGAAACAGGCTCAACGCCGCCGCAGCAAACGGCTGGCGCATTCCAAGCCCCGCGTAGTCGTCGTACGTCAGATACCGTTCGCCCTGTCCGCCTACCTCGGAAACCACTGTAAACGCTCCAACCGACACCAGCGCATAGCTCGCCAGGTAAAACAGGACCGCCGCGTACGCCGGAGCTACCGCGTCGGCATCGGGCCTTACAAACGAAATCGCCGCGAAGGCCACCAGCGTATAGCCAGCATGCGCGATCGAGCTGTATGCCAGCATCCTCTTCACGTTGTTCTGGACGATCGCGCCCAGATTTCCCGCGAACATTGTCAGCACGGCCAGAATCCAGAAAGCCCAAAACCAAAAGTCGGTGGCAGCGTGAACCGTGCTAAAAATCCGAAGCAACAGCGCAAAAGTTGCCGCCTTCGGTCCGGCAGAGAACAGTGCCGTCACCGGCGTTGGCGCCCCCTCGTATACGTCGGGTGTCCAGATCTGGAAAGGAGCCGCAGCGACCTTGAATCCCAGTCCCACCAGAATCAACGTGAGCCCCAGTCGCAGCAGCGTGCTGTTCGGACTTACATCCGCAATTGCCGCAACGTTTGTCGATCCTGCCACTCCGTAAATGAGCGCAATTCCGTACAGGAAAAATGCCGTCGCAAAAGACCCAAGCAGGAAATACTTCATCGCGGATTCACTGGATTTGATCGAATCTCTCCGGTAGCCCGCCAGGATGTAACTTGCAATCGATGACATTTCCAGCCCAATGAACGCCGTCAGCAGTTCCTGCGCCGAAGCCAACACGCCCATTCCCGCGGTCGCGAACAGAATCAGCGCATAAAATTCCGCGCCATCCAGGCCCTCACGTTCAAGGTACGAGTCGCTCGCCAGGATCACCAAAAATGAAATCAACCCCACAAGCCAGTGGAAAAACAGGCTGAACGTGTCGAACTGAATTAACCCTGAAAATCCACTTCCTGCGATCGTGGAAAAAGTGACCAGCGTCCCCGCTGCCGCTCCAATCATCGCAAGAAACGTCAGCGCTTGCCGGCTCTTCAGGAACGGTTGCAACAACATCAGAAGTACGCCGAAACCACACCACACCAGTTCCGGCAGCACGTGGAAAACATTCTGCAGCATCACTTGATTCAAGGATTCCATTTAGCGCGCCGCCAGCCTTTCCGCTAGGTTCTCCGCGTGGACCTCGTCCTGCGGCACGGCCATCAACGGCACAGCCGCCTCATGCATCACCTTGGGATTCATCTGCTCAATCACCGCTTTGCACGGTGCTGCAAACCTCCGCGTGAAAAATGGTGAACCCACGCCCATCCACAGGATCACCACGGCCAACGCCACCAGCATCCAGTTCTCTCGGGCTGACGTGTCTTCCAGTTGCCGGTTTTTCTGGTGCGTTACTTCGCCAAAGAACACCCGCTGGTAGGACCACAATAAATAGCAAGCCGATAGAATTACTCCCGTCGCCGCCCAAGCCGCCCAGTGCCAGTGCGCCTGGTACGTGCCCAGCAAAATCAGGAACTCACCCACAAAACCGTTCAACATCGGCAAGCCCATCGACGACAGCGCGACAAACAGGAAGAAGGCCGCTAACCGTGGCATCGGAATGCACAAGCCACCGTAGTCGCTGATTTCAAATGTGTGCCGCCGGTCATGCAGCATTCCCACCAACAAGAACAGTGCCCCGGTGGAAATCCCGTGCGCCAGCATCTGGTACACCGCGCCCTGCATCGAAATCTCCCGGAACGCGAAAATGCCCAGCACCACAAAGCCAAGGTGGCTTACCGAAGAGTACGCCACTAGTTTCTTCAGGTTGGGCTGCACCAGCGCCACTAACGCCCCATAAATGATGCCGATAATCGCCAGCACTGCCACATAGGGAGCTGCCCGGTGCGACGCCTCCGGGAACAGCGGCAGGCAGAACCGGATCATGCCGTACGTCCCCATCTTCAGCAGCACGCCAGCCAAAATAATGGACCCGGCCGTTGGCGCTTCCACGTGGGCGTCGGGTAGCCAGGTGTGCAGTGGGAACAACGGCACCTTAATCGCGAACGCCACAAAGAACGCCAAGAAAAGGATCGTTTCCGACCGTTCTGACAGTTGCAGTTGGCCGCTATGGATCATGGCCTGAATCGTCGGGAGGTCAAACGTGCCTGTGGCGTTGTACAGCCAGATGATTCCTACCAGCATCAGGATCGAACCCGCCATCGTATAGATCACGAACTTCACAGCAGCGTATATCCGGCGGTCATGGCCCCATATTCCGATCAGAAAGGCCATGGGGATCAGCATGATCTCCCAGAACAAAAAGAAGAGGAACATGTCCAGCGACAGGAAAACGCCCACCACGCCGACTTCCAGGAGCAGCAGCATGACGTGGAATTCCTTGATCCTGAAATGCACTCCCTTCCAGGAAGCCAGCACGCAAATGGGTGTCAGGAAGGTCGTCAATATGACCAGGAACAAACTGATCCCATCGACGCCCATGTGGTAATTAATCGCCGGCGATGGAATCCACTTCGCAAATTCCTCGAGGGAGTAGCCGCTTTGCCCAATCGGCACTGCCCGCAACATCAGCAACGAAGCAACAAACTCAATTCCGGAAACAACCAGCGCAAACCGCCGAATCCAGAGCTCGTCATCCCCGCGCAGCCACAACAACGCCAGCGCCCCCGCAGCAGGGAAGAACACCAAGAACGTGAGTAGATGTCCGTTGAGAGCCATTACCACATCCCTTCGAACAACGCCGGACGCAGGATCGGCCAGAAAATAATCCCGAAGACCACGACCGCCCCCACAAGCACCCAAACCGCATAGCTGCGCGTATTTCCAGATTGTGTCTGACGCACTGTGTTGCCCACTGCCGTCGTGCCGTTGGCAATCCCGTTCACAGTCCCATCGATCACGCCGACGTCCACAACCTTCCAAAGGACATTCCGGGAAATCCAAATCAGCGGAGCAACGATCGCAACATGGTAAAGCTCATCCACGTAGTATTTATTGTAGAGAAGCTTGTGCAGCCCTTCCGATTTCCCGTGCTTCACATCCTTCGCATACATCCGCCACGCCACAGCGAGACCAACTGCCGCTGCAGCAACGGCTACGAACGACAGAATGTGTTCGAGCGATTGGGCGGTCTCTCCAGCTGCGGTCTCCGCAGCGCCGAAAACGGGTGAGAGAAACTCCGCAAAGTAGTCCTTGCCACCCCAGAAAGCGGGCAACGCAAACCAACCGCCAGTCAGTGAAAGGAATGCAAGGATCATCAACGGAACCGTCATATTCAGCGGAGATTCGTGTACGTGCACATGATGTTCGTCGTACCGCTTTTGGCCAAAAAACGTCAGCCAGATCAGCCGGAACATATAGAACGACGTCAGCACGGCCGCAAGCAGCCCGACGGTATACAACACCTTTCCGCCGGGTTCGTGGTTGAACGCGGCAAACAAAATCGCATCCTTGGAGAAGAAGGCAGCAAAAGGCGGGAATCCAGCTATCGCGATTGTGCCGAACAGCATGCACCAGAACGTCACCTTAATTTTGGACGCCAGCCCGCCCATGTGCCACATATCCTGTTCGCCGCCCATGGCGTGTATCACGCTGCCGGCGGAAAGGAACAGCAGGGCTTTGAAGAACGCGTGGGTCATCAGGTGGAAGATTCCCGCGCCGAATGCCCCGACTCCGCATCCAAGGAACATATAGCCAAGCTGGCTGACGGTCGAATACGCCAGCACCTTCTTGATGTCAGACTGCACCAGTCCAATCGTCGCCGCGAAAAACGCCGTGGCGCAACCGATGATCGCCACGATGTACATCGCGGTGGGTGCATGCGTGAACAATACGTGTGAGCGCGCAACCACATAAACGCCGGCCGTGACCATCGTCGCCGCATGGATCAATGCGCTGACAGGCGTCGGGCCTTCCATCGCATCGGGCAGCCAGACGTACAACGGGATCTGCGCCGATTTACCGGTTGCGCCCACAAACAGCAGGATGCACGCCACCGTAAGCACACCGAACTGCCCCAGCGCTTCTGCCGGCAGCGGACCAGCCTGCGCGAATATTGCCGCGAAATCCAACGTATGGAATGTGCGGAACAACAGAAACATCCCCAACATGAATCCGAAGTCACCGATACGATTTACGATAAAGGCCTTATTGCCCGCGTTTGTCGCCGACTTCTTCAGGAAGTAGAAGCCAATCAGCAAGTAGCTGCACAGGCCTACTCCTTCCCAGCCCACGAAAAGCAGCACGAAATTGGCAGCTAGCACCAGAATCAGCATGAAAAACATGAACAGATTCAGGTAGGAGAAGAACCGGAAGTAACCTTCCTCGTGGGCCATATATCCGGTCGAATAAATGTGAATCAGAAAGCCCACACCGGTCACCACTAGCACCATCACAACGGTGAGCTGATCGAACTGCAAGTCGAACCCCGCGCGAAAGGCGCCCGCCACGATCCAATCGAAGAATTCCTTGCGAAAAGTCTGCTGGCCGTTCGCCAGAAACTCGCGTACCGCTTCCAGTGCGCAGGCAAACGAAAGTCCTGTAGAGCCAAGCGCGACAGAATGTACAATTTTATTCGGCCACTTCCATCCCAACAGGCCGTTGATAGCTGAGCCGAGTAGTGGCAACAGAGGAATGATCCAGAGATGTTCAAGTATCGGCATTAGAGTTTAAGCAGATTCACGCTTTCCACGTTCAGCGAACGGCGGTTGCGCGCTGTCAGAATGATGATTCCCAGGCCCACGGCCGCTTCCGCAGCCGCCACGATGATCACAAACAAGACAAAGACTTCCCCATCGGGTTTGCCACGCGCCTGGCTGAAAGCCACAAACGCCAGGTTTACCGCGTTCAGCATCAGTTCGATGGCCATGAAAATCGTGATGATGTTGCGCTTGAACACAAAGGCCACGATTCCCAATCCAAAGAGAATCGCGCTCAGCAAAAGGTAGTAGTTTGTCGGGACCATGTTTAGTTCTCCCGCTGGGCCAGCACAATCGCGCCCAGAATGGCCACCAGAATCAAGAACGAAGTCAGTTCAAACGGGTACACAAATTCCGTAAACAGTAGCGTCGAAAGTGTTCTCGTGGAGGTCAACGTCGCCGGACCCGCGGGCGGTAGCGCTGCCGCCACTCTCGAGTTCACCAGGGCCGCCGCAATCAAACCCGTTACCGCTACCGCCAGTGGAATGCCGGCATACAGCGCGAGCTTGGAGAAATTCGTGCGTTCTTCCTCGCCCGCGTTCAGCAGCATGATCACAAAAATAAACAGCACCATGATCGCGCCACCATACACGATGATCTGCACCGCTGCGACAAATTCGGCGCCCATCAACAAATACAGACCTGCCAACGCCACCATCACCACGATCAGCGAAAGCGCGCTATGAATAGGATGGCGCTGCACAATCAAGCTGACCGCGCCCAGGACAGCGATCGCGGCAAGCACAAAGAAGATCACCAACGGCGCGTTCATCAGAACTTTCCCCAAATCAGAATGGCAATCGCGGTCAACACTACGTTGGCAATCGAGACCGGCAGCAAGAATTTCCACCCGAAACTCATCAACTGGTCATAGCGAAAGCGGGGAAGCGTCCCGCGCATCCAGATGTACACGAACAAAAAGGTGAACACCTTTGCCAGGAACCAGAAAATCCCCTGGATCGCGTCATTCACCACAGGAAACACAATCAAACCGGTCCCGATTGCGATGAGCACCGCCCCCACAACCGGCAAAAGCAGTCGTCCAAACAGGTTCTCGTAGCGAACGCCGTCGAAGATCATCCAAAGCCCAAACGGAATCATCAGCACCGACGGCAGATACTGTGTAAATGTCCAGGATTCCGGAAAGGGCGAGAGCCAGCCCCCAAAGAACATGATCGTGGCCAGGCAGGACACCGTGATCATGCTGGTATATTCCGCGATAAAGAACATCGCGAACTTCATGCTGGCATACTCGGTGTGAAATCCGGCAACCAGTTCCGATTCCGCTTCCGGCAAATCGAACGGAACACGATTCGTCTCCGCAATTGCCGCAATGAAAAAGCAAACGAAGCCGATGATCTGCGGGAAGATGTTCCAGCTCAACAATCCGTGCCCGGAACCGGCTTGCTGGTCTACGATGCTCCGCAAACTAAAATTTCCCGCGATGAGCAGCACGCCGACAACGGAGAGCGTCAGGGCCAACTCGTAGCTGATCATCTGTGCGGAACTGCGCAATCCGCCGAGCAGCGAATATTTGCTATTGGAAGCCCAACCGGCCAGTGCTACGCCGTAAACACCTAGCGCCGTAATCGCAAACAACACCAGCAAGCTGATGTTTACATCTGCGACGCCAATGCCTGACTCGTACCCAAACACCGTGAAATGCTGTGGTCCAAACGGGATTACCGCCAGGGAGGTCAGCGCCAACATGAGTGTGATAAACGGCGCCAGGAAATAGGCGGCCTTGTCCACATTCGCGGGCATGGGATCTTCTTTTAGAATGAACTTCGCACCGTCGGCGAGCGGCTGAAGTAAGCCATGCGGTCCCACTCGGTGCGGTCCCCAGCGCGCCTGGATATGCGCAATCACCTTACGTTCCAGCCAGGTCAGGTAAGCGTCTACGGTCAGCAGGATGAAAACCAGGATCGCGATCTTGACGATTGGCACGATGAGGAACGCGTAGTGAGTCAAGAATTCGTTCACGATTGGACTTCCGCCTCCGGCAAGGATTGCATCATCGTGCAGAATCGACCGAGCGACCCGCTGGTGAACAACGTGTCATTCGCGGAGCGAATCAATTGAATGGGAACATCATACGGCGCATGCCCGTTTTTCGAAAACTGTAGGCTGGTCGGTTCGGCGCCACCGGTCAAGAGACCGGCGAGTTGCACGTTGTAACCTGGCACAACCTTGCGTATCTCTTCGAACACGGCAGCAGGGTTCTTGTAGTGAAACGCTTTGCCGAGTCCGGCCTTCTCCAACTGGTGCGAAACGATGCGCAGCAGATCGAAATCCGTCCGCACTCCCATCACTTCGCCGGCTTTACGCAGCAACTGGATTTCCCCAGCCGTGTTTGTGACAGTTCCATCCTTTTCATAAGCCGAAGCCGCTGGGAACACGATATCTGCCTGCAACGAAGTCTCCGTCAGAAACAGATCGTGGACAATCAACAATTGCACTTTGCCGCGGCCAAAACCAAGCGTTCCATAATGTGCCAACGGATTCGCACCTACTACATAAAGCGCATTCAGCTTTCCTGACTGCGCGGCTTCTACCATTTGCGGCGCCGTAAGCCCGGGCTTAGACGACAACGTCACTCCCCAATGCCTTTCCAATGCGTTCGCGGCGTTTTTGTCGTCCAGATACGCGTACCCAGGAAGCCGGTCCGGCAGCAATCCCATGTCTGCCGCACCTCGTGAATTCGCATAATCACCCAAGGCCATGTAGCGCACTTTGCCTGGCAATTTCGATCCGCATGCCACAAGATTCGCTATGGCTGCCCCAGTAATCGGGGAACCGAACACAATCGCCACTTCGCTTTCCGCTTCCAGAGATTGCTTTAACCTCTCAAGTTGACCCGACAATTCCTGCGGGAGATTGCCTTCGCCCGTAGCTAGCCAGCGAATCGCCGCCGCTTCTAAGACCGGGCCAAGAATCACCGAGTGCGTCGCTTTGCGCTCCAGCTTGGTTTCCTTGGCATTGATCAGGAACAACTTTGAGTTGTGGTGACGGATCCCCGCGCGAACCTGCCAGGCTACCAGCGGGTTCTGGTTGGAAGCATCATTGCCAATCAGTAGTACCGCCCTCGATTCGTACAATTGCTCCATCGTCAGCAGGGAATCGCTCGACCGCTCGCCCAGGGCGGTGATCAGTCCGGTGTAATCTGCTGTGCGGTGATGATCGATATTGTTGGTCCCAAACGTGGCGCGCGCTAGCCGTTGTAAAAGATAATTTTCTTCGTTCGACGTTCGATTGGACCCGATGAACCCGATTCCGTCCGGGCCGTACGCCGAGTGGATCTGGTTCAATCGCGTCGCGGCAGCCTGCGCGGCTTCTTCCCAAGAAACGGGATAGAGCGTTTCACCCTTACGTAGCAAGGGCTGTTTGATTCGTTCCGGATGCTGGGTGAAATCAAAACCGAACCGGCCTTTCACGCAAAGAAAATCCTTGTTAATGCCGGACAGGTCGCGATTATTCGCGCGCAAAATCTCATGGTTACGCACGCTCAACGTCGTCTTGCATCCATTCGAGCAATGGGTGCAAATGGTCGGAACATACTGCATTTCCCAAGGCCGGGTCTTATAGCGATAAGTACCGCTGGTCAGCGCACCGACAGGGCAGATGTCGATGCACATACCGCATTCTTCGCAATCCAAATGATCGCCGCCGTTCGGAATGATGATGGAGTTCGCGCCGCGCATCCCAACCCCCAGCGCTTTTACGTCCATGCCCTCATCGCAAACGCGGACGCATCGGAAGCAAAGAATGCACCGCGGCGCGTCGTAATAAACCAGGTCTGACCACTTCTCTTCCGGACGATGAAGTTTCTCTTCCACGAACCGGCTGGTATCCGCTCCGTAGCGGAACACCATGTCCTGCAACTCGCACTCGCCGCCCTTATCGCAGACCGGGCAATCCAGCGGGTGGTTCGTCAGCAAAAACTCCAGCATGAACTTCCGTGCATTCCGTACCTGCTCTGTGTTGGTACGCACCACCATGCCTTCGCCTGCTACCAGCGTGCAGGCCGTCTGCAACTTCGGCATCTTCTCCACTTCCACCAGGCACATGCGGCAAGCCGCTTGCAACGTAAGGCCCGGGTAATAGCAGAAGGAAGGAACTTCCACACCAAGGCGCCGCGTAGCTTCGATGACCAGAGTGCCTGCAGGCACCTGCACATCGCGATCATCTATTTTCAAATTGACTAGTTTCGTTTCTGCCATGGAACCCTACCGCGAACTGAGCAAAGCTTCAGCGGATTTGTAAGCGCACTTACCCTGCAAATGTTCTTCAAATTCATTCCGGAATTTTGCCACGATGCTGATGGTCGGCATGGCCGCTGCATCTCCCAGCGGGCAGAACGTGCGCCCCAGCATGTTCTTGGAAAGATCGCTAATCAGGTCTATGTCCTCAGGCCGCCCATAACCAGCGTGGAAGCGGTCCAGCATCTTCTTTAACCACGCTGTTCCCTCGCGGCACGGAATACACCAGCCGCAGGATTCGTGCGCGTAGAAATGCATGATACGCCGCGCCATGTCCACCATGCAGGTGTCCTCATCGATGACCACCATGCCGCCGGATCCCAGCATCGAACCCGCTTTCGCGATCGTGTCGTAGTCCATCGCCAGGTCGATCTCGTCCGCCTTGAAGACAGGGCAAGAACTGCCACCGGGAATCACGGCCTTCAGCTTTTTTCCTCCGCGGATTCCGCCGGCCACTTCCTCGATGAATTTTTTCATATTCATGCCGAGGGGTATTTCGTAGATGCCCGGCTTATTTACGTGACCCGCGACGCACAACAATCGCGTGCCGCCGTTCTTCGGAGTGCCTCGGTTGGCGTAAGCCTCGCCGCCGTCTTTAATGATCGACGGTACAGCGCTGAGCGTTTCCACATTATTAATAATGGTCGGGCACCCATACAGCCCAACCACAGCAGGGAAGGGAGGCTTAATTCGCGGATTCCCACGCTTGCCTTCCAGCGACTCCATCAGCGCGGACTCTTCGCCGCATTCGTACGCTCCTGCGCCTGTATGGATCACCAGGTCAAAATCAAATCCGCTGCCAAGAATATTCTTTCCCAGGTAGCCGCGTGAATAGGCTTCACTGATCGCAGCGTCGACGATGTCCAGCACATAGCGGTATTCGCCGCGAATATAAATGAATCCGTGATGTGCGTTAATAGCCCGGCCCGCGATAATAATTCCCTCGATCAGCTGGTGCGGGTCCATCTCCATCAATGGCCGGTCTTTGCAGGTACCCGGCTCAGACTCGTCGGCATTGCAGATCACATACCTGGCCTTCGGCGAATCCTTGGGCACAAACGACCACTTCATCCCTGTTGGAAAGCCCGCTCCGCCCCGGCCACGAAGATTGGATTTCTTCACCTCATCGATGATTTGATCCGGAGTCATTTCTTTAAGGGCTTTCTCGAGACCCTGGTAAGCGCCCAGTTGCAGCGCAACGTCAATCTTGTGGGAATCCTTGATGCCCCAGCGTTTGCTGATCAGCGGCGTTTCCAGCTTGTTGCGTTCGTGGAGAGCCCCGGTGATCACCGGCACTGGCTCGGGGTGCCTCCCCTTATCCAGTTCCTCGATGAGCCGGTCAAAATTCCGCGTAGTGACATTCTCGTAGAAGTCGTAATTGATCTGTATCGCGGGCGCGCCCGTGCACGCGCCGATGCATTCCACTTCTTCCAGCGAGAACATGCCATCTTGCGTGGTTTCCTTGTGACCAATCTCCAGCCGCTTCTTCGCGTGCTCCAGCAATTCGTTTCCGCCCCGCAGCATGCAAGCGATATTCGTGCAAACCTGCACGTGATGCTTGCCCACGGGCTTGCGGTGCAGCATGGAGTAGAACTCCAGCGTTTCCTCGACCTGGACAGTGTTGAGGTCTAGACGCCGCCCGATCTCCGCAATAATCTCGTCCGTCACCGAACCGTATTCGTCCTGCGCATACATCATCATGGGGATGAGCGCGCTGCGCTTTACCGGGTAGCGATTCTGCAGTTGCTCAAACTTAGCCGCGAGTTTTGGAGATAATTCCATACACCCTTACCTATCTACCTCTCCGAGAACAATGTCGATGGTGCCAATGCACGCAACCGTATCGGCAATCAACTGCCCTTTCACCATGTAGGGCAGTGCCTGCAGATTAACGAACGACGGCCCGCGGAAATGCACACGCAGCGGCTTCGGAGAGCCATCACTGGCCACAAAGCAGCCAAGCTCTCCTCGCGGAGATTCTACTGTGGCATAAGCTTCGCCTGGCGGCGGAGAGAAGCCCTCCGTGAAGATCTTGAAATGGTAGATCAGCGCTTCCATTTCCGTCTTCATCTTCTCGCGCTCCGGCGGAATAATCCCCGGAGCCTCGGCCTTGAATGCGCCTTCATCGGTAATCTTTTCCATCGCCTGGCGGACGATCTTCAAGCTCTCGCGCATCTCTCCGACCCGTACCAGATACCGCGCATAACAGTCGGACTCTGTGCGTACAGGTACCTCAAAATCAAATTCTTCGTAGGATGAATAAGGAAAGGCCTTGCGATTATCGAAGGCCACTCCCGCGGCCCGCAGTCCCGGCCCCGTCGTGCTCAAACCTATCAGCGTTTCGGGAGAGAGATAGCCCACGCCCTTCAGCCGTCCTTGCCAGATGCGATTCTCGGTCAGCAACGCCTCGTATTCGTCGATCCGCGCCGGCATCATGTCCAAGAATCGCTTGACCATGGCGCGCCAACCTGCCGGAGGCTGCAAGGCAAGGCCTCCGATGCGGATAAAACTGGTCATCATCCGTTGTCCGGAGAAGCGCTCGAATATCTTCAGTATCTCTTCGCGTTCGCGAAAACAGTACAGCATCAAAGACATGGCGCCCATATCTAGCGCGTGCGTGCCTAGCCACACCAAGTGGGAGGAAATGCGTTGCAACTCCACCAGCATCACGCGGATATACTGCGCACGTTTCGGCACTTCGAGCCCGAGCAACTTCTCCACCGCGAGGCAATATACGAGGTTGTTTCCAAGTGGATTGAGATAATCAATCCGGTCGGTCAGCGTGATCGCTTGCGAATAAGTCTTATCCTCGCAGCTTTTCTCGATTCCCGTGTGCAGGTACCCCACATCCGGCACAGCGGACAGGACGTTTTCACCATCGAGCTCCAACAGCACGCGCAGCACGCCGTGCGTGGAGGGATGTTGCGGTCCCATATTGAGGACCATCGTCTTTGTAGTGCCGACTGCTGATTCAACCGTGGTCATGGTCACAATCCGCGCCGCATAATCTAGCGCTTGCCCTCCGTCGGGAAATCCCGCCGCAAGGGGGCCCCTTCAAAACCGTCCGGTAGAAGAATGCGCCGCAAATCCGGATGACCTTCAAAGCGAATTCCGAAAAGATCAAAGATTTCTCGTTCCATCCAGTTCGCACCCGGCCAGATCGGCACAAGCGATTCGATAATTGGTTGCTGGGCGCTCACGCTGGTGCGCAGTCTTACCCGCTCGCGCCGGTCCAGCGAAACCAGCTGATAGTTCAGCTCGAACCTCGGCTCAATCGGAAACCGATCGACGCACGTTGCATCACTCAATAAATTGAATTTCAATGCAGGATTATCCCTGCACTGCTGGGCGGTCGCACGCAGCATATGACGTGGCACAACGATAGTGGTCTCTCCCCTACGTTCCACCACCTGCGAGACCGCCTCCGCGTTCCACGAGCGGAGTTGTTCGACTACAACACTAGCGTTTGCGTTGGCGAGCTGTGTCACGTTACTGAGATCCTCAAGGGCCTGCGCCGGCGTTACTTCTGTGATTTATGCCAGTCGAGGGCGCCCTTCTTCCAGAGATAGATGTATCCCACCAGCAGGACGGCCACATAAAACATCATTTCTATGAAGCCGAACCAGCGTGTTTCCACGTTGCGAGCCAAATCTTTGAATATATACGCCCACGGATAAAGAAAAATCGCCTCCACATCGAACAGAATGAAGACCATCGCCACCAGGTAGAACTTTACCGAAAAGGGCTCGCGGGCATCCCCTGTGGGCGTTATGCCGCATTCGTATGGCTGAGCCTTCGTCTTGTTCGGGCGGCGCCAGCCGATAAAGGTGGATAAGAGAATCAGCGCCCCTGCCAGAAACGCCGCCACGAGCAGGTGTATCAGTAGGGGAACGTATGCATGCAGGCCAGAGGGGGTCATGGTCGAAGAGTTATAATATCGACTGAGACGCCACCGGTCAAATGTTCCGGAAAATATTCCGGACGGGCCGCGGGAGCGTAGGTTTTCAGAAAAACAGTCGTCGCCTCGTGGAGCAAACACGGATCATGGTCTTCGGGCACAATACCAATCTCACCATCGGAAACATCCTGTTTCACGTTCAGACCGAAGATCGCGGCGAGCCTCACGCTCTCATCGACACGACCGTTTACTACCACGGACGCGTCCTGCATCGCAGAACTAATAATTATTTTGATTTGCTGCCGTTAGACGATGACCGCGAACAGGCGCTGAAATTGCGACTGGAAGATCAGCACCAAACCGTCATCGAGGAGATCCGGTCTGGAGAGTTGCAGCTTGCCATTCCGCCAGCCATTGACGCATCCCACCCCGCACAGCCACCCCCACCAGGCACTCACGAACCGCCACAGAAGCCAAACGAGTCCAGAGTCCTCTCGCTCGAGTTGATCAATGCTAAGTCCTGGCTTTCTGGCAAGCACGCGACACTGCAACTCGCCGTGCGCGAGCAGACTGGCGATCCAGTCTTGGGTGCTCAAATCACCGTAGAAATTGAAGGCAGTGAGAATGGAACCCCACTTCGAGGGCAAACCGGCCCCCTAGGGCATGCCCTGATCGAATTCGAGATGCCGCGAATCACTGCTGCACAGGCGGCTTTGGTGATTCATGCGGAAGATCGAACCGGAAAGGGCCATCTTCGATTTGCACTACGAGCAAAGCCTCGGGTAGCCTGAGGGAGAGAGTTCGATGTCCGACGTCGTAGCCATCCACGTAAACGGAGAAAGCCGCGAAACTAAGGCGGGTACGACCGTAACCGGGTTGCTGGCGCAACTTGGTCTGAACACCGGCCGCGTCGCAGTTGAATACAACCTCGAAATTCTTCCTAAATCGAAGTGGGGGGACACTCAGGTCGCCCAAGGCGATCGACTTGAAATTGTACAATTTGTCGGCGGCGGCTAATCTCAGTTGCAAAATGAAGTTGGTCCGACTTGGCGGCGCAAGCCGCTATTTTTGTTGGGAGAGGAACTTCTTCCATGGACGCCAGTAATATTTCGGCCAGCCTTTGCGCACGCCTTTTTGATCGTACTGTGGCACCCCAATATGGACCAGGTCGACTTGGGCTCCGCCTGCCACTTTGCTGAAGTTCAGCACCAGGATCGACCAGTCTTGCTTCTTCCAATGGCTGGCGCGCCAGAGCTGTACGATCTGTTTTCCACGCGCCAGAAGTAACGTCTTGCCTTCCAGTTTTCCCCCAAACGCCGTGAATTTGCCGCCCACTTTTCCAGTAATCCTGGCAGGACCGCCAGTGGCCCGGCTGTGCTTCTCGGAGTCTACATACAAATCATAGAGGGCTTGCGGGGACGTGCGAAAACGTACACTTTGCTGGATCGTGGGGGCCACATTGCCTCCAAATTCCTTGCAGCCTAAATGCCTTGAAGCAAGTGCCCCATCTTACTCTTCTTTGTCCGCAGATAGCTCCGCGAGATCTTCGATATGCGCGGTTGGCAGGGGACTCGTTCAATCACCTGCACACCGGCGGATTCCAGTTGCTTCACTTTGTCCGGATTGTTCGAAAGCAGTCGAATCTTCTTCGCGCCTAACTTCTTCAGGATCTTCGCAGGCAGATCGTACTCCCGCGCATCCGCCGCAAAGCCTAGGGACACGTTGGCTTCCACCGTGTCCATCCCGCCATCCTGAAGCTCGTAGGCCCGGAGCTTGTTCATCAACCCTATGCCCCGGCCTTCCTGCGGCAGATACAAGAGAATCCCAGATGGCGCACGACCAATCTTCTTTAGAGACAACTCCAATTGCGCGCGGCAATCGCATCGCAGGGAAGTCAGTACATCACCGGTCAGACACTGAGAGTGCACTCGCACCAGGGGTGCAATTCGCCCCCGAAGGTTGCCTCGCACCAGAGCGACAGCTTCGTGCTTCGGGTCACGGCCCTGAAAGCCATAGATCCTGAAGCGTCCGTAACGTGTTGGAAGTTCGGCTTGGGCTATGACGCGCACGTCACCGTCACTCCCCGAATTCTTCTTTATCTTGACGTTTTTCATTGCCATGAGGTCACTTTAGTATAGCAGGGGAGGGAATTCCCGCCGGGCGCACGTTGGTCAACATTCGTGCAGCCGTTCAAGGGATTTCTTTACAATAGGACGAGGTTTCACTAGCGTTAGCAAAGCGTTTGCATCGTCAAGGTGGAAACTACACTGACAATTCGCGAACTTCTCTTCACCTTGTTGCTGAAGGTGGGTGTCGCGTCGTCCATCGCCGCATTGCTGGCACGCTGGAACACATTTCGTCGCGTCCTCTTTACGGAAGAACGTGACGCCGACCAAAAACTCAAACTCATGCTGTTTTTGGTCCCTGCGCTCATCGTGGGCGTAATCCTTCGCCTGTATAGGCCCGCCTATCAATTCGCTGACCTCTCCCTGGAAGGGGCCTTTCTGATGGGATTGCTCGGCGGCCGCGTCGTTGGTCCTATCGGCGGAGCCATCATCACCATTCCCGCGCTGATGGCACATGAATGGTTGGCGATGCCCGCCGCTTCCACCGCTGGTCTTCTCGGCGGCTTGATTCGTCAATTGATCCCCGACAAAGAAGATCTGTGGAATTTCGGTCCCTTCACCTTCCTCAACATTCCTAAAGCGGTCATGCGCATGGTGCGTAACGCCGAGATGATGTGGGAAATGTTGCCGCTGCTCACTTGCGTCGGCCTGGAACTGGGCCGCGTCGCGCTGGTCATGGCCACCACACCCAAATGGCTTTTCGCTCTTGATCCTCAGTGGGATTGGAAGCTCTGCCTGGTTGTCCTCGGCACGCTCATGTCCGTCGCGGCTCCGTTGAAGATCTGGAACAACACGCGCATCGAAATGAATCTGGAGCGCCACCAGCAATTGCTTCTGCGCGCCCGCATGGATGCGCTTTCCAGCCAGATCAACCCGCACTTCTTATTCAATACGCTCAACACTGTCACGGCGCTCATCCGCATGGATCCCGATACCGCTCGCGGTGTCGTACTCAAGCTCAGCAAGATCCTTCGGCGCCTTTTGCGTAAACACGAAACCTTCGTCCCCCTTCGCGAAGAACTTTCTTTCATCGATGACTACCTGGATATCGAAGTGGCGCGCTTCGGTGAAGACAATCTCGATATCGTCAAGGAAATCGGTGAAGACACGCTGGAAACCTTCATTCCCAGCATGCTTCTCCAGCCCATCGTGGAGAACAGCCTCAAACATGGTCTGGCGCCAAAGCTAGAAAGGGGCCGCATTTTTCTCCGTACTTCCAACCGCGACGGCCGCCTGCACATCGAGATCGAAGATAACGGCGTGGGCATTTCCGAAGAAAAAATGCCCCACGTGTATGTCGAAGGCATCGGCCTGAGCAACGTCCGCGAGCGCCTCCGCGTCTTGTATGGCGCGGATTTCAATCTGGACATCTCCTCCCAAGAAGGCCAGGGCACTAAAATCAAAATCGACGTCCCCCAGTTGGTCCCGGTCATTCCTGAAGTCAGCGTGTTCTAAACGAGACCATCCTCAAGAAGGCCGGAGAGGCCCTCTTGACAAGCTCCTTTTATTCCTGTAGATTCTGTTAAGACTGAACATACAGATACAAAGATATTGACTGGATGTTCGTAAGGGCCGAGATTTAAAAGGATTTTGAGGAAACCGATGAGCGAACAAACGAACGTGCCGCAAACGGGGCTGACCCCTGTAGCCCAGAAATTCATTCTCCACTGGGGCGAAATGGGCACCAAATGGGGCATCAACCGTACCGTGGCCCAAGTTCACGCCCTGCTCTTTCTATCACCCAAACCTGTCCCGGCCGACGAAATCGCCGAGACGCTTTCGGTGGCGCGCTCTAATGTGAGCACCAGCCTGCGCGAATTGCAGGGCTGGGGCATCGTACGGGTCGTTCACGTCCTCGGAGACCGGCGCGACCATTTCGAAACGTTCAAGGATGTGTGGGAAATTTTCCGCATCGTCTCCGAAGAGCGTAAACGTCGCGAAATTGACCCTACTTTGCGAGTCCTGGGCGAATGCGTTCAGGAACTGAGATCCAGCGCTCCGAGCGATGGGTACACCCGAGAGCGTCTGGAGGGCATGCTCGAGTTTCTTACGGTCATGAGCGGGCTTTTTGACGAGGTCCTGCACATGCCTGCAGGGGCCTTGAAGGGCGTGGGGAAGCTCCGAGGAAAGGTAATCACCTTGTTGGGCAGCGACAAGAAGAAGGCAGGCTAACCCAAAGCTGAGACGGACGACGCGCACAGGGGTAAGACGCCATGATTTCCTTAGCCAGCGAATACACCGACGGAAAAGGACGCCACGCCAAAGGTTGGCTGTTCTTCGATGCGGATTGCACCTTCTGTACCCGCATCGCTGCATGGCTGGCGCCCATCTTGTACCGTCGCGATATGGCCGTTGCTCCTCTGCAGGACCCCCGCGTCGGTTCTCTGCTTGGCCTAAGTCGTCAGGAATTGCTCCGCGAACTGCGTTTCCTGCTATCCGATGGTACGCAATACGGTGGGGCTGATGCAGTCCTCGCGGTTGCCCGTGAAATCTGGTGGGCTCGCCCTCTCGTGTGGGCATCGAGGCTTCCCGGAGTGATGAATCTTTGCCATTCAGCTTATCGTTGGGTGGCTGCGCGGCGAAGCTGCGCCGCAAGCGGTGCACGCTGTGAACTATCGTGATTCCGCAAGGATTTGGGATGCGCAACGAAACGGTTGTCATTACCGGCGCCTTCAGCTACACGGGTAAGTATGCGACGCGCTTGCTGCTTGAACACGGATACCGGGTTCGCACCCTGACCTTTCATCCTGGACGCGACAGCGAATTTGGCCCGCGCGTGGAGGTCTTTCCTTACGATTTTGAACATCCCGAGCAATTGGAGCGGACACTCCGAGGAGCATCCTGCCTGATCAACACGTACTGGGTTCGGTTTCCGCGCGGGCACTCCACTTTTGACAGCGCCGTCCGGAATACAATTACACTTATCAACGCCGCAGGAAACGCCGGAATCCACCGCATCGTGCATGTCAGCATCGCCAATCCCTCTGTCGATTCGCCCTTGGGGTACTACCGAGGAAAAGCGCAATTGGAGCAAGCAGTGATCAATTCTGGGCTCTCCTATGCGATCCTGCGACCCACCGTCATATTCGGCCGGGAAGATATTCTTATCAACAATATCGCCTGGTTCGTGCGGCATTTTCCGTTGTTTGGCATCCCGGGTGATGGTCGTTACGGCGTCCGGCCAATCTTCGTCGAGGATATGGCACGACTGATTGTCGGTTCGGTGGAAACACAAACTAACCAAGTGGCCGACGCGGTCGGGCCGGAAACATTCACTTTTGAGGAGCTAGTCAGGCTTATTGCCGCGCAAATCGGCAAGCAGGTTCGCATCGTTCACCTGCCCACGGTTTTGGCCTATTTTTCCACGCCGCTCGTTGGAGCTTTCCTGCAGGATGTGGTTCTGACCTGGGAAGAGTACAAAGGGCTCATGAGCAACTTGCTCGCCCCGCAGGGGCAGAGCACGGGACAAACTCGGCTCAGTCAGTGGCTCTCGCAAAACGGCGAACAAGTCGGACGTCATTACGCTTCCGAAGTAGCTCGGCACTATCGCGGAGGCAGGCGCCCGGTGCAGGGTCAACCGCGTGCAGACAAGCCTACGGCTTCGTGCTGAGATGCCAGCACCCGCTCGTAATAGCGCTCATACATGGGAATCACGTCGTTGGCGCAGAACTTCTTCCGTGCATCCGCCCGCGCACGCCTGCCCATTTCACGTCCGCGATCGGATCGTGAGAGTAAATCGATCGCATACTTTGCGGCCAGTTTCACGTCCCCTGGCTCAACCAAATAACCATCCACGCCATGTTCCACCACCTCCGGAACCCCTCCGACGTTGGTAGCGATCACCGGAACTTCACAGGCCATGGCCTCCAGCGCCGCCAAGCCAAATGACTCCAGTTGCGATGGCAACAGGAACAGGTCCGCCTGGCCGAGCTTTTCCCGGATGCCATTCTGCTTCCCCAGGAATATGACGTCTTTCTCCACTCCACGCGTCCGAGCGAGTTCCTCGGCAGGTCCGCGGTCCGGGCCATCCCCGATCATCACCAGCCTGGCGGGCATCTTCTCGCGAACCAAGGCGAAAATCTCGACGGCATCCAGAATGCGCTTTACAGGCCGGAAGTTCGAAAGGTGCATCAAGATGGGTTCGCCATTTGGAGCCCACTCCGCCCGCAGTTGCGGGTCAGGCTGCCGGCAGTACAAATCGCAATTGACGAAATTGGGAATCACCTCAATTGGCCGCTTGATGCCAAATTCCTCGATGGTGTGCCGGTACAAGTACTCCGAGATGGAGGTGACCCCGTCGCTCTGCTCGATCGAATACCGCGTAATCGGCAAAAAGTTGGGGTTGTTTCCGACCAGCGTAATGTCCGTGCCGTGGAGGGTGGTGATGAAGGGCAAGCGTCGTGGCGCCGCCATCTGCCGCGCAAGCAACGCGCTGACCGAATGGGGGATGGCGTAGTGGACGTGTAGGATATCCAGCGATTCCGTTTCGAATACCTCCAACATCTTCACGGCAAGCGAGAGCGTATAAGGGGAGTGGTCAAACAGCGGGTACGACACAACAGCCGCCTGGTGAAAATGAATCCTGGGATCGTTGGTCTTCATCCGAATCGGGGGCGCATAGGTAATGAAGTGGACATCGTGGCCCCGAGCAGCCAGTTCCTGTCCTAATTCCGTCGCGACGACTCCCGAGCCGCCATAGGTGGGATAACCAGTGATACCGATTCGCATAGTTGGCCTCTATCCAGAATTCGCACACTCTGTTCCGCAAGTGACGGACTTGCTTGCGGGGCGGCAAGTCCAGATGCTAGAGTCGCGAACCGCGGGCTGAAGTGCCTGCCAGCGGAATGGTACACCGATTAGACGCCGAGGTGACGGCCAACGTGACACGGCTCTAGGGGAAAGTGGCGATCGTGACTGGCGGGGGCAGCGGCATTGGCCGGGCGATTGCCTTGGCCTTCGGACGCGAAGGAGCAAGAGTGGCTGTCTTGGGACGCCGACATGACGCCCTCGCGAGAGTGGTGACGGAACTAAACAACTTAGGCGCGCAGGCAACTGCCGTTGTTTGCGATGTGACCCAGGGTGAGGAATCGCGCAAAGCGGTGGCCGAAGTGGAGAGACTGTTCGGTGGAGTAAACGTGCTTGTCGACAACGCCGGTGTTTTAAGCGTGTCCACGGTCGAGACCATCTCCGAGGATGATTGGGACTGTGTGATCGACACGAACTTGAAAGGCCCATTCCTGATGTTCCGGGCAGCACTGCCGGCCTTTCGTCGCTCGGGCGGCGAGTCCGTTGTGAACGTTGGATCTGTGCTGGGGCTGATCGCAATGAAGGACCGGGCTGCCTATTGCGCCTCGAAGGGCGGTGTCACCCTGCTCACCAAGGCGATGGCCCTGGACCACGCGCATGAGAACATCCGGGTAAATTGCATTTGCCCTGCCATTGTAGAGACCGAGTTGGTGAAAGGGCTGTTCGATCAGTCCCCAGAGGGGCAAAAGGCACGAGACACCAGAATCGCCACGCTGCCATTGGGAAGGTTTGGAAAACCCGAGGATGTAGCGGAGTTGGCTGCATTCCTGGTCTCGGATGAGTCTTCCTGGATCACGGGTACCGCCATCCCTGTAGATGGCGGCTTAACAGCCTATTGAAGGAGCGCGAGTTCGATGGGTCGAAAACTGACAAAAGAAGAGAAACGCGTCACAGAGATGGTGCGCCTGCGCATGAAAGAGAGTAAATCTTCAGAATTGCTGGGATTCGACGTTGAAAGCGTCCATGACGGTCGCGCCATTTTCCGTCTGGACGTTCGGCCTCGTCACAAGCAGATTCACGGGGTGGTCCATGGAGGGATACTCGCGGCGCTAGCAGATACCGCCGCCGCAATCGCCGCTTATACCGTCGTGTCCCGAGGGGTAGAACTGGCCACCCTCGAACTCAAGATCAACTATCTCGAGCCGGTTCCCGGAGGCAGGATAAAAGCCGACGCTCGAGTGCTTCGCGGCGGCAGAAATTTCATCGTTACGGAATGCGAGATCTTCAATGAATCGGGCTCAATGGCAGCCAAGGCACTGCTTACCTTCTCCGCTGCCGCAGGTCATAACTTGAGAAAGTAGCGGCTATTCGTCGCCCTTCTCCCCGTCTTCGCTTTCTTTGTGGACGTAGCGTATATGGCGTTTGAACACCATCAGGTTCGGGGCACCTTCGCGGGTAAGTTTAATGCAGTCGCGATCGTACCATTCAACGATACCGTGTAGCACTTCGCCGGAGTCCAGCACAACCGACATAGGCGTGCGGCTCTGCATCTGCTTTACCCAGTAGAAATTCTCTGCGTGGGTTATCTCGGGCGGCGCGGGCTTTTTGCTCGGTAGAGGGCCACCGTTGTGCTGAGGGCGGGGGGCAAGCTGCTCCTTGGCTTCCGCGAAGCTGGGACGGAACATGCGGCGATTCACCATGACAACTCCTTATCTGTGCGAGGGTGTTTCCTGTCCTTGAGATGCGCCGAGGGGCCCTAGGGTTTCGCTAATTATGACGCAATAAAATGCTATGAGGGAGAAACTATTTTCGGGCTGACGCGTCGGATTGGGTGGGAGCTAAGGCCACCGCCAGGGAGTCCAGCCCGAGTTGGCGATTCAAGTTGCGCCGGATGCCCCCAGCCAATCTGTCCACGCCTGCGATGGCGCGGCCAATCCACGCAGCGTCGACGGTGCGCGATAGTGCTTCCAGTTCCTTCGAAAGGTGTGGATTTCGCAACAACGGCGAGCGAAGTCCTGCGTTCAACTCCAGTAGATCCGACAGCAAACCATAAAACACACTGATCAGGTCCTCGAAGGAAGATTCGCGGTCCTTAGCTAGAGCTGCCGTGTCCGCAAATAGCGACGCGAATCCCTGTCCCCGTGCCGCTCTTTCCAGGATTCGCAGCGCAGTTTTGCGCTTTGCGACGGTATCCTCCAAATCCATCTCCAAGGCCAGACCCGCGCTGCCTTCGGACAGTTGCGCGGCCAGCTTTACCTCTGTTGGTTTGCGGTCTGAATGCGATTTCAGAATTGTCTCGACTTCTGCCACCGGAAGCGGCGCAAAGTGGAATTGCATGCAACGGGAAAGAATTGTAGGGAGCAGGCTAAAAGGAGACGGAGCTGTCAGAATCAACGTTGCGGAACCAGGGGGCTCCTCAAGGATTTTCAGGAAAACATTGGCCACGTCCGAACGCATTGTTTCGGCGCCGTCCAGAATAAACACACGCCGGCGGCCAGAGGGTTGGAAATAGGCAGCTCGACGCACGGCCCGAAGTTGCCCAATGCGCAGCATCGGCCGCGCCACAGGGCTCTTCAGCCGCACAGGATCAGGAACCACTACCCACACGTCCGGGTGACTCTGAAGGATTAAGGGTATGCGCTCGACTGTGGCGGCGTCCGCGCTCTCGCCGCGCTCGGCTAGACCCTGTTCGATCAGTTTCTGCGGGTCTGCCAGTTGAGAAATCTGCAGGCAGGTCGGGCATGTTCCACAGAAGTCATCGGTCAGGCGCTCGCAATTGGCTGCCTGCGCAAACATGCGCGCCAGGGTGTATTTGCCCACTCCGCGGGGACCGGTGAAGAGCAGGGCGTGCGGCACTCGTGAAGAGCGTAACGCCCCGCGCAAGGCGGCGACAATTTTCTCATTGCCCAGGAATTCCGCAAATCCCATAGCTTAGCCCGGCTTCAATGTCTCGAGTAAAGGCAGTACAGCCGACAGAACCTCAGCTGCGATATTTTCCGGCAGTCGCAACGAACCGTTTTGGGCGTCGTAGCACTGAATCGTAGCCCACGGCCGGCTGCGCGACAGCATGTCATACATTTCCGCGGCGTCTTCCAAGTGCTGCAGATTGCCTTCCTGAATATCGTGGGTTGCTCGCGTGTATTGCCGTTCCGCTTTCTGAGCGACCAACCTTTGCGCTTGGCTCGGCGGTACGCGTAAATACAGAATCAGATCTTCGCGGGGAAGGCCGTAGATGGAATATTCCAGGTGCTCGATCCAGCGGAGGAATTCAGACCGTTTCTCGGCGCACGCCCGCGCCACCTGATGCGCTAGGTTGGAAGCTACGTACCTATCCACTAACACAATCTTGCCCTCGTTCAAGACAGTTTCGAGCCGCTGCTTGGCCTCAAAACGATCGCCGGCATAAAGCAGCGCGGAGAAATGGGGATCAACCGCATGCAATGCCCCGTAGTCGCCATTGAGAAATTTCCCCACCATGCTGCCGAACCAGGAGTCATACTGCGGGAATCCTGTAGCAAAGACCGAAAAGCCCTTCGCTACAAGTGAATGTTCGAGAAGTTTGGCCTGGGTGTGTTTGCCGCTTCCATCGATTCCCTCGATAGCAATGAGTAATCCACGTGTCGTCATTTTGGGTTGTACGGTGGGGGGAGGGCCACTCGTGTCAGTCAGTGTAACTGGAGAATGAATGGTCTGCAACGAAAGGACTGACGTTGTTTTACGAAGCGGTCGCTGGCTTGTCGTCGCGGCGTGTTACGATTTTAGGGTGGAAGCGCAAAACATGGCGCAAAACGGGATTCGCGAAAATTTACTGCGCGTAAGGCACCAGATCGCCAACGCGGCGAATCGCGCTGGTCGCCACCCTGACGAAATCACTTTGATTGGAGTTTCCAAAACCCATCCTGCCGATTCCATACGAGAAGCATTTGATGCCGGATTGCAACATTTTGGCGAGAACCGCGTCCAGGAATGGGAAGGGAAGAGGGGTAGGATAGCCAGTCTACCTGCGACCTGGCATCTGATTGGCCACCTGCAGAGCAACAAAGCCGTCAAGGCTGCCAATCTGTTTCACAGTATTGACGCGGTGGATGATTTTCCGTTGGCACAAAAGTTGGACCGTGCTTGCAGCGCGCTTCCTACTGGTCAACGGCTCCGCATCCTCCTGGAAGTCCACCTCGGCGACGAAGCCACAAAAAGTGGTGTGTCTGAGGCAGAATTGCCTTTATTAGCCGAGCAGGTCGTAACCCTGCAAGATGTCTATCTGGCTGGCCTGATGTGTATTCCCCCATTCTTGGAAAATATGGATCAAGTGCGCCCGTATTTCGCCCGGCTGCGAAACTTGCGGGACCAATTGGAAGGGCGCCTCGGTCGAAAATTTCCGGTGCTCTCGATGGGGATGTCCCATGACTTCGAAGCTGCGATTCTGGAAGGTGCCACGGAAGTACGCGTGGGCACGGCGCTGTTCGGTACTCGATCTGTAACACCCTGAGTCAAATCAGACGAAAGTGAGTCTGGAACAAGCAAGATGAACCTCTTTACACCGTTTCGTCTCCGTGGAATTGAACTAAAGAATCGGATCGTCGTGTCGCCGATGTGTGAATACTCCGCCAACGATGGCCATCCTACGAATTGGCATCTGGTGCATCTTGGCAGCCGCGCCGTGGGCGGAGCCGCGCTCGTGTTTACCGAGGCAACCGCCGTGAGCGCGATCGGACGTATCTCTTCAGCAGACACAGGCATATACCTGGATTCTCATATCGAGGCATGGCGGCCCATCGTCGAATTTATTCAGGAACAGGGCGCCGTGGCCGGCATCCAATTAGCTCATGCAGGTCGCAAGGCGAGTACAGCAACTCCGTGGCTAGGTGGCGCTCCAGTTGGAATCAAGGATGGGGGCTGGACGCCGGTCGCCCCCAGCGCCATTCCATTCGATAAAGGCTATACGGAACCGAAGGAACTCACGCTGATAGACATCGATCGAGTGGTGGAGGATTTTGCGGCTGCGGCGCATCGCGCGCTTAAAGCCGGCTTCCAGGTGGTCGAGATTCATGCTGCCCACGGCTATCTGTTGCATCAGTTTCTGTCTCCATTGAGCAATCACCGACGCGACGAGTACGGTGAAAACTTCGACAATCGCATTCGTCTCCTTCTGAGAGTGGCGAAATGTGTTCGCGAAATCTGGCCGGAGCAACAACCGGTTTTTGTGCGCATCTCTGCGACGGACTGGAAAGAGAACGGCTGGGACTTGGAGCAGAGTATTGAACTATCCCGCAGGTTGAAGCAACTTGGTATGGACCTGGTGGACGTTTCCAGCGGCGGCGCGGTACCTGGCGTTCGTATTCCGGTCGGCCCGGGCTATCAAGTGGGATTCGCCTCTGCCATTCGTCGGGAAGCCGGCATCGCCACCGGAGCCGTGGGCATGATTTCGGAGCCCGCTCAGGCGGAAACGATTATTTCGAGCGGGCAAGCGGACATCGTCCTGCTGGCGCGGGAGATGCTCCGTGATCCCTACTGGCCGAGACGCGCGGCGCACACCCTCGGCGTGAAAATCAAGCCGCCGGTTCAATACGAAAGAGCGTGGTGAGCCTTGCCTTTACTGAATCTAGCGGTGGATCAGGCGCGCGGTACAGTTACATTTGCGGTGCGGGTACAACCACGTGCGAGCCGCGATGAAATTGCAGGTGTAATCGACGGAGCAATGAAGATTCGTCTATGCGCGCCGGCGGTCGAAAACCGCGCCAATGAAGCATTGGTCGAGTTCCTTGCAGCAGTTTTGAAAACCTCGAAATCGGCTGTTAGAATCCGGACCGGTGAGCAAAGCCGAATCAAGCGGGTTGAAGTCTTTGGCGTCACGCAGCAACAGATTGAAGGCCTGCTTCAGACGGAAGCGTGAGCCGGAAAGGGAACTGTTCCCATGAATGTCGACATCAATGAGATGCAGAAAGATCTGCGTGCCGCGAAGCTGGATGGCTGGCTGTTTTACGACTTTCGCGGCCGCGACCCGATAGCCCACCGGATTCTGGACCTCCCACCGGGCATGCGCACAAGGCGATGGTTTTACTTTGTCCCGGCCAAAGGTTCGCCCAAAAAGTTGGTTCACAAAATTGAAGCTGGTTCACTCGCCGCCGTGCCGGGAGAGACTCTCTACTACGCCGGGCAGAAAGAATTGCGGGACAACCTGAAGAAGCTCCTCGGCAGAGCGAAGAAAATAGCGATGCAGTACTCGCCGAAGAACGCCATCCCGTATGTCGCGATGGTCGATGCAGGAACAGTCGAGTTGGTCCGCAGTCTTGGTCCCAAAGTCGTAACTTCCGCGGACCTGGTGCAGAAATACGAAGCCTGCTGGAGCAAGGAACAGCTCGAATCGCATCTAGCTGCAGGCCGTGCGATCGACCGCATCGTTCGGGAAGCTTTTGACCACGCCGCGAAGTCTGTAAAGGAAAAGAAACCCATAACTGAGTTCGACCTTCAACAGTTCATTCTTCACAAGTTCGGTGAAGCCGGAATTACAACCGACGAAGGGCCCGATGTGGCGGTGAACGAGAATGCGAGTGATCCTCACTACGGGCCGACGCGCGAGAAATCTTCACCGATTCGAGAAGGAGACTTGCTGTTGCTTGATGTTTGGGGGAAGCAGCAGACGGCGAATGGTGTGTATTACGACATCACCTGGATGGGCTATTTGGGTCCCTCAGTTCCCGAAAAGTACGCGAAGGTGTTCCGGGTGTTGCGCGATGCACGCGATCGTGGGGTGGAGTTGATTCGCTCCAGCGTCAAGGCGGGCAAACCCTTGCAGGGCTGGCAGGTGGATAAAGCGACTCGGAGCGTGGTCGAGAAAGCTGGGTACGGGAAGTATTTTTTTCACCGCACCGGACATAACATCGGCACGTCCGTCCACGGTAACGGCGTCAATATGGATGGCATGGAAACTCAGGATGATCGCCACCTGATCCCGCATACCTGCAACTCTGTGGAACCAGGGATTTATTTGCCGGACTTTGGCATGCGTACCGAAGTGGATGTGTACGTGGATGACAAGGAAGCACGCGTGACCGGTGCGATCCAGACAGAAATCCTGCCGCTGCTGGCCTGAAGATTGGATCAAACGAATCGAATGAGCGAAGAAAACAACGAAAACGCTCCTGTGGAGCAGCCACCCGCGGCCACGGATGTTGCGTCCCCTGCCGCGGATGTTGCGCCCCCTGATGCTCAGCCGAATCTGCGTTCTGAGAACGGGGCTTGGCGTCTCGCCATTGCCGGCTGGCTTCTTCCTGGCCTGGGGCATGCGCTCCAACGCATGTGGGGGCGCGCAGCCGTGGTATTTGTCTGTGTTGGAGCGCTCGTGGTTGTCGGTGCTTCCATGCGCGGCAATCTGTTCACTTCCGATGGCAACGATGCGTTTGACACTCTCGGGTACGTCGCGGATTTGGGTGCGGGCAGTTTCTATTTTCTGGCCCGCCTGGTGGAACATGGTGGCGCTGATGTTTCACACGCGGGGGGTGATTACGGAACAAGGTTCCTGGCCACGGCTGGCGTATTGAATCTTTTAGCGGCACTGCATGCCTACGAAGCCGCACGAGGCCGCAAGGCATGAACCCCGTTTCCCTGACACACATGCAGGCATTTCTGCTTTTCGCCGCCGTCATTTCGCTCGCATTTGGTTTCTTGGGCCGGCGGCAGCCGAAAGATCGGATCAAATACATCCTGTGGTCGTTTTTTCTGTTTCTCTTGGTGGGAATTGGAATCGGCTGGGTAATGTACCCGTTTTCTCATTAATGATGATGTAAGCAGTGCGTTGAATGCGCTGAATTGACAGCTATTTTCGGCGGATGCTATCGTGAAGAAGTGGGCCGAGGTAGCTCAGTGGTAGAGCAGCCGATTCGTAATCGGCAGGTCGAGAGTTCAACTCTCTCCCTCGGCTCCATCTAACTTCCCTAGAATCAAAGACCGTCTCCCGAACGCTTCGACTTTCTCTTCGGAATTGGTGCATGGTTGGTGCAAGTTCGAAATAATTCTCATTTCTGCTAATCGGGCCAAGGCGCATTGTCCTTCAGAGTTTCCGGCATTCGGTCTAATGCTTTTGACTTAACGCCAGGGGCAAGCTCCTCGACTGACTGTAATGTCCAAACCGGCGATCCACCTTGTACACCCGCCTTGCCGAGTGTTACTCGAATTGGACGATCAGGCACCTCACCGTTTCTCCTGACTGCGTCGGCATTCACGTCGAAGTAGGCAGTCGTGCCGTCACTCGACTGCTCGATTTCCGATGCGAGCGGTGCCACCATGCCCTTTGGATGAGTTTCATAACCATACAGTCTGAGAATGTCCGCCAACGACTTGCCCGTCAACGGCAACAGCAACTCTGAATGAGGGGTCGTTCGCGACAGTCCTTTTTCGAAGATCTGCTCACGTAACCAAACAGTTTCGAGTAATGTCTCCTGCGAGTCAAAAAGCGAAAATGCATTCAGATTATATTCATCGAGGGATTTTAGAATTGGTATCCGCTCAGTCGATGGGAGATCGAACTTCCAAAGATAATCTTGTCTACCGCGGTTCCGAAACACAGGACCGTGACCATGAAAGTACCAGCCCTTCTTGTCGAAAGCAGCACAGATCGTGTAATCCGATTGTTGCCGGAAATGCCTTGCGTGTGTACGAACATATTTCCCGATCACCCGCATCGCAGGCTCGCCAACTGCTCCACCTTTAACGCCTTGCGGTCTCTCGCAATATACATAGATTGACCGTTTCTCAGCCGTTCCAGCTGTTCTAAATGCAAAAAATGCTGCAACGTGCATCGACCATGTCCAGTCAAGAAGGGGCGAAGGAAACCCGTGATGTCTTAGGTAAACCATGTACGGATAGAATCCAACGGAAGGAAACTTGAGAGAAGAAAAGAGTTCGGGATCAGTGCGAAAGCTGTCTGCCAATGCGAAGTCATAATCAGGAACATCCCATGCCACATTTGTGAAGGCTTCCACTGCGGGCCTCACACGAGTGACCGCTAGGCGGTAATAGTCATCGAACGACATGCTTTCAGAACCCATGCGCTCCAAAGTGGTCGTAAGTGGCCACGCCGAATCCGCCTGCCCCCTAAATAGCAATTCGGGGGCTTCGCCCGAAACATTCCTGCTGAGTTCATCGCGTATTTTTTGAACTGCGGTCGTAAGCGCGTTCAAGTTCGGCAAACAAACAGCTTCCATGTCACAATTCTACACGCCAGCGTATAGGCGTTGTAAGTGCCCTATGCATTTAAGCACTGCGCGCAGTTCCCTGAACATGGGATAGATTCACGGAAAGTCAGTCTTTACCCTCTTGTTTGCCACATAAGTTACGCAAACTACAGGTTCAGACGTCGGCCCGTCAGATTTATTGCGTGTTGCTGGCAGACTGAACAGACTTCAGCATTTCTTTAGCTTCGGTAAGATGTGATTCCAATGTGGGGAGAGTCTTTCCCGCGAACGATTTCAACGAATCATTCTGGCCACTCGCCGATTCCTTTTGGAATTCCGCGATATCCTGCTCGTGATCGGTGACCATCAAGCTGGCATAAGCTTCATCGAATTGCTTCCCCGATAGCTTTGACAGTCTGTCGTACGTGGCTTGATCTGCCCGGGAAGGATTACTGGGCAGGGTGATATTCTCGTGCATTGCGAGGGCCTTCAATTCGTCATTCGCCTTCGAATGGTCCGTGACCATGCGCTGACCGAATTCCTTTACCGCGGGATTGCTTCCCCTTTCGGAAGCGAGTTGCCCCAGTTTCACCTCGCTCATCCCGCCAGAAGCAGCCTTCATGGCAAACTCCTGATCGGCCCCCGCCGCCGTGCTCGTTTGAGGTGCCGCCTTCCGCGCTGCTAGTAGTGTGAAACTAAAGCCAAAAATGAATGCAATGACGACTGCGTGGTGAAGAACATTCTTGGAATGTTGCAGGTTCATGAAGTAGCTCCATTTCAGTGATGAGGCATTGTAGAGCGTCCCTCCAGCCTTCAACTATCGGCGACCTGCTGTATTTTGTGGCCGAATAGCCTTTATTCGTATGGTTATGCACTTAGCGTCCGCAAACCACCGTCAAGTCGCGCAGGCGATCAACCAAGACCTGGTTGATCTGCTTGTCCTCGAAGCGCCAGCGCCAGTTTCCCTTAGCCCGTCCAGGGAGATTCATTCGCGCTTCCGACCCTAATCCTAAGATGTCTTGCAAGGGAATCACCGCTAGATTTGCGACCGACGTCAGGATGGCTTGAATAAATGCCCAGTGAATTTCTCGGCCATCCATCTGGAAATAACTCTCTGCGCGGCGCATGGTAGCTCTGTCGTCTGTGTTCCCCGGACGGCGAGCTGCTTGTCGCAGGGAGCGCCACCACCCAAGCGTGGTGTCATTGTCGTGGGTCCCTGTAAAGCATACTTGCTCCCGCGAGTAATTAATTGGACGATGCGTGCCCTCTTCATCGAAACCAAACTGCAGCACCGCCATTCCTGGAAAGCCAAATCGTCTGCGCAACTCTTCGACCTCGGGAGTGATGGTTCCCAGATTCTCCGCGACAAACGGGAGGTCTCCTAACTCCTCACGGACCTTTTCGAAGAACCGGGCACCCGGCCCTTTTATCCACCGCCCCTTTTTTGCGGTGCTTTGCCGGGCATCGACGCTCCAAAATGCTTCGAATCCCCGGAAATGGTCGAGTCGCAACAAATCCACGACCTCCAGCGTCGACCTAAATCGCTCTATCCACCACGCATAGCCTGTCGCCGCTATCTTGTTCCAGCGGTATGTGGGGTTGCCCCAAAGTTGTCCATTTTCGCTGAAGTAATCGGGCGGAACTCCCCCGACGGTTCGTGGCTCTCCGTTCGGGTGGAGATCGAACAGCGCCTGATTGCTCCACACATCAGCGCTGTTATGTTCCACGTAAAACGGCATATCCCCCATGATCGAAATTTTGCGACTCGCGCAATATTCCCGCAGCGCGCGCCACTGGCGGAAGAATTCGTATTGCACGAATTTGTGATAACGGATCGTCTCCGGCGATGCTGCGACTTTTGGGTCGAACTCTGTCCATGGAACCCCACCATTGGCCTCATCCAAGGCCATGAACATGGCATAAGGACTGAGCCATCGGGAGTGCTGCTTTTCGAACCGCAAGTAGTCTTTGGTCTCTGAAAAATTCCTAAACGCTTTCTTCAGCAGAGATTCTTTGTACGACCGCACAGCGGTGAATTGCACCCGCGAAGTGGAAAAATGCGGCAGGGAGCGCAAATCCCGCTGCGCAAGGTATCCATGATCCACGAGAACTTCGGGGCTGAGCAGCAGGGGATTCCCGGCAAACGCGGAGCGACACTGATAGGGAGAATTTTCCGGCCCTGTGGGGCTCAGGGGCAATATGCTCCACAGCTTCTGCTTCGCTTCCGCCAGAAAATCGACGAAGCCCCGGCTTTCCAATCCCAAATCCCCTATGCCGAACCTGCTGGGCAAAGAGGTCAGATGTAACAGGATTCCACTACCGCGACCAATGATCACGAAAGACCCACAAGGATTAAGCCACTTTGCTGACTTCCCGATTCTTTTTCAGTTTCGCAATCTTGACGTGAGAGCGCAACACCTCGGCCACGCTCCATGCCTGTGCAACGCACCCACGGTGCGTATAGGGAGGTTCGGCGTCAAAAATCTCCCCGATGGAGCCGACGGCATTGGTAGCCAGTCGTTCGTCAAACGCACACAACAAATGATCCGCCTGATCCAATTCGTGGTGATGCAGTTTTAGCCACGCATCGATGTAAGGTCCAATCAACCAAGGCCATACTGTACCCTGATGATACGCGGCATCGCGATCGCGAAGACTTCCAAAATATTTCGGCTTGTAGTCCTTGTCGTGAGGAGAGAGTGAGCGTAAACCAACGGGAGTCAGCAATTCCTGTTGGACACAATCCATTACCGCGGCCCACTTTTCCTGCGCCAGCACCGGGAAGTCCAGGGAGATGGCCAAAAGCTGGTTCGGCCGCAGCGCCGGATCGTCGCCATGTTCACCATCCACGACGTCGAACAGGTACCCTCCCTTCTCGTACCAGAAACGTTTCTGAAACGAATCTCGGCATTTTTGAGCGTGCGTCTCCATTTCTGCGCCTTTATCTGCTTGCCCCTCATGCCGCAGCCACTCGGCCATGTAACAGAGGGCGTTGTACCAAAGCGCGTTGATTTCTACCGCCTTGCCGCGGCGCGGCGTCACTACCCAGTCGTCTACCTTGGCATCCATCCACGTCAGTTGATAGCCCGGCGCTCCCTGTCGCAATAAGCCATCTTCAGGGTCCACACCGATCCCGAAATCGGTGCCCTTTAGATGAAAATGAATGATCTCTTGCAATTGCGGGAGTATCTGCGAGAGGAAAACGCGATCATCCGATACCGCTAGATACCTGGCGATAGCATGAAAGAACCAAAGCGTGGCGTCCGCGGTGTGATACAGGCCTTCGTCATGACCTTCAGGAAACATGTTCGGGATCAGTCCGTGTCGCACATAGTGCGCGAACGTCCTTAAAATGTATCCTGCTTCCGTGTGCCGGCCCGTGACCAAAGTCAGGCCCTCAAGCGCGATCATTGTGTCACGGCCCCAATCTGTGAACCAAGGATAGCCGGCAATAATCGAGCGCACATCATCCCCTGCTGCGCGCGCTCTTAGGCTGTCGTCGCCGCGCCCCTCGGGAACAATAATGAACTGATCGGCTGCCAGCACGAGTTCCGCCGCAACCGTGTCCTTCGGTACGCTCACCGCTCGGGCTAACAGTCTTTTCCGCCGGAGACTCTCCGCCGACTGGGCATAAGCCGGTGTAACCGCCCGAATGGCGTCCCATGATTCAGAGGACGCAATCAGTGTCACCTCATCATCCGGTGTCAGGAGAACGGAAAAATATCCCGGACTCCACAAATCACCCCGCGCCGCATACCCCCTGCTCTCCTCGATGCGATAAATGATTTCGTGGAATCGTGTGCGATCCATCGTCAAAGACTTGTTTTGTCCATGCAACATCAAGCGGAGAGGAGGAATATTCGTCTGCGACGCAATTTCAAATGTGTCTTCAACGACAGTGAACGCGTAATTCCCGGCGAGCGGTGTGCTCACAGGAGCTTCATGAGGCCGGAAATTGATCGATGGACGAAGAGTCAGGGTCAATCCCTCTCCATGTTTCAAACGGTAATTCACATGCACAGTATTTTGCCGATGCACCATAATCACGCGCTTTTCCAACTGCAATTGCCCGAATCGAAAGACCCATACCGGAATGCCATCCTCTAAACGAAATTCCTCAAGGTATTCGGCCCCCTGCGTTTTCAGCGGAGTGTTGACGCGCTCTTCTCCGCTCAGCTGGACGGAAATGCCATTGGGAATGTCCACTCGTTCGGTCAAATCATTCAACATCATGATGCGGCCGAGAGGTGTGGGTAGCGCCGCAACCAGGTAGCCGTGAAAGCCCCGCGTTATGACTCCAGCCAGACTTCCAGAGGCATAACCTCCCAAGCCGTTAGTGACTAGCCACTCCTTATCCAGCAGCGTCTCACGCGACTCTGCCTCCGACCTTCGATAGGCCACTCGACGCAGGGTGTCCGTCATGACTGAGTCGAACCTCCCTCTTTCTCCGCTGGCCTCAGCACAACTGCCGCATGCGCCGGAATGATCCAATTCAGGTCAGAATCCAGAGGCGGCGTGCCGTTTCCGCCATATTTCACGTCTTCTGTGGACCACAGAGGCTGCCACTCCGAATTTTCCGGAGGCGCCAACAAAGGCACCGGAGATGGACTAAGAAACAACTGGGTCCCCAAGTTGACCACCAGAAGCAGGTCGTGCCGAAAATCGTCAGAAAAGAAGCGCACCACAAATGCCTCTGGCCCCAACACTGCTCCATCCAGTTGCCGGTCTTGCCTCGAAAACAATGGTTCGGTCTTGCGAAGTTTGAGAAGGTCGCGATGTAGAGCGTACACCTCCGCATGCTTTTCCCGTTCGGAAAAATCCAATTTGCACTTCTCAAATGTGGCGCGAGCGCAAGGATCGTTGTATTCAACTTGGCCCAGAGCAAGACTACGCCACTGCCTCAAGAATTCAGACCGCCCTTTTCTTACTAGTTCTGAGAGCTTAGGTTCGTGGTCCGCGAAAAACAAAAATGGCGCGGAGGATGCAAATTCTTGCCCCTGAAATAACATCGGGGTTCCGGGCCCAAGCATACATACGGCCGTGAGTGCCTTATATCGCCCGAACGTCGTTAGCTCGTGGAGACGTAATCCTCGTGCGGAGTTTGCAACCTGATCATGGTTTTGAAGAAATGTCACCATCGCTGCCGGATTGGTGCCGAGTGTGCTCTTCCCGCGTCGTTGCTTCTGCCACACATACCACTGCCCTTGATATAGAAAACCGTGCTTCAGGCAGGACAATAGCTCCTGGGGTGTTCCCAAATAATCAGTGAAGTAAGCCTCTCGATTTCCAGTAGCCGCTACCATCACCGAGTGGTGAAAATCGTCATTCCAGAGGCCATCCAGACCATAGCCCCCCGCCGCTTCTGGCCGAATTAGTGTGGTATTTTGTGGCTCATTCTCCGCTATCACAATCACGTTGCGTGGTTCGGCAACTCGGCGGGCGCCGCGAGCGATCTCTGTCAGGATGTGGGTTTCTGATCGATCGAAGATGGATTGCGTGGCGTCCAGGCGCAGGCCATCCAAATGGAACTCCTTGATCCAATATGCGGCGTTGGCGATAAAGAATTCTCGGACCGGCCCGCTTTTGTCACCATAAAAATTTATCGCCTCGCCCCACTCGGTCGTATGCTGCGTAGTGAAATACTTCTCGGAAAACATCGAAAGGTAGTTTCCATCGGGGCCCACGTGGTTATATACGACATCCAGGATCACACCGATTCCCTGGGCGTGCGCTGCATCGACGAACGCTCGGAAGTCGTTTGGCGAACCGTAGTTGCGCGTCGGCGCGAACAAATCCACACCGTCATATCCCCACCCGAAGGTGCCGGCAAAATCCGTGACCGGCATTACTTCAATGACGGTGATCCCGAGGTCGGCGAGTTGAGGAAGTTGCTTCATGGCCGAGTGCCAGGTCCCCTCGGGGGTAAACGTTCCTATATGCAGTTCGTAAATGACTTGATTGGCCAGTTTGATTCCGGGCCGAGCCTCGTCGGTCCAAGCAAACTTGCTCGGATCTACGAGTTGAGATGGTCCATGTGGACCTTCGGGCTGAAATCGCGAGGCGGGATCGGGAAACGGGCCCTTATCATCAACAAGGAATGTGTAGGTATCCCCTTCACATACGCCCGGCACGTGGCTGACAAGGTAGCCGTTGGATTCGTCGCTGAGACTGTGCTCTGTATTCCTGACGCGGACGGAAACTTTCTTATGGTTGTCTGCCCACACGCGAAAAACGGCTCCTCCTTCCTGGAGTTGCCCACCGACGGGATACCACCATGGAAATGGAGAGGCCATCGAGCGAGATCAGGTTTGAAGGTGCGTTTGCGTCGAACTGTATTTCTGGCTCAAACTCAAAATTGTCATTCCGCGGCCGCAGACTCGGCGCGTTTTACCGTGAGTGTTAGATTCTCATCTTTGACGTAGGCGCTGGCCGTTCCCGGATCGACGCCACTCGGCCAATTGGCGACTAGGAATAGAGATTCTTGGCTGGGAGCGCCGTTTTGACGGGATTGCCCGTCGGTTGCCTGCTGCCTTTCCGCAACAATCATCGCTCTGTTATCATCCACACCCACTTGAATTTGTTCAGGCGTGAATCCTTGAAGGGGGACGTTCACGGTGTACCACGAAGAAGACTCCCGGATGTCCGGTATTCGGGTTAGAAGTTCGGACTCGGCTTGAAGCCAATGGGCTAGGTCTTGTCCATCTGTAGATCCGCTGGCCAAATACAAGGCGTAAGCCCGGTGCGTGACTGCTTCGTTGGCGCGAGCCACTATGTGCTGATGGTGGCCCTTATGTACCGCTATTGGCGATGCTGTGTCCTTTGATCTTGTCGCTGCTGTTTGGCTTGCCATGGTTTCTGCCCTTTTCTTTTTGCTTGAAACTCCCTTCAAGCGTTTGTAAGCGATTTCAGGTAAGCAAACAATACAGTAGAGTCTGTACTGAAGAAGCGTTTGGCCAGCGATGTTTAGGCAATGGGAGTCAGAAGGGCTATCGGGAGGAGCGAAAACGCTTGCGCGAGAGGTATCGCATCGGTCGCCGTTTCGATAGCCCTTCCGGTAATGACATCGCGCCATTGAGACGCAGTACCAGTCGCCCCGAGGCCAATCGTGATAGCGGAGTAGTCTTGCGAGGTCAATCGCGCATCCAACGAGGCCATCACCACGCAGGCTTGCTGTTCCGTACGTCGCCCAAAAGCGACGAGACGCGGAGTGTCGTCCGTTTGTAATGGCTCGTAGCTGCCTTGCTCAAACAAGTCAAAGTGTTCTCTCCTAAACTGTAACAGCGCCTGAATCACCTCTAGCTTGATGGCCCCATCGTGCCAATTCTCCAACAGCCGGCGCAGCAAGGAGCAGCGATCTTTTTGAACGGCGTCGCTCAGCCCAGCCAGTAACTTCTGCCGCTCGTCAAAATCAACCGGCCGCCGGTTATCCGGATCTGGCAAGTTGAGATCCCACAAATCGCTTCCCTGATAAAAGTCTGGTACTCCAGGTGACGTTATTTTTAGCAGCACCTGAACAAGGGAATTGCGAACCCCCATCTCAGCAATGTGCCGCTGAAACGGCAGGAAATTCTCCAGAAACGTCTGTCCCACTTCGGGATTCAGGGCGTCTCGAATAAATTCCGTGACGGCGGATTCATACGATGTATCTGGGGATATCCAATTCGAGCGGACGCGCGCCTCTCTCAATGACTTGATCATCGCTGCCTGCAAACGCTCGAGATATTTCGAAAGCTCAGGCTTCTCCATCCCACGTGGCGGAGTGAGTTCGGCCGGCCACGTTGCGACTAAATTCTGAAAGAAAAGATACTCGTCATCGCGGGCAGGCGGTGCCGTGCCTTCTACGTCGCCGCGTCTGGCGCGCAGAATACGGCTCCACGCCACAACCTTCGCGGCCCATTCTTCGGGCACCAAAGAAAGTGCAGCAAGTCGTGCGCGAGCATCTTCGCCACGCTTCACGTCATGGGTCGAAGTGGCCAACATCGTCCGCGGCCACTTTTCAGCTCGGTGTAGATTCTCCTTATGGAATCCGGCAACTGACAAAGCGAACTGTTCGGGCGAGCTTCCCACTTCATTCAATGCGATGAAACGATTGTAACGGTACAGGGCGGTGTCCTCGAGGCCCTTTGCCATTACCGGCCCGCTTAATTGTTGCGCTTTCATCGCGCAGCGGATCGCCGAACGCTTATGAAAGTCACTGGAACTTTTTCGAGCAAGCTTACCCGTCAAAAGATTCTCCAGAAACTCAAATACGCTTTTGTCCACCTCTTGTTCATTCTTTATCGCTTGTGCATCGGCCCAGTGAATGTACCGTTCATCGGTCTCGTTGCTCGTTGAGCCATCCACGTAGGTGCGGTAAACCGGAAAGCAAGCGATGGTTTCTTTCAACGCGCGCCGCAGGATGTTCCGGGTAAAATCCCTGGTGCAAGGATCCTGCCTCGCAACCCGCACAGCGTCTCGGGAGAGCCCCTCGAGTTCGCTGCGTAACTCGTTCTCCATAATCTTGATTTTCGATTCCCGTACGCTTTCAGCGAATGATTGAAACTCCCCGGTAAATTCCCGATAGAGTTTAGTCAGAATGTCTTCCGCCGCAGGATCCACCAAAAGAGCGGTGACTTGAGCACAAAAATCATATCCAGTACTTCCGTCCACGGGCCAGTCGTCGCGAAGGCTTTCATGCCGGCCCAGAATCTTTTCTACGACGAGATAGAACGAAGAACCAAAACGCTCCCGAAGTCGCTCAAGATATCCCTTCGGATCATAGAGCCCATCAATATGGTCGATACGCAATCCTTGCAAATTGCCCACTGTGAGCATTCGACCTATGAGCCGGTGAGTGTGCTCGAAAACATCGGGCAGCTCCATCTGAATTCCCGCTAGTTCGCTAATGTTGAAAAATCGCCGGTAATTAATGTCATCTGCGGCAACTCGAAAATGTGTTGGCCTCCAGTGCTGCAAGCGCATCAGGGAGTCCAGTCGATCCCATGTATCCAGTTGGTCCGGCTTTCCTCGAAAAGCTTTCAGAGCATTCTCGACCGCCGTGGCCACTCTCTTGTCAGCGATAACCTGATCCGCAAGCTGCCTTTTTAGCTCCGCTGCCCGGTTTTGAGTGTCCGCCCCGGAAAAGTCCCGGAGACCGGCAAAATCCTCGATGAATCTCTTCAACTCCGTTGTCTCACCACCAAGAATCTCCGGATACGATAGAGGTGTGACAGGGAGTTTGTGAGTGCCGTACAGCCAAATACTGAACGCGCCATCCTTCTCATCGAACCTTAGTTCAAAATGTCCCGACTGTAGCTCGACTCCATATTGATTCGCGAGAAAGGGCACTAGTAGTTTGCCGTTCAGATATTCCGAGTGGGAGTCCCAATCGATGTCGAACCAAGTGGCATAGCGGGAATCGCGGCCCCACTCCAGCACGTCCAGCCAGAAGGGGTTGTCTGACCCTCCCACTCCCATGTGGTTTGGGACGTAATCGAGGATATGTTCGAGCCCGTTGTCGCGAAATGCGTCCAGCATACGTTGAAACGCACTCTCGTCGCCCAGTTGACAATTCAGGGCATTGTGATTTGTTATGTCGTAACCGTGCATGCTGCCGGGCCTGGCTTGGAGATAGGGAGACGCGTAAACGTGGCTGATGCCCAGCTCTGCTAGATACGGTGCAATTGCGGCGGCATCGTCGAACCCAAAATGTTTCCCAAACTGGACACGGTACGTAGCGCGCGGAACCATAAGATGTGGATGAACGAATCCACCTTCTAGTACATCAAGAACACGCTAACGCTCCGCTCGGGAGTTTCGCGCGTTTCGCCGGGTTGAAAGAATCTCCCCGACTGCGAAAGGTCATTGGTGTCCAACTGCAATTGCCATTGTTCTCCATCCACTGGGGAAGGAAGAACGAAGTTAACGGGTTCGTGGTGGCCGTTGAAGATCAGGAGAAGCGTCGCCTCGCTCCCGCGCTCGTGAACTCCGGTCATCTGAGCACGGCCATCGATCAACATACCTATGCACCGCAAGCCCGCGTCTCCCCAGGTTTCGCCGTTCATTTCGGCTCCCGACGGGTGAATCCAGGTCACATCCTTCACGCCCAGTTCTTCGTTATACGCGCCGGTGAGAAATCGGTTGCGACGCAAAACCGGGTATCTGTTCCGCAGGGAATTTAGCGCGAGCACAAAATCAATGGTGGGTTTGTGCGCCTCGGCTAAAGACCAGTCCACCCAGCTCAGTTCGTTGTCCTGGCAGTAGGCATTGTTATTTCCTCGCTGCGTCCGGTGAAATTCATCACCCGCAAGGATCATCGGAAGGCCTTGCGCAAGCAGCAGGGTGGCCAAGAAATTACGCATCTGCTTTTCGCGCAGCGCGTTGATGCCGGGATCGTCCGTGGGACCTTCTGCGCCGCAATTCCAGGAACGGTTGTCGTTTGTCCCGTCTTTTCCATCTTCGCCATTGGCCTCATTGTGTTTTTCGTTGTAACTGACCAGATCATTCAGCGTGAATCCGTCGTGCGCAGTAACGAAATTCACTGAGCTCCACGGCTTACGTCCCTGGTGATCGAAAACGTCTGCAGATGCACAAAGACGTTTCACGAATTCCCCCACAGAGGACTCGGTCTTCCAAAAGTCTCGTACCGTATCCCGGAATTTATCATTCCACTCGGCCCAGCCCGGGGGGAATTCGCCGACTTGGTACCCGCCAGGGCCACAGTCCCATGGTTCGGCAATCCTTTTTACCGACTGCAACAGAGGATCTTGGCTACAGACCTTCAGGAAGCCGCTCTGCTGGTCAAAGCCATCTGGCTCTCGCGCCAGGATTGTTCCCAGATCAAAGCGGAATCCGTCGACTTGTGTTTCCTGGTGCCAGTATCGCAGGCTGTCCGCGACCATCTGAATCACGCGTGGATGGGACAGATTCAGTGTGTTTCCCGTGCCGGTGTCGTTGATATAGTAACGGGGCTTTTCGGGATTCAGCCGATAGTAACTGGCGTTATCAATTCCTTTGAAAGAGAGCGTCGGACCAAGTTCATTGCCTTCGGCCGTGTGGTTGTATACCACATCCAGGATCACTTCGATCCCCGCGTCGTGAAAACGCGCAATCATTTGTTTGAATTCGTTTAGGGTATTGCCGGGGTCAGACGCGTAGCGAGGATCCGGGGCGAAAAAACCTATGGTGTTGTATCCCCAATAGTTTGTCAGACCCTTTTCTTGCAACGCACGGTCATCCACAAACGTGCATACCGGCAAAAGCTCCACTGCCGTTACGCCCAACGACTTGACGTATTCAACCACTTGCTTGTGCGACAGACCTGCAAAGGTACCTCGCCGCTTTTTGGGGACCGCAGGATGCCGTTTTGTGAAACCTTTAACATGGAGTTCATAGATAACACTCTGGCTCCAGGGCGTCGCACGACGGCTGGTTGTGCTCTGTCGCCAACGAAATTCGGGATCTACCACCACGCCCTTAGGGACAAAGGGTGCGCTGTCCCGTTCATCGAAAGACAGGTCCGCGTTCTCCGCGCCAATCGTGTACCCAAAACACGCATCATGCCATTGAAGAGACCCTACGTGCGAACGAGCGTAGGGGTCCAAAAGTAGCTTATTTGGATTGAAACGATGTCCCTGCTCGGGAGCATATGGCCCATGCACTCGAAATCCATACACCGCGCCCGGCCGCAGCCCCTTCAGATACCCATGCCATATTTCATCGGTGAATTCCGGAAGTTCGATCCGCTGTAATTCTTCTTTACCTGCGTCATCAAAGAGGCACAGCTCCACCTTTGTGGCGTGTGCTGAAAAAAGAGCGAAGTTCACACCCTGCACGTCCCAAGTAGCGCCTCTGGGGTGCGGCAGACCTTCGCGAATATCCGGATGTTTTACCACTCCAGACCTTCGGGATTCCGATGGAGAAGGGAACAGGTCTACAGTCCCGGCTTCTTGGTATAGAACTTCGTCTTCCATATTTGCGTGCACACTCCTATTTTGGGAAACCGAAAAAGGCATTCTTGGTGGAACAGGGAGAATGCTAGACGATTTTTGTCCCGTCCACCATTAAGCCTTTTGTGTACGAGACGGAGGAAATAGCCTGTAGATATTCAGCATACTCAGCTTTTTACCGCCGGACGGATTTTGGGCGAGCCATTAACAGCCATCGCCAAGTGCTCGTCCCGGTGAATTGCGTCCATCAAGGCCCTGGTTATCTTGCCGTCGATTTCGGCGGCTCTGTTCAAATCGACCGGGTAGCGTGCGACCAGTTCGGGCCCACTGTCCGCGAATTGAACCCTGTGTTCTGGAGTCGGGGGAGTAACTGCAATATCGATCGAGTCGAGAGCCCGGCGATGCCAAAGTGTCTCTAAATTGTATTCCTTATAAATCGGGGCCACTGCTGCATCCAAAGCTCTCTGGGCCACGTCGAAATCGGCTTTCGCGGCCAGCGGTAGCACCGCCTCGTGCCACGTATAACGTGTGCCGGGCAATTGCTTGAAGAGTGGTGTCGTTGCCTGAAACAGCACCGCGTTTGAGAACACTACGATTCTCCCCGTAGGATACAAATCTGCCCCCGTCGACGCAAATTCCATCAGATAGAAACGCACTAACCCAACGTCAATCACGTCACCGGTCACACCGGCAATACTCACGCGATCTCCGACGCTAATCCCATATCGTCCAATTACAAAAAAATAGGCGGCAACTGATAGCAGGATGCTCTGCAGGCCGACGGCTATTCCCGCAGTCACAAACCCGGCAAATGTCGCCAGGGAACTGAACTCACTCGCGAATCCCAGCACGATCACCAGGAAGATAAGGAAGCCCATCACGAAACGTCGGAGTACCAGGAATTGCCGCCGCCTTCTCGGATCGTGCACATACCTGAATGTGAGCCGCCTCCACCCCTCGGCCAATCCCAGAACTATTCCGATGGAAATCAGGATCAGCGCTACTCGTGAAACGATGGATAACAAAATTGTTCGAGATTCATTGGTGTGGGCCTTTTCCCATTGCGATAAATTGGATCGGCTTTGATCCAGAACCAGGATTTCCTCGCTCAGCGGCAGCAGGGCCGCGGAGATTCCGTTAAAGCGCGCGGTAAGCGCGTCATACTGATCTTTCGTGACGCCCGTTTGGGCGCCAAGATCTTTCTCTTGCTGGAGAGTTCCAGTCAGTTCATTTCGCAAGGGTACCCTCAGATTGCTGGCAATTTGTCGAATATTGTCGCCTTCATCTATTCGCTGGTCGATCGAACGGATGCCCTGCATTTCTCCATAGAGCATGATCAATTGACCCAGCAGTCCAGATCGCGTTGTCACGGCGGGTTTCGCCGCCGGCGCCGCGGTGCCCCCTTTACTATTATTTGCCGGCGAGCCCAACACTTCAGGGACGGAGCGCGCCAACTCGTTGATGTTTCCCGTTAAGCCTTTCCCACCCGAATTGCTGTTTTCCACGAAATTCTTCATCTGTTGCACTGCGTCCAGACTTGCTTTGTCGAGCGCTAGCTTGCCTTCCAATGACCGCTGCTGTGCCAAAAGGTCACGGCCAGCGGCTTTTGCGTGTTTTTGTTTTAAGGCAGCAATTTGTGACTCATCATCGGCTATTCGCTGTGAGACATCGCTCTCCATCTCTGCATATTTTTGCGCAGGTCCCTCCGGGTTATTATTTCTCCCGCCATTCTCGTGACCGCTGGGCGGAGACTCCAATTCGACTTGTGCCCTTGCCGATTGGAACGCCAAGCGCACCACTTGGGCCCCGTAACTTTGCGCATTGTTCAAATAAATCGAATCACTGGGCTCTGTTCCCGCGGGAACCTTTGTGGTCAGATTTTTGTACCAGTTGATCACAGCGTTCAGGTGCCCCAATACGTTGCTGCTGCTATTTCCCTGAGTCGTCTGTGCCTTTTCCAGGGGTGCCGAACCAGCAACTGTCAGCGCTGTCAGGAATAGAATTGCCAGCCTGAGTTTTATCGGGGGCGTGCAGCGTGCCGCATAAGGAGTGTTCACGATTCCACTCCATCTGGCCCTGCAACGGCGGCATCCGTTTGTGCGCCAAGCAACATGCTTAGATTGACCAGATAGATCCACAACATCATGACGATGAAACCGGTAAGCGTTCCGTAAATCCTCGAAATATTGGGGTTGTGATTGGCATATAAGCTCAACAGGGCACTGGCAATCACAAAACAAAGCGCCGTTAATACTGACCCAGGTGTCACCCAGCGCCAGGGTAATCGTTTCCTTGGAAGAAAGTAGTTCATCAGGTCCGCGGCAAAAGAAATCAGCCCCAAGGTAACCAGCCAACGCGCCACTTTCCACTGCGTGCCGAAAGATAAGACGTCACGAAAGATTAATCCTGCTATTAAATGACCAGCGCTCCATACGACAAAGCACAGCACCAGAAACACCGCCGCGATCAGCGTCGCCACAATGGCGATCAGGCGCCTCTTCAGATAGCTCCGATCGTCTGGGACGCCATAGATCTTGCTTAGTGAGTTCATCAGACTTAAAAATCCTGTTGACGCGCTCCAGATCGTCAGCAATAGACCGAAAGACACAAACCGCCCCGATCCTTTTGACAACTCCAACATGGTTGTCAGCACCGTATCGCGCGCACTTGTTGGCATATAGTTGGTGAGCCAGAAGGAGAACGAATACCAACCCGACGTTTCATGCAACCATGCCAGGAGGGCCGTCAACACCATCAAGAAAGGAAAGCAGGAAAGGACAAAATAGAAGGAAACCTCGGCAGCCATGTCCGTGGCCGGATCGAACTGCCATCCTTTCCAGATCCTGCGTAACGCCCGGAACAACCTGCATTGCACAACAGATTTCCACTGGCTAATGCCCAGGGGCCAGCGAGCGTTTCCCCTCGTCACATGGACAGCAAGCGTTCGAAAAACGAACGATAACGCCGGAATGCCAGCCGTAAGTCTTCCGTCGACACGTCCTGTTCTCTATGCCACTGCTGCTCAAGTTTTTCCCGTTGCGAGGAAAACCCCTTCGAGAGTTCGTTGATCGCCTCAGTCACGAGACGGTCCGCCTGCTCGACTGCCTGCTTCGGTTCGTCGACAAAGCCAACCTGAAGGTTCTCCCAACGAGATCGCAAACCTTGGCTTTCCTCAGTTGAAAACAAAGGAAGCATTGGCTCGGGTTCCCGGTTGGGTATTCTCGAAGGCTCTTCGCCTACCACGCTGGGCCTCCTTGTGTTCGTTTCGAGTGGATCTCTTTTCACCATTATTTCGTCGCTCATGATCGTGTCCTTTCTGCCTGTGCCCATTCGGGCTGACCGGCAAGCTCTTCGAATAATGTTCGGTAGTGAAGCATCGCTTTGCGTAACTCCTCTGTCGTAGCTCGTCCCTGTCCATTCCTCATAGCGATGTTGTGTGCTTCGCGATAGTTCTCGACAACTGTCGGATGTTCAACTGAAATATCCGCAGCTCGGTCTTCAAACTCGACCATGGGGTATCCTTCCAGAGACATCACTTCGCCAATCAAACGGTCTGCTTGCCCTAAAGCTCCACCGGGGTCATCCACGAATCGTGCCTGAATGTCGCGCCAGCCTTCTTGGAAGCGCGTTCGTTCGGTCGAGTTCAGCGGTCGGATGTGAAACTGCCGTACCCTTTTTTGGCGGTCCTCCAACAACGCTTCAGCCCTCGATCGGTTACCTGTCTCGGCCACTACCCGGCCATACTCAGGCCCAAAGCGCTCTTTTAGTCGTCGCGTGCGACCTTGTTGAATGGCGTAGATCACTGCGGCGCCAAGGATTATTCCCACGATTAAGGCAATTACCACCATCAATGTCGTGTTCATAGCTTCTCCATACACCCTGTACCATCCAGCCAGCTGTGATGTTGCAGACGACTACTTCTTGGGAGGGAATTTCTTAAACATCTTGTCGACGGCCTTGTCCAGGTTCTTTTCGTTATGTTCTGGATCCTTTGACAGCGTCTCGCTTGCTGCCCCCCGCCAGATTAAGTGCTTATTGCTGGCGTCATACATGTCCACGACCAATGTCCCGATCTTATAATTCTGTACTGTCGTGGTGGCCATATTGCCGAATCCTCCCCAGCGCCAGCCGCCCATCCCGTCGTAGAACGTCTGATATTCCTGCTGGTTCTGCGTAGCGCCAACCGCCGCGACCACGACGTCACCACCCGACTGGACTTTTTGCCATCCTTTTTCACTCAAGCTCTTGTCGACCGCATCCTCAATTCGCGACTGCCAGAGCGGGTTGCTGGTCTGAACTTTGCCCCACGAATAAGTGTGATAGCGTTCGAACACTACATTCTTGTCGTAGTCCGTATTCACATCCTGTGCGGCTGTTAACCCTGCGAGAACAGCCAACACGAAAAATGTGAGAACGTATCGAATTGCTTTCATGCTTATCTCCCTCAAACATTCGTAGCTTCGGCTTTCATCTTCAGCTTGCGGGGGACACCCTTTATCTTCAATCAGGGACATACCTGAGCCTCGGCCGAATGTCACCCGAAGGGACTGCTGTCAGTTTGCAAAGCACCGCTCTCGACCAACCGTTTTTTGCGCCAAGCTTACCCCAGCGATTTGCTATCCTACCGACCGTGCAAACAACTCTTCTTGATCGGCACCGATACAGGTCTCGACGGCGCAGTCGGATTGGTCATGGCTCTTGCGAGCGGACACAAAGCCAAGATTGTCTGGACCACGCGAGCGCGTTATACAGGGCTTGTTTCCAGCGTGTGTTGTCGATGCTGTTTAACCGGGAAAATCAGCCGGGAAATGGCCGGTCCATTGTTTCCATCTGGCGCATAATCTGCAGTTTGCTTTTGGCCCCGCATTCGGTATCATCCGAGGGCAACGGAGACAGACGCCTGGGTGGGTGCCCCTAAACCACAAAGCAAGCACAGCAAACAGGGAACGCGGCCACACGCGGAACTGTTGCTGCGGTTGTATCTTGAGAGTAATCCGGAGGCGCTCTGCCTGGTGCGCGCAACGCTGCAAAGAGCAACCGAGGTCGTCCACTTTGAGGAGCCGGATTCCCGGGCCATTGTCCGTTCCGTGGATGAGGCCCTGGCAAACGTGATTCGGCATGCTTACAAAGGTAGACGAGGCTTCCCGATTGAACTCACTTGCCGCCGCTTGTTCGCTGGTTCTGAAAAGGAAGTGCCTCGCGGGCTAGAGATTACACTTTCCGACTCGGGTACTCCTGTCAATCCGAAGAGGCTCCACGGCCGGCGCTTGGAAGAGATTCGGCCTGGCGGCCTGGGACTTCATTTTATGAAGCAAAGCATGGACGTAGTAGAATTCCGCCGCAAGAATGGCAAAAACCTACTGCGTATGGTGAAATATCTGGCCCCGTCCAAGCCACAAGTAAGGTCAGAGGGAGAATAGACTGTGCACATTGCTGCTCGACTGTCCGAGGGTGGAGTTATCCTCGATCTTTCCGGTGATATCGATTTGGCCAATTCGCCGACGATGCGCAAGGCGCTTTTGGGGGAGATCAAGGAAAAGCATACTCGAAAGGTATTTCTTAACCTCAAGAATGTGCGCTACATCGACAGCTCCGGAATCGCCTCACTCGTTGAAGGCCTGAAGGCCTCCCGCGATAACGGTGCGCGCCTGATTCTTTACGGGTTGAGCCGCTCGGTGAGAGAAGTGATGGAACTTTCACGCTTGCAGAAGATCTTTGAAATCTACGAGAGCGAAGAACAAGCACTCTCTTCGTAGGGCTCCAAGCTTTCCGCAAACAGGTCGGCGGCTTCATTGGAAATTGCTCGAAAAATCGGCAGCTACGTTTTGGGTGGGCTCGCCTACGTCGGCGCATTGACCACTCTGGCAATGCGCGCAGCCTATTTCACATTCATTGGCCCATTCCAAGGCAAGCCGGCACGGATTCAACAGTCCGTTTCCCAGGCCATGGAGGCGGGGGTACGTGCCCTGCCCATCCTTTCTTTGATCACTTTTTTTATTGGCTTGATTTTGGCCCTGCAGGCCGCTTACGAATTGCGGCGGTTCGGAGCGATGGGTTTCGTCGCCAGTGCTGTTGCGTTGTCTATGACCCGCGAACTGGGCCCGCTGATCACCGCCGTCATTGTCATCGGCCGGTCGGGTTCCGCCTTTGCTGCCGAAATCGGGACCATGAAAGTTACTGAGGAGATCGACGCCCTGGAAACCATGGCCATCGATCCCGTGGGTTTTCTTGTGGCTCCTAAGTTCGTGGCGATGATCATCATGCTGCCTTGCCTGACGATCTGGGCCAATTTCATGGGCATCCTAGGCGGTTCTCTCTTTGGTGTGCTGAAGGCGGACTTCACGTTCCAGCGCTACATCACTGCTTCCCTTGACGCCCTTTTCCTGCGCGACGTTCTCACAGGTTTAATCAAGAGCTTCATGTTTGGCATTACGATCACCGCGGTTGGATGCCTGGAAGGCTTCCATACTGGCGGCGGCGCGGAGCAGGTCGGTCGCTCCACGACCAAAGCGGTGGTGGTCTCAATTTTCCTTGTGATTTTGGTGGATCTCATCTTTACAATGCTGTTTTTCGTTCTGTCACAGGATTGAGCGCAATGACTGAGAAAACCAACATCCCTCCTGGCGGCGAAGACTTTTCGGGCCCGATGATTTCCATCCGCGACCTCCGGGTAAGCTACGGCGGCGGCCGCGAAATCCTCCATGGCATCAGCTTTGATGTGCAACGGGGAGAAACTCTGGTGATCCTCGGCGGCTCTGGCTCCGGAAAGAGTACACTCCTGCGTACACTTGTGGGCCTCGAGAAGCCTACTTCGGGAGAGGTTTGGATTCGCGGCAAGAATTTTGCCGCTATTAGCGACGCGGAGAGAGACGAAATTCGTACCCGCCTCGGAATGTCTTTTCAGGGCGGAGCCCTGTTTGGTTCGATGACTGTTGGCCAGAATGTCGCTTTGCCGCTGGTCGAGCATACGAAGTTGGAAACCTCTACCGTGGAGATTATGGTGCGCTTGAAACTGGATCAGGTGGGATTGTCTGGTTTCGAAGATTTTCTTCCCTCACAACTGAGTGGCGGGATGAAGAAGCGGGCGGCCGTTGCTCGCGCTCTGGCAATGGATCCGGAAATTCTGTTCTTCGACGAGCCCTCCGCCGGTTTGGACCCCATCATCGCGGCAGGCATCGACCAATTGATTCTGGAGTTGAAAAAAGCATTTCACATGACCATCATCGTGGTCACCCATGAACTTGCCAGTGCCTACTTGATCGCCGACCGTATGGTGTTGATCAACAAAGGCGACGTGGTGGCCATGGGCACGGTGCAAGAAATGCAGAACAGCAAGCATCCTAAGGTGCGTCAGTTTCTCGATCGTGTCCCCGAACCAGCAGTCGCTCAAGAACTGGATTATCTGCAAATGCTGACGGAACCTGCCTCGAAACAAGGGGAAGGCCGTCAGGGGAAGAGCAGGTAGAGATGGAAGCTAGGCGTGAACAGGTGTTCGTGGGGCTTTTTGTAGTCATCGCGACGGCGCTGCTGGTCGTGACGGTGTTCACATTGACGGGCGTGTTCGCCAGTTCCACCAGAACTTTCCATGCGAAGTTTCACAACGCCGCGGGATTAGAGCCAGGCGCCACAGTGCGCTTTGAAGGTGGTCCTAAAGTTGGGCGCGTGGAGAAAGTGAAGATCGATCCCACCGATCCATCTCTGGTGGACATGGAATTCAGCGTAAAGAACGACATTCCGGTAAAGACCGACAGCCGCGTAGCCATCTTGAGCTTCAGTCCATTGGGAGACAACCACCTGGAGGTCCGGGCCGGATCCCCCAAAGCCCCGCAAGCACCTAACGGTGCATTGCTGCCGGCCGATGCCTATGTAGGCTTTAATGACCTCACCGCGCAAATTAATGATTTGGCGCCCCAGGCTCAGCAGTTGCTGGCTAACTTGAACGATCGTGTCAACCAGTTAAAAGAGACCGTCGATCGCGTCAATGATCTCCTCAATGATAAGAATCGCGAAAACATCTCGGCTAGTCTCTCGAACCTCCGCGGGATGCTTGCGGAGAATCGACCGCAACTCAAAAGCACTCTGAACAACGTCAACGCAGCCACGCAGAAACTGAGCCCCTTGCTGGACCAGATTCAGAAGACCATCAATCAGGCGAACGGCACGCTGACAAAAGTGGATAGCCTGGTCGGGGACAATAAGGACGACGTGCGCGCTTCCGTCATCAAGCTGCGTCAATCGTTGGACAATGTTTCCACCATCACCGCCCAACTGCAGCGCCTGCTGGACGACAACGACTACAATATTGAAGAACTTCTGAATAACTTGCGCATCGCTTCGCAGAACTTGAAAGAGTTCACCGACACCGTCAAGACTCGACCCTCGACTCTTGTGAATCCCGGTAGCCGTCCCGACCGTAACCCTGGAGACCGTCCATGAAAATGCCTTCATCGCGTACTGCAGACCAGGAGAAGCTCACGCATCGTTCCGCTCGTCTGGGTCTCGGCTGCTCCCTGGCGGGATGCGCTTTAGTTGTTTTAGCTCTAGCTGGCTGCGGTAGCCCGCGGCCGGTCAAGTATTACCAGGTGACTTATCCCACGAAATCGGTCGTTGCGCAGGATGCCATCGACACCACCCTGATGGTGCGCACCTTCGAAGCCTCCCATCTTTATCTCGATGACAAAATGGTGTATGGATTCGATTCCCCCGAGATGGGCACCTACCAGTATCAACGTTGGGCGGATCCTCCTATTGAAATTCTGCAAAATGCTCTGGTCAGGGGGCTTCGTTCTTCCGGCCGCTTCAAGGCGGTTTACACACTTCGGGCAGATGCTGATGGACGATTCATCTTGGGGGGGCATCTATACGACTTCAAGGAAGTGGATGCAGCTACGATAGTAGCCCGCCTCAGCTACGAAGTTCGTCTGCGCGACCGCAAGTCCGGAACCACGGTCTGGGAACATTCCTACAGTTACGATGAACCTGCTACGGAGAAGAGCGTGTCGGCTTTTGTTGCCGCCATGGACAGGAACGTACAGCGCAGTGTTCAGGAAGTCCAGGCGGGGCTCGAAGAGTATTTTCGGGCACACCCCGTGCAATAGGTTTCCGGCGCGAATCCACTCGTAATCCACCTAGCAGGAACGGGAATTGGGCTTACACTGTCTTCCTGAGGGAAGACGAGGTCCTCCCTCCTTCGAAAACAGAGAAATACATGACACAGAGTTCTATAGACTCGAAGAGTTCAGCTAACCCGCCGGAAGCTGTGAAGCCAGCATTTCCGTTTCTAGATTTGAAAGCACAGTTCGCCTCCATCAGAGAGGAAGTGATGGAGGCCGTCTCTCGAGTTTTAGAATCCCGGCAGTTCATTCTTGGTCCGGAGGTACAGCAGTTTGAGGAAGAGATTGCCACGAAACTCGGCGCCAGATATGCCATTGGGTGTGCCTCGGGGACCGATGCCCTCATTCTTGCCCTCATGGCTGCGGGAATTGGTCCCGGCGACGAAGTCATCACGACTCCTTTCAGCTTTGTGGCCACGGCTGGTTCCATTGCTCAAGTGGGCGCGAAGCCCGTCTTTGTCGATATCGAACCCGCCAGCTTTAATATCGATCCCCAAAAACTGGAGGCGGCGATCACTTCGAAGACGCGGGCCATCATGCCAGTGCATCTCTTTGGGCTGCCCGCCGACCTCGATCCAATTCTCGCCGTTGCGATATCGAAAAAGCTCTTCGTTATCGAGGACGCGGCTCAAGCAATTGGCTCGCGCTATAACGGCCGATTCATAGGGACGATTGGTGATTTTGGTTGTTTCAGTTTCTTTCCTTCGAAGAATCTTGGCGCCGCCGGCGACGGCGGTCTAATTACCACCAACGATGCCACCATGGCTGAGCGCTTGAGAATGATCCGCGTCCATGGTAGTAAGCGCAAGTACTTCCATGACATTCACGGGATCAATAGC
>Ga0074045_10000124_pt1 | contig 66760 bp, 61 predicted proteins | sample BogForMeECP23OM2_FD_94442 | JGI IMG/M metagenome (GOLD analysis project Ga0074045, IMG submission 94442) | Bog forest soil microbial communities from Calvert Island, British Columbia, Canada - Bog Forest MetaG ECP23OM2 | ecosystem: Environmental > Terrestrial > Soil > Wetlands ... | reverse complement strand
CGGACGGAGACCGGCACGGCCAGCCGGTGGAAACGTATGCGGTCATTCCTGGAACTCGGTTTCTGGTGAAACTGGAGAGCGACCTCAGCACCAAAGAGGTTCACAAGAACCAGACCATTCGTGTGCGAACACTCGAGCCCCTTGAGGCTGGGGCGGGCAACTATCTGCCGCCGGGTGCGCTGATCGTCGGACATGTCAGCCGCGTAGATGCCGCCGGAACCACAGGGCGCGCGAAAATCTGGCTAACGTTCGACGAGATTCAGACGCGGTTTGGCAAGTTGCCGATCGTTGCGGAGGTCTCTTCCGTGCCGGGGGATCATAGCCTGAAGTCCGGCCCGCTGCAGGAAGGCGTAATAGAGGGGCGCAGCAGCACGCAGAAAGATGCGGCCCAGTCTGCCGCTGCAGGCGCGGCGATGGGAGCGCTGCACGGCGTGAAAGACAAAAACAAGAAAGAAGCCGCGGAAGGCGCGGCGATGGGAGCGCTGGAAGCCTACTTGATGGAAGCCGGGCGCGGCCAGGAGATTGAGTTGCCCAAGGGGGCGAAGCTGGAATTGGAATTGGAGCGGGCGCTGTATCTGGTACGCGAATGAGCGCGTGGAATTGCGGCTGGCAGGCGTAATGCGTGCTGGTCTTTAGAATTTGCGCATACTGGTTGGTTTTGCCCCGAGAGCGCTGGCATAGAAGCCAGCGCTACATTTCTTTTGCGCGGATTTGCTCTCCCCCATAGCACCGCTTGGCAAGCGGGAGTGCGCTTGTTACAGTCGTCTGACCCACCCAAAGTGCGAGAATATATCCGTGGTGTAAGGAGACGAGGCACAGGCGCATGGGCGATGAGAGCAAAGCGGTACGCACGGTTGAGACCGGCGAACACAAGGACCGCATCCTGATCGTGGAGGATGAGGACAACGCACGCAAAGGCTACGAGCAGCTCTTGCAGAGGTGGGGCTACGAAGTGCTGGGCGTGAGCACAGCCGAGGAGGCGCTGGCGAAATTTTCGAACTTCCAGCCGGACACGCTGATCGCGGACGTGGAATTGCCGGGGATGAACGGCCTAGACCTGCTGAAGCAACTGGGTGACGAGCTGCACGATGTCCCGGCAATCATTATCACCGGCAAAGGCAGCGAGGAACGCGCGGTAGCGGCGATCGAATCCGGGGCGTTCTGGTACATCGAGAAGCCGCTCAAGGGGCCGGTGCTCCGGGCGCTGCTGGATCGCGCGTTGAGCAAGGCCCGCGACGCGCAGAATCTCGCGGCGTTGCAACGCCAACTGCGCGAGGCCGGACGTCTCGGCGACATCGTTGGCGCTTCCAAGCCGATGCAGGAAGTGATGCGGATCATCGAGATGGCCGCGCCGAGTTCCGCGTCGGTGCTGATCACCGGGGAAACCGGCTCCGGCAAAGAGATCGTGGCGCGCACCATTCATAAACTTTCGCCGCGGGCCGCGGGGCCGTTTGTGGCTATCAATTGCTCGGCGATTCCTGAAACGCTGATGGAAAGCGAGATTTTCGGGCACGAGCGCGGAGCGTTCACGGGCGCCGCGGAACGCCGCATCGGCTGCTTCGAACTGGCCGACGGCGGCACGCTGCTGCTGGACGAAATCGGCGAAATGCCCGCGCCGACGCAGGCCAAATTGCTGCGGGTGCTGGAAGATCGCAAAGTGCGGCGGCTGGGAAGCAAAACCGAGACGCCGGTGGACGTGCGCGTGCTCGCGGCCACCAATAAAGATCCGGAGAAGTCCGTGGCCGAGGGCGGCATGCGCCAGGACCTGTATTTCCGGCTGAATGTGTTTCACATCCACCTGCCACCCCTGCGCGACCACAAGGACGACATCCCGCTGCTGGCCGAGCACATTCTGCGCGACATCAACGCCAAACACGGTAAGAGCGTGCGCGGGATCGGTGCGGAAGTTTTGGACATTTTCATGAGCCATACCTGGCCGGGGAATATCCGGGAATTGCGCAATGTTTTGGAGCGCGCGGCAATCATGTCCGAGAAGGATTTGATCTCGCGAAGTTCCCTTCCCGGCGAGTTTGGAAGGGTGGCCAGCAAGAGTCCCAGCGATTTGTCGGCTATTAAGTTCCCGGTAGGCACGACGGTTGATGCGATGGAGCGCGAGCTGATCCTGCAGACGCTGCATGCCACGGGAAACAACAAGACCCGCGCGGCGGAACTTCTGGGCGTGAGCCTGAAGACGCTGCACAACAAGCTCAAGGAATACGGCAGCGAAAAAGTGGAAACGGAGTCGTAGCCGGGTATGCAGCTGGGGCTGCGCGCAAAGCTGACGATGGTGATGGCGGGGCTGGTGCTCCTGTCCACGGCAGTGTTGTCGCTGGTGTTCGCGGAACTCCTGGTGCAGCAGGTTTTGCACGACACCGAGAAGCGCGCGACGGAATTAGCCGGCGAGACATTCGAATCGGCGCGCCAGGCGCTGGAAGACGCCAAGACGCAGGGGTTGCGGCCCGCCTCCGAGGATGCGGAAGCAACCCACGACTATGTGACCCACGCCTTTGCGATCAGCGACACCCTGAACGCGCGATTGCAATCGGCGAGTGAAGCTCCATCCGTCTATGAAGCCGCGATCGTAGACCGGGACGACGTGGTGCTGATTTCGAGCGACCCGCGGCAAGTCGAGAAAACCGAGCTGCGCAGGCCACCGCTCTCGCAACTGGTGCAGAGTTCGTTCGTGCGCCAAGTGCGGATCCTTACCGAACCGCCGCATATCTACCAGGTTGCCTATCCTTTCAAACTGCGTGGCGAACCGTACGGCGAAGTACGCATCGCCATTTCGACGGCACTGGTGCGCAACGACATCAGGCCGCGTTTGCAGCGGTGGGGCGCAATTGCGCTGCTGGGGCTGGTGCTTTCGACATTCCTGGCCGCGGTGGTGAGCGGTGTAGCGCTTGCGCCCATCAGGGATATCCTGGCGCAACTGGAACGCATTTCCGCCGGCCAATACGACAGTCCGGCGGGTTCCACGAAAGAGCCGGCAGGGAGCACCGATGAGCTTGGGCAGGTGCGTCAGAAAATCCTGCAGGTCGGGCAACAACTCCGCGGCGTTCACGAAATTTTCAGTTCGCTGCGGGAAAACATGAATTCGGTTATGGCCGGGCTGGAGGATGGGCTGCTGTTGTTTACGCGCGATGCCCGCGCGGTGATGGTCAGCCCCGCGGCGGAGAAATTTCTGGGTGCTCCGGCGGCGCAATTCCTGGGCCGCCGGGTGACCGACATTTTCCCACCGGGGCACCCGCTGTTCGAGGCCTTGCATCTGGATGGCGACCACTTGACCGAGGTGGCGTCGGAAACGGAAATTGTGACGGCTGAGGGCCGGCGGCGCGTCGGTGTGAGCGTGCAGGAAATCCAGGGCGCGGGGGAAAGAATGGGCGCACTGGTTACGCTGCGCGACCTGGACTCACTGGAAAGCATCAATACGCAATTGCAGGTCAGCGAACGCCTGGCGGCGCTGGGACGCATCACCGCGGGCGTGGCGCACGAAGTAAAGAACCCGCTGAACTCGATGCGGTTGTGGCTGGAAAACCTGAAGGAATCCCTGCCCGCCGACGCCGATGGTGCGGCTTTGCAAGCGGTGCATGTGCTGGACGTGGAGATTGACCGGCTCGACGCGGTGGTGAAACGCTTCCTGGATTTTTCACGGCCGATGGATGTGCGGCTGGAACCCACGCAACTTGCCAATCTCTTGCGCGAAGTGCTGGAGGTGGCGCAGCCGCAGCTGCAAAAAGCGAACGTGCAGGTGGCGCGGCTCTTGCCGATTGGAATTCCGGATGTTTTCGTGGACCGGGACTTGCTGAAGCAGGCGGTTCTGAATCTGGTGCTCAATGCCGTGGAGGCCATGCCAAATGGAGGGCAGCTCCAGTTGACGCTGAGCCGGCGGGGTGAAATGGCCGAGATCACCGTGGGCGACACCGGGAAAGGAATTCCGCAGGAAGACCGGCAAAAAGTGTTTCAACTGTTTTTTACAACGCGCCCGGGCGGAAGCGGCATCGGACTTGCCAGCACGTTCCGCATCGTGCAGCTGCACAATGGCTCGATCGACTTCACCTCGGAGGTTGGCCGCGGAACCACTTTTCGTATAGAGTTGCCGCTCGCCGCGTGAGCATGCAGATCATCCCTGCTCTGAACTGCTCGAAGGAGCGCGCGCCGGGAGGAATCCTCCTGTTGGCGTGTGTTTGCGCGCTTTTTTGCGGTGGATGCTTCTCGAAAAGGCGCCCGGTGTTCGCGGTGAGCACTCTGGCGCTGGGCCATCCGGTGGTGCCGCAAGCGGTCGACATTCAGCTGGAAGATGCGCCTGATATTGCCGTTGAGTTGGAACCCATCCCGCGTCTCGTCGTTCCTCACAGCGTGCCACTGCGGCCACACGTGGCGGCTGCTCCGGCGCCAGGACCCGCGCCAGCCGGGAAGTCTGCTGAGCCACTTATGGCGCCGGAACTTAGCGATGCCCAGTTGTCGGCGGCAAAATCGGAGACGCAGCAGAGCCTGGACGTGGCCGAGCGGAATTTGAGTCTGGCGGAGGGCAAGACCCTGAACGCCGCGCAGCAGGATCTGGTCTCCAAGATCCGCGGCTTCCTGGACGGCGCGCGAGAAGCGATCAAAAACAGTGACTGGCCGCGAGCGCGCAATCAAGCGAAGAAGGCGGAAGTGCTTTCACGGGAATTTGCCCCGAACCCCTGAGATGGTTTGGCAATCACATTTTATCCGCAAACCTTGCGCTAGAATAAGCCTATGAAACCCTACGATGCAGTGGTGGCTGGCGGCGGCCTCATTGGCGCCTCCATCGCGCTGGAGTTGGCTTGCGCGGGAATGAAAGTGGCGGTGTTTGACGCGCAGGAGCCCGGGCGGGAAGCGTCCTGGGCCAGTGCGGGAATGATTTCACCGGCGCCCGAAAGTGTGGCGATGAATACGCTGCTGCCCATGAGCTTGGCGAGCGTGCGGCTCTATCCGGAATTTATTGAGCGGGCGGAAAAACTTTCGGGCCGGGCGGTTGGGTACCGCAAAGATGGCGCGCTGGACATTTTGCCGCAGGGAGAAGCGGAGCAGGAGATTGAAGAGGCGCTCGCAGCGCACCGCGCGGCGGGATTGCAAGCCGAGTTGCTTAGCGGCGCCGAAGCACGAGAAATTGAGCCGGCGCTGAACGGCGAAGTTCACGCAGCCATCCACCGGCCGGATGAAGCTTCGCTGGACAACCGGGCGTTCACCGAAGCGACGTTGGAAGCGGCGCGGCGCACAGGCGCGGAGATTTTTTCGAGAAATGGCGCCAAGGGGTTGTGGAAGGATGGCAAGTCCTGCAAGGGTCTGCGACTTGAAACCGGTCGCGTGGAGGCTCGCTGGACGATAATTGCGGCGGGATGTTTCAGCGCGCGGATTGAGGGCGTGGCGGCTTACGCCCCGGTGACGCCGGCAAAGGGGCAGATGGCGGCGCTGCGCTGCGCGTCTGTAAATCTGAAGAAGGACTTGTGGTCGGATCACATGTACCTGGTGCCGCGGAATGACGGAAGAATTATCGCCGGTTCAACAGTGGAGTATGAAGGCTTCGATCGCAGCGTGACCGCGGCGGGCATAAAGAAAATTCTTAGCGGCGCGATCGCCCTGGTGCCTGCCCTTGAAACCGCGCGCATCGAAGAAACCTGGGCAGGGCTGCGGCCGGACTCGCCTGATCATTTGCCGATTTTGGGGCCGACCGACTTGGAAGGGTTGCTGATCGCCACCGGGCATTTCCGAAGCGGAATTTTGCTGACGCCCATCACCGCGCGGCTGATCTGTGAGTGGGTGACCGCGCAGAAAGTCAGTGTGGATTGGGAACCGTTCAGCCCTCTGCGTTTTCAAAAAGCTCGCCACTCCCGCAGCGCTTAGTTTGGCGTTAATTTCACTGCTGGACGGGCTGCACTATCACCGTGCTGGGCATTCCCACGTTGGTGTATTGCACCTGGTCCGCATCGAGTTGCAGATCGCGCTCCAGCACCAGATCCATTGAAGATCCGCGCGGCAACTGCGCTTCCGGCCCGCGCGACAATAGCACCGCCGCCAGTCCGACGACTCCACCGATCCCCGCGCCGATCCCCGCACCCTTGCCACCCGCGGCGATGGCGCCGATGCCGGCTCCGGTGGCCGTTGTGGTTGCTATCGTCTCGGCGTCTTTGCCCTTGCCTCCGGGGCCGGTGATTTTGCCTTCGGAATCGGTTTTGGTTCCGCCGGCGCTGTCGGTGCTATGTGGTTCGGCGTTCAAATCCACGGTGTAACCATTCGGCAGGATCAGGGTGTTCAGGCGAATGCGGAGTTCCCCTTTGCCCTTTACGCGGCCGGGGCGTTTCGAATCGGTTACCTCCCCGCGCAAATAGGAGCCGACCGGGACGACCACTTTGTTGTTTATGGTGATGGGGAACGAAGTACGGAAATAGACGGAGTCGCCAGGCTTTGCGGAATTCGTGGAAATGCCATTTTCGAGAATAACGCCGACGCGGGTTCCGGATGGCACCGTGATGGTTTGGCCGTTGCCGGCTGGGCGAGGAGCGGGGGTGAGCACGGGCCGCGTGGCGACTGGCGGGGGATTGGTTTGCGGGCCGTCAGGGGCCTGGGCGAAGGCGTGGATGCCGCTTGTGAGAATTGCCAGCAAGCTCGCCGCCAATAGCTGGTGTTTCATTGGGCTCCTCCGTGTAATTCGTCCGATGCGCGATTTTGACACAGAGATGCTTGCCCAGCATTAATCTAATTTCGTGTGGGCGTTTGCAAGAATCGAGTCCGGTGGTAGCACCGGAAAGCGGTGGCTGCACAAGCCCCCGTGTGAAGCCGGAAAATTTGGGACATCCGTTTGACCGGGGCGCTAGAGCCGCATAGTCTGGGAACGATGTACGGAGGAAGTTGATGGCGAAATTGGCGCTGATATACGGGATGCGGCTGCTGCCGGTGGATGATTTGGGAGAAGTGAAGGAGGCCACCGTGGTGTTGAAGAGCGGGCGGGCGGCGCGCGTGGCGATGCATCTGATCGAGGGCAGCAAGGAAGAGATTGAGGCGACGTTTCGGCAGTCGATTGATGCGTTTTTTGAGATGTATCCGGAGATTTGAGGCGTAAGCTCCAAGTCTTAAGTTATGAGTCTTGAGTTGTAAGTTCTAAGTTTCGGATGGCGAGCACACAGTGCCCTTCGCAGGATAATGTCGCGGGTCCTTACGCTTCACTAAGAACTTAGAACTAAAAACTTAGAAATTCATCGGCTCAGCGATTACCAAAATTCTCGGGATCTTCGTTGGGATCGCCGAGATTGTCGTTGATCAGGACTGTCGACTGACCGGTCAGTTCAAAGCGCTTGCGGCATTTGTAGCAGGCCACTAGATCTTCCAGCCGCACCATGTAGGAGGATGCCTTCGCGAATTTCCGGCGGTCTTCTTCGCTTGCACCGCGGGGGAGTTCGCGTTTCTTGCGGCAGACCTTCCAGCGCACCGGGGCTTCAAATTCACCACGACAGCTGGGACACAGCAGCTTGATCTTGCGTGTCTCTTCCTTTTCCGTGTAAAAGCTTCGTTCGTCCATGGGACCTCGACTTATGTTCCAACCGTTTGGCCCATTGTAACAAATTCGAGACCCAAATCGCTCCAGCGTGGGAGCCAATACTCGAGCGCCGCGAGGGTGTGGGTGCGATCGGCGTTCGGCCGGGCGTAATCGCCGTCGTGGAGGCAGACAATGTCGCCGGTCATCCCCCCGCCGTAGCCGGTGCTTGGCGGAAGCTTCTTGCGGGCGTGCTCGGCGATGGGGTTCATGCGCTGGATAAGCCACGCAGCCGGTTTTACGCGCCAGTCGCCGGGGATCAGCGTCCACATCGCCGTGCGCATGTTCTGGCGGTGGACGATCTCGCTAAGCCACGGGCTGCGAAAACCAAACGGCGGCCGAAACCAGCGTGGCTCGGCCCAGGTGGCCTGATGGATGGCGTCGTGGCAACGCCTCAGCTCGTCACTGGTTTCCTGTGGCCCGCGGAATACGAGATTGGGGTGAGTATCGGTATGGTTGCCGAGGGTGTGCCCCCGCCGGGCAATCTCCTTCGTCAATTCCGGGTACGCGCGGACATATTTTCCCACGAGAAAAAAACTCGCCTTGGCGTTGTGCTTCGCCAGCAATTCCAGCAACTTCGGCGTGATGGCGGGATTGGGCCCGTCGTCAAAAGTAATGGCCAGTTTTTCCGGCCGATCGGTGCGGCGAACCGTGGGGCCAAAAATCTGCGCACGTGGCTGCGCTGCCCCCAGCCCTACTACCCCCGCAGCGCCGGCCGCCAGCGCCGCAGCACCACCGACTATCCACGGATCCATAGACAACATTCTTGCACGAGCGACGTTTTGCCGCAGCTACCGATCGCCCTTAACATTCCTCTTACGTATCCAGATGTGATAGAGTTCCGCAATTCTCACCCGGTTCACTGGAGCCACCATGATCTGCAATGTGTGTGGATTGGAGTATGGCCTTTCGCACAGCTGTCCAGGGCCGCTCTCAGCCGCGGGACAGGACATTTTATCAGCCGGATTGCAGGCGCCAACGAACGGGGGCCTTAAATATTACTTGGGCGAGGCACTGAAGATTGTGCGCTGGGATGACATGGCCGTACGCCGGAATGCCAAAGATCCGCGAGCGACTCTGTACGCGATGCTCATTTGGCTCGCGTCCATGTTCATTGTTGTCCTAGGCACCAGCCTTGCCGCACTGAGCAGGGTCTTGCCGAGGAATAACCCCATTGCGGTGGCGATTGGGGCAGTTGTAGGACTGACATTTGGCCTCATCGTGATGGGACTGATCACGTTTGTCCAACTGGGACTTTGTCACCTGATCGCAAAGTGGATTTTCGGCGCCACCGGGAAATTTACCGAGCTGATGCGGCCGCTTCTGTTGGGCTGGTTTGTGAACTGCCTCATATTGATACCCGTAGCAGGGACGCTGCTCGCAGCAATTGGTTGGACCGCAGTCCTGATGATTGTGTTTGAAGAAGTAGACGGAATTGGGCGCCTCCAGGCGTTCGGCATATCCGCCGGCATCAATATTTGCTTTTATATTCTGCAGTTTTCGATGATGCCGGTGCGGCACCACCTGTGATGCGCACTGAGCGATTAAAACTGAGAACTCGCAGGGACAACTAAAGTCGTGCCCTCCCTAAAGTTTGACCGAGGGGGACAGGCCCCAACTTCGATTCGGAGGTCAGGCCAATACTGACTCTCACTGAGTTGCTAACAGAAGTCCTTGACGAATGCCGCGTTACCTTTCGGCGTAGTGCTCCAACTCTGATCGAGCAGCGTCCAAGCTAGGTCGGGATGCCCGGTGTACATCATGTCGAGCATGTTCTTCCAAAGTGCGACAGGCACGTCACAATCCGTTTCACAGTCCGAAGAAGTCGCGGCAGTCCACCCCTCGTCTGATTTAACGTCGCGCACAATTGCGGCGAATTCCGCCGGCGACGGTCCTGACTTCTTCATGAGGTCATAAGCGAGCCGAAACCGACCCTCGCGATATTTGAGAACAATCCTCGGTGCGGGAGAGTCCATGAAGGAAGCTCTCCAATAAGCAAATGCCCAGTCATGTCCCTCAAATTCGTAAAATCCGTCGTGGTCAAGATCGGCAAATTTCGCGCCATCGAAATGCCCTGCGTAAATTGCCGCTATCTACTTGGATCTCTTCCCCAATTCAAAAACTCGCAGCACGAAGCAACAATGCGCCCCACCGGTCCACTCGCTTACGCTCGCATTCGGAATTCCAGCCCCGGCAAGGTCGGTACCGACAGGAATCCCCGGATCGCGAAAGAAATTCTTGCCGATTTGAAATTGCCCGCCAGTGTGCGAAAAAAAACTAGCTTCCCACCTTTGAAAATTCGCAGACAACCCTCTGTTTCTGGCCATCGATAAGTTCGGATGGTGCACTCTCCATATTTGACTTCTTCGGTTAGATTTCGCCCCAGAGGACAAAGGAGTTCTTTGTCTGACTGCCAATTTTGTTCTTTATTCGCTGAGGAAGATGCGCCCTGTTCCCGAGACGAAGAAGTGGTCCCCGCGCTCAGCAGGAAAAAGACTGCAGTCACGAAAAGTGCATTAATCCGATTCATCTGAAGCGTGTACTCCATTACTCGGGTTTGCGGAGGGATTGCAGGTCAATGCCGAGTTGCTGGCACTTTTTGTAGAGGTGGCTGCGTTCTAGGCCGAGGGCGCGGGCGACGTTGGTCATGTGGAAATTGTGGCGGCGGATTTCGCCGAGGAGGACTTCACGTTCGAAGGCTTCGGTGCGCTGCAAAAGAGTTCCCTGCCCTGCTTCGGCGTTGCCGCTTTGATTGGTCGCGTCTCCGCCAGGAAGAACTAGACGGACGTCTTCGGCGCTGATTGTGTCTTCGGCTGCGAGAAGGACAAGGCGTTCGACGATGTTTCGCAATTCGCGGACGTTGCCGGGCCAGGAATATTGGCGCAGGGCCGCGACGGCTTCCGCCGAAAAGAGCTTCTCTTTCCAACCGTTCTGCGCGGCGACCTGGCGGGCAAAATGGATGACCAGGTCGGGAAAATCCTCGGGGCGCTCGCGCAGCGGCGGAAGAAACAGCGGGAAAACATAGATGCGGTGAAAGAGGTCGCGGCGAAATTCGTTCTTTTTTACGAGCTCTTCCAGGTTGCGGTGGGTAGCGACAATTACGCGGACGTTGACTTTGATGGGCTTTTCGCCGCCTACGCGCTCGACCTCGCCCTCCTCGAGCACCCGCAAGAGCTTGGCCTGCATCGAGACTGGCATGTCGCCAATCTCATCGAGGAACAGCGTGCCGCCTTCGGCTTGCTCGAATTTTCCGAGGTGGCGGCCTGCCGCGCCGGTGAAGGAGCCTTTTTCGTGGCCGAAGAGTTCGGACTCGATCAGTTCCGCCGGGACCGCCGCGCAATTTAGAGTGATGAATGCATTCTCGCGGCGCGGTGATTTTTCATGAATGGCGCGAGCGACCAATTCCTTGCCGGTGCCAGTGTCGCCAAGGATGCACACGCGGGTTTCGCTGGCGGCGACGCGGTCGATCTGGGCGAGCAACTTTTTCATTGCGGGGCCGGAGCCGACCAGTTCGTGTTTGCCAAGGCGGTGGCGAAGTTCGCGGTTTTCGTCTTCGAGACGCGAAAGTCTCAGGGCGTTTTCGACGGTGAGCAGAAGTTTGTCGGTGCTGAGTGGCTTCTCGAGAAAATCAAGCGCGCCGAGGCGCGTGGCCTTCACCGCCATTTCGATGTTGGCCTGACCGGAGATCAGCACGATGGGGGTTTGGACGCCGGCCTTTTTCAATTCCTCCAAAAGATCCATGCCGGATTTTCCAGGCATGACCACGTCGGAGAGGATCAGGTCGAAATGCTCAGTCCGGACCAGTTCGACCGCGCGGGAAGCGTAGTCGCAAACGGTGGCATCGTGTCCCGCTAGGCGGAAAGCGCGAGCTAGGGAAGCCAAGGTGCCGGGATCGTCGTCAATCAGGAGCAGATGCGCTTTGCGTGGCACGGCAATCCTTTCGGGCAGTTCGTTCGAGCTAGGAGCAAAGGCGGCCTTCCGCCGCGGCGGGCGGCCGCTACAAAAGCTGGACAGAGACCACTTCAGTCTGAGGCGGTCGCGGCGCGCTCCGACTCTTTCTCCAGGGTCGCAGCTTCTGCCTTCGGCTTGATCGTGGCGCCGGTGTGGCGTTTCGGCAACTCGATGCGGAACGTCGCGCCGTGACCCTCTTCGCTGGAAACGGAAATGGTGCCATGGTGATCGCTGACGACGGATTGCACAATCGCGAGGCCCAGGCCCGTGCCCAACTGCTTCGTGGTGTAATACGGCGTGAACAGACGCGAACACTCTTCGGGGGTCAAGCCCTTGCCGGTATCGGATACTTCGATGCGCACGGTGTCTCCGCCATCGGTGCTGCGCAGCGAAAGAGTGCCGCCGGCGGGCATGGCGTCCATGGCGTTGAGCACCAGATTTTGAAACGCTTTGTGCAGGAGTTCGGGATCGGCATCAATTTCGGGAAGCGAGTCGTTCAAGAAATATTCCGTGGCGATGTGGGGCTTGCCGACGGCGGTGAATTGCGGCTCGAACAGACGGACGGCGTCGCGCAACGCCTCGTTGACGTTTACTTTGGAAAATTCCGGCGCGGGCATTTTGGAGAAATCGCTGAAGCGGCCGACGATGTTGTTGAGGTTGGCGAGCTCCGCCTTCAGAGTGGCCGTCGCTTCGCCGAAAACTTCCTGAAATTGCTGGGGGCCGAGCTGACGGGCACGCTGCAGATTTTCCACAGTGATTTGCAGCGGGAAGAGTGGGTTGCGCAACTCGTGAGCCAGCCGGCGGGCCAGTTCGCGCCAGGCGGCGACGCGCTCCGTCTGCACCAGCTTTTCTTTCTGGGCCGCCAATGTTCCGGTCATTTCATTGAATGCAGTAGCCAATTGGGCGATTTCGTCGCTGCCTTTCACGTCAATCTTGGTGTCCCAGCGCCCGGAGGCCACATCGCGCGCGCCGTTGGCGAGTTCTTCCACCGGCCGGGTGATGCGCCGGGAGACCCACCAACTGACCAGCAAGCCGATGAAGAGCGCCGCCAGCGCCACCACGGCCGCAATCTTCAAGATTTCCCGTTGGAGCAGGACCAACTCTTTTGCCGAACTGCCAAGGAGCAAAACGCCCAGGAGTTCGCCATTGCGGCCTTTCAGGGGCATGGCATGAAACGTTTCCGCGCTCGCCGGATCGCGGCTCCAGGAAATGGTTTCCACCAGGTCCTGCGGCTGCTTCTGAACCTGTTCGATCAGCGTTCGAAAGGATTCGGCTTGCGGCACCGCGCCGTTGGCGTCGGTGAGCGCTGTGTCAACAAAGGTAGGTTCCAGATTGCGGTACAGCAACGCGCGCATGCCCTCGGGAAGTTCCAGCGAGGCGAGGAAGTTTTGATCGAGGCGGCGCCCGCCAATGATGTACAGAGTTTTGTCGCCGACGGTTTGCGTGCGCACAGCAGTAAGCGAAAGCGCAGCAACGTCCGGCAACTCTTCGCGCTTCAGGAAAGCTCCGGTGGCGTCCCAGTTTTTGTTGGAAGTGACCCAATCGTTCTTGTAGCCGACGCGCGCGGGGTATTGCGCAGAGGAGACCAGGGTGCCATCGGAGTTCACGAATTCCACGAAGTCCAGGCCGTGGCTTTGCGCCGCGCCGTTGGCGTCATGCAAGTAAAGAGAAGCATCGGCATTGGGGCGCGCGAGATCAAGGACCATGCGCACGGTGACATCCGCGTTGGTGATGTTTTCGACTTGCTGGACGATCGTTTCGCCGCGCTGTGCAAATTCCTTCTTGAACTGAACTTCCAGCGCCTGGGTGCGTTGCGCGTCCATGCGTTCGAATGCTTTCTGCGTATAGTGGGTGACGCCGTAGGCCACAAGAGAAACCGAGGCCAGCACGGTGACCAGGAAAATAAGAAATAATTTGGTGCGGAAAGTCATGGTCTTGCCCCCGAATTGCGAATCGTCGAACTGTTTCTTTGCGATCCCGTTGCGGTTGTTGATGATGCGGCATCCTCGGGCTCCAACCACACATCGGCGAGCCGCCAATCGCCCCACGCCGAGGCATTCCAATTGTGCACGTTGGGGCGGACGCCGACATACTCCGGCAGCAGCACCAGCGGCAGGATGCGGCGTTCGTCGATCAGGCGGCGCTCCTCTGTGAAGAGTTGCTCGGGATCCATTGTAGCGGCTGGCAGGTCCGCGCCATCCAGCATTTGCTTCACAAAAGCCTCCAACTCGGCGTGCGGCGAAAGCGAATCGTAGTGCCAGGCAAGCAGGTGCAGAGCGACAGGCGCAGGCGTCGAGGCATTCGCGCTCACCGCCGGCGACACTTGGACCAGCAAGTTGGCTTGCCGCGCATTCACCGCAACACGCTCCCCCATCAACTTGAAAAGATCGCCCGAGGCATCCACACGCAATCGCAATGGCTGGATCACGCCCGGGACGCCGGCGGGGAAGGCGGCTCGCAATTCTTTGGCGCGTTGCAGGTTCATGGGACTCTTGAAGAGAAAAGCATATCCCGATAGCCACTGGGGCAAAAGGGCGGCGGCGGGTTGTGCTTCCCTTTGCAGCAACACGTTGGCCATGGTGTCGCGGTCCATCGCAAGCCAGAACGCTTCCCTAAGTTGGTCGGAGGCGGGAGCGGCAAGTGTCCCTTCAAAACGCAGGGCGACCAGTGTTTGGGGCGCAGAGTTCCAGATGCGCAAACCTTCCTGGCGGGCTTTGCGAACCAAGTCTGGCGCGATTTCCGCGATGTCCGTTTTTCCCACTTGCAGATCGAAAAGTTGCCGCAGGGCCGGCTCGCCTAAAGTGACTTCCACGAAATCGACAAACGGGCGCCCACACCAGGTTCCATCATTCGCTTGAAATCTAATTTTCGCCGGCTTGATTGCCGTGGGATTTACCTCGGATGCCATTGCGGCGACGGATTCCGCGACGAAGAATGGGCCGGTGCCGAGCAGCGTGCCGTCGGGTTGCGCGCGAAAAATGAAATGGCGGCCGGAAGCCAACTGCTCAAGAAGATCCGGGGTGGAACGTGAGGAATGAATAGCGACGCCGCTCTCGGTAGCACCTACTTCAAATCCTTTTCCCAAGGTGGCCTGCAATGCAGCGACTGCCTCCGGAGGGGTTAGCGGTAAACCATCCGAAAATCGCACCCCGGCGCGGAGTTTGAATTGCCAGTTCTTGCTGCTTGCGTCATGCGTCCATTCCGTGGCCAATGCGGGTTGAAACTTGCCGTAATCGTCCAGGGTGATCAGCCGGTCGTAAACGAGACTGGCCAACTTCTCGCTGTCCGCCAGCGACGCAGAGCCAGGCGCCCAGTCGCGCGGATCAAGCGAGATGCTTGAAGCACGCAGCTTTACGTGCAGCGTCCCGCCGTAACGCGGCGGTGAAGCCTGTGCGCCGCCGCCCGCCAACGCCACAGCGGCAAGGCTAATTGCCGCAAGCCAGCGTAATTTTGTAGACCTCATAGTTTCCTGTATGCAAATTTCGCGCGACCACCAAAGCGCTGCTGGGATTTTGTTCTCCATTGGTGCCGAGAATCGGGCCGGGAAATTCGCTTAGCACTGCGGCGCTGCTTTCGCGCACCGCTTCTCCCGGTACCACTTGCAGCACTTCTTTTGAGTTAGGTCCGCTCCCGGAGAATTGCAATTTCCAACTGCTGCCATCGCATGGCGAAGTCAGGAGCGTGACCCCGCGCCAAACCTGCATGGCTGGAACCAATGGCTTTTCTGAGTGGCATTTCACGTCCACGGGCGATTCCCAGGAAAACTCGCAACCCTTGCCCCAGAGGTGCACGGAAACCACATTTCCGCGCGGGGTCATCTCCCCGCGCGGGTCACGCGAGGGTTTCAGATTCGCCGCACTCAACGACACGCTTTGCTTCAGAGCGCCCTTGGAATCCAGGCGCAACGCGACCACATCGAAATTTCTGTAGAACAGAAGGGCCAGGCCGCCCTCAGGGCCATTCCAAAGAGACGACGCATCCAGAATCCGATCGGGGCTCTCATAGATCATCTGGCGTTCCAGCCGCACGGGTGCGACCGGAAGTGTGCCTGGAGGAAGTAAAGCACGAGCCTCCGCGACGAGGCGCACTTCCTCGCGCTCGGCAACGCGCGTTTTGGCGGTCAGAACGACTTGCGTCGGAGTTTCCTCGGCATACAGGGCTAGCGCCGGCGCCGCCGCATCTTCCGTCAGGTTCACCGATCGCTTTTGCATTTCGTTCCGTAGGATATCCAGCCAGTGATCGCTTTCCCCTTCAGACCATTGGGCATCCGGATGCCATTCCAGCCGCAGCGGTCCGTGCAGTCCGGGAACCGCAGCGACGCGCTCGGCCAGCCGCTGCGCTGTTTCTTGCAGCGCGCCGTTGCCATCCGCAAATGCGCAAGAAGCAGCCGAAGTCAACGTCGCCATCAGCAAAAAAATATTTAGAGAATATCGTGGTAGGGACATTGCTGGCCTGAAATTGTTTATGGAAAATAGCACGCTCGCTCCGCCGCGCCTTTGCTTCTTCAGTGCGCGCGGTAATCTTTGTAAAGGTCCAGCCTATTCAGCAACCGGATCATGACCTGGATATATGCCAGGTACTCCGAAAGGCTTTCGTCGGAAATGTTGTAGAGCGCCTTGCGGCGTGCCTCGCGAAGGATGCCGAAATCATCGGCCGTGAGCGTGGCGACCGCGCTGCTCTGGAATGCGGTGCGGTCGGCGATTCCATAGATCGGCTCGCTATCCGCAACAATTTTGGTGAGCTCATCCTGCGTGGGCTTCTTCTCGCGGGTCTGCTTGTCGAACTCGGCGCCTTTGGTGCTCATAACGTCGTCGAATTCTTTCCGCGTGTGCGGCAGGCCGGCGATGATTTTCAGCACCTGTTCGCGGGTCCATTTCGGATTGGCAATTTCCGCGAGGTCGGGCGCCTGATATTTCATGACCGCCTGGATGTCATTGCGGCGATAGTCTTCTTTAATGTCGGCGAGGCCACCCCAGGTGCTGAGGGTGCGAAACGCCTCTTCGGTCATTTGTTCCGCGAGCAGATGCGCGGCGCCGGCGCGCACGAAGGGTTCCTGGGCCTGGAGTTGCGCGACCAGGGCTTTGCTGGCTTTAGCCGGATTCATGCTGCCGTAGAGAAAAAGCGCGGCGGTGTCCGAGTCCAAATCCAGCGAGTGCTCGGAAATGTGGATGACTGCGTTCGGATAGAGCAGCAATTTGGACGCGAGGGGCTGGATGTCCACGCCGAGTTGCCCGAGGTCAAGCGCCAGGGAAAGATAATTCGCGGGGTCCGTTTCCTGAAAATCGGCTTGGGCGAGCGCGTCTTTGACCAGATTCAGAGAGTCTGGCGATTTATCGATCTGAAAAAGAAAAGAGGCGCCATCGAACTGAAAAATGTGGTCGGTTTTCTCGGCCGCGAGCATTTCTTTGAGGCAGCTTATGCCTTCGGGACCAGCCGCTTGCAGTTGCTTCCAGTAGGCGTCGATCTCTTTACTTTTCGCGTCAATCTGCGCTTCGTCGAGCTGCGTCAGATGGAAGCCATAGGTTTTTGCTTTTGCCGCGCGCAAATCCGCGCACGATGCGCTCTTTTCCTGCGCCACCGCGCCGCTAATTGCTATCGCCCACAATGCTGCCGCCGTCACCGTCCGCCGCAATGCTCACCTCTCCAAGTTCCTTTAGATGCTACCACCCTTCCCGATATTGCCCGCAGGGCCGCGGCCGCTCGACATCAAACTTTCCGCTGAGAAAAAGGGCGCCGGGCGGCCTGGTCAGGGCCGCCCGGCGGGTCAGGAGAGGGTTTTTCTTTATTGTCTGTTTGGTGGAAGCCATTGGCGCTTGCCTCAGTCGAGGGAGTTGCGGGTAATCTTTTCGGTGCTTACGGGCACCCAAACTCTGTCGTTTGGCGACGCAGCGGTTTTGCTTTGCCACGCGAACCGGCGCAGGGTGATGCGATAGGTGGTGTCGCCGTCGAGGGAATGGAAGGTATAGACCGCGCGGGTTGAGGCAACTTTTTCGTCGCCGTTCATTAGCGAGGCCAGCTCGTAATCATAGTTCGACAATTCCGGCGAGATGCGCCGCAGCGTCATGCCGGCCACAAATTTTGGATTGCGGCACCAGGTGTCGTGGCCTGCGTTTACCCAGCGCTGGAGGTTTTCGACCCTGGTGCGATCCACGGGGATCGTCTGCACCACGTGATGTTCGCGGGTCTGCGCATCCGCCAGTGGCACGATGATGGTCATCGCGCCGAGCGTCCACATCGCCAGGCAAAAGGTAATCCGCAAAATCACCGGCAGAATTACGCGAATCTTTCCTGCGACTCCGTTTGCGCTGTTGGTGTTCATGGCGTCCTCCTGTCGAATCGCAATCTGCGCTTGCCCAAACTCTCTTGCTCGTTCGTTGCTTCTTGGCCTCAACGCTTCGTTGCTTCTCTTTCGTTTTTCACCGGCCGGATGGCGCGGATCGCGGCGCCGGTCTGAGAGCTGCCGTTCGCGAAAGGAATCAAGCGCGGCGGTGCTTGTCTTTTTGCTCATGGCATCTCCTCCAGCGACGCGATCCGGGCCACCCACGGGGGTATTGGCCGGTGTTCCTGAGAGGCAGCCTTGCTCGAACCGCCTCCCAAAAATTCTTGTTACGGGCGCTTGTTGGCCTTGCGCTGCGCGGTGGCGGTGGCTACCGGCGCGGGATCGTCGGAGTCATCGTCACCCGAAGGCGCCGCGTTGCTTCCCGCCGCGCCGGTGCCGCCCTGGAACGCAGAGCGCATCACATCCGACGCGAAGAAATTTTTGCCGTCCATCGGCACCATCATGATTTGCAGCTTGTCCGACAAACGCTCGGCGATAATTTTCTGGATGAGCATCGGATTCTGCTTGAGCACCGCGGCTTCATACTTCATGCGTTCGGAATCGGCGGCGGCGGTGACGCGAATGCGGTTGGCTTCGGCGTCGGAAAGGTTGTGCTGGCGCTCCAGCTCGGCCTTGCTGTCAATGATCTTGGCCTGCGCGGCGGCTTCGGCGTTTTGCAACGTCGATTCCTTGCGGGCTTGCGCTTCCAGCTTGGTCTGCTCGATCTGCTTTTCCTTCAAGGGCAGGGTGTACTGCATGGCGTCGGCTTCGGCCTTGGCTTGCAAGACGCGAACCTGCGCCTGGGCTTCGGCTTGTTTAACGTCGCGCGCCTTCTGGGCGTCGGCTTCCAGTTCGGCAATCTTCACTTCTTTCAGTTTGATATCTTGCTCGGTGCCGAGGCGTTCGTTCTCCTGCTCTTTCAGCAGCAGTCCTTCGAGGCCCTTGGCGTATTCAGCGGGCAACTGAATGTCACGCAGCAGTACTTCGCGGACGACAATTCCGTCGGAGGCGAGACGGGTCTTGATCATGTCGGCGGCTTGGGTACGCAGCTCTTCACGCTTCACGGCAAAGATCTCGCGGGTAACGTAGTTGGGCGCAAGCTGCCGATAGGTGGAGGAGACCACCGGGGCGACCACCTGCTCGCCAACCGGCTGCGGCAAATTCTGGTGAATGGTGTAGAGTTTCGAGGGATCGATGCGGTAGCGAACGCTCACGGCCAGACCGAGATTCAGTCCTTCGCGGGCCTGGACTGTCAGGACTTCCGTACTCGGCTTCGTTCCAACGGCGGCGGAAGTGGTGTACACCTGCTCCCGCGTGTCATAGGTGACGACTTCATCCACCAACGGAGTTACGAAGTGCACGCCCGGATACAACGGACCGGGGCGCGCGCCGGAAAGCTGGCTGACGCGAATGCCTGCGGTGCCATCCGGAACCACCACGATGCTCAGCGCCAACAACACCGGCACGACGCCGACTGCCGCCAACTGTAGCGCTAGCCGCCAGCGTACCGGCCCGAAAGAGCGCGCCGCTTTGCGCTGCACCGCCTCCGTTCCGGGCTCTCCACTGGCTTGCTCCAGGAGCCACCGGAGCCGTGCCGCGATGTATATGTCGTATGCCACCAAAATCCCGGCGCTGCTGAATAAGCCAACTCCGAGGACCATCATCAGATATCTGAGTGCCAACATGATCTTTTCCTTTCTGCCCTTCTCCCGGTGACCCTGCGAGGAGCAAACCGCGTCCTAGTTCAGGAGTTCCGCCGGAAACTCTCCGTGAAGCTACCGCTGCAACTGAAACGCGCGCGCGACCATCCGCGTACCCTGCGCCATCGCCAGCCGCATCGGGCGGCGATCCGCCGTTGCCGGCTGCATCAACCGCAGAGTGGCGTGGAGCAGCGCGGCTTGCAGGCCCAGAGCGACAAACAGCGCTACCATCGTGATGACGGCTACTCCAGCGAATCCAAGCATCGTTTCCATGGGTGTTCTCCTAGCGTCGCTGGGTTGTGTAACACTTCGCAGTAGGCAATGGCAGGTGGGAGGCCAGACTCAGGCTACTGAAAACACATGGGTTAAAGATCGCAAAAAAGAGGAAAGCGTGGCTGCGCTGACACGCCGTGTACGAAGGGCCGCGTCAGGAGCTTGGTTTTAGGAGAGCTTTTAGGAAACTGATCGTGCAAACCTTCTGACTTTCGAGCGAGGCTCAGTTTCCGATGGCCAGGTAAATCAATCACTCGGATTCTTTCCGAGAAGGCTGTCAGGAGGCAACAATTGGCTGGACGCCGAAAATACTCTGCACTCAGTAATCTGGCTAGAGCATTGCACGCGGAGATGGTGGGGTATAAATTATCGCTCGGTTTTTCGGGACTGTTCTGGTGACACTCCTAGAGTTGTTACGAATGTGAGAAGTAATGATGACCGATAGATTCAAGGGGAACGGCTGGCCGGTTGTGGTGCATTCCGTGCGCACCACGATTGTGGCGATCGCTTCACTGCTGACAGCACGGTTGTGCCGGCTGCCGGAGGCTTACTGGGCACCGATCACGACCATTGTGGTCACCCAGTCATCCTTAGGTGCAGCGTTCACCGTTTCCTGGCAACGATTCGTGGGGACAGCGCTGGGAGCAATAGCCGGGGCGATTGTTGGCAGTCGCTTCGGAGCACACCCCGTCGTATTCGGTACATGCGTTTTCTTTCTGGGGTTGGTTTGCGCCGTGACGGGCGCGGATCGGACGGCATACCGGTTCGCCGGCATAACGCTGGCCATTGTGTTGCTGATTCCCCGGACGGCTCCTGCATGGCAAGTTGCCTTTCACCGATTCGCTGAGGTGACCATCGGAATCGTGGTAGCGCTGATCTTCGCATGGGTATGGCCGGAGAAGGACCCGCCATCCTCTGAGAAAAGTTGAATCTTGGTTCATTGGTTCGGAGGAGAAGGCGTCAAGGCCGAGAAAGAAGTAGCTGGCTAATTGGGCGAGGGCCGGGCGGAGCTTTTATTTTCTCTTGTAGGTACCCACCTCATGACCGTCGCTGATTAGGAGCCGTTCCGAGGTCAGTTTCACTTTCCAGACCTGGGGACGCGCGGGCGCTCCCGGAGGGGCGCAATTGAACCGAATGTGGCTGGTGTCGGGAAAGTCGTAGACGCAATCGTGGTTTTCCGAGGGGCTTTGCATAAGCACGGTCCCATTGGCATCAAATTGCAACGTTTCGTTGGTACCGCGCACTTCTTCCCAACTGCCAACCACGCTGTCCTTCAACTCTTGCTCGGTCACCCGATGGCATCCCTGAAGCGATAAAATTACGCTGAGCACGCACAAAATCCTGGCTGTAAAGCCACCCATTTTAGCCCCCCGCATCTCCATCCTACGCCCGTGTTTCCGCCACGCCGTGGAAACGATGCCTAAAGTACAACGGTTCCGCGTGACTTGCGTTTTCGACCCAAACGTCCAACTTGATTTCCGTGAGCTTGCCGTTCGCCCAGTGTGCACTTTTGCACAAGCGCGCAACGAAGCAACGTGTTAGGGTCAAAATAGGTGGATTGCAACTAACGCACTACGCCATTCCATTGCGCCTATGAAACCCAGGAAACTCAAGAACAATCGACAGGGCAACTCATTTAATGCGCAAGCCTTTCTTGACACGGCCGGGGTAGCCAGGAAAGTGGTCGAATACAGCAGAAACGAAACCATCTACTCGCAAGGCGATGCCGCGGAAACGGTGATGTACATCCAGAAGGGCGGCGTGAAGCTTTCCGTGGTAAACGGTTCAGGCAAAGAAGCGGTCGTCGCGATGTTTGGCCCCACCGATTTTTTTGCCGAGGGCTGCATGGCGGGCCAGACCATCCGCATGGGCACGGCAACCGCGGTGACACCGACCACCCTGCTCGCCATCCACAGAGATGAGTTGCTGCGAGTGCTCCACGCGGAGAGTTCCTTGTCCGATCACTTCATTGCATACATGCTGGCGCACAATATCCGCGTCGAAGAGGATTTGATTGACCAACTTTTCAACTCCAGTGAAAAGCGCCTGGCGCGAACGCTGCTGCTTCTGGCACGCTACGGGAAACAGGATCAGCCGGAGCGTATCCTCCCGAAGGTTTCCCAGGAGACGCTGGCCAGCATGGTCGGCACCACCAGGTCGCGCATCAATTTTTTCATGAACAAATTCCGGAAACTCGGGTTCATCGAATACAACGGAAAAATCAAGGTCAACAAATCCCTGCTGACAGTCGTCTTGCACGAGTAACCGCATTCCACGAAAATTGAAAAGCTTACCGGGGACGAAGGAACCCCGGCAAGCGTTCCACGCAACTACTTGGTCGAAGCAGCTTCCTTCGACTCATTGAGCGGTGCACTCTTTTCCAGAACTTCCACAAAATGACGGCCGGTAGCGGGCACGATCATATGTTCGCTTCTGACGATCTCCTTGGCCTTGAGGGGACGCCCGTAGACCTGTTCATTGGCATCATCGTCCGGACGAAGGGTTGTGCCTGCTACGGAAACGCCGGCAAACAAACCGCGGGAGCGCGAGTAGCTGAGGATTTCAGCTCGCATCCAGGCGTCGGTATCTGCGGAAGCATCGCGTCCCTTCGGGCCTGCGGCGACAGACGCATCTGCACCCAACTTCACTTTGCTGCTGAGAATCGACTCCATGCCCCTGTCATTCATGACCAGCAGGATTAAATCGGTAGCTTCTCCGCCGATCTGGAAACCGAAACTTCCGCCTTCCAGGGCATACATTGCGGGGGCTCCCCACGCTCCGCGGAATTTGTCGCCGGTGCGGCAAACCATGGCTCCGCGCCCGTATTCGGCGCCGACTACAAACGCTGCTTTCATCAAGTTTGGAAACACGATGACGCACTCCGCCTTTTCCAGCAGGTCGTGAGGAATATTGTCGGGAATGTTGAGAACTTCCTGCATGACCACGCCGCTCTCTTCGAGGCGTTTTTGCTCCTTGTTCAGATCAGCGGCAAATACGGTTGCTGCTGCGAGGGTGATACACGCCGCTCCAATTAATACTCGTTTCATCGGTGACCTCCATGGTCGGAATATCTTTTTCGAATGCTCCACTCGCTTAAGGCGCGTGGTTGAACGGAGTTCATACCGGATTGATTCAAGAGAGGGAGATGCGTTGCCCGACTCTCAGGCGGGACACCTGCTTAGCTTCAGGCTAGGAATTTTTTCGGGATCCCGCGACGAGCACGACGATCCCCCCGAGCAATGCCAATCCACCGAGGATGGGAGGAATGGAAACATGTTTCTGCTCATCCGCTGTGGCGTGAATCGGGCCAACGTCCAGTACTTTTTCCCGATGGGTGTAATTGAAGCCCTGGTAGGCCAGTGCCAGGCCGCCAAAAACAATCAACAGAATTCCAAGCATCATTGTCGGTTTCATATTATTCGTCTTCCCTCTCAGGCTGTCCCTCTTCGGCCCGACACCAGGTTAAAGATCAGGATGACCACAGCCGCGACCAACAGGATGTGGATGAGTCCTCCAGCCGTATAGGACGTGACCATTCCCAGCAGCCAAAGAATGCATAGCACCACAAGAATTGTCCAAAGCATTGCTGACTCCATTCTCACAAGTCACCCGTGTTTCGAGCGCTTGTGTTGCATCGAGAATTCGTTTTCGATATTTCCCGGATGCCCAATCCTAGCCGTTTTGCAACTCAGCGTCTGTTCATTTGAGGACACAATCTCATTTAATTTGCGGGACTCGACGCGAGAGTCGGCAGAACTATGTCCTGTTTCAATTGATCCAGGGACGACACTACGCTCTGCCAGCGGACCGTGTCTTTCTTCGTTTCGATGGGAGCGGAAAGATCGCCATAAAAGCTGAGAATGTTCTGGCGCAGATCGGGAGACGTTGTATCGAATTTCCGCGCGGTCAATTGGCCAAGCAATTTCGCATAGCTCTCGTCGGCCAGCGAGTATTCGGCCGCCTTGGTTTCCTTGCCGGTGTCAAGATCGGCGTTGGCAAGCACCAGGGCATTCGTGGAAACCTGCTGGAGGTAAATGCGGTACTGCTCCACGGTGGTGTTGATGCTCTTGAAGTACAGATCTTCTGTCTTTGGCGTCGGATTGTTGAATGCCAGTGCCTTGAAGGGACCGATCTTCGGCATATAGCGCAACGCTACGGACCAGAAGCGTGTGCTGAATTTTGGTTTGGTGTAGTCCTTCCCCCACTCTTTTTCGTACTCGGAGCGCGACAACCGATATAGGAATTTCTCCTTCGCAATGTCCGGCGTCTCTTTCATCATGTCCTGCTTGTGCGTCCGCAAGGCGATTTGGGTCATTTCCGGGATCATCCGGCTGACCGCATAGCGATATGACCCGATGGCCAGATCCTCATGCGTCAGCACGTCTTTCAGCTCGATTCCATAGATGATGGGGAAAGTCCGTTCCAGCAACGGCTTGGACACCTGGAATCCGATGAAATCGTGATACTGCTGTGACGCATAGCGATTCTTGGCCACCTGCACCATGTCGAATCCGAACTCCGTCTTCAGATGCGCGGTGTGGTCTTCCGCGTAGCGCACGGAACTCCCGTACTTCTCCCGCAGCTTGGGATATTCGATGGAGACGGACTGATTGACCGCGGGATGGCCCGCGATGTCAGAGGCATAGTGCGCCAGAGCACCCAGGGCGAACGCGTATTCGTTGGCATCCTGGCTTTGCCGAAGCAACTCCTCAACGAAATCGCCACTGCGCACGTAATGGACAAGATTGCTGAATTCCACGCTGCCAAACGGGTAGTAACCGAGGTCCTGGATCACTGCGCCACCATAGGCATAACTGTGCGCTTCCGTAAGCTGCGCTTCTGTCAGCGAGGGGAATCGCTTCAAAAGAAGCGGGCGAAGTTGATCGGACCACACCAGGTCAACGATTTCCTCGTGTGTAAGCACGGAATAGGCAGACGATGGGCTAGTAAACAGGAGCAGTCCGAGCGCTGCTGCCACCAGCCGAATGCACCATCCCCTCCAGCTAGTGGCAGTTCGTACTCGAAGCCGTGCCTTGGGCCGATTTGTTAAGTGCAGTAACAAGTTTCAACGTTTCCTTTGTACTTTCCTGCCGCCACAGCACGCACCAGGGCTTTTTTCTGGTCCGCGAGCGCGGTTACAAACGCCCGATGAGCACCAGGACTGCGACGACTAAAAGCACAAGCCCGACACCCCCGGACGGCACATAGCCCCAATTGCGGCTGTGTGGCCACCTCGGAAAAACACCCAACAAAGCCAAAATCAACACAAAGATCAGTACGGTTCCAAGCGCGGGTTGCTCCTTTTTCTCTGCATTCTTGTTCGGCGGATTTTTTGCACTCCGCCCCAGCGGCTCTCCTGTTCGTCGAAAGCTGTACACGCCGGGTCGGAGTTGTACTCGATGAACGCGAGGGATCGCGGGCTAGAGCACCACGGTGATCGCGAACCGAGCGCCGGGATAGTAGGGGTCGTACATGTAATAGCCGCCATCGACATAGTCGATGTAGAACTGATCGGTGTAGTACCAATCGACCGGCCACGGTTGAACGTATCCAAACCAATAGCCACCGTACTGGAATCGCGAATAGCCGCCGACCATAACGGGATTGCCCATGCGGAATGAGTGTTCACGCCCAAAGCTGGAACGGAAGTGGTCGTCTGGAATTCGCCCGCTGCCCCTGGCGCTCAAGTGGAGTGCTGGCTGGGAGTTCTGTGTGGCCACTTCTTCCTTTGAACGTTGTGGGCGCTGGGAAGAGCCCGCTTGCTGCTTGGTGGACTGGGCTTGTTGTTGCTGCGTCGGTTGTTGTTCTTGCTTTCCCTTTGCTTGTTGAGTGTTCTGCTGCTGCTCAGGTTTTGCCTCTTGCTTCTGAGACTGCTCCTGCTGAGGTTTGGCTTTCTCCTCTCGCGGCTTCGCCTTCTGTTCCTGATTTGGTTGATTGGCGGGCTTCTCCTGCGGTTTTTCTTGGGGCTTCTCCTGGGGCTTTTCCTGAGGTTTCTCTTGGGGCTTCTCCGCAGGCTTGGCTGGTTCTTGTTTTTCGGTTTTCTCTTCTTGACCCTGAAGCGCAAAAGCGGGAGCGCTCAGGCCTAGAAGCAGAAACATTGCGGTTGCACTGATTGTTCCAATTGGTTTCATACTGATTTCTCCATTACCGATTTTTCGTGACCGCATTTTCCGGCTGGCCGATGCGTTTGGTTCTCCCGGCCGTTTATGACGCTTCGCGAAGGACAGCCCTCGGTTGATCCATTCTTCGCCAAGTTTCTAGGTGCCCACGCGAATTGCCGAGAGGGAATGAAACAATCCAAAAACGTTCAGTAGCCACAAGACGACGACGATGACGACCACTGCGTTCAAGATCGACTTGATACTACCGGCCATGGGAATGAAGCGATTCACCAACCACAGCAATACGCCCACAACGATCAGGGCTAGTAGAATTTGAATGAGAGGCATTGTGTATATTCCTTTCTGATTGCGTTGCGAGACTCCGCAACCTTGGCCTCAAGAGAATCCACGCTCTCTCTTGTAGGACGAAAAGATGGAACTCCTTGGCTTAACGAATAGCGAGGCTACTTCCTCAGCCAGGGTGTCCGACCAAATTGTCGTTCGATATCCTTGGCGCTTGTGAAAACTGGGGGAAAAGCTCCGGGGATGAACTGGCCAACAAACCAGTCCTTTTCCAGCAAAGCTATCGTAGGTTCTTTTCAGAACTGCGTCTGTTCACTAGTGTACAAATTCGCCGTTTGCTCGCATCGAATTTGCTTCACCGGGCCAGCTTGTGTATGAAGTTTCTTCAATCCATCACCTCTACACCGTCATTTTTCCGCCTGCCTGGAGAGTTGGAGCTTCGGGAACGCCTCCCACCGGATCCCCGAAGCGAGGCGACTCGGGAAGATTTGCGGTACGATGGGATAGATGTCACACCCACAAGGGATACGCGTCGCTCGCATTCTCGGCATACCCATTTACATTGATTTCAGTTGGATCCTGGTTTTCGGCCTGGTCATTTTCGTAATTTCGGGGAATTTCGCCGCGCAGCACCCCACCTGGACCAGCACGCAAACCTGGACTGTGGGCGTCCTCACCACGCTGCTTTTCTTCGCCTCGGTGGTGTTTCACGAGCTTTCCCACAGCGTCGTGGCCCAGGCCTACAAGATCAAAGTTCTCTCCATCACGCTGTTCATCTTCGGAGGCTTGGCGCGCATCAGCCGCGAGCCTGCGAAGGCGATTCAGGAATTCAACATTGCGGTGGCTGGCCCGCTTGCCAGCTTCTTCTTGGCCGGGGTCTTTTACTCGCTGACGCTCCTCTTCCCCGACAACCCGACGATTCTGGCCCTGGGGAATTATCTAGCGGGAACGAATCTGCTTTTGGCCTGTTTCAATCTGCTTCCGGGTTTTCCTCTCGATGGCGGACGCATTTTCCGCGCCATCGTTTGGGGAATCACCAAGGACTTCACCCGCGCAACGCAGGCCGCCGGCGCCACCGGAAAACTCATCGCTTACGCGCTGATCGCCTTTGGCATTTACTCGATAGCGGTCGGAAATTGGAACAACGTCTGGTTCGCCCTGATCGGCTGGTATCTGTTGAATGCGGCGCAGGCCAGCGTCGCGCAAGTCACCATTCGCGGCGCCCTTTCCGGATTATGCGCGGCGGACGTGATGAGCCAGGAAGTTCCCACCATCCCAGCGAACATGAACCTCGAAGAGTACAGCAACGAAGTGCTGCGCACCGGCCGTCGCCTGCACATCGTCACCATGGATGACCGCCTAGTTGGCTTGATGAACGTGGCGGCGCTTAATCAGGTGCCGCGCGAAGAGTGGAACATGAATTCGATTCAGGCGGTGATGGTGCCGCGCGACAAAATCATCTGGGCTTCCCCGGAAGAGTCCTTGCAGCGATTGCTGGAGCGCTTGCTGGCCGCCGATGTGAACCAGATGCCCGTGGTCAGTCACGGCGAGGACGGCTCCGCGCACATCGTCGGCATCGTCACGCGGGACGCCATTCTGCGGGTGATTCAGACGCGCAGCGAGCTAGGCGCTGCTTTAGGTAGCCGCTGATCCAGCCACGGCCAATGCTCGATCTCTGGATCTTTCCTCGGCGGCTTTTCGCGCGGCCAGCCGGAATCCACCGCGGCGGAAGTCCACGGAAATTTTGGAGAAGCCCGCTCGCGTTAACCGGGCAAACGCCGAACCCGGCGTCACCGGCGTAAACGTGCTCTTGTAGTGCCCCACGCGATGAATCCATGCATCGTTGATTTCGAAAGCGAAAAACGAACCGCCGGGACGCAGCACCCGGTGCACCTCCTCGAACGCGCGGTCTTGCAATTCCTTGCTCCTCAGATGATGCAGGACCAGGATGGCGACGGCAGAGGAAAAGGAGGCGTCGGCAAAGGGCAGCGTTGCCGCATCGCCGCAGAGTGGTGCAATCGCTGCGTCGTGGTGCTTAGCTTTCAGCTTGCCCAGTGAGCGAGCGTCATATTCAAGCGAAGTCACTTTGGGAGCGAGTTTCAACAGGCGACCCGTGGCCGGGCCGCAGCCCGCACCAATTTCGAGCACGTGCTCTCCTAAACGCGATCCGGACAAGACCCAGGGCAAGAGGTGCCGGTGCGTGATGCGCTGCCACAGCGAAGTGGAGCAAAAGAAGTGTTCCAAAGCGTTCATGGTTTAGGGGGTGGGGAACTTTTATTCTAACGCACGGGCCGGTGCGGGTCACGATTTACTTCCCTAAGCATTGTGATCGAGAACGCCCATCACCCATTTCGAAAATCTAGTGGCAACTCCCAGACCCCGCATCCGTAAACGTCTTCCCCGCCTCGGGGATGAACTTCCAGTCGTATCCTGTGGTTTTCAGCGTCAATTTCAAAACGCCATAGGCGTCGTTGTTGCGGACTTCGCTGTTTGGCTTGGTGACCCCAAAAGTGCGGTGGCTTTTTCCGCCGGTGCCGACAACGAATTCGCGGATCCCCCTTTTTGGATCCGCGTTTCCGTTGGGATCCTGCGGCGCAAACCGCTCGTAATCGTGGTCGTGGCCGTTCAGGACCAGCTCGGCGTTGGCGTCATACAGCGCCTGCCAGAGCGGCGTGACCTCCGGGTCGTCACCGTGATTGAGCCCGGAACTGAAGCGCGGCTTGTGGAAATAGGCCAGCGTGCATCCCGCAGGATGCGCGGCCAGATCCGCGCGCAACCATTTTTCTTCTGCAGAACCCGCGCCGCAGCCGCCGACTTCCTTGCATTCGGAATTCAGCACCACCACGTGCCACGAACCGAGCTCGTAACTGTAGTATCCGGTTTTCGGATCACCGGCCGCCGCGCCGAAATACTGGAAGTAATACGCCGCGCCAGAGGAGTGAAATTCATGATTGCCCACTGCCGGCCGGGTGCGCGCTTTCACGCGGCCCCAGGTCTGGTCGTAACACTTGAAGTTTTCCAGAGTCCCGTCCGGGTAGGCCAGGTCTCCCAGCGCCATGACCGTTCCGGGATTCGCTTCCAGCAGCTTCGCCGTGGCCTCAGCACCTGCAAGGCCGGAGCAATCCGCAATATCCCCCGCTCCGATGAGGACCACTTCTTTCGCGTCGTCACCCACGGCACTTTTTCCGGAAAGCAAGAGAACTGGTGAGATCGCCAGCGGCAATGAAAGGACGGACACGAAGAAAAACCACAACTTGCCTGAAAACATGAGACTCCTTCCGCGCGGCACTTCGTCGAATGAAGCGGCGAAACCACTGGCCAGCGATCTCTAACCTATCACCTGGAAGCTGTACGCAGCATAAATCCGGGCTGAAAAGGTTTTCAGGTCAGCAAAGATGCCGGGCCGTGGGGCTAATTGCAGCCGCTGACTCGCTGACCGCTGAGGGTGCTGATAAAGGGTATCGCGTCGGTATTGCCAGGTTTAACGTCGCGCACCACTTCGAAATGTGTGTCGTTGTAAGTCGCGGTCACATGGACGCTGCGATCATCGCAGGCCAGTTCATAGCTGGCTTTCCCAGCAGACACAGTCAAGTTCTTCGTGGAACATTTTGGATCGGGCTTGAAACGTTCCAGCACCCGATCGTTAAAAACGGCCTCTGGATTCTTCAGTTCGGTAGCCGTGATGCAACGCCGGGCTGGTATGCTTTCTTCCCGCCGGCGTCCACCCACCATTTGCAGGGCCGTGCGCACTTCGTATAGGCCGGGCTTCATGCCAATGGTTTGGCAAAGCGCGGCGCCGGCCATCAACGCAATGGGACAACACAGCAGCGTGCCTCTGTTACGCATGCGGGGCGTTTCTCCCTACAGCAGATTTTCACCGTGAATTTTACCACGCAGGGTTTTAGTGCAGCATCGGCCGGATACGCCGCAGGGCAGTGGAGAACTTGTCCGCGTCGTAGGAAGAGGCATTCTCGAGTTGCTGGAAGAGAGCGTTGATTTCGGCGCGCACTTCGGCACCGTTGGTGGGTTTGGTGTCCTTGGCATACGCGATGTACAGCGAATCCAGGGCCATAGTCGCCTGTTCGGCTGCGCGCTCGTCGGCAAGGGCTATATTTTCCGCGTCATCCGTGATCCGCTGCATCATGCGCAATGCGATGGCTTGGTCGTATTGCATGGGAGCTAGCCGCTCGGCAATCTGCTGCGCTAACGGCGCGGCCGCCGAAGCCGCGTTGGCCACCACCGCGCGGTCGGGGTTTAGCTTGCTCATTTCGGTGGAGACCAAGAGCATCTGTTTGTCCAGCTCTTGGCCGTTCGCGGAATCAATCTGCTTCGCAAGCAGCCGGAAGACCGCGTAGCGTGAGGCATTCCACGCCGGGTCGCCCGGCCGGCGTCCTTCATAACCATGCGCTTGGCGCCAACTGTCCTTTGCCGGCCCAAGGGAATGGTGGCAGGCAAAACACGAGAGCTCCGAATATTCCGGCCAGACATCCTTTTTGTCAAAACGCTCGTTGCGGGCGCGCCATACCAGCCGCTCCATGTCTGCGCGCAGCTGCACGGCTTGCCCAGTGCTCCAATCCCGCACCCCAGTCCACGAAGAGTCTTCGACAGGCTTCCCGGGTGCGGACTCCCGTGGTACTTTCCAGTGCCGAGGCATCACCGCGGAAAAAGAATCCAGCTCGAAATAGAGATCGGGATGCCCGGCGGCGATCATTTCGTGGTCAACAAACTTGTTCTTGGTTCCCAGATGGCATTCCAGGCATCTGTCCGTGCGATGAATAATGTCGCGCGTGTCCACCATGCCCGCGGCGACCGACTTCTCATGCGGCCAATCCCGGGTGGTGTGGGGCCCGAGCCACGCCGAGGCCGGCCCATGGCAATTTTCGCAAGATACGCCGTCGGCCAGCTCAAACGGACGCCCGCGCTGCTCCGGCGTGGTGTAAAGCGCGTGACATGCCAGGCACTTCGGCGCCTCTTCGGCCTTGGAATCGAGTTTCAAGATGCGCGCCATGCGTTCGCCGACATCCCCGGTCAACGCCGTATACGCGCGGCTGTGCTTATCCTGCAGAATCCACGTCGAATATTCATTCTGGTAGATGCGGCTGCCCGCCACCGGCCTCACGCTGCCATGGCAACTGGTGGCCGCGCAGGAGCCAGGTCCGATGTACTTGACGGGCTCAGGCGTATCTGTGGAGGCGGAAATTACGGGTAGCAAGCAAAAGCAGAATGCCGCAACGACAATTGCGGTGTGCGCGAGGCCAGGTTTGAACTGAGTTCCCATTCAGGGATACACGAGAAGTTCTGTTGCTTTATATCTTCCCGGAGGCAAGGAAGTCAACGACGACGAAATCCCGGGGGACTAACGACGTGAGGCACTTTCTCCAATCGCCCGCTTCAGCGAACGTCGCTATTTACAACCGGCGGCTTCCCACCTAGTATGCGGGGTAACATTTCCTGGAAGTGCGCCGGCCATTTGCGCGAAACGGCGCAGTTTCGCGAGACCTATCAACGTGATCTTTGACGAACTGCGAGCCATCCAACTGCGCTTCGGGTATCTGCCAAAGGCGGAGCTCGAATCCCTTTCCGAGCGCACGCAAACTCCGCTTTACCAGCTGCACAGCGTCGCCAGCTTTTATCCGCATTTCCACCTGACGCCGCCCGCGAAAGCCGAGATTCGCTTGTGCGACGACATGAGCTGCCATTTGAACGGTTCGTGCGAACTGCGCGCGGAACTTCTGCGCCGGTTTTCCGGCCTGCGGCCGGAAGATGTGCAGATGAAAGACGTAAGCTGCCTGGGCCGCTGCGATCAGGCCGTTGCGGTTGCCGTGAACGACGAAATTTATGTCCACGTGAACGCCGACAAAGTGGAAGACCTGGCTCGCCAGGCGATGCGCGGCGACCATCATCACGCGGAACATCCGCACGAAGCCCGCGTCGCGTGCGCTTCCGACCCTTATGGGGATGGCGAAAAATACGGCGTGCTGCGCCGCTTCGTCGCCAGCAAAGACTGGGACGGCCTGCTCGTCACTCTGAAGGAAGCGGAATTGAAGGGTATGGGCGGTGCGGGATTTCCCACTTCGCTGAAGTGGGATCTGGTCCGCAAGCAGGCTGACCCCGTAAGGTACATCGTCTGCAACGCCGACGAGAGCGAACCCGGCACCATCAAGGATCGGTTTATTCTGGCGCATCTTCCCCACCTGGTGATCGAAGGCATGATTCTCGCGGGGCTGGTCACCGGTTCCAAGAAAGGCATCCTCTATATCCGCCATGAATACCCGCTGCAGGAAGAAATCTTCGGTGAAGAGTTGCGCCGGTGCGCGAAAGCGGGTCTGCTTGGCAAGAAAATCCTCGGCGGCGATCTTGAGTTTGACCTGGAAATCTTTGTCAGCCCTGGCGGCTATATCTGTGGTGAAGAAAGCGCCCTGATCGAAGCCATCGAGGGGCATCGCGCAGAGCCCCGCAACAAGCCGCCTTTCCCCGGACAGATGGGCTTGTGGCAAAAGCCAACAGTCATCAATAACGTGGAAACTTTCGCGAATGTGCCGCAGATTCTGGCGCGCGGCGTGGAATGGTTCAAGACGGCGGGCGTGGGCGGCTCGCGCGGGCTGAAATTTGTGGGCGTCAGCGGCCAGGTGGCAAACCCCGGCGTTTTCGAAGTGCCCATGGGTACTTCCATGAGCGAAGTGATTTTTGGCCATGCCGGCGGCATTCGCGGCGGAAGGAAACTGAAAGCCTTCGCGCCTTCCGGCCCCTCCTCCGGATATCTGCCCGCCTCCATGGTCGAAGTGAAACTCGACTTCAAGGCGCTGGCGGATGCGGGCTCCATGCTCGGCTCCGGTGCCATCGTGGTTTGCGACGACACCACTTGCATGCTGGATATGGCGCTGAACGCGGTGAAATTTTATCGCAACGAATCTTGCGGCAAGTGCGTCCCCTGCCGGATGGGCTCTCAAAAAATGGTCGAACTGCTCACTCGCTGGACCCAGGGCGGCGTGAGCGAAAAGCAGTTTGCCGCGGACCTGAAGCTGATCGATGATTTATCGGCGGCCATGAGCCAGACTTCGATTTGCGGCCTCGGGCAAATCGTGCCCGCTCCCGTGCAATCGGTTCTCAAGCACTTCCGGCCCGAAGTGGAAGCGCACGTAATGAAGGGACAATGTCCCAGCGGGATCTGCTTCTCCGCCGCCAATCGCCTGGCGGAGTTGCCCCGCGTGGGGATCCGGCCATGACGCCCGCGAGCATGATCGAATTGACCATCGACGGCAAGACCGTCCAGGTGCCGCCGGGCACTACGGTCTTCGATGCCGCGCGCCTGAACTGCATCGCCATTCCCACCTTGTGCCACTTGCAGAGCCAGACGCCCGTCGGAGTCTGCCGCCTGTGCGTTGTGGATACCGGCGCGCGTGTTCTCGGCGCCGCGTGCGTCCGGCCGGTTGAGCCGGGCATGAAGGTACAGACAAACTCCGAAAAAGTATTGGCTGCACGCAAAACCCTGCTGGAACTTTTGATGTCCGATCATCCGTCGCCCTGCGCGCGGCAGGAGAATTCGGGGGACTGCGAACTGGAGACGCTGGCGAAAGAGGCCGGTGTCGGCACGCCGAGGTTTCCGCGCCGCACCATCTCTCGCGGCCACGATGATTCTTCGCTGGCTATCGCGGTTGATCACGATGCCTGCATCTTGTGCGACCGCTGTATCCGCGGTTGCGATGAGATCAAAAATAATTTTGTCCTTGGGCGCATGGGCAAAGGCTATTCCGCGGGCATCGCTTTCGATTTGAATGCCCCGATGGGCGATTCCACGTGTATTTCCTGCGGTGAGTGCATGGTCTCCTGCCCCACGGGCGCGCTCACCAACAAAGGAGTCGCGGGCACGGCGCTCGCTGTGGGAACAGACGCGGCGCTGAGTTCGGAGGAACTGCACAAGCTGCCCGTTTTCGCGGGGGTTTCCGGGACTTTTCTGGAACTGAATCGCGGCGCGATTGTAAAGCGGCACTTCCGCAAAGGCGACGTCATTTGCCGCGAAGGCGATTTCGGCTCCACGGCCTTCTACATCCTGGAAGGTAAGGCGCAGGTTTCAATTTCCACGCCCATCGCGCACGTCAAAACGGAAGGCGGCGCTCTTGGCCTGTTTAAGAAACTGAAAAGCTCGCTGGTCGGCCGTGATGAGGACAAGCGCGCGGAAGAGGTGCACGATCGCACGATTCCGATTGATGCTTCCGTGGACCTCGCCTACGGAAATCCGGTGGCAGAACTCGGGCCCGGAGATCTCTTCGGTGAAATGACCTGCATGAATTTTTACCCGCGCTCGGCGACCGTGCGGGCGGAAACCGATGTCGTGGCGTACGAAATGTTGCGCAACGTGCTCGACATCATGCAGAAGAACAAAACCTTCCGCGCGCAGATTGACCAGAATTACCGGCGCCGCGCCCTGGAAAACCATCTGCGCGGCGTCCCCATGTTCTCCGAGCTTTCCCCCGATTTCATCGCCCACTTGAAAGAAAGCGTGGAACTCGTACGGTACGCCCCCGGCCAGGTTATTGCGCGGCAAGGCGATCCCGCGGACAGCTTTTATCTCGTGCGCATCGGCTTCGTTAAAATCACGGAAGATTATCCCGGCGGCGAACTGGTCCTTGCGTATCTCTCCCGTGGCGACTACTTCGGGGAAATCGGGCTGCTGGGCGGCGGCGTGCGCACCGCGACCTGCATCGCCCTCGATCACGTCGAAGTCGTGAAAATCTCCGGCGATGATTTCCGCCAGATGGTGCAGCGTTTTCCGAACATCCGCGCCGGCCTTGAAAAAGTTGCCGCCGAGCGCCGCGCCGCCAACGAGCAGCGCCTGCAGATGGTGGAACGCGTCCCGCTCGATCAATTTCTTTCGCAGGGGTTGATGGAAGCGCAGAGCCTGCTGATCCTCGATTTAAAGAACTGCACGCGCTGCGACGCTTGCGTGAACGCCTGCGCCGACGCGCACGACGGGGTCACCCGCCTGGTGCGCGATGGCCTGCGCTTCGAAAATTATCTGGTGGCCACTTCGTGCCGGCAGTGCCGCGATCCTCTTTGCATGGTGGGCTGCCCGGTCGGCGCGATTCGCCGCCGCAATTCCCTGGAAGTGATTATCGAAGATTGGTGCATCGGCTGCGGACTCTGCGCGCGCAACTGCCCCTACGGCAACATCAACCTGCATCCCTTTGAAGTGATGGCCGACGATCCCGAGCACGCGGGCCGCAAGAAAGCCGCGATCAAACAGAAGGCTACCTCCTGCGATCTGTGCACGCACTTGAAAGAGCCGAGCTGCGTGTATGCGTGTCCGCACGACGCCGCGCATCGCGTGGATCCGCGCAAATTCTTTGGACAAATTCTCGGACAAGGCAACGCCGGGTGAGCGCACGCGCATGAGGATGGACCAGACACAACGCGGCTGGGCGATCGGCTCTTTCGTACTCCTCGCGATCAGTGCGGCTGTATACGTCATTTACGCTTGGCAATCACCCGCTGGTCCCAGCGGCGGCAGCTTTATCGGCCTGGTCTTCGGCATTGTGGGCTTCGCGTTCATGATCTTCGCCGCGCTGCTGGGCGCGCGAAAGCGTGTGCCCACGTGGCGGCTGGGCCGCGCGCAGGCCTGGATGCGCGGGCACCTGTGGCTCGGACTCTTGAGTCTGCCGATGATTCTGTTCCACGGCGGATTTCATTTTGGCGGGACGCTGACGCGGGTCTTGATGTGGCTCACGATTATTGTGGTCGCCAGCGGCGTCTACGGAGCGGCGTTGCAAAATTACGTGCCGCGGGTGATGACCAACGATGTTCCGCTCGAAACGATTTATGACGAAATCGGCAACGTGCGCAAAGCCCTGCGCATGGAAGCCGACAAACTGGTGGAGAGCGTTTGCGGGCGTCTTGGGCTGGTGAAAGAGATCGACGAAGGGCAGCGCGCGGGCGGCTTCACTGCCCTGCGCCCAATCGCGGCATCGTCCGCGCCGCTGCGGACTTCCGCCGCGGTGAGCGCGGGAGCCAGCGCGGCCGTGGCCATGGCGCCCGAAATTGTTCTCCTGACCGAAGAGGAAAGCAAACCCCTGCGGCTCTTCTACTTTTCCGAAGTGCGTGCGTTTCTGGAAGCGCCCGCCTGGCAGCGCCAGCGCCTGGGCGACGCGGAACGCGCGAAGAGCTCTTTTGCTGCGCTGCGCCGGCTGATGCCGCCGGTGGCGCATCCCGCGCTCGATGATCTCCTGGACATTTGCGACGAGACGCGGCAACTGATGCGCCAGGAGCTTCTGCATCGCTGGCTGCACGGGTGGTTGCTGGTGCACATCCCGTTGTCGCTCGCGTTGATTTTGCTCGGAGGGATTCACGCCGTGATGGCGTTGCGATATTAGAAGGATTGCGAAGTAGCGAGTAACCATTGGCCAGAACACGCACAACCAAAACTGTCGCCCAGCGGATCGACTTGAACTATTTCAAGCGCCCGACGCCGTTCAAGCGTGCCCGGCTCCTGCTGGTCATCCTCGCTCCCTTGCTGACCATCGGCTGGATCGCCTGGCGCGGATTTTCCCGCGACTCGCGCGTCTACTCCAGTGGCCGCATGAGCGAACCGCACGCCGTGCTCGATAAACAGTGCGCGGCTTGCCATGTCCAAAAGGCCGGTGAATTTTCAGCGAAAGCGTTGGACACCGCGTGCCTCTCCTGCCACGATGGGCCGGTCCACCATGAAGAGCAGGTGCGCGCCGATGTGCCCGCCTGCGCCACCTGCCACGTCGAACACCGCGGTCGAGTCAACATCGTCGCTTCCAGCAACGAAAGTTGCTCGGAGTGCCACTCCAATCTGAAGGTAGCTGCTGGCTCGCTCCCGTATTCCGCACACATTCGGACTTTGGAGGATGGCCACCCGGAAGTCGCCGCGTTGCGCAATAACGCGAAGGATCCCGGCACCATCCTGCTGAACCATTCCGTCCACATGAAGCCCATCCGCCGGGGGCCCAATGGGCCTCTGGTTCAGATGGAATGCGGGGACTGCCATCGGCCGGAAGCGGCCAAAGGGTCGTGGCCCTACGCCGATGCCGATTACGTGGATGCCAAAGTCACCTACGATGAAAAGGAAGTGCTGCTTCCGGTAAAGGCCGGGACGCTGCAGCCCCGCCACGCCATGAGCCGCGCCTACATGGCTCCCGTGAAATTCGCAACCACTTGCGCCGCATGCCACCTGCTGACCTTCGACAAGCGCTTCGACATCGGAGTTCCGCACGACAAACCCGAGGTCCTTCACGATTTTCTGGTAAAGAAATTTCAGGCGTACATTGCAGCGCATCCTGCGGATGTGCGGGTGGTGCGTGATCCGCAGCGCGATTTAACGGGAAAGCCGTTACCCCCAGAAGTGCGGGTCCTGACTCCCGCGCAGTGGGTGAGCGAGCGCACGGCCGACGCCGAGGAACTTCTCTGGCGGAAAACGTGCAAGCAATGTCATGCGCTAAACTTGGTGCCGGGAAATCCCCTACCCCACGTGGTGGAAGCCCGCATCACCGAACGCTGGATGCCCCACGCGCGCTTCGATCACGATGCCCACCGCGGCTTTTCCTGCACTGGCTGCCACCCCGGCGCACTGACCAGCAAGGAAACCGCCGATATCCTTGTTCCGCCGCTCGCAAATTGTAAAACCTGCCACGCGCCTGGACCGGACCACGCCGAATCACGCTGCTTCGAATGCCATACGTATCACGATTGGTCGAAACGCAAGGAAGTGAACCCCAAGTACATGTTTCCAGGACTGCAAACCGGTGGAAAGTAGGCTGGTCCAAGCTGTCTTAACTCTCACCTGTCGCTTACCCCTTTGAGAGGTGAGGGTTTTCGCTGCGCGGGCACGATTGTGCCATGGGCGAGAAAACCCTCAGGCCTTAAAGGCCTGAGCTACAGATTCTTCGGTGGCAATTTCCGATTAGGCGTTGACCATCTTCATCATCGCATCAGGATATCGCAGGCCGGAGGCCGCACCCTTCGGCGCCACTTCATCGATTCGCCGGAGATCCTCGTCCGTGAGTTTCACATGCAACGCCCCGGCGTTCTCTTCCAAATACTTGCGCCGCTTGGTCCCCGGAATAGGAATGATGTCCTTGCCCAGCGCCAGCAGCCACGCCAATGCCAGTTGCCCCGGCGTGCAATGTTTCTCATGTGCGATTGTTTCCACGCGCGCAACAAGATCAATATTCTTTTGAAAATTTCCGCCTTGAAATCGCGGCGAGTTGCGCCGGTAGTCATCGGCGGCCAGATCCTCGAACTTCTTGATCTGCCCGGTAAGAAATCCGCGCCCCAGAGGGCTGTAGGCGACGAATGCAATCCCCAGCTCACGCGTGGTCGGCAACACCTCATCTTCCGGATCGCGGGTCCAAAGTGAGTACTCCGACTGCAAAGCGGCAACCGGGTGCACTTCATTCGCTCGTCGGATGGTCGAGGCGGACGCTTCGGAAAGCCCCAGGTAGCGCACTTTCCCAAGCCGCACAAGTTCCGCCATCGCCGCTACAGTCTGCTCAATCGGCGTGTTGGGATCCACGCGATGCTGATAGTACAGATCGATGGTATCCACACCGAGCCGCTTCAGGCTGGCATCGCATGCGGCGCGAACGTACTCCGGCTTGCCGCTGACGCCGCGCACTGACGGATTGGAGCGATCCCGCACAATGGCAAACTTGGTGGCCAGAAAAACTTTGTCGCGGCGATCGCGGATGGCCTTGCCGACCAGAACCTCGTTGTCGCCGAAACCATAAACGTCGGCGGTGTCCAGAAAGTTGATTCCCAACTCAATCGAACGATGGATGGTCGCAATCGACTCGGCGTCATCCCGGGTTCCGTAAAACTCCGACATGCCCATGCAACCCAGGCCCAGGGCTGAAACCTGCGGACCAGCCTTTCCAAGCGCGCGAAGTTCCATGAATCACCTCAAATATTAAATACGGTTGTTTGATGTGTAGCCGGGAACCACAGTTACATGATAGAAAGATGCATTCGAGAAAGCGCGGAGCAGGAGCAAAACATGAAAGCCCACCTGGGAGTGATCCTGGTCACGGCCCTGGCTGCCATCACTTGCGGCGCAACGTTCCTGCTGGCATTGTTTCGCCAGTTCGGCTTGGTGGAAGTTGCCGCCAGCCTCGGAGCAGGCGCGGAGGTATTCTTTCTGAGTTCCTCGATTGGCGATCTGCTGGAAGACAGAAAGGAACCGAATCGCACCAGATTTATCGCCGCCCTCGCCCTGGCTGCGGCAATTGTGATTTATTTCCTGATCATGAGACACAAAGCCGGTGCAAGTGAGTGACTTGGCGCACGTGGGGCAGGAATTGAGCGAGTTGGCTCAGAATTTTCGCCTGAGCACTGTGCCGGCCTTGCAAATCGCTCTCTTTCTGTAATTTACAACTTAAACGACTGGCAGAACACTTGCGGCAGTTTGGATGGAGGAAAGGGCTATGACTCCGTCCATCCACGTCGAAATCGCGCCCGAGCCTGCGGCAAAGTCGACTCCCCACGTCGAAACTCTGGTTCTCGAAACACCCAAACCAAATGGGCCCGCCCCTCGAACCTCCGTTATTCCGCGAAGCAAGATAGAGGAAGGCTCCTTTCAGTCCTCCATGATCGAATTCAACCGCATGAAGGGCGGTTCGAGGACTGCCGATATTCTGATCTCCCTATTTTTGAACCTCGCCGTGCTCGGCGCTCCCGTCCTTGCCGGGCTTTATTTCACGGATACGCTTAACTTAAGGCAGTTTGAATCCACTTTCCTGGTCGCGCCGCCTCCACCGCCTCCGCCACCGCCCGCCCCCGCGGCCATGGCAGTAAAGGCGCAGCCAGTGCATCGTGTCTTTGAAAATTCGGGCAAGCTCTTAGCGCCAACCGTGATCCCGAGGAACGTCGCTGAGATCAAAGAAGCTCCCTTGCCATCAGATGCCGATGGAATGGACGGTGCCCTCGGCGGAGTTCCCGGTGGTGTTGCGGGCGGAACGATGGGTGGCGTGCTCGGCGGCGTCATCGGAGGGGTACGCACCACGGCTGCGGCTCCCATCGCGCCCAAAGAACTCCGCTCCAAAGCGCCCGTGCGCGTTGGCGGCCATGTCCGAGCGCCGCAGATAATCCGCCGCGTCGAGCCCACCTACCCGCCGCTGGCGAGGCAGACTCGGCTGCAGGGCGTTGTAGTTATTGATGCCGTGCTCGATGAAACTGGCAATGTGGTGGCTATGAAGGTGGTTTCCGGCCATCCGTTGCTGATCGACGCTGCGCTCAACGCTGTGCGCCAGTGGAAGTACCAGCCGACTTACCTGAATGACGAACCGACGGCTGTGCAGATGAACATCACGGTCACTTTCAGTTTGACTCAATAGAGTTTCGAATTTGGGATCCCGAGGAAATGCTTAAGAATTAGTGGCCTCCGCAGGCCTATCCAGGTATTTCACCAGCAGCACTTCGTTGCCCTTCTCGTTGTAGATCAGGTCGTCCACCAGTTTCTTAGCCATCAGGATGCCAAAGCCTCCGGGGCGCTTGCCCTGCGCCTCGCGGGTCTCCATGTGCTTGAAGGGATCGTCCTCCGGATTAGCTATCGCGCTGTGCGCCAGCTCCTCAAGAGAGAATCCCTGCCCCGGGTCTTTCACCCGGCAGAGCACCATGCGCCGGGTCCGCACGTAGCTGACTTCCACGTGCTGCGTCGGATCAAAATTTGCGCCGTGCTCCATGGCATTGACCAGAATTTCGCGAAATGCCGTGGCCACTTCATCGGTCTCCACATCCGGCAGATCCGAAGCTTCCCGGTAAAACTGCAGCAACCGGTTGGCGGTGGCCAGATCGCAGCGCACGCACAGGCGAACCCAATTGGGTGTCGCGGAAAGAATTTCAATGCCGTCGTCCCAAAACTTTTCGGTCATGGCGATACGAATCATTTCCGCCAGCTTTTCCGTCGAAAACGGCCGCGAAAAGTAGCTGAACGCGCGCTCGCGTATGGCCGCAATTACATCACCCGGAGTAAATTCGTCGGTCAAAATGATCAGCCGCGTGTGCGGGCGGACCATGCGCAGCCGCCGCAGAAGCTCGATATCTGCTTTTCCCGGTGTGCGATCCCCCGTGATGATCAGGTCAAATGCCTGCTTCTTGGCCATCTCCAGGGCATCGGTATTGCGTTCGGCAAACTGAATTTGCCAATTCTCATGTTCAAATAGCCCGGTCAGCAGATGATTGATCTCCGGGCTGGAGTCCACGATCAGTGCGTGATGATTTTTTGGGGTGACCGGGACCGAGGAAGTGGCATCGGGCATATAACCCTCAAGAAAAGAAATCCAAGACGTGCGATGAGCGATCGGCAGAGTAAGGATGCAGCAAGAAAGCGGGCCGCGCAAGTGGCCCCGTATTCACCTTATATTGTCAGGGCAATTCGCTGGTCATCAGAAACAACGGCTTCATTTCAAAACTCTTGAACACTGGGCGCAGTCGCTCGGTGCTGTAGTGTTCCTTGATGCTGATGACTTTCTTCGTCGCCGTGACTGTTTCGATGGGCATGTTGTCGTACCGGCCGTTCTTTAAAACTACCAGGCGCCCGTGGATGCGATTGAGCAGCAAGTCCAGCGCCAGGTTGCCGTACGCCATCGGCACGATGGAATCGATCGCGTCGGGATCCCCGCAGCGTACCAGGTAACCCAACTTCTGATTGATGCACTCGATTCGCTTGCCGTTGTTGTATTTCGGCGAAAGCTCGGCCAGTTCTTCGGAGACCAGGTCGCCGATCCCGCCAAGTTTCTTGTGCCCAAACGCATCGGCGGCATCTTTCTGAAAAACCATTTCCCCGCCTTCGAACATCGCGCCTTCCGAAACCAGCACGATGGCGTAGCGGCTGGGATTGCGGTTGCGGTCGCTCACCAACAGTTCCGTCAACTGATCGATTTTGAATTTGTGTTCAGGGATTACGCAGCGATGCGCCGCCCCCGCCATAGTCGGAAGCATGGCGGTAAAGCCCGCATAGCGCCCAAAAACCTCCAGCACCATGAAGCGTTCATGGGAACCCGCGGAAGTGCGCAGCGCGTTGGTCATCTGAATCGTGCGCGTGATGCAAGTGCTGAAGCCGATGCAATAGTCCGTGCCCGGCACATCGTTGTCCATCGTTTTCGGAATGGCCACCACGCGGACGCCTTCCTGGTACAGCCGCACGCCGTAACTCAACGTGTCGTCGCCGCCGATGGGAATCATGTACTCGACGCCCAGCCAAGCCAGATTTTTCAGCACCTCGGGCGTTAAATCGTTCTTTTCCGCGTTGTATTGCTCCTTCAGGTGATCGGGCACGCTGCTCTTGCTGACGCGCCCGGGATTGGTGCGCGAAGAGTGCAGAAAAGTTCCGCCCGTGCGTCCCGCGCGGTTCACCACGTCTTCGGTGAGGCGCTGAAAGTTATTGGAGTTGTCGTGCTTTTCGTCGCGGACCATGTCCACCAGTCCCGCCCAGCCGCGCCGGATGCCGATGACCTCGTAGCCTTCCCGCAACGCGCGAAACGTTACCGCGCGAATGGCCGGGTTCAGGCCCGGAACGTCGCCGCCTCCGGTCAGGATCCCGATCACGCCCTTTTTTACGTTGATATTCGCCATGATGCCGGGATCGCCTCAGTGTGGATTCGCAAACATATAATTATGGATGCTGCCATCAATTTTAGGAAGGGAGAACGAAGCACGAGATTAGCCGGACGCCGCAACCGAACTTTTGCGATGGTCGAAGCAGTCGCCGAACTCGCTCTGCTCCATTAAGCAGCCTACGCCTCGATGCGCGTCCCCAGCACTCCCAGGAATTTTGCCAGCCACGCTGGATGCGCCGGCCACGCCGGCCCGCTCACCAGGTTGCCGTCCAACACCGCTTCGGTCATGGCCACATCCACAAATGTGCCCCCCGCCCGGGTGACGTCCGGGGCCACCGCTGGATAGCAACTGCATTTCTTGCCCTCCAGCACTCCCGCGGCGGCCAACACTTGCGCGCCATGGCAAATCGCCGCGATGGGCTTCTTCGCATTCGCAAAGTGGCGAACGATCTCCAACACCCGCGCATTCAGCCGGATATACTCCGGCGCGCGTCCCCCGGGAATCACCAGCGCGTCGTACTCTTCCGGCTTGATCGTTTCGAAGGTGGCATTCAGCGCGAAATTGTGCCCGCGCTTTTCGGAGTAAGTTTGGTCGCCCTCAAAATCATGGATCGCCGTGCGCACCACTTCGCCTGCCTTTTTCCCGGGACAAACCGCGTGCACCGTGTGCCCCACCATCAGCAGCGCCTGGAACGGCACCATTACTTCATAGTCCTCCACGTAGTCGCCCACCAGCATCAGCAGATTCTTGCGGGACATTTCCGCCTCCTTAGAAACCACAGCATAACAAAATGCAACCAAGGCCGCCCGGGCTACGCCGCGACGCTACCTTACTCCAAAATTCTCAAGCAGAGACGCGGTCCGCGAGTTACCTCGGGAAATGAGACCACTGGCCTATCCCCGGCAGTCACTCTCACCCATCGAAAACCCAACTTTCCTATTTTCAATGGATTGGCAGACTCAAGATCGCTCCGGATTCCCTAATTTTGGCCTCATACTTGCATCTCTGCTCCCGACGGAGGTTGGCTACGTGTGTCTGGATAAGAAGTGCGGGTCTTCTCGCTATCAGTTTCGTTACGTGTTTGTATCTTTCGTACTTTTGGCGCTGCTGCTCATGGGCAGTTCCAAAGCCGCCGCCCAATCGCCATCGGCAGATGCCCCCAGGCGAATCAAAGTGGCTGCCAAACCCGAATATTCAGAATTGGCCAAACGCCTAAAGCTCAGCGGGCTGGTGCGTGTTGAAGTGGTGATCGCACCCGACGGCAAGGTCAAAAGAGCGCATGTGCTGGGCGGGCATCCCGTTCTGGCTCTGGACGCCGAAAAAGCCGCCATCATGACCGAATTTGAACCCTCGCCTAAGGAGAGCACCCAGGTGCTGGAATTCCGCTTCGGCGCCGGCAGCTGACCTGTACGTCTTCAAAAAAGCCCCGCGGATCATGTCCGCGAGGCCAATGCTTCTCTCGGTTCTCACTATTACTTACTGCACGGTCGCCGTGGTAGTCGGGGTCCCCGTGTCTTCGATTGTCAGCATATCGGTGCGCATTTTGTCCCACTCGCGCAGCATAAGTCCGCGCGAAGCGAAAAAGCGCCGGATTTCTGGCGAATCCCAGCGCAGCACCTCTTCCAACACCGGCACCAGCACGCTCATTGCGTTGTCGCTCAGCACGGTGCGGCGGGCAATCCGTGAGATGAATTTCGCCTCCGAAACCGCGATGGTCAGCCCATCGTACTGATTTACGTGCATCATCACCGGAAGATCGGAGCTGCCGTCGCCCATGTAGATAATTTGGTCATGGCTGATGCCGAGTCCTGCGCGCAACTCTTCCAACACGGTAATCTTGCCCCAGCCGGCGGATGCCCGCACGATGGACTGGACCTCTCCCGTCGCTTCGTTGTACCGGAACCTGGTTCCGAAAATGTGGTCGGCCGGCACAATGCCTTCCAGCGCCGACTGGATGATCTCCTGCGGCGCTGCCGAAATCACGTAAAACGAAATCTTGTAGCCATCCGCGATGCTGTCGAGCGAACGCGCAAATAATTCCACATCGTGCTTCAGGCGTATTCGCTTGCCGGTGTCCACCAAGTGCTCCTTGCGAACCCGCCGGAAGTCCGGATCGTGTAAGATCAGATACGAAAGCTCGGCGCCCTGCTGGACCAGGTTCATCTCCGATAAGCCCTTCACTTTGTCGTGAAAGCCGTGAAATCCGATCAACTCGCTAAGCACCACGCCGGAATCGTTGAAACTCAAAGTCTGGTCGAAATCACTCGCCAGAAGGTATTGCTTGAACATCGGAATCTTGCTCCTTTATGCCCTCGCCTCGAAGGCCTTTCCGACCGCCTGTTGCGGTCCTGAACCGGGCTGGAGGTCCGGTAGCTCCCCACCTATTCACGTTAACCGTAACCGGCAATAGTGGCCCCACGAATTATTTTGATGGGTGCTATGCGTGGAAAACGTCAATAGGAGATTATATCACCATGAGATGCACCGTGAAGGTAAACAGTTGAACCAAAAAGGGTTAGCAGCAGAACTGCTTTGAAATGAGGGGCTTGCGGGGAGCACGTCTCGGACCCTGCCATGCGAAGAAAAAGCGATAGGTTGAATCTGCCTTGCTGGTATTAGTACCCCTGGAGGAACCAGGACCGGACTTGCTCTTTCCAGCCAGCCTTGGCCGTGGTAGCCGTCGCCAAGCCGCGATGCTCCCCAGCCTCGTCCGTAACCGTATACACCTGCCCATTCCTCAGGTATAACCGCTCGGTCTCCTCCCGGTTCAGCGGCCGCGCCCCACGACGTCCAAAAACGGCCAATTGGTTCCCAGACTCATCCACGGCCCTATCTCGGTCTATACCCTTCGAGATGGTCAGCGCTGGCCCCTTGGTGCGCGCTGTGGCAATCAACTTCGGCGTGGGCCGCGGGTTAAACCCCGAAAAGTGTGCTGGATCATCCCAGGGCGACAGGATTTGCAGCACGCGCATCCCATTTTTCCCGTCGGCCACGAACGCGAACGCGCTGGCCGCCACCATGCCAACCTTCACGTCATTCACGTCATTCAGTTGCCCATTCGCCGTGAACGTCTGGTCGAGTTTCGGGGCGTCCGGCCTTTCCACATCCACGATGGCCAAGCCCTGCTTGCCGGCGGAAACGTAAGCGTACGTCCGCGCGACGTAGACGTTGCGCGCGTCTTCGAACGGCACCAGCGCGCTGGGAACCAGCTTAGGTTGCGCCAGATTCGTCACGTCTAGAACTTTCAGCCCCTGGCGATCCACCACGAAGGCATAACGGAATTGAATGGCCACCGCGCGGGGGTCGTTCAGGAGAGGCGCCGCAATCGTGGCGGTTATTTTTGGCGCGAGCGGATTGTCCAGGTCCACTACCACTAGTGCTTTGTCCGTCAGGATATAAGCGTACGTGCCGGCGATTGTGATGCGTCGCGCGCCCGTGAGCACGCCATCGGGATTGAACGTGAGCCCGCGCTTCAGGAAATTATTCGCGGGATTCCCGTCGAGCAGGGTGCCCACTCCCGGGCTCTTGGCCTTCAAATCTGGTGTTCCCACGATCACCAGTCCCTCTTCCTTGTCCGCGACATAGAGGAACCCGTACATCAAGTGAATAGTCTGCTCTTCGTTTTCTTTGACTCGCGCGCGCAGCGGATCGACGCCCAGCGAAGTCGGCGACGCCACTGCCACGGCGTCTTTCGTCGGCAGATAAAAACGTTGCCCCAACGGCGAAACTGGCGCCGTGGTCACGCGCTCGGAGAATCCCTTGTTGTCAATGTTCGCGATGTCATAAACGCGCAGTCCGCCTTTGCCATTCGCCGTGTATGCGTATTCGCCGCGCGCCTGGATGTCCAAAACCGTGCCTTCGTGCGTGGCCACCGGCTCCAACTGCCGGTTGTGCCCCAGAAATTTCTTGTAATTGTCGGGATACGCCAGCCGTTGCAGATCGCTGCCATAAATCGCTTCCGGCTCGTCGTGCTCCGCAACAGTGATCGCTTCAAACCCCTTGTTGCCGGTGGCCACAAAAATGTACCGGCCCATGAAATTCATGAAATTCGTCCCTTGCAGCAGCACTTGCGCCATCCATGCATTGTTGTCGTCGGCCGCCGAAACATGACAGTCCGTGCACTGCTTGGTTTCTTTCGCGCGCACTGTGTGCGGCACAAACGTGCTGAAGGCCTGCCCGGAAAATCCTTCCGCGGAAATCGTCTGCTGTTCGTAATACAGCCATTCGCGGTTCGCATTTTGAGAACTCACCAGCACCGCGCACGACGAGCGCGCTGGCGCAACGCGATGCCCGGTCACCGTTCCATCCACGCCCAGGAAATACGCGTCATCGCGCAGCACCTGGAAGTTGTAGCTGGTGTAATTCCGCGTCAGCAACCCTTCGTTGTGCAGCATCGGCCGCCGCACATTTGCGGTCATCTGCAGGTGGCAGCCAAAGCAGGTCGGCGTCCACGAGGTGTGGCACGCGTAACAAGTCATCGAGGAATTGGCGTGCGCTAGTTGCAAGTCGTCCGCCGGCAACTGCTCCAAAACGGCGCCGTCCTTGTTCATCAGCTTTGCGCGCAGAGATTTCATGCTGAAATGTGAATTACCCGGAGTGATCGTGTCTTTCGTCTGCACGATCTCCCACTCCACTTTCGCGTCGGTCATCGAGCGCTGGAAAAGTTTGTCCCCGCGCCACTCAAATCGCCGGAGGCCGTAAGGTGTTCGCAACGCCTCCAGGTGTCGCCCGCGCGGCTCGCCCGCACGCGGCGCGTCAGGCGCGGCGGGGCCGGACGTAACCAACGTGGCCTTCTGGCGAATCGTACCGTGGCAATCCACGCAATCAATTTCCACCGCGGCGCGCGGTTCACCATAAATTTTTCCGTTGCCATGATTGTCCTGCGCAAAATGGCAATCCGCGCACTGCATTCCTTTTTCGAGATGAATGTCCGCCAGGTGCACGGCCTTCTGGAAACGCTGTGGATCGTCATACGAGATGGGATTCCCGTCTTTGTCCAGCCAATTCCCTTTTCGATCGTGGTTGTAAACTCCGCGAAACACCCAGCCGTGGCCGTGGAAATCCGCAAACTGCGTGGTCTTCAGCTTGGCATTAAATTCGGGACTGCCCGTTTGCTCCAGGAATTTGTCTTCGCCCCACAGCCCGCGCGTGGCCGCAACTTCTGGGTTGCGAAGCGCCATTTCATATCGCTCTTCTTCGCTCGGATTGCGCTGTTCGGGCGGATACATTTTGTCGCCGTCGATTTCGTTGTCCCACCACGTCAGACCATAATAGGTGGTCACCATGTTCGTCCCCGGATGGACATGGCAGATCATGCATTGGCTCGAAGGAATCGCGCGCGTGAACGCATGTTTGATCGGATGCCCGGGCTCATCCTTGCGAATGGTGGGATCCGCCGAAGCGCTGTAGCCGAGGTGCCCGAACTGCGCGTACGGACCGGAATGCGCCGGATCGCGGTCGTTGGCGTAAATCACATGGCAAGCAGAACATCCGCTGGAGCGATAGTCGCCCGCATGGTCGTTCGTTCCCGGCAGAGAGAGAATCGGATCCAGCAAACGTGTCTTCTGTAATCCAAGGAAGACTGGATCGGTGCGCAATCCCGTGCCAAACCCGCGGTCGCTCAGCTTGTCGTCGGGTTTCCCTGGATTCTCTTCGCCGCTGGGATTCCCAATCTCCGCCTTTTTCTCGCCGCCGCGTTCGAAGACCCGCAGCACGTTCCCCGGCTGCGAAATTTCCCAGCGATACAGCGGACTCAGCTCCGGCAAAACGCCTTTTGTTCGAGTTTCCTCTGTAGTAGGAGTTGGAACGGTTTTCAATTCCTGCGGTTTGCCCTCGCGATCGTAGCTTTCACCAAAGCGCGTATTCTTGAAGGGGATTCCGCCATTGTTGTAGAGCGCCGCGCCCCACAGGAATCCCGAATGCGTCATCATGTTCGTGGAAACGGCGCGCGTTTCGTTCGGATGGCATCCCGCCGTGCCGCAAGTTTCCGCGGCCACACGAAGGTCCCCGGGATTGATGAACTTCACAAACTCCGGCGACTCTTTCAGCCACTTGGTATAGGCCCGCTCAGGAATCGTGGTGCGATTCTTGAAAAACGAATCGCGCGGTTGTACGTGCGCCTTCTCTTTCGCCGCTTGGTATTCACCAGAGGTCAGAGAGGTCCCGGTAGCCACGCTAACCGAATTATTCCCGCCGTGGCAATCCGTACAGCCGAGATGCACGCCTTTCGAAGGATGCATCGTCGGCTCGTCCGTCGCCGTATGGCAAGACATGCAGCCCGTGGATTTTGCCATCGCCTCTTCCTGCGATTGCCAGCGAAATGGACCCTGCGGATCCTGCGCAGACGCTGCCGCCTGCGGGCGATACAAACCCAAAAAGAGCAGCGAAAACGATGCCGCAACAAAAAAGCCGATCAGCAAGCGCGACTTCGCGTGTTCGCTGCGAAACGCGCGCAGTGCCCTCGATTTAAGATACACGGTCATCCTCAGCAACCTCAAAACGTCAGCTTCGCCGATCCAAACACCGAAAACAGTGTTCGTCCCGTATAAATATCCCGAAAACCTTGCCCTGGTTGCAGCATGGATGCGCCGCCGGTCAGGATAATGTTCTCCGTAAGCGGCGGCCGGTAAGTCACCCCGGCTCCCAGATCTTCGCCAATATTGTGGCGGATGGGCGCCGCAAACAGTACATATTCCAGCGGCTCCGTGCGCATGAAACGCAGGTAGTTGAAATTCACAAATCCCTTCAGCTTCGGGGTGATGTCAATGTCCGTCCCTGCGTTGATCAAGAATATTCCAGGATTGACAAAATTCGCCTGGCCTTCATTCTTGTTCGAGCGCATGTTGGGCAGCAAGCTTCCATCGGTTGTCAGCGCCACCCCGGAGCCCGTCAAGCGGATCGCTTCCCGGTTCCAGAAGCTGAACAGCCCGCCTGCGAAACTCGGCAGATCCACAATCGAATCGAATCCAGTGGCGTGCCCGTAGCGAGGATCGCCGTCGCCCGAAGCGTAAAAGCTGGAAATCCGATAACGGATCCAGTCGCGGTCCAGCGAGAGTTCCACCGCGGCCATCTGCGCATTCACCGTCACCGGCCGCCGCGCAATCGGGTTGAAACTATCCTTTCCGGCCGCTTCATAAAACGCATGTGTAAGATTGATCCGCTTGATGTGTCCGCTGCCCAGCCACCCGAAATATCCAACCTGAATGCTGTGGGGAATCGCACCCACGCCTTGATTGATGACGCTCCCAATCGGCGCCGGCCGCACCAGGAAGCCATTATCGTCGTAATGCAATCCACCATCATCCTTGTTGTACGCGCCAAGAAATTCCGCGGTGTACCCGGGAAAGAAAAAGTCCTGAATGTAAATATTCGCGAGCATCACCTGCTGATCCCGCCGGCTGAACGTATTCAATCCGCTGTTGGTGTTCTTCTCCAGGAAATTAAAATACGCGGCGTTGTATTCAATCCGGTCGCTTTTCAGGTTGCCGAAAATGCGCAGAGCCGGCTGCTCATCCACAAAGAGAAATCCGCGAAAATCTGCATTAAATTCCTGAATGCCCGCCCGCGCCGAAATAAAATCATAGTTGGGGCTCAAATCGTGCAGCTTCACTTCCACGAATGCTTCCTGAAAACCCAAGTGCGAATCCAGCCGCGTCGTTCCCGCGCGCACATCCGGCCCGACGATCCCCAACTCCTTCACATCCAGATAGTTCAAGCTGATTTCCGGGGTCACCCGGATGCGCCAATCCACCGGCTTGAACGAAGCGTCGCCATGAAACAAATCGAAGGTGAACCGGAAGGTCTGGTCCAGAAAGAACTGCTCGCCGCGCCCAAAGAACTGATAGCTTCCGGGCTGCGCCGCGCTGACGTCGCTTGGCGACGGCACTTTTCGGCCATCAATAAACGTCGTCTCCGAGCCCGTAAAATTGAGAAAAACCTGCTGGCCCAGAACGCTCGGCCAGATCGGCTCGTCCCCCTTGAAGCGATTCCTGTTGAACGGGTCGTACCAGCGCGGCTTGGTGTAAATGTATTCGCCAGTCGGGGCGTAACGCCGATAGTCCGGCTGCTCCAGCGCCCAGCGATTCGGCACCACATTGAAAACGTCGGAGATTGGCGGCAAAACGTCTGGGGAAAGCTCCAGGATGTAGTTTGGATCGGAATCCAGCCGGTGGCGAAACTCACGATAACTCCCCATCATAGCCGCGGCCCCGGCGGGCAGTGGCGCACCCAACTCCGGCTGGCGCGGCAACCGCGAGCGCGCCTCGGCCACGCCGTTGGGCACAAGCCGAATCTCCAGCGTGACCACTTCATTCACGTTCAGCGAAAGCGTCGAGATCGCCAGCGTCTCGTAGCCGGCCGCCTCCACGTGAAATTCGTAGCTACCCGGCGGCAGCAGCACCACCCGGAAAACACCTTCGCCGTTCGCCAATGCCGAACTCACTTGCCCGGTCTGCAAATTTCGCAGTTGAATCCGCGCACCGGCAATCGGCCGTGTCGCCGCATCTGAAACTTGTTCTCGCACGGTTCCGTCCAGCGCCGCCGTGGTCAGCGCCTGTTGGCGCGGAATGCGTCGCGGCGGGCCCGCTTCGTGCGATTGCTGCTCGGAAGCAGCGGGTGAGGGAGTGGTGGGCTGTTGCGCCGCCGCTTCGCCGCCAGCCGCGATTAACCCCAGCCCCACGCACACGGCCGCTCGAACGAAGCTGGCAAAACTTGACTTGGGCGATGAACCGGCTCTCATTTTTTCTGCAGGACCAGGCCAACCGATGAACTACAGTCTCCGTTAACTAATCAAAAATGCGCTCATCCGGCAACCTTTTTTCCGTGGCGTCAGTGGAAATTCCACAACCCCGGCTCCAATTCAATGATCTTGGGAATTAGGAGTCTCCACTTCGAGCCAACGGATGTACAATCCCGTAGAATTCTCTCTTGCGGCGTGAACCATGAAGCCCAACGCTCTCACCATGGAACACTTGATTTGTCGGCCGGTGGAATCCAGGCACGCTTTCAATCAGCGGCGCAAGGTTGTCGCTCTCGCCATGCTTCTCGCGCTGGCAGTCGCCGCCCTGGCCATCATTTTGAGCGGTTGTGGTGGAAGTCCCCCGAGCACTGTCACGGCGCCTCCGCCACCCACCGTTCCACCTTTAAGCGCCACCGACGTCGCCAACATCGTGCAGGCGGCTGCAACTTCCGTGGATGCCGAGACCATGGCTATCGCGATCGTCGATCGCGGCGGCAATGTCCTGGCCGTCTACGATAAAGCGGGTGTGGTGCCGGGCGCCACCGACATCGGAAATTTTGGTGCCGCCGTTGACGTCAACGATCTCGCCGTGGCCCTCGCCCGCACCGGAGCTTATTTCAGCAACGATCAGGCGCCGCTCTCTTCCCGCACTGTGCGCTTCATCAGTGGCATTCATTTTCCGCCCGGCGTCACGAATGCCCCCACCGCCGATCTTTACGGCATCGAAAACACCAATCGCGGCTGCACCCTGGCCACGAATTATCTTCCTGGGCAAACGATCAATCCTTCCACCGCTCTGACGGGTGGACCAGGGCCCGGTATCCTCACCGGCAAATCGCAACTCGACGATAGCGACCCCAACGCCGTTAATCCCGGCGGCGTTCCCATTTTTCTCAACGGCGTAGTGGTTGGTGGCATCGGCGTTGCGGGCGTATCTCACGATATCGCCGAGTACGCCGACTTCACCGCCTCCGAGTCCAATGGCTTTGGCATTCCGAACCCGCTCCTTCCCCCCGGTGCGGTATTTATTGGGGGCATCGCGTTGCCTTTTGTAAATCAAACCACCCGGCCAGCCGGCAGCAATCCCGGCATGCTCGACGGTGGGTATCTCGCGGGGTTCAGTCCCATCGCCAGCGCGGGACAACCTGCCGAAGGCGATTTGATTGCGCCGACCAACGGTCCGCTGGGAGGACTGACGGTCGCCGAAGTGCAACAGGTTTTGAATAACGCCGAGGCCACCGCCAACATCACGCGCGCTGCCATTCGTTTGCCGCTCAATTCCAGTGCACGCATGGTCATTGCGGTCGCCGACCTCGACGGCACTCTGATCGGCTTGCGCCGCATGCAGGATGCCACCGTTTTCAGCATTGACGTCGCCGCTTCAAAGGCGCGCAACATGGTCTATTTCAATGGCCCCAACCGCACCGCCAACGATCTGCCTGGCGTGCCCATGGGAACCGCCTTGACCAACCGCACAATCAGCTTCGGTTCGCAACCGCTCTTTCCGCCAGGCATCAATGGTTCCGGCGACGGCCCTTTCTTCAATTTGTTTCTCCAGGATGTCGCTAATCCATGCACCCAGGGCAATCAGACCGGCGCACCTAATGCCAACAAGAGCGGCGTGGTTTTCTTTCCGGGCAGCGTGGGGCTTTATAAAAACGGAGTATTAGTCGGCGGTCTAGGTATCAGCGGCGATGGCGTGGATCAGGATGACTTTGTAACTTCCGGCGGCTCCGCCGGGTTCGAAGCGCCCGCCGCCATCCGCGCGGACCAGATCTTCATTAACGGTGTGCGGCTCCCCTACTTCAAGTTTCCTCGCAATCCTACCTTTTAAGAAGATTCACCAACGAGGGGGCGGAAGGGTCAGGCGTGGTTGCCACGTTGACGTCCAGGAACCACTGGTGCTTGGCGTCTCCGGGCGCATAGCAATTGCCGTCATTCGCATAGCCCCGGCAGTGCCGTGCAATTTTCTTTTCGCGCGGCGAGCGCACATATTGCCACACACTCGCGTACGCGACTCCGCTCGCCGAAGGCGCCGGCGGATTCTTGGAAACCCCACATCCGGGCGAGGGAGGACACGCATCGTTGTAGACCCAGAAAACCACATCGAGCACGCCGATGTGCTCTCGAATGTCGTCCGCGGTAATAACGCTCAATCCTTCTCCCTCGTCAACGGCAATGCCCGAACAATAAATCCCCGGCCGGAAGTGCTCCTTGTTCAGCGCCTCCGCCCAGGTGCGAAGATAGAGATGTTGGCCGGGGAAATATCTGCCACCCTCCTCCTCATCCAGGAAAATCACCGAACCCTCCGCAAACCCTTCGCGGCGCGCGGCGGCGGCGGCATCTTGGGCATCGGCAACGCCAGCATCCACGGCTATCTTGTCTTTAGGAATCTGTGAAGAGGTCCGGCCCTGATAAAGAAGCAGAAATCCAAAGCCTTGGGATTGCAACGCCGCTCGCTTGCCGATCCAGGAATTCTTTTTGGCTCCCGGCGGCGGGCTGAGCCAATAGCTGCTGAAAGAATAAGACTTGCGAAGCACGGTCAGCGCAGCATCACCCGGATAGTCATTGCGATCGAAACCCACAAAAGACTGCGCAGCGGCAGCTTTTGGGGCCGGCAAATCAAACTTCGCGAGGCTGAGTGTGATTCCTGAAAAGGTGAGCAGCAAAACAAGAAGAAAGATGGCACGCGCGGGCATCGTCTGAATCTACATCAGCCCTTCGCAATTGCAGAGGAAAATCAGGAGTCCATGTATTGCGCTTCGCCGTTCCCGAACGACCAGTTCTCCCAAGCCACTTCCACGAGATTAATCACCAGATCCTGGGGTTTCAAACCCGGAGACTCGGCAAGAATCTCCGCCATGCGCTTATACAATTTTCGTTTCTGCTGCGGTTTGCGGCCGGCGCTAAGCGTGATCTGCACAAAAACCACTTTGTCCGACCGGTGAATCCCGAGATATTGCGGATCGTAAATCAACCCTTCCGCCGGATGTTCGGTGATCACCTGAAAGCGGTCGTCCGGGGGAATCGCCAGCGCTTCAATCATCGCGCGATGCACCCCGTCTCCCAGCGCCTTCCGATATTCCGGTGATGTTCCAGTTCGCAGATCAATGCGCACAAGTGGCATAAACATTTCCTCGCTCGTTGGATGCTCGGTCGTCGCGCGGGGTCACGCAGCCTACCCTTCACGCAATTTGTGCCCGGAAAGATTCCCCAGCCCGTCGTAGGCAGCGTATTTATACATCTCCGAAAGCGTCGGATAGTTGAACACCAGTTCGATGAACTCATCAATCGTCAAGCCCTTGTCCAACACCATCATCCCCACGTGGATAAGTTCCGTGGCCGATTCCCCAATGATGCTGACGCCGAGAAGTTTGCGGTCCGCCCGCGCAAAAATCAGCTTCAACAAGCCCGCCGTATCCCCGGTGATATGCCCACGCGCATTGTTGTCGTAGCGCGCGCGGCCCACGCAGTAATCAATTCCCTTTTCCTTGCAACTTTCTTCCGTCTCACCCGCGGCGGAAATTTCCGGAATGGTGTACACGCCCATCGGCAACAGCGAAGCTACGCGCTGCTTGTACTTCAATCCGAATGCGTGGCACACCGCCACGCGCCCCTGCTCCATGGAAGTGGAAGCGAGCGCGGGAAATCCGATCACGTCCCCGGCGGCATAGATATGCGGCACAGCCGTGCGGTAATTGGCGTCCACCGCCACGTATCCTTTATCATTCAAAGCCAGGCCCGCCTTCTCCAGCGCCAGGCCATCCACCGCCGCGCGCCGCCCCGCCGCAAACAACGCCGCATCCGTTTCCAGCACCTTTCCGCTTTTCATCGTCAGCCGCGCCCCGGCGGCGGTGTTCTCCGCCTTCATTGGCCGCTCGTTGAACCACAGGTGCATCCCCAAAGAAGCAAAACGGTCGCGCAATCGCTCGGAAATTTCCCCGTCCAGAAATGGCAGCAAACGATCGCGGCCATCCACCAGTGTCACATCCACGCCCAGCGCCATAAAGATGGATGCGTATTCGCAGCCGATCACTCCGCCGCCAATCACCGCCAGGCTTTTCGGGATGCGGTCCATCTGCAAAAACGTGTCGGAGTCAAACGTGTGGATATCGTCGAAGGCAATCTCCGCCGGGCGATTCGGCTTGGATCCCGTGGAGATCAGGATCACCTCACCGCGCAACTTCCGCGTACCCCCGGCGCCGTTCACCACGATCGTGTGCGCGTCCTCAAACGCGGCCTGCCCCCGCACCAACTCGATGCGATGCAGCTCCAGGTTTTTCAGGATGCGCCCGCGCTCCATCTCCACCACAGCGCGTTCGTGGTGCATGAAATCGTGCACCGTCAGGTTGTCTTTCAGCGAATAGTCGATGCCGTACAGGCCGCGCTGCTTCAATCCCGAAAAATACAATGCCGATTCCCGCAGCGTCTTGCTGGGCACGGTTCCCGTATTGATGCAACTCCCGCCCACCGCCGCCGCTCGTTCGATGACGGCAACGCGCTTGCCAAAATAAGCGGCCTGCGCGCCGGCCTTTTCCCCTGCCGGGCCACAGCCAATCACCACCAGATCAAACATATCGGGAGCGGCCACAAAAACCTCCGGGAACGCGATTCACTTCGCGTGTGTCCGATTGTAGAAGAAAAACAAACCCCATGACTACCAAGTGCCCCAAATAATTCCAAACCATATAGCGGACACCTTCAGGTGGCCGGCATTTGGGCTGTGGAAGCGAAGCTTTCGCTTTCACGCCGGCAACCCTGCCACCCGACCCTTGACGCCCCAGCCACTTGCGCGTCAGCCGCGTCTTTGATGTGATACCCACATGCATCCGCCCTCCATCGTGCAGTGGGCCACCAGCATCCGCTGGCAGTGGAAAGTATTCATTCCGATCATTGCGGTGATGCTGCTGAGCCTCGTCGCCATTGCCGTCGTGTTGGACTCCCTCGCGGTTCGTGAAACGCAAATTATCCTGGTCGTGGCCGTGTGCATCGCTATCCTGCTTTGCTTCGTCTTGCTTTCGGGCTTGCTCGTTCTGGTCGAGCGGCCGCTGGAAGACCTGATGCGCACCATTGCCCGCGTGCGTCGCGACGACTTAACTGCCCGTGTGGAATTCGCCAAGCGCCGGGACGACATCGGGCAACTCGGACGCCAGTTCAATGAAATGGTCGAACAATTGGCACACAATCGCAGCGAAATCCAGGAACTCCACCGCCGCGAGATGGGCCGCGCCGAGCATCTGGCTACCCTCGGTGAGCTTGCCGCCGGCCTCGCCCATGAAATTCGCAACCCCCTCGCGGGAATCGCCGGCGTCGTCGACGTGATGGGCAAGGAACTTCCGGCCAACAGCGCCAGCCGCGCGGTGCTCGCGGACGTGCAAAATGAAATTCTCCACATCCAGAACATCCTGAACGACCTGCTGTCCTATGCCCGCCCGCGGCCGCCCACCTTTCATCCAGCCGATCTGAATACCACTGTCGAGCAAGCAATCCTGTTGGGGCGGCAACAGGTTCGCACGCGACCCGTAAAGATTCTCTTTACGTCAAATCCTTCCCTCCCGCTGGTGTGCCATGATCCCGCACTGATCCAGCAAGTGGTCCTCAACCTGGTCCTGAATGGGATCCAGGCCATCCCAGGCGAGGGCCAGGTCGACGTGAGTGTCGCGCGCGAAGAGGATCAAGCGCTCATCACTGTGAAAGACAACGGCAAGGGCATCTCTCCTGAGGCGCTTCCGAAGATCTTCCGGCCATTCTTTACCACCCGGAAAGAAGGCACAGGTCTCGGTCTCTCCCTCGCCAATGGCATCGTACAATCCCATGGCGGCAAAATCGAAGCCAGCAGCACTCTCGGCAAGGGCACGCAGTTCCGCATTCATCTGCCTATCGAACGCCCCAATGCCAAACCCTCGAAGAGTGCAGGTACCTCCGGGGGATGATAAAGTAAACCTATGGCGCAAAAAAGAATCCTGATCGTCGATGATGACAAGCTGGTGCGCTGGACGCTCACTCAAAAATGCACGGAATTCGGGTATTTCTCCCTGGAAGCCTCCTCCGGCGAAGAAGCCCTGCGCCTGCTCCAGACTGAGCAGGTGGATGCCATCCTGCTCGACGTGCACTTGCCGGACCTCAGCGGCATCGAGGTTCTCGATAAATTGAAAATTGCCGGCGAGACTCGCAGCATCATCATGATGACCGCGGACCCGCAATTGGACGATATCAAAGCCGCGCTGCGGCTGGGCGCCTACGATTTCGTCAGCAAGCCCATCAATTTCGACGAACTCAGCGTTACCCTGCAAAATGCCCTCGATGCCGGCGAGCTCCGTACCGAAGTCGAAACCCTGCGCGGAGAAGTGCGCCGCCGCGCCGGCTACCACGAAGTCATCGGGGTCTCACGCAAAATCACCGAGCTAATGAAATTCGTCAACAAAGTGGCCGCCAGCGAAGCCTCCACCATCCTCGTCCAGGGCGAAAGCGGCACCGGCAAGGACCTCGTCGCCAAGGCCATTCACTACCGCAGCAACCGCGCTGAACGCCCCTTCGTGGCCATCAACTGCTCTGCCATTCCGGAAACGCTCATGGAAGCGGAACTCTTCGGCCACGAAAAAGGCGCCTTCACCGACGCCAAAGCCATGAAGAAAGGCCTCTTCGAGGTGGCCGACGGCGGCACGCTCTTCCTCGATGAGATTGGCGAACTCTCTCCCCTTCTCCAGGCCAAACTTCTCCGCGTCCTGGAAGATCAGGTCATCCGCCGCGTTGGCGGCGTGCGCGATATTCAGGTCGAGGTGCGTGTTATCGCCGCCTCCAACCGCGATCTCGAACGCGAAGTCCGCGAAGGCCGCTTCCGCCAGGATTTGTACTACCGCCTGGCCATCATCTCGATCTACCTGCCCACCCTCCGCGAACGAAAGGAAGACATTCTTCCTCTGATCGATTTTTTCCTGGCCCTGTACAACAAGAAATTCAGGAAATCCGTTCAGGGTTTGTCTGATGACACCCGCCGCCTGCTTCTGAACTACGACTGGCCCGGCAACGTTCGCGAACTCAAGAACGCGCTCGAGCGCGCCATGATTCTGGAAGAGGGAAATTTTCTGAAGCCGGATGACCTGCCATTCACCGTCGCCAGCGGTCGCAGCGGCCCGGTGCTAACTGACAAATCTCTAGGAGGGGTCCCGGTGGAGACTCAACCTGCGCCGGGAAAACGCCGCCTGCCGCCTCTCTCCATCCCCGAGGGCGGCACTTCCCTCGAGGACGTCGAACATGCCCTTGTCGAACTTGCCCTGCAGCAATCGCACGGCAACCAAATCAAGGCCGCCAAGTTGCTCAACATCAGCCGCGATGCCCTTCGCTACAAAATGAAAAAGTTTGGCCTGGGCCATGCCGAAGAAGAGGAACCCGCGGCCCCCACCAATTCGTGACCTGGCTCACATCCCCCTGGGTGAGAAAACACCCGCCAGTGTGAAATTCCGCAAACTTCATCGCGCCCTCCTCCCGCGGCACTTTGCCCCCTTTTGCAACATGCTCATTTGAGGACACTTAGTTATTTGAGGAAATTGCCCCGAAAAGGAACGACAGATGCATCTCTCCACAGCACGCAGCAGTTAGGCAATGGAGCGATTGTCAAAACGCTGCGCAGTGGGCGTTCCTTTTTCGGCGTTCGGGCTCGCGGTGAAGGCTCGAAAGGATACGCCGAGAAAGGGGCGCCCACAAGAAATTTTCGATACCAAAGTTTGGCAGCGGCTGGCAACGACTGAAAATACGCAGCGCATCGAAGCCTGCGAACACCCGTTAATCGGGCTCATGAATTAGCTGGCCGCTGTCCTCATCTTTGCCCGCATCTTTTCGCTCCACGCCGGAGATCCTCCTCGCTCTCCCAAGTTATTCTTTCCACTCAGTTTCACGTCTTTCGGCGCAGATTTCTGCGGCTCTTGGCTCATTTTCCACGGTTCTATCTCGGGACGCTCGCTAAAGCCAATGTTCTCAAAAACAAACAAACCTTCGTTGTGGAACGTTACTTGCTCCCTTACGTACTAGGTAAGTACCGGTTGTCCGCAGCAATCTCACCCGGGGGCTAAGAGGTAAGTCGTTTGAGGAGGGATTTATGCCGCAAGCTATGGTTTCAAAGGAACGAGTGAAAAAGGACCCTGCCAAGCGCGTGGCCCTCAGCAAGATCTTGGTCACGACGGATTTCTCTGCCGTCTCCGATCACGCCTTGGAGTACGCCATTGCATTGGCGCGTCGTTATGATGCACGCATCTATCTTGCCCACGTTGTGACTCCGGATCCCTTTCAGTTTGCCGAGCCGCAACTCGCTCAGGCCACCTACGAAAAAGTTCGTCAGGCCGCGGAAGAAGGGATCACTGACATTCTTATTTCCGGCAAGCTTCGCGGAGTTCCCCATGAAGTGTTGATGGAAGAAGGCAACGTTTGGCCCTGCCTGGATAAAGCCATCCGCGATCATGAAATCGATCTGGTGGTCACCGGCACGCACGGCCGCGGAAAGGTTCAGAAGCTGCTCATCGGCTCGGTCGCCGAGGAAATTTTCCGCAAGGCGGATTGCGCCGTGCTGACCGTTGGGCCCGCCGTCCAGAATGGCGACAAGAAGGAAGTGGATCTCAACCACATCCTCTTTGCCACCGACTTCGGTCCGGGTGCGGGAAAGGCCGCCGCTTACGCCTTTTCGCTGGCCCAGGAGCACAACGCCACTCTCACCCTGCTTCATGTCATCGAGAGTGCCGCTGCCTACACTGAGGAAAGCGTCGCACGCCAGCGCGAAATCAACATCGCACGCATGAAGAAGCTGATGCCCGAAGGCAGCGAGAACTGGTGCAATCCGGAATTCCGCGCCACGTTCGGTGCAGCGGTCGAAGAAATCCTTATCGCCGCCCGCGAATCCAAGGCCGACCTGATCGTCATGGGTGCCAAGGCTCGCAACAGCCTGGCGGGCCATGCCCCATTGACCGTCGCCTACAACGTTGTAACCAAGGCCACCTGCCCGGTCTTGACCGTGCGCGGCTAGTTTTTTTCGGAAGTTTAACTAGGAGCGGAATCCCTGCACCGGGATCTGCATCCTCTAACTAAGGCGGCGCTGCCAACCTCCCCCAGTCAAGCAGCGCCGCCTTCTTTTTTGGAGTGCGGCAGCTCAGTTGCCGCTTTTGCGACCGAATCCCGAGATAGAATTCGCGGGGCAACCCCTTCTTCTAACTCACCATTTCTAGCTGTGCTCTTCCGCTCTTCTCTTCTCATTGTCCTCTGCGCTTTTGCTCTGCGTCCTCTGTGTGAACTCTTCCCTTCCCTACCCACGCATCATAGTGAGCATCATCTTGAATCGCGTAACCGCCTTCAACCCGTGCGGCTGATTCGCTGGCAAAAGTACCAAGTCCCCTGCGTTCGCCGCGATCGCTTTGCCTGAAACGCTAATCTCCGCCCCGCCCTCCAACAAGAAAACGAACGCATCAAACGGCGACGTGTGCTCGCTCAGTCCCTGCCCCTCATCAAATGCAAACATCGTCACCGACCCGCTCGCGTGTTTCAACAGCGTTCGGCTCACCACCGACCCTTCTTGATATTGCAGCAATCCTGCTGCGGGAATAGCTTCGCCCGCTGGCAACTTTCCCGCCACCGCCGCGTTCTGTGCGCTCATCTGTTCACCACCTCACCAACATTTTCGATTAGGGCATCGGATGCGCCGCTTCATCCGCATTCGGCACCAGCCGTTCATAAACACTGTCGGGAACCGGCGAACTCCAATGTCCCGTCACTTTCGCGAACCCTGCCACGCCCAGGAACAACACGGCGATTCCCGCTGCCAGGGCCCACGCTGGCAAGGCTGCCGGCGCTTTCTTCGGCGTCAGCATCGCCGGCAGGCTCATCCCCAGCGCACTCTCCGCGGGACATACTGCCACGCATTCCAGGCACCCGGTGCACTCCACCGACTGAATCTTCACCAGTTTATCCACCGGCAAGGCCGACGGGCACGCCTTCGCGCACTTGCCGCAATCGATGCACGGCTCCGCATTCCGCCGTATTTTCATGGGGCTCAGCCACGCCGTCAGCCCCAGCAAAGCGCCATACGGGCACAGGAACCTGCACCAGAAATTCGGCACCAACACCGAAGCCGCCACAATCACGCCCAAAACCGCCAGCCCGGTCTCTCCGATATGCCGGAAGAAATTCAGCAGCTTCACATCGGCAATCAAGCCATACGGGCTGCCCATGAATTCCCGAATACCCAACGCCGACATCGAGGAAATCGCCGACACGAAAAAGGCCAACAAAAGGTATTTCAAACTTCGCAACGGCAAATCCACCCAGCGCGGCAGGTTGAAACTGCGCCCGAACACTTTCTTCCCAGCCCGCCACAAATATTCAGAAAAGGTCCCGATCGGGCACAGCCAACTGCAAAACGCCTTGCGAAACAAAAACGACATCGCAAGAAACGTCAGCAACAGGAACATCGCCGCCGGATGTACCCGCGGAATCTCCCCGCTCAGCAGCCAGTATTTCAGGTTCATCAGCCCGGCGATGGGCAGCCAGCCCTCGACTCCCGCCGGCCGCGCCACTTGCGATGGCCCCAAACCCGCCTCCAGGTGCCGCACCCACAAATAAAACTGCGTGCCGATCCAAAGATTCAGCAGCAGAAACGCACCTTGAAAACTTTGCCGGTAAATCGCCGACCGGTCCTTCTCGACGCGACGAATCAGCTTCCTTTTGGGCCTGGAAAGAGGGGTCTTGCTAAAGGTCGCTGCGGGAGAGTTTTCAATTTCTGGGGATGCTGTGCAACCTGCCTGGGTCGCCATTGGTTTGGCCCTCACATACCACCTTAACGAGGCACGTCACATCGCGCTGTGACTAGAGTCACAACCTGCTTTCGGCCTTGGCGCACCCTTAACTCTCTAATTCTGCATTGCTTCTCAGGCACCTTCTCCATACAGTAGTCCCCATGGCGCCCCTCTCAAATGCTCTCGGCCCTCCTCACGTCGTGAACATCGAGGACCTTCGCCGCCTTGCGCACCGCCGGCTCCCCCGCTCGGTCTTCGATTACCTGGATGGAGGCGCCGAAGACGAATCCACCCTCCGCGAAAATCCCCGCGCCTTCAACGACATTCTCTTCCGGCCTCGCAACGCCGTCGCTTTTGCCGAATGCGATCTGCGCGTCCGCGTCGTCGGCCTCGACCTGGCCTTACCGGGACTGCTGGCTCCCGTCGGCTACAGCCGCCTGATGCATCCTGGCGGAGAAGTCGCCGCCGCCAAAGCTGCGGGTGAAACTGGCACGGGCTACATCCTCTCCACTATTTCCGGCTACAAACTGGAAAATGTGAAAGCCGCAACCAAAGGACCCGCCTGGTATCAGCTTTATCTGCTCGGTGGCCGTGCCGCCGCCGAAAGCGCCATTGATCGCGCGCGCCGCGCCGGTTATTCCGCGCTGGTCATCACCGTGGACACGGCTGTAGCCGGTATGCGCGAGCGCGATCCCCGCAATGGCATGAAGCAGCTTCTCGGCAGCTCGCCCTTCGCAAAAATTCCGTATCTTCCCGAAATTTTCGCGCATCCCCGTTGGCTGGCCGCGTTTCTCGCCGATGGCGGCGTGCCTAAGCTCGAAAACATCGTCATCCCCGGCGAAGGTCCCATGCAGCTCATCGACGTGGCGGCGGCCTTGGCTGAAGCGGCTGTCACCTGGAACGACCTGACTTGGATCCGCAAGGTTTGGGCCGGGCCCATCATTGTAAAAGGCATCCTAACCGGGGATGATGCCCGGCGCGCCGTTGATGAAGGAGCCGCTGCTGTTATTGTCTCCAATCACGGCGGGCGCCAACTTGATTCCGTCTATCCCGCCATTCGTGCGCTCCCGGAAGTGGTTGCCGCCCTGAACGGCCGCACCGAGGTGCTGATGGATGGCGGCATACGCCGCGGCGGCGACATCATAAAAGCAATTTGCCTCGGCGCCCGCGCTGTCCTCATCGGCCGCGCCTACGCCTACGGCATGGCCGCCGCAGGCTACCCCGGCGTTATGCGCGCACTCGAAATCCTCCGCGGCGACCTCGAGCGCACCCTGCGTCTCCTCGGCTGCCCCTCCATCTCCGCCCTCGACGCCTCCTACATAGACTTCCCGCAACATTGGTGCCGGTAGGTGGCGTCTGGTGACTTGTGGGCGGAAGTGGCCAGCGTCCAGCAACCGGTGAGGAGTAACCGTTAGATTGTTTGCCGGCATTGGTAGGACCAGGCATGCCCGCACCCTCCTGTTTTCGCGTAAGAGACGCAGTGAAAGGGCTTAGGGACTGGGTTTGCATGTGTAGGAATGAAAGGTCTTGCGGGAGGGCACGGAAATGATTGGAGTTAGCGGAATCTTGGGAGCGGTCAGGGAGGGGCGCGCCTCGCCGCTGCTCAGGCCAAGCGCGCGAAACGGAGGGCAGTGCCGGCGCAGACCCATCGCACATTGCGCTCAGGGTAAACATGATCGATTTTATCGCATGATACCTAGAACATCAACAGTATTCTATAGTACTGGGACGATTTTGCGCCGAAAGGGTAACGGGCGGATCGCAAGTGCAGCGTTTAGATTCGAATGCTTTCGCTTTCAGGGAGAGACCAGAGCGAAAGGCAACCCCAAGGCCGGGTACAATGAACCGGAACCCGGGGCCCCCGGCAGGCAATCCACTATCTGGCTGGGGCAATTTGCCGCATACTCTCATCTCGAAGCATCTCGAGGTGAACACTTTGTAGAACTGGAAAGACAAAGCGGGAGGTGAACATGACTCGATGGGTCAAATGGGCGCCCATTTTTTCCGCTGTACTGAGCATGCTGATTCTTACTTTTCCGGCCGCCCTCCGTGCGCAGGCACCGTCAGGAAATACTCAATCGCCGCTAGCGCCCGGGGCGATGGCAACTCCTGCGGCTCCGGCAGCAGTGCCACCTGACTATCCACAAACAGCCGATGGCTTCACTGCCCAGATGTCTGCCGCCCTTGCGGCGTATCAAAAGGGAGACCACGCTGAAGGTCGCCGCCTGCTTGAGCAATTCCGCTTGGCCGATTCGCCCAAGTGGTTTGCCGAACAGTTTGGCCCGGAGCTAGGCGAAACACTATCCAAACTCTACGATCGGCATTTCGAGGATTACTTGAACACCATGGAGGGCCATCTGGAGGATGCTGCGGGCGCCAAAGGTCGAAAATTGAGCATAAGACTGGAACCCGGCACGAGCCAACAACCAACTCGAGCTGATGAGCTGAGTGGTTTTGTTCCCGCGAAACCTCCCGCTTGTTTCAATGTCTTTTTTGGGATCAACCTGACAGAAAAAAAACCCTCAATGCTTAAAGGGGATTACAAAGCTTCTTCCTGGGAGGACACCTTCCTCTATCAAGATGGGGCGTTCCGCTTTCTCGGCCACGGAGCCTGGCCTTTCTGGGTCTGGAAAATCCGTACGTAAGGAAAAAATCGATCGTGATCAGCGTGCCCGCTCGTCGGCCGGGTGGCCTTCGGTCTCGGAACCTGGGGCTTGGGGATAAAGTTGCTTACTTCCTCTTACGCTCCGATGGTCGGGAGTCCCGCCGGAAAGAAACGGCAACCCCAAGACCCGGGTACCACAAACCGGAACCCGGGGCACCCGGCCACCCCAAGACCCGGGTCCATAAACCGGTACCCGGCAAGTTGGATTACTTCCGGTTTGCCCATGATACGGGAAGAATCCGCAGGTAAGGCTAAGGCCCGTCACGGGTTCGCTGAACCGGATTTAGCTGGCTGATGACTTCCTTTCGAGCGGAGCTTAGTAATTGACATGACCGGGTGTGACGTCTTAGATTTCCCCCAAGTTCAGTTCCCGGGTCCCCAAAATACAGGAGGCTAAACGTGAACATCGAGACGCGGCTGCGGTTTCTGCGAGTGGCATTAATTCTGTTTGGTTTGATTTTTCTTTTTGGTGTTTACCCGCTCATGATGGCTTGGTGGCCAGCCGGATGGCGGTGGAGTCCCAATCAACCCGAATACGAGCAAATGATCCTTGGGGTCTATGCAACTCTTGGGATATTTCTCATCATCGCTTCGCGGAATCCTTTGCAACATCGCAGCCTGATTTGGTTCACGGTTTTCTCGAGCCTGGTCCACGGGGGCATCATGGCTGTGCAAGCAATGAATATGCCAATGGAGCATGGTCATTTGTTAGGAGATGTCCCTGCATTGATACTGGTGGCGGTCGTCCTGGCGGTCCTGATGCCCCGAGGAGCGGCAACTGGATCAGCGACAGCCATTTCATGAATAGCCGAGGGGTGGCGCTGCTCCCCGCAGCAGGCGCAGACCGGGGATCGGATGCTTTCGCATCTGCCGCAACTCAGGAGAAATCCAGAAACAGTCCTGAACTGCTTTGGAACCTAGCCTTTGGTGTCTGGAACCTTAGGCTGCCACAATTCGATCGGATTTCCCTCAGGGTCATGCACGCGGGCAAACCGGCCGTTGGGATCAGACTGCGGGTAAATCTTGACCTCGATTCCTGCGGCCCGTAGCTGGGCTGCCATTTTGTCGAGATCCCGGACTCGAAAGTTCACCATCCAGACCTTTTGGGCATCCCCGAAATATTTGCTCGTCTCGTGAAAAGGCGCGAAAACCGTGGGGCCTGCCTCTTGCTCCCAAACGGGATCCCCTTCGCTCGATGGTGTGAGCGAGACTCCCAGATGCTGCTGGTACCAACTCCCCAACGCTTTCGGATCTTTGGCTCGGAAGAATAGCCCTCCGATTCCCGTCACTTTTTCCATTTCCATTCCTCCAGCGATCCCATCGCGAACAGCGGCCCCCGCAGGGGAAGGGGAGAGCTTTGGCGAGACGGCTGTCTGCGCCGCTAAGCCGAGTTGCTTTCCGCTCAAGATGAAGCTTGACCCGAAAGCAAATGACAAAGTTCGAAGCAGTTGGCGTCTTAGAAAAAGCATCCCATCCTCCTTCCGAAAGGAGCGCGAATCGGTCTACGATATCTGCGCAAATGGGGTTATGGGAAGCGTAAAGATGAGGCACCGGGCAAGTTTTCGGCAACTCGGAATTTATCGCCCTAATCGGACAAGTGGCTCTTAGCACCCTGATGCCCGGTAACCCCTGTGGCTGCCGAGTGCCCGGTTTCGGTTTTGGAATCTGGGACTTGGGGTTGGTTTTCTGACTTAGACATAAAACTGAGCCAGGATGACCCTCGGAATGCCGCACTATTTGTGAAATTGAAGAAAAGCGGGGAGGGGAGCATTGCAGTCCATCAGGGGGAAATGGTGCCCGGGGTGGGAGTCG